>Ga0075522_10002184_pt1 | contig 14643 bp, 16 predicted proteins | sample NGEPerA_FD_74796 | JGI IMG/M metagenome (GOLD analysis project Ga0075522, IMG submission 74796) | Arctic peat soil microbial communities from the Barrow Environmental Observatory site, Barrow, Alaska, USA - NGEE PermafrostL2-A | ecosystem: Environmental > Terrestrial > Soil > Wetlands > Peat ... | reverse complement strand
CCCGAAATCCGAATGTCGGAGGGATGTCGCAGCGAAAAAGTCCCGCTCTTCATGCGTGAAATCCGCGGTTAAGTTTCCGCAGCTTGAAAATCTTGTCGCCACACAAAGAAATGAACGGATAGTATTACGAATCGGCACGAATATTTATCTTCATTCGTGTGCATTCGTAATACTATCCTCTCGTTTCTTGTTCCGGCGACAAGATTTTAGGCGGCGATGGCGCTTTTCCGTCACCTTTGGTTGCGGCCAAGCGGTACTCCGCGAGGCCGCGCTGGGTCCATTCGTGGCTTCCTTCTTTTTTCCTGGATTGCAGGTTCGCCCGCTCTGAGCCTCTGCGCCTTCGCGTCTTTGCGCAATCTTCCCGTAGCGGAAACGATGCGCTCCGTGGAAGCGACGCCGTTTTGATAGAATAGCGGCTGATGTTTCATTCAACGATGACCCAATACGCGATTCGCGGCTTGGCCGAGTTGGCCGCACGGGCCGGCGACCAAACCATGATGGTCGAGCAGCTTGCCGCGGGCGCCGCGCTTCCGCCGGATTTTCTGGCAAAAATCTTTCAGAAGCTGACAAAGGCCGGCATCCTGAAAAGCACCCGCGGGCGCGGCGGAGGCTTTGCCCTTATGCGTCCGACTCACGAAATCACGCTCATGCAAATCGTCCGCGCCACCGGCCAGGGCGGCGAAAACGGGTTTGACGGATGTGTACTGGGCCTCAATGCGTGCGACGACCAGGCCGCCTGCCCGTTGCACGATCTCTATAAGCCGATCCGGCAACGGCTCGGCGCCTATCTGGAAACGACCACATTGGCCGATCTGGCCGCCTCGTTAAAGACCAAGGAAGCTTGGAAGAAAGGGGCTTGGGCGGAACGGTTCAAAACACGTCTTGACTGATCCCCCCAATGTAAAAGTACAGTTAAAGTGCAATGTGCAAAATGGGACCATTGATTGATCGTGGCACGGGCGGCTCGCCCGTGTTTTGGACGTCAGGAACACGGGCGAGTCGCCCGTGCCACTCGTTTTTTAGCAGTTCAATACATCTGTCGAGCAGCGGCTAAAAGTTCGGGCCTGAGGCGCAGATCGCGTTTATCCCACAGATTACGCCAGGCTCTTTCGCACCACTTCGCGCATTTTCTCGATTCCGGCCCGTGCCACTTTCGCCGGGCTCTGCTTCCAATAATCGCGGTTGAACAATTCGAGGGACAGATACCCTCTGAACCCGGTGTCGCGCAGGGTGCGGAGAATCTGGCCAAGGGGGGCAACGCCGTCGCCGGGGTAGACGCGATGGGCGTCGGTCAGTTTTTCGCGCGGCAGGTCGGGCCAGTCGTTGGTGTGAATGACGTGCAGCGCGGCGCCATTCAGTTGCGACAGGCCGGCAAAATCGGAGCCGCCTTTGTGCATGTGATAAAAGTCGAGCAGGATGCTGGCGTTGGGATGGCTCGCCTCAATCGCGACAAACGCCACCTCTCCCAGGCGGCTGAGATTCTTAGAAGACCCCCACAATTCCAGCAGCGGTTGCACGCCAATTTTCTCGCCCAATTCCAGCAGCGCCCGATAGCGCTGGGCGACAACGGGCAGGGGAATAAGCGGATCGGATTTGTTGTTCGCGCCAATCGGCGGGGCCGCGATTCGCTTGCCGCCGATCTGTGCGACACGATCCATATCGCGTTTCATCGCCTCCATGCCCTTGGCGCGGCGGGCATCGTCGTCCACGATCCACTCGTCAAACCCGATGGCATCCTCAACGCTAAGCCCCAGGTCGGCGATTTGCCGGGCCAGATCTTTCAGCTTCCCGCCTTTTTTTTCGTAATCAACAATATCGCGGATCCACGGCTCGATCGCGTGATACCCGGCCTTAGCCGCGATTTTCGCCTGCTCGACGATGGTGAGATTGGCGCCGCTGATCGTGCTGGTATTGAGGCAATATCCGAACGGCTCGCCGGGCGGCCGGCCCGCGACCCCATCCGGCGCCGCCGCTCTCTCCCGCGCGGCAACCGCCCCTGGAGCAATCGATGTCAAACCGGCCAAGGCCATCGCGGAACCAGCCTTTCCAAGTAACGCCCGACGTGACGGATCGACTCCCATTCATTTCTCCCGGTATTATGCTTTACGATTGCCTGTTCCAGCAAGATTAGCAACTCACCGGGCGCGCGGCCAGCGCGGCGGGCCCGTGTATTTGGATAAACGGCAACCGCACGATAGATTGGCCAAATGCCCTATGAGTCTGTGGATAAGATGCAAAACACTCTTGCCGAGTCGGTTTTCGGCTATTGTACGGATCGCAAAAAGGCGTCCGGCCGGGCGTTGGGAACGATGGTGGAAATCGTCACTTTCTACACCTTGTGCGCGTGGGGCATGAGGGAGATTCGCAAGCCATGAGTGCCGGACGCAATGTTGTATCGCTGAGCCAAAACTGGTGTACGCCGCCGAAATACGTCACGGCAGTGCGCAAGGTTTTCGGCGGCAACATCGAGTTGGACCCCTGCTCGAATCGGCATTCCGTGGTGAATTCAAATGTTGCATATCGCCTGCCCGACCACGACGGATTGAAATGCAATTGGGATTACGAGAGTATCTTCGTGAATCCGCCATATGGGGCCGATCGTGAACGCGGGACGACAATCAAAGATTGGCTGCGAAAGTGCCAGTTTGCGCACGCCAGCCACAATGCGGAGGTTCTAGCCCTGATTCCCGTGGCAACGAACACCAGGCACTGGAAGCTCTACGTTTGGGGCGCCGCGACGGGTATTGCATTTCTGTACGATACCCGGCTTAAGTTTTTGGTTGACGGGCAAGATGGCGGAAAGGGCGCCCCAATGTCATGCGCCATGGTGTATTGGGGTTGCAAGTTCGAGCTTTTCGACCAAGTCTTTTTGCCATACGGAGCGGTGGTCGATATTCGGAATCTACGTGAGAAAACAATGGGATTTACATTTTCCAAGTCGCACATGTCACTCTTTGCCGGGTGATCGTCCGATTTTTGTTGCGCGTCCCCGTCTCCCAGCGTTCCGGGGGAAGGCGGGGTGCGGGCCCACGGCGTTGCGCCTTCTGGCTGGAACCTCCGCCCCAACTTTCGTTGTGCTGGCGGCAATGATCGTCTGCCTTTTCTGGGCGATTCGCGTGAAAGCCGGCGATGCCATCCACGTTGTTGAAACAGACGCCGCCGTCACGATTGAAACCGATGCACTATCCGCGACGGTTCGCAAGAAAGGGTATGTGAGCGGCGTGGCTGCCGGGAGTTTCATCGACAAGAAGACCGGAGCACACGATCTGGGGTTTGGTCTTCACATCCAGGATTTTCTGATGGCGCCCGGCTGGCGCGATGATGGGTACGAGCGCGATCCGAAAATTCATGGCCATCTGGCCAAACATCTGGTCGAAGGGCCGCAACTATGCACCAAGGCGCTCGAGCTGCCAATCGACGTCACGCGCGGAGAAAACTTCGTCGCCCTTCGGATGCGATTCACCTACACGCAGCCGGGGCGAGGCTATAAAGCGGGATCGACATGGGAGCAGACGCTCATCTTCCAGCCGGGCATTCGCTATATCCTGAGTGCCGAGCGGATCACCAGCGCAAACGCCGTCGATGATCTGTTTTATCGGCTCGACATGCCGGGCCATATCAAGCACATGGGCGATGACACGTTCGCCCAGGTCTATCTGAGCTATCGGGACAAACCAATTCCCGCGTCCGCGTTCCAGGCGGACTTCGGGCCTGATGAAAAGTTTTTGTACAATCGCGGCGACGCGCCGATGCCGCAGCGCATGATTCGGGCATATCAGGTGAAACTCAATGGCAAGCCGGGCCCTTGGCTTGCAGGGATGACGCTTGATGGGTCTGAGGTCTCGCAGGCGTGGTGTCATCAGCGCGGATACGTCTGCTTCATTGAGGAGCTCCATGGCCGCAGAGTGAAGGCCGGCGAGAGTTTTGGCGGCGCGTACGTTGTCGGTTGGTTTGACGACATCCCGTCGATGCACAAGGTGTATGACCAGTACGCGGGCATGAAGAGGATATTGGTCGAGGGGAAGCGATTCAGGCTCACGAAATAATGTCGAGCTGCATCCTCCTCGCATGAGTCAAGTTGGGATCGGGAACGCCGCGGTTTTTCCGGCTGCCGTGTCATCGGCACGGGCGAGACGCCCGTAATGGGATGCGGACTTCTTTCCACGCGGCGCGCCGCGATGCAATCGGCGGAAGCATTACAGTGGGTGTGATATGCCCAAATGTCTGGCCCCTCTTTGCCTGCTGTTGCTTATTTCGCTTGGCGCCGGCCCGGCGTCGCTGCCGGCGCGGAATGGCGCTGCCGCCGCGCCGGGGCCCGCAGGGCCGGTGAAAGTTGTCACCGAGCAGAAGGCGATCGGACCGATCGACTTACTCATCGATTTCCCCACGTTTAGCACGGACGTTAATCACGTCGCGGCATTGGGCAGGCGGGACAATAAGCGGTTTGTCATAGTCGATGGCCACGAGAGCCCTCCTTACGAGTGGGTGATTCCCACAAGCCTTGAGTTCAGTCCAATCGGCAGCCGCCTGGCTTATGTGGTGCAGACGGCCGACCAGACGCAAGCCGTCATTGATGGCAAGCCGGAGAAGGGGCACTATGCGATTGTCGCAAACCATGTGTTCTGGAGCGCCGACGGAAAACACTACGCATATGGCGTGCAATATAAAGACGCCGGCGGCGCGGTGGTGGTCGATGGCGCCGAGGGACCGCGGTTCGACGAAGTGAAGGTTCCCGTGCTCAGCAACCACAGCGGCCGCATCGCCTATGCGGCCCGGCGGGGGAAAAAGCAATTCGCCGTGATTGACGGGAAGGAAGGGGCGGCATACGACGCCGTCGACAAACTCATCTTCAGCCCCGATGACAAACACCTCGCCTACGCCGCGACTCTCAACGGCAAGGAGATGCTGGTGATGGACGGCCAGGAAGGCAATCCCTACGAGCGCATCGTGCTGGGCCCCGGCTTTAGCGCCAATGGCGCGCGGTTGATCGCCATCGTGGGGCGAAACAAGAAAACGATCGTTCTGGTCAATGGCCGTGAGAGCAAGCCATATGATGCGATCATCGCCCGGGACTTCCGGCTTAGCCCCGACGGCCGCCGGCTTGGGTACGGCGTACGCGACGGGGGCAAGCAATTTGTCGTGATTGATGGGAAATCGCATGGCCCCTATGAAGAACTCGTATTCGATTCGGTGACGTTCAGCCCCGACTCCAAGCGCGTTGTCTGGGGGGCGGGGTCGGCACAATCGCGGTCCATGATTGTCGATGACAAGCCGCAGAAAAGTTACGACGCCTTTCTTCCCGGCGGCCCGATCTTCAGCCCGGATTCGCGGCACGTCGCCTATGGCGCCAGGTCCGACGGGAGATGGGGGATCGTTATGGATGGGGTGGCGGGAAAGTTTTATGAGGCGGTGATGCCCCCGATCTTCAGCCCCGACAGCCGGCACATGGCCTATCGCGCCGCATTCAATGGGAAATTCCTGGTCGTGAACGACGGCGTTGAATCAGAGCCCTCGGACATCATTGGGCGGCTCACCTACAGCCCCGACAGTCGTCACCTGCTGTATCTCCGCATGAGCGGTAAGGTTGACTGGCTGATGGTGGATGGCAAGCGGGCCGCCGGCCCGTTCACGCCGGCCTCGACCGACATGCGAATCGTTTTCGATTCCAATGCGTCCGCCCATTTCACGGCGGATATTGATGGAGTTCTGACAAAAGTGATTGTTGGGCTTGAAGGGAACACTGCCAAATAGAGCAACCCTTCCGCGGGTGCGGAAGGGTTGCTAATTCGCGACATCGAAGTTGAACCGGCCTTCAGAAGAAAGCCGCGCTACTTCGCCTCCTTGTCCTTCGCTTCATCAATCGAGCTGACCTTGATCTTGTCGCCCTTGATGGTGCCGTGAACGGTGGCCTTGGTGGAGTCATGTTTCTCCAGGAAGGCCATCGCCAGCTTATTGCCAGCCTTATCGAACTTGTATTCATGGCTGCCGCTGATGACGGCGAAGCCGGCCGTCTTGCCGCATTTCAGGGCGCAATCCTTGTCATGACCGGCGGCGGCCTTTTCGGGGCTTTCAGCCTTCATCTGCTTGGCGGCGCACTTGGTGTCGATCAGCACGCCGGTTACGTCCTTGGCGCTGCTGGCGGTGTCCTCGGCCATCACGAAACCGCCCATCGTCACCACGGCCGACAAAGCAGCCGCTGCAAACAATCCACGACGCATACAAACCTCCTGGCTATTGAAATCCCCCTTCGCTCTTACCTATACGCACGAACTACGGCGGTATTGTAGCCATGCACCCGGTACGGAACCAACGGGCAATTTTCGGGTGTACGCAATTTCCCGGGGAGGGGCATTGGCGGAGGGTGGTGGATGTCAACGGTTTCGCCGGCCCCGAATTCGGGCACGCCCCAATTTTCCCCGGCGCCTTTCGCCTTTGGAACTGGCGCATATGCTAGCGGGCAATGGCCCCCAGACGCCGTACCGCCGAAGCCGACCTCGAACCGCTCATCAACACCGGCATCAACTGGTTCCTGGGCCTCAATCGTCGCGCTCAATTCGTCTTTGTGGCCCTGCTGCTGGCTGCCTGCGCCATCGGCGCATATGTCTATTACCAGTCGCAACGCCAGGTCGCGGTTAGCATTTCCGGCTCGCCGAATCTGCTCCTGGGCAATCCAAGCGATGCGACGGGCGACTTGTTCCATCGGGATAATTATCTGATGGACAAAGGGTATTACGTGCTGGCCTACGACAACACCCTGGGCACGCCCAAATGGGTAAGCTGGCAGGTGAAAGCCGCCGATCTGGGCACGGCACGCCGCAAGCAGGTCTTTGACACGGATATGACGCTACCCGCCGGTTTCACGCGGATCGCCACCCATGATTACTCGGGCAGCGGGTTTGATCGCGGACACATGTGCCCGCACAGCGACCGCGCCGCCGACGAGCAAATGAGCTTCGCCACGTTCGTAATGACCAACATCATTCCGCAGGCGCCGAATGTGAACCGCAAGGCCTGGGCGCAGCTCGAATCGTATTCCCGCGAATTGGTGCGCGAGGGCAATCGCCTGTACATCCTCTCTGGCCCCATCGGCAAACGCGGCATCGGAAGCATGGGGCCGCGCGACTTCATCGGCCAGGGAAAAGTCACCGTGCCGGCGGGGTGCTGGAAGCTGGTGGTTGTTGTCCCGGTGGCGGGCGGCGAGGATGATCTGGCGAAAATCAACGCCGACACCCGCGTCATCGCCGTCATCATGCCCAACAACCAGGACATCGTCGGCGAGGAATGGGCCCAATTCCGCACCAGCCCCGCCCAGGTGGAACAACAAACGGGCCTGCATTTTTTCGATCGCCTGAGCCCCGAAGTGGCACAGGCGCTTCGCCAGAAAACCGACGACGCCCCCATCGCCCCGCCCAGGCCGATGGAGCACGGGCATGACTGAACCGGCAGACTCGGGTGAAGAAGAGTGCGTAGAAGCGACGTCCTCGTCGCTTTCGAGCGCACTGCGGCCGTGAAGAAAAACGCGGCGGGGACGCCGCGTCTACGAAGATCCAGAACTTCTGTACACTGTGCCGCTCGATAGCCGGCCATTGGAGTAAAAGTCATGAGCAGCCCTTCCGGAAACGAACCGACAGCGGCCCAGCCCCCACTCGATGCGCTGCGCCGCGCCAGTGAAGGATTGAGATATCCGAGCGAATCGGATGAGCCGTTTGATGTCTTTTGCTGGCCGGCGCAAGGCGCGGCTGCCGGCTCAGCGAGCAACGCGATCGCGGCCCACGTCGCTCCCGATGGCGCACGTCGCGCCATCGAAAATGTGCCGGTCGATCAGTTCTTCGGCGATCTGAATGAATCCGACGATGCGCAACGATTCCGCGAACTGCGGCAGACCTTGCAGTTCATGCTCAAGGGCCTCGAAGTGTTTCGGGTTGGCGCGGGAGAGGTGCGGGTGGATGTTTACCTGATCGGCAAGGCCGATTCGGGGGACTGGACTGGCCTGCACACCGTCTCGATAGAAACCTAGAAAATCGCGGCAAAACCGCGCGAAAATCCCAATTCAATCCCAACGAAAAACGCCTTTCCCCCAGGCGTAAATGTAGGCGACCAGCAGGATCGCCACGAACACGATCATCTCCCCCAGCAGCAGCCCCCCGCCGGGGCCGGGGCCCTTGTTTTCAACGCCTTTGGCGAAGATGACGGCCCACGGATAGAGGAACACGATTTCGACGTCGAACACCAGGAAGATCATCGCGACGATGTAGAACCGCACGTTGAACCGCCGATGCGCATCGCCAATCGGCACCATGCCGCTTTCGTACGTCGCTTCCTTCCCCGGCCCGGTGCGGCCAGGGCCGATCACAATCGACGCGGCGACGTTGACAATCGCGAACCCAATCCCGATCGCCAGCAACAACACCACCGCCCCCCACGATCCCTTCGGATCGGCGCCCAAGTCGGCAAGCACCGAAAGTAAATTTATCGTCATCGCGTTCATCGGCTTTACTTTAGGAATGAGGGATGGAAATGCAATGAGTATGCAGCGGCGCGAGCCGGATTCTCGCCAGGTGTCTCACGCTGCCGCTGGAAGAATGGAACGAAAAGGACGCCGCACGGCGAAAGGCTGGTAAGTTTGCCGTTTTGGGTGGCGCTTCCGTCATTCATTCGACGCTCAACACGCCGGTGCCTTGGATCGCGTCGTTTTTCATTTGTTGTAATGCGACATTGGCATCGGCGAGAGGAAATACCGTCGTTCGCGGGCGTATGGGGATTTCGGCGGCAACGCGCAGCAATTCTTCGCCATCCTGCCGGGTGTTGGCGGTGACGCTGCGCAGCGTTTTTTCGTGAAACAGATGGCGTTCATAGTTCAACTTCGCAATGTCCGAGAGATGGATGCCGGCTACCGCAAGCGTACCGCCCATATCCAATGCTTCCAAGGCCGCGGGGACCAGCCCCCCACTGGAGCAAAAAGAATGGCGCTGTCGATTGGTTCCGGCGGACGCGCGGTGGCGCCGCCAACCCAGGTAGCGCCCAATTCGCGTGCCAGCGCTTGGTGGCGTTCGTCCCTTGTCATAACGTAAACGGAACATTTCCAATGCCGTGCCACCTGAATGGTGATATGCGCGGACGATCCAAAACCGTACAGGGCAACTCGACACCCGGGCCGGACCTCGGCTCGGCGAAGCGCTCGAAATCCAATGATTCCCGCACATAGCAATGGGGCCGCGGCGGCGGGGTCCAGCGACATCGGCAAAGCGTAGGCAAAATCCTCCCGCACCGTGGCGTACTGCGCGTAACCGCCATTTTCGTGGTAGCCGGTGAAGAGCGCCTGTGGACAAAGATTCTCCTGACCCCTTCGACAATAGGGGCATTTCCCACACGTCCAGCGCAACCACGCAATGCCCACGCGCTGTCCAATTGCGAAACGACCAGACCCTGATCCTTGCTTATCCACTATCCCGACAACCTGATGGCCCGGGATGATATGCGGGCGCCGCGGCGGCAATTCGCCTTCTATGACATGCAGGTCGGTCCTGCAGATGGCGCAGACCTCCACTTTGATTCGGATTTCGCCTTGCCGCGGCTCGGGTTCTGGCAGTTCGCGCTGGGCCAAAGGCGAGGTTTCGATCCGCGACGGGTTGGCAAGGACCATTGCTTGCATCGTGATCTCCGTGGCCGCCGACATTTCTTTCAGCGGTTTGACCTCGACGGATCAATCCAAATAAAAGGCCGAACGCGGTTGCCCCCTCCGAGGCAACCGCGTTGGGCGCGTTATCTCCAGCAATGGCAATATGGATGGCTACATCAGGCGCCTCGATAGAAGTGCGGCACGTTGAGGTTGTAGAATTCCGCCTCCAGATATTCGAGCGCCAGCGCGAAATTGAGAACGTCGATGTCATTGGCATCGGAGCGGGTGGTGGAATAGGTGAGCGGCGGGCCGCCGTTGAGGTCCGCGATGAACGCGCTGGCGCCGGCAACGACTTGGGCAGCCGTCAACGGGCCTTCGAAGCTGGGGTTGGCGTCGTCGTCGGTCACATTGGCGGTGATCGGATCGCGCAAAAGGTTATTCAAGTACCCGGAGTGGCGAGCCTCCACCGCGAAGATCGATCCGGCGGCCGCCAAATACAACGGATTGTTGAGCGCGGGCGCGGCGCCCAGATACGCGCCCACGCCCGTGTTCTCCAGCGTCTGCGAAACCATCGCAAAATTGGCGAATTTCTTTTGCAAAAGCCCCTGGAAATTGGGCATGGGACGCGCCGCGCTGCCCAGGGCCTTGACCAGGAACGCCACATGGTCGTTCTCATGCTGGCGGATTTGAATGAACTGGTTGCGCTGTCCGCCGGAGCCGACGCCCTCGCGATTTTCCTCGCGCTGCGCTGAAGTCAGTGGCACGGCATGCAGGGAGCGGCTGCCCAGGAACATCGCCGCCGATGCGCCGCCGACTGTCAGGGCCGCGGACGTTTTCATGAAGGAACGACGTGAAGGCACTGCCACGGAAGTGGCCGGGTTAGTAATGAAACCATGATCCATGATTGAATCCCTCGATTGAGAATTTGCTTTTTTGCCAAATACCGATTGAAAAAGTTCCGACGCGGTTACGCGCTATGGAACGAAACTTGAAGACATGTCATAGACGGCATCAGCCGCGAACACCTGCCTTTTTTTTTCTCCATGCCTCCGCCCAATGGCGTCTCCCAATCGCGCCACCGGGGATCTCTTTGAACATTAGCAGACCTTAGCAAACGCCGGGCCGCACGGGGAAGGCAGTCCGGTCGATCCCCAGCAGGCGCGGCGTCGCGCAGGCCCCTTCGCATAACGGGCGCGCCGCCGGATCGGATTGAAGAAAAATGGCGAACGATGAGAAACTGAATGAACAACGACGATGGGGGAATGCCGGCAGGAACCCGCGCGCCTACTTGGCCGATGAAATAAGTTGGAACGATCCAGTCGGCTGCGGCGACCTGACGCCGGTGGGCTCATTTGTCACCGCGGCCGCGGCCAGTGCGCCGGGCGGCGCGGAAATTTTATATGCGAGCTACTAACAATCCGCCAAGCGTAGTGATCACTCCGGTGCCGAGCCGAAGGAGTTGGATGCCCCGAGCGGATGGTCCGCGCGAACGAACATGAGGTCCATCTGGCCCAGGCCGCAGCCGCGCGCGCAACGACATCGGCAGCACGCGGTTCAGGATGTGTGTCTTGTAGCTCATGCTCAAGGAGCAACTTGTATCAAGTGTGCCGATGCAGTGAAACACGGTGTCAGCCCTCCACTGACGGCTCATCGTTGTTCTCAGGCCGGCCTTCGATGTGATGCCAGTTGTGAATCGGCTTGAGGATGTCGAGGACTTCCTTGAGCAGCGCATCATCCACCGGTTGTGCCGCCCACTTCGCCCAGGCTTGCACGTTTTGCGGATTGGCCGAGCCGACGATGCACGTCGCCAGATCGGGATTGGCAATGGAGAATTGCAGCGCGAGCTGCGCGATGTCCACGCCTTTTTTCTGACACGCCAGGGCCGCCCGCCGGGCCGTTTCGCGCACCAGCGGCGTGGCTTTGTGCCAGGCGGGCAGCGGGGCGTTGGTCAATAGCCGGGCGGCGAAGGGGGCGGCGTTCATGATGCCAACGCCTTTTGCCTTCGCCTCTGGAACCAGGTCGACAAGCTGCGTGTTTTGCAGCGTGTAATGGTTATAGCTGAGGATCACGTCCACGTCGGCACGTTCCATCACATACTTGAACATCTTCATCGGGTATCCGCTGACGCCGATGAATCGGACTTTGCCTTGTTGCTGCAGGGTGCGGAGCATGGGGAGCGTTTCCTCGACGATCTGCCGCATCTCGACGAACTCGACATCGTGGCACAGCACGATGTCCAGGTGATCGGTCCTCATCCGCTCCAGGCTCACCTCGACGCTTTCCAGCACGCGGGCGCCGGAAAAATCAAATCGCGTCCCCGAATACCGCCCCAGTTTTGTCCCCAGCAGATAGCTGTTGCGCGGCACGCCTTGCAGGGCGAAACCCAGAAGCACCTCCGACATGCCGCGCCCGTAAAAGGGGGACGTGTCGATGAAGTTCATGCCAAGGTCCAGCGCCACATGCACCGACTGGATTGCCTCGTTGAAGTCCACGTTGCGAAACTCCGCGCCCAGCGAGGACGCGCCGAAGCTGAGCATGGGGAGATTCAAGCCGGTTTTACCGAGGGGGCGGGTGGTCATGCTCTCACCCCCACCGTCAACAACAGATTCGCAAACCGCTGCTGATCGGCGGTCTGAATCGTCAGCACATGGTCATTGGTGGCAACGGCCTTGTAGAAGTCCCACTTTTCAATCGGCGCAAGTTCCACGGCAAGTCCCGCCTCCTTGATGACCTGCCGATACCGTGCCCAGACGGGCGGGTCTTCCTGGAGGGCATAGGGGCCGGTCTTTTCATACATCATGGTATTGGCCGCCTCGATGGGAATGGCGGAGAGAATCGCCTCAAGCACTTGTGTGCAATTCACCACGCCGGGCATGAGGTTGAGGCTGACCAACTCCGCTCGCGGGCCGATCGCCGATGAAGCCGGGTAGTTGCCGTCGGCGATCAGAATCCTGCCATGATGCCCGGCTCGCCCGAGAACCTCGTTGAGTTTTGGATGAATCAGCTTGTGTCGAAGCACTGAAGTTTCCTATCAAAATGAATTGGCGCTTGGCAATGTTCGATCCGCAATTGAGAGAGAAGCTTTAGAAGTCGAACGCGCCTCCGTGCTTCGGTGTCTCCGTGGTTTCTCTTTCCTCAATGCGGCCCAATCGCCGTCTCCACGGCAAAAAACCGGCGGAACGCCCGGATGGTTGTCGCGGCGGCGGCATCGGGGTCGGGGTAAGGCAGGCACTCAGCCGACACGTATCCGCCATAGCTGATTTCCGCCAGCGCGTGGGCGATGGCGGCGAAGTGGGTATGGCCCAGGGTTGCGGGCCGGCGGTTGGAGTCGGCCAGGTGAACGTGTCCCACGTCCCCCGCCGCGTGACGAATCGCCCCGGCGATGTCCGACTCCTCGATATTCATATGGAACAAATCCGCCAGCAGCTTCACGTTTGTCGTTTCCAGGCTTGCCAACAGCGCCGCGCCGTCTGCCAGCGTATTGACCAGATTGGTCTCATAGCGATTGAGTGGCTCAAAGATCAACGGGACGCCAAGCGACCTGGCGTGCTCGCCCAATTCATTGAGCGCGAGCCGCAGATGATTGAATGCCGACTCTCGATCCATCTCCTCCCCCCACCGCCCCTGCATGGATCCGATGATCGCCGGCGCGCCCAGCGCTCCGGCGGCATCAATGATGCAACGAATAAACGCCCGGGCCTTCTCGCGCATGGCTGCATCGGGGCTGGTGAGGCTCAGCCGATGCAATATCCATCCGCCCCCGGTGCCCAGGGCGGCCAGCCTGAGGTTGTGTTGTTCGAGCAGCGGGCGCACCGTTTCAGCGGCAACCGCCTGGGCGCCGGGCGCGAAAATCTCCACCGCGTCAAACCCCAGCGCCGCCGCCTTCTGACACGCGCCGCCAAGATCGTCCCAAAACACGAAGGGACCACCCTTGGATTGAGATACGAGACTGAGGGTGACGGCCGACCGCATAAACGCCCGTAGGTGGAAACCCGAAATCCGAAGCACGAAATCCGAAGAGAAGAATTCTTACCACGAAGTCACGAAGGCACGAAGGCACGAAGCATTCAATTCGGATTTCTGAATTCGGGTTTCGGAATTCCCTTAGTGTCTTTGTGCCTTTGTGGTTAATCCGCATTTCGGCTTTATTGCACTTCAATCACCGCCTTGATCACGCCCGTTTCCGGCTTGCAGAAACTGGGAAATTCCTCGATCACCGAATCAAACGCGGTGCGATGCGTGACCCAGGGCCGGGTGTCGATTTTGCCGTCCTCGATCAACTTGATGATCCGCGTGAAATCACCCGGCAGCGCGTTGCGGCTGCATAGCAGCGTGCCCTCGGGCTTATGAAAAATCGGATGCTTGAAAATCACCTCGCGCGTGGTGATTCCAACATACACCAACCGCCCCGTCGGGGCGATGTAGCCCAGGGCGTTGGACATCGAAATATTGCTGCCCGTCGCGTCGATCACCACGTCCGGGTTGTCGCCGTTGGTCAAGCGCCGAATTTCCTGATCGACCGTATCGGAAACCACGATTGTTTCATCCACGCCCATCACCCGCCGGCAGAAATCCAGCCGTTGGCGGTTCATGTCCAGCACCAGAATGCGCGCGCCGGTGAGCTTGGCGAAAACGATGGCGGCCAGGCCGATTGGCCCCGCGCCGATGACCAGGCAATTCTCCCTCTTCTTGAGGCCCGAGCGATCGACAGCATGGCAGCCGATGCCCAGGGTCTCGACCAGCGCCAATTGCTCGAAGCTCAGCTTCGCCGACGGGTGAAGTTTATGGGCGGGAACGATGAAGCGATCGAGCAGGCCGCCATCGGTCATCACGCCCAGCACCTTCAGATTCGCGCAGCAATTGGTCGAGCCCTTCCGGCAGGCATGGCACTGCCCACAATTCATGTACGGCTCAACCGAGCACCGGTCGCCAGCTTTTATGTTGGCCGCCCCCGCGCCGACTTCCAACACCTCCACGCCCAGCTCATGACCGGGAATCCGCGGATAACTGAAGAACGGCATCTT
>Ga0075522_10002183_pt1 | contig 14644 bp, 5 predicted proteins | sample NGEPerA_FD_74796 | JGI IMG/M metagenome (GOLD analysis project Ga0075522, IMG submission 74796) | Arctic peat soil microbial communities from the Barrow Environmental Observatory site, Barrow, Alaska, USA - NGEE PermafrostL2-A | ecosystem: Environmental > Terrestrial > Soil > Wetlands > Peat ... | reverse complement strand
CAGTTCGATCCCGGCAATGGTGGTAGCTGCGCAATCAAAGTTCTTGAAGCCGAGCATCGGCCCTGTTCGGGATTTAATCCCCCGGTGATCCTGTTCGATCAGATTGTTCAGGTATTTCGATGATCTCAACTTGGTGTGCTTCCATGCCTCGTCTTCCCTTGGCATCTCTCGCACGGCTCGGTGTGATGCAGCGTAGCCATCCAAGGTGATGCTGACTGGTACCCGCCTTTGGGTTCGAAGCGCCTTACGGAAAAACGCCTTGGCCGCCGCGACGTCTCTTGTCGGACTTAGCCGGAAGTCGACGGTGTTGCCTTCCCGGTCTACCGCACGATATAGGTAAACCCATCGTCCGCGCACTTTCAGATACGTCTCGTCAACACGCCAGGACCGGCCAACTTTACGCGCAAAGCGAGTCCAGCGCTTCTCGAACTCCGGCGCATACCGTTGCACCCAGCGCATGATCGTTGTATGCGAAAGACGAAACCCACGTTCGGCCATCATCTCAACCAGATCACGAAAGCTGAGCTTGTAACGTAGGTACCAACGCACACAAAGGATGATCAGATCCCGGTCGAAATGGCGCCCTGCAAACAGATCCTTCATGCCTCTTGACTCGCTCATCGTCGGCCCATTTCTTCCAAATCATTACTGTAACCCGCTCGCCCTGGCTATTTGCACCAGAGCCCTCCGGACTACTCTGGCGGAATCCAGCCAGGTGCATTCACAGGCGCTCAACTGCGCACGGTCGCACGCCCGCGCCAAGGCCAATCGTTATTTACGGATGAGCTCTAAGGCGTAAACGGAATCGGGGCAACTCCATGGCGATAGGGGGTGTACCAGTTGTGCTTATTCGGCCATTTCGTCTGATATTTGCCTTGGGGCCCGGTTGGAAGGCTATCTTGCGAACGAATCACCCACATCGCGAGTTCCGCCATCAGCTTCGACTGAACAGTCGCGTACTCGGCCTTGCCAAACAGGTTCTTCAACTCGCAAGGATCGGTATGCAGGTTATAAAGCTGACCGTAACCCATCATGTCATAGATCAGCTTCCACTCGTCCATACGGACCATCTTCTGATTTCCGCTCATCGTCACCTTGTTCAATTCGTCCCAGCCGCTCTCGATAGGCATACGCCCCGCGCTGTATGGCACGTTATCGCTGTCGTCGTAGTACAAGCCTCCGACACCGACTCCTGCATACCCGCTCCGAAACTCTTCGCTCGGGAAAGGCTCTCCTTGCAAAAGCGGCCACAAGCTGCGCCCCTGGACACCGTGCGGAATATCAGCACCGATCGACTCACACAGCGTAGGCATTAAGTCAGCCATAGAGGTAATCGCCTTCTGAACACTCAGCGAGGGCCTTACACCATAGCCGAACCATATCTGGGGTGTGTGCGTTAGATCTTCGTACAGTCCGACGCCTTTTCGCGCCAAGCCATAGTCCATCAGGTAATCGCCATGGTCGCTTGTAAATACGAATATCGTGCTTTTTGTCAGGTCCCGATCATTAAGGTGCTTCATCAATCGGCCGATCTGGTCGTCTATCATCCGCAAGGCGCCCAGATAGTTTGACTTGTACCTCCGCCAGACCTTCTCCGTGTCGAACGCGTTTTGCTGCGAGCCGTATTCCCAACGTGCACGCGGCCCCATACTGGCCAAAGCCTCTGGCCCAACGCAACGGTCGGGAACACTCTCTGGAGAAAACATATTCCAGTAGGGCGCCGGCACCTGCTCTGGGTCATGCGGTTCCGGAAAACTGACCTGTAAGAGAAATGGTTGGTCTCCACCGTCGACGAACTCCATAGCGTCTGACACTATTCGGTAAGGCAGCTGCGTTGTGACCGGAAACGGGGCAGGCTCCAAGGCTACGTTGTAGTGTAGATTGCTGAGCCATTTATCGAACTCAGCAACCTCTTTTGGTGCATCAGGCGCAATATATCCGCCTCCATGCGAATACTCGCGCCAAAAATCCAACATCTCCTTTCTTAAATAGGTGTGATTCTTGCCGGCGAGTCCGGTGCGATAGCCTCGCTTCTTGGCTACTTGATAGAGGTCCTCGCCAAAGAATGCATCTTGGGGCTGCAGATTCATTCGCACGTGATGGGCCTCTGGCCACCTCCCGGTCAGCATTGATATGCGCGACGGGACACAAAGCGGTGTTGTGCAATAATTGCGCTCGAACCCGACACCACTATCTTGCAGCCGGTCGAGCGTTGGCATGGTGTCGAGCGGGTAACCGTTCACTTTGCTCATGCCGTAATGAACCTGATCGCAAATGATGATGATCACGTTCGGCTTTTCCACGGTGCCTTGTCCCTCAGCAACGCTAACCTGCCTTGTTGCTGCAACGGCCGTCATAGCGCTCAGCTTCAAGAACTCACGTCGTCTCATGTCTTCAGCCCTCTACGATGGAATTCTCATCTCGATTCAATGCTCGCAACATTCCTCGATATTTTCTACGACTACTCGTCAATAATAGCTCTCGATCAAGCGGATTATTGTGCAATCAACATATTCTGGGCACGGCTGGCGGCCTCGATAGGTCTCTTCGAAGCCGCCAGCTACGGTGCTTAACGCGAGATAGATCAAAAAACAAGTTTTAGAAGACTATCTTTGCCCCGAGTTGCAACTGACGATTTGGGCCTGCTGAAGTGACCTGCCCATTGTTAGTGGCGCCGACGACAGTCGAAACTGCGCTGAAGTTCGTGTGATTGAAAACATTGAAAGCCTCGGCACGGAATTGGAAATCTACTCCCTCCTCGATCTTCACACTTTTCGCTAGGTTGCAATCCCAGCTTTCGTAACCCGGCCCAAGAATGTTCGCAACGCCGTCGTTGCCTGGGACAGCAGTACCCGCCGGCACAGGAGCAAAAGCCGCCGTGTTAAACCACGCCTTTTGAGTATGCGGTGCCCCGACATTTGGATTGGAGATATAGTTCGGACGTGCTGAAGCCGGCCCACCAGCCAGCAGGCCCAAGCCGCCTGGATCCACTCCCGTGTTCGTTTCCGTTAAGAACAGGCCGGATCCGTACGAGCCTACTCCTCCCACGGAATATCCTCCGAGCGCCCTGCCCATGAACCCATTCTGCTTAATGAAAAACGGAAGCGGATAGTCAAAGCTGACATTGAATAAATTGGTACGGTCATAGGGCGTGCGTCCGTATTCCGCGCGAAGATTTGCGTTATTCTGCGGGACCCGGGAATTAGTCAAAGTATTGGAGTAAGTGTAGTTCCCGGTTACGATTGCTCCACCATGCAGGCGCACGCGGAGCGAGGCCTGCAAGCTATTGTAATTTTCATTGAAGATACTTGCCTGGGTTGTAATGTAGCTATAACCCAGGAAGGGGCGAATTTGATTCAACTTCGCGCTGTTCCCCGCAGTCACGCTACCCGCCGTAATATTCGTCCCCGACACATACGCGCCGGCGAGCGGTTGGTTTGCATCAATGTTGTTAAAGAGGTGTCGACCAACGTTGCCATAGTATCCAATGTCAGCAACGATTCCCTGCGTTATCTGCTTTTGCACATCCAGGTTGTACTCTTCATTGTATGAACCGGGGTCATGAATCTGGAGTGCTTGCAGGGCGCCGGGAGAACTGCCAGTTGTGCCACCACCGGGATTCTCAAAAGTGACATTGGAAATGATCGGAGTAGATACATTCGGAACATCCTGGGAGGTTGCGAATTTCGCCTGATTCGCAGTCACAGTGACAAAGAAGATTCCGAATCCTCCTCTGATCGAGGTTGTCCCTTTTCCGGTGGGATCATAGGCAAAACCGACACGGGGAGCAAGATTTTTTGCCGGGGTTGCCTGAACATCCTGACCGAAGGGCGAATTCTGACCACCAATGATCATGCCATTGGTCGCGTTGAAGGATGAATTGGGCAGTTTACCGCCGACACACGGCGCGACCGTACAAACGCTACCGTTCGAATCAATCGTCGGTGCCTGCGCCGCGGAGTAAGTGTCCGGATCGAAGTTCAGAACCTTGATAGCACTGTAATTGGAACCCAACTGGCCCGATGTTGCCGAACCGTAATAGGAATAGCGCAGTCCCGCCGAAAGAGTCAGACGACTGTTATAGTGAAAGTCATCCTGGACATATCCCTCGAAGATATTTGTGTGGTTGGTTCCCGCAGTATTGATGTTCGCCTGTGTAAAGGTGGACGCGCGGCTTTGTAAGAAGTTCGCAAAGGCCTGATCATACTGTACGGTTCCGCTGCCCGCAGGCACTGGGGTCGCGGAAAAGGTGAACTGCCCCGCATTGGCGCTGCCGACCGCCGTACTGCCACCTAACTGCCACTCCATATTCAAGCCGAGCTTAATCGTGTGGCGCCCTTTGACGTTGGTGCTGTTGATGAAGACCTGCGTGATTGGGTTGAGCTCCAGGTATGGAGCAGTGGCCGTATAGGACGACGCGCCGATGGCTAAGTGAGGCACCTGGCCGATTGTGTCTGCGAAGGGGAGAGGCACATTGATGTCAGGGGAGGTGGCTGAAGAAAGCGAACCAATCACCTGCGAAGTCACCCAGTTGTCTCGATGGGAGAACCCTCCCTCGAGGATGTGGTTGGGCGAGATGATCCACGTGGCATGGCCAAGCCAGTTAGTTGAACCATTGGTCATGGTTGACGTGGCCACTCCAGGAAGTGAAGTAGACGCTTGGAAGCCAAACGGCACCGTCAGGTTAAACGGATCATTCAAGAACCGCAGGAACACACTCAATTTATCGTTGAATTGATGATCGATGCGGATGAGGGTCTGGTTCTCGTTGTTTGTGCCAATTGCGTTAGAGGTAATGCCATGCGGATCAGTGGGGACGTTCGGCACAGGCAGCTTGCCAATCATGTCCTTCATATACTCTTGCGCGATGGGATCGATGCTCGCGATGCTGGTCGACGAATTTATGCACGTCGTGCCTGCGGAATTATAGGCGATACAAACAGGAGTAGGGAATGTCCCCGTCCGTTCTGCCAGCGTGGGGAGGTTCGAGGTTGTCGTGGTAACCGCTGTCAGGCTTCGTAGAAATTGCTGGCCAAAGAAGAAGAATGTCTTGTCGTTATGCCGATGTGTATAGCCAGGAAACCAGACCGGACCGCCGACGTCAAATCCAAAGTCACCGTATCGCGAAGGACCCAGCGGCAAGCCCGCTTGATTCCCAAAATAGGTATTCGCATTGAATACCTGGCTGCGAAAGAATCCGAAGGCTCCGCCATGAAACTCGCTGCCCCCGGACTTTGTCTCGACGATAACGAAGCCAGCTCCGGCTCCACCGGATTCCGCGGAAAAATTCGCGCGCTGAAGATTAATCTCCTGAATAAAGTCAATGCTCGGGAAAGCAACCGGCTGTTGACCGGCACGCTTCAGAGTATCCGCACCATCCAGGAAGTACGCATTTGAAGCCGTAGTGCCACCGTTTACAGAGAAGGTTTGCGCATTGACAGCGCCATTAGTTGTGATGTTTCCACGCTCGTCCGGTCCAGGAATGTTGCCGCTGATTCCGGGCTGAAGATACATCAGTTGCAGATAATTCCTGCTGCTCAGTGGCAACGACGTCACTTCCTTGTTTTCAATCGTGCTTCCCGATGCGGCGTTCTCTAATTGAGGCGCCACGCCGGCAGCTTCCACCGTAATGGTGTTGACCGCACTGCCTACTTTAAGTGTCAGAACGCTGGACGTTTGCTGTCCTGCGTGTACTTGCAGACCTTGAACCGTTGACGAATCGAAACCAGGGGCCGAGGCCTTAACGGAGTATGCTCCGACTGTGAGCAGCGGCGCAACGAATCCGCCTAGACTATTTGTGGTCAGGGTGCGTACCACAAGGTCTTGATCGGTGTTGGTGACTGCGATGGTCGCCCCTGAAATGACCGCGCCGGTAGCATCGTGCACCGTGCCGTCAATTTCACCAGTCAGTACCTGGGCGTTCAGTGCACCAGACCCAATTGCCAAGCCGACTGCACAGGCAACCACAGTGGACCACCTGAACATAGCTCGAGTAAGGCGTACGTATCGTATTCCATTTACCGCGAAAATCATCATCGAAGCGCTCCTTTGAATTGCGTTTCCTGAGGCTCTCATACATGAACTGATACGGAGACTTCAGGGGGTTCAACCTGAGAGAAAAACAATTACCGGAAAAGGGCTGTCTTAATACACATCGATTTCCGCCGTTGGATCTGCCTAATCCAGCTGATCTTCCTTGCGGAGATAAGGCATGACTCCAGCCTTTGTGGGAGCAATACCCCGCACGGGCCACGGCTCAACACCTACGGCCTTGGCCCACTCCTCATATGCTGCTGCCATTTGACGGACACGGTCAGGATACTGATCGGCCAGATTATGCAACTCCGTGCGATCCAATTCCATATCGAAGAGTTGCCAGTATTCCGGGAATTCCGAAACCAGCTTCCACTTGCCCATTCGTACCGCGGCGTTTCCTTCGTGTTCCCAAAAATATGTGCGCTCAGCCCGTTTCCGGTCAGAGAAAACGGGAACCAGCGTGGTGCCGACGGTAGGTGGAATCGGGTTGCTGTCGCGTTCTTTTGGGTAGTTTGCATGTGCAAGGTCAAGAAGAGTGGACATGACATCTGTCTCGTGAGCCACCTGATGTGTAATGGCATTCTTGCCCAACTGAATGCCCATCGGCCAGTGTGCTATAAACGGGGTCGAGATTCCGCCCTCCTGTGCGTAGTGCTTGTACATTCGAAAGGGCGTATTGGCGACATTGCCCCAGGGGATGCCGATACTCTGATACGTGTCAGCTCCGCCGGGCATGATGGCAGGATCATTGCCGACATGCACCAGGCGTCCATCTGCGGTTTCGTGGGGTATGAAGATAGGCGTACGGGCCAGCGGGCCAGGATTGCCCAGTTCTTCCAGGTTGCCGCCATTGTCTGACATGAAGAGAATCAGCGTGTTTTCGAAGCTACCCGTCTCCTTGAGCTTTGCCACGATCTTGCCGACGTTTTGGTCGAGGCACTCGATCTGCGCGGCATACGCCGCCATGCGGCGCACTTCCCACTCCTTGTGCGCGCCCAAAGGCCATGGCGGGACGCGAAGATCGCGCTCCGACATCTGCCACTTCTCCGAAAGCAGGCCCATCTCAATCTGGCGACGATGGCGGTCGGCGCGAATCTGATCCCAGCCGACAGTGAAGCGCTCGATGTACTTGTTGATCACGTTCTCTGGAGCTTGCAGCGGCCAGTGCGGCGCGGTAAACGCTGCGTAGAGGAAGAACGGCTTCTGCTCGGCGGCGCTGGTAAATTCATCGATATACTTGACCGCGTGATCGCCAATTGCATCGGTGTAGTAAAAGCCTTTGCCGGCGCGGACGCGCTCGTTGCCATCTGTGAGAGTGGCTGGATCGTAGTAGCTGCATGCACCGGCGATGGTCCCGAAGAACCGGTCGAATCCTCGCTGCATCGGCCAATTATGCTTTGATTCGATCTCCGGAGGAGTTAAGTGCCATTTGCCGGTCATCGCGGTGCGGTAGCCGCTAGGTCGAAGCGCTTCAGCCAGAGTTACGCAGTTGGGACTTAGATCTCCCTCGTAGGCCGGAGCAGATGACTCGCCGTAGTTGTCAGCCATGAGCGCAAAGCCAACCTGGTGCGAGTAAAGTCCAGTCAACAACGAGGCGCGGGATGGGCAGCAGCGAGGATTGTTATAAAAGCTGGAAAAACGCAGACCGTTTTCTGCCAAAGCGTTGAGGTTCGGAGTTTCAACTTCAGAACCATAGCAACCGATGTCTGAGTAGCCCATGTCGTCGGCGAGAATGAAGATGATGTTGGGCCTTGACATCATGCTACCCTGGCCCAATGTACTGTTGATCCCGCCCAGGGCCACTGTTGCAGCCATGGCTGATCCTGCTTGCAGAAACTGTCGGCGATTACTCATTAAAGTCTCCCCTAAGTAAACAACTTGTATAAGCGCATTTGTCTTTGACATGCCGGCCCAGGCTTGCTGCCCCAGCCACAGCGGGTCGCCACCTTAGCATGCCGCAAAGCGCGATTGCAATTTTCACCGCTGCACTTCCCTCTTCACCCCATCGACCCCTTCGGCCTTAACGCCACATGCTAAGTTGTGACCAAAACATGTTCGTAAGTCGGTAGTCAAAGCCTGCTCGAAGTATCCCTTCAGCCAAACCCGCAAGCGCCCTTCACAGTGGTCGGCCTTCTATTTGACCAGGCGCTCTTGAGTGGGTTGAGCAAACAGGCTGTCGCGCGTAATGCGGCAGCCCTTGCGATCTGAATTGATAACCGTGCTTCAGCTTGAGTTCACAGATGCGTCTGCTCAGAGTCCAATACTTTGTCAATGTCAGATTTAGACTTGGCGAGATCAAAACGTCAGCTTTGCCCCTAGTTGCATAACCCGCGGTGATCCCGTTCCGGTCACTTGACCAAAGTTCGTCTGTCCGAGGGTGGTGGACACCGTCGAGAAATTCACATGATTGAATGCGTTGAAGGACTCCGCCCGCAACTGGAACGCAAGATTTTCTCTGACGCGGACATTTTTGAATAGACTCAAATCCCAATTACCATACCCCGGCGCAACAATGCTCCCGATACGAGCGGTGCCCGGGCGAAATTGACCCGATGGCACTTGCGCAAATGCCGCTGTATTAAACCATGCCACCCGAGTGTGTGGTGCATTGGAATTTGGGTTCGCTACTTGATCCGGCCTTGCGGTTCCATTCTCGCTACTGCCCCCCGCCAGGAGCCCCTCTCCAGCCGGATCGACATTGGCCGCCACAGCAGTCAAGCCGGCACCTGACCCATACGAAACAATTCCCGTTAGCTCCCATCCGCCTAAGACCCGTCCCCCTATACCGCGCTGATCGGCAAAGAATGGCAGGTGATAAACGAAGTTCGCATTAACAATATTCTTTCGGCCATTTGCGGTCAGTCCATACTCAGCAGCAGGATTGTAAATGTCCTGCGGCGCGTTCGCGTTGCTCAACGCTTTGGAGTACGTGTAATTCAACGAGAGGATCGAGCCGTTGGTCAGATGCTTGCTAGCTGACAATTGAAGTGAGTTGTAATCGGAAAAGGATGACTCCAATTGACTGTCAATCGGGCCGTAACCGCGATATGGACGGATTGGGTTTAGATATTGCGTATTTCCAGACGTCACTTTATTGCCGGGGATAATACCCTGTGTCGCATACAATCCTGGTGTTGGTGCATTGATGTCTTCCGTTATTGGAAGATGAAACGCCTTATTTCCAAAGTACCCTATGTCTAACATCAAACTGGACCCAATCTGATGTTGAACATCCAGACTCCACGCCTCAACGTATGGGTTCACAGCGTTGAATTGCGCTGCTTGAATAACTAGCGGCGTGGAACTCGTGAGCGTATTGCCGGTCCCTGGAGCGCCAAAGAACGTGTTATTGACGCTGACGGTATACACGTTTGGCGGATTCGTATTCACCATGACCTGGAACTGATAGTTTGAAATCTGCTGGAAAAAGATCCCGGCGCCTCCTCTGATGGCTGTACGTCCATTACCGGAGAGGTCGTAAGCAAATCCGATCCGCGGAGCAAAAGCCGTGAGAGGTTGTTGTGTCACCTTTTGCCCATAAGGCGACGTCTTCCCGCTAATGATCAGCCCATTGTATGGGTTATAACCTGGGTTCGGTATCGCTCCGCCTGCGCACGGTGAAGAAGTACAGATTAGCCCCGTATTCGTCATAGCGGGAGCGTTGCCGGCGTTGAACACTGATGGTACGAAGTTCACTTGAGAATAGAATGGGTAGCCCGATAACTTTCCAGATGTAGGTTGCGCGAAGTACGAGTAACGGAGCCCAAGATTCAGCGTAAGGCGCGGCATCACCCGAAAATCATCCTGGGCATATCCCTCGTAGATGTTTGTATGCGGAAGATCTGCCAGATCAGCGGAAGCCTGTTGGAAGTTTGTGACGCTTCCTAACAAGAAATTGGCGAATGCCTGATCGTATTGCGTCTCTGAACTGCCCGGCGCCAATGCTGACGGACTGAAGGTGAAGGCACCAGCATTCGTTGTACCTTGATTGTTGCCGGCTTGTTGATATTCCAAATTGAAACCAACGTTGAGGGTGTGCCTTCCCGAGGTAACCGTATCGTTCATGTAGAGTTGCGTAACTGGGTCAGTGTTTCGATAGGGGCCTATGGCCGCATACGAGCCACCGTTTATGCTAAGATTTGGAATCCGCGCGAGTGTTGATGGATAGGGCAAAACTGGCGTGATATCGGGAGAATTGGCAGGCAGGAGCAAGCCTACTGGTGTCGCGGTGACCCAGTTTTGCATGTAGGAGTATCCAGCGTCTAGGACATTCTTATCGTTGAGAACATAGATAACATGGCCCAGATATAACGTCGCTCCATCTGTAATATTCGAGTTACCCACCCCGGGCACACCCAAGGCCTGTCGTAGGCCGTTAGGTGCATAAAGATGAAGAGGATCGTCTAGGAAGCGAAAGAAGACGCCCAGTTTCTGACTGAACTGATGGTCAATGCGAATAAACGTTTGGGTTTCATCGTCGAATCCACTTTCGGCGGTGACTAGCCCTTGAGAATCGGAGGGGTTGTTTGGCAGAGGCGTTTTGTCAATGATGTCCTTTAAATATGCCGACGCTGTAGGATCGAAAGTGGTAATGGTAGCGCTGGAATTTGTGCACGCACCTGATGCGTTGTAGGCAACACACACCGGGGCGCTAAACACTCCTTGGCGTTGTAGAGCCGTCGGCATGTTGGTAAGTGTCTCTTGTGTGCTTGTCTCGCTCCGCAAATACTCTTGACCAAAATAGAAGAAGGTTTTCGCTGTATTACGTTTCTCCAGATGTGGAAACCATATCGGGCCGCCGATCGTATAGCCGTAATCGTTATACCGCTGGCCGGGCCTGGGCAGCCTTCCGAGATTGTTGAAGTATCCATTCGCGTTGAGAATCTGACTTTCAAAAAACTCGAAGGCCGATCCATGAAAGGCTGAAGCACCGGACTTGGTGGCAACACTGACGATTGCTGCACCGCTACCTCCGTATTGTGCCCCGAAATTGCTGCGCTGCGAATTTGTCTCCTGAATGAAATCAATTCCTGGATAAGCAGCGATCTGGTTTCCGCCGGCCGAGCGACGCTGTAAATCCTGTCCGTCCAAAAAGAAGCTATTGAATTGAGGACCCAAGCCGCCGACAGTAAATGCAGTGAAGTTCCCTGCTCCTGAATGTGAAATTGATCCCCGATCCAGTGGACCGGGAATTGGACCACTCACGCCAGGCTGGATATACAGTAATTGTTCGAAGTTACGACTGCTTAGCGAAAGCTCTTTGGTTTGCGTGCCAGAGATCAGCGTACCTGCACTTGGACTTTCAAGTTGCGGCGTTAGCGCATCCGCAGTTACTTCCACAGTTTGCGAGACTGAACCAGGCTGGAGGACCAAGGAAAGCGTCACGGTCAATCCGACGTTCACCTGTTCGTTTTCTGTAATTGTCCGGAATCCCGGGGCTGCCACTGTGACGGAGTATTGGCCAATGGTCAACAGCGGGATCGTGAAGTCGCCTTCCTCATTTGAATGAATCGTACGCACGACCAGATTCTTGTCGGTGTTCTCGACCGTCACCGTCGCGTTCGCCACTGCTGCGCCCGTGGAGTCCCGAACCGAACCGTTGATTTCACCGGTCAGATTCTGGCCCGCAATCATTTGAGGCCAGGCAATACAGAGGGCTGCAAGAATTGCGAGAGTTCCATCTAGGAAATAAAAGCGTTGCCGCTGGTTCGTCCTTCGTAGGTTGGAGAGGGCTGATACGCTGGATGAACACTGACTTGCCATGCTCTGCCTTTCGGATTTGTGGTTTTTCACTTCATGTTTCATGTGCGCCACACACCTCGCTAAGCTCTTCATTTCAATGAATCCTCTCAATGAACTCTCTTGAGCATCGGGTTCGACCTGGCAGAGCCAGGGCTGGCTGAGGTAAACGCTTACCCGTGGTCGCAAATCGGTACCACCTCTTTCGAGCGGCGCGGTTCAGATCGACACCTTGCCTAAACTGATTTCACGGAGGCGGATTCTTAAGCCCGATCAGAAAGACGAGAATTGCTGATTGAATCACCGAGGGTCAAGGCAATTTACAGCTTTGTCCGCCATAAATTACAGCGATGTGGCGGAAGCGTTACAGTTGTGCGGACGATGAGGATCTCTCAACGGGAGATCGGCAACTCTCTGCGATCAATCGCAATTCGTCAAAGGGGACAACTGTCGGACTTCTCAGAGAAGGATTGGTATCTCGAACATGTATGATTTCGTGAAAGGCTACGCACGCCCTGCTGATTGCAGAACCCACGAGGATCTGACGCTGCACGGGTATTCCAGCAGCTAATCTGCTGAATTTGAACGACGTGAGATGCAGGTGGGTTGAGTGCTTATATCCTCGGCCCAATAAGGGTCACAGAGTTGAGGCCGATTTCACTTCACTGCATTTCTAATTGCCGCAGCGTGAGACTTCCTTTCTGGATTGTGTATTTTGGATTGTTGCTCTGGAGCGGACGAATCCTCAGGATATTCGGGCCCTTTACGGTTAGGCGCGGAACTTCTTTACAGTTAGGAGCCCCGAAATGAGATGATTCTGAGGGAGCAGCTCCGTGAGCGGCAGGCCTCTTACGCTAGAAGCGGCTTTTCGACCCCAGGAAAGGAGTTGAGAAACGTGCAAATAGACGACCAGAGCCCCCAACAGAGGGAGTTGCACGATCCCAGTACATGCTGGGCCTTATTGGAGCGTGTCGCGGATAGTTCTCAATTGAGGCGCTCCGCCCGGTTGAGGGATTTCCTTCTCTTTGTTGGCAGAAGTTCTCTCAAAGACGGCCAGGAGCAGATCCATGAGCAGGAGATTGGCATCGAGGTTTTTGGACGACCAAACGATTACGACACAAATATTGACAACATAGTCCGTGCGACTGCCAGTGAACTGCGCAAGCGTATCAAAGCATATTTCGACACGGAGGGTTTGCACGAGAACCTGATCGTGGAAATCCCTCGCGGAAGCTATGTCCCTGTCTTCCGTTCCCGTCCGACGGAACCAGAGTCTTCATCGGAGCCTCCGTCCGCCTCCGCCTCTCCCCAGTCCGAGTCACCTGAGAACATTCCGGAGGTTCCGCCCGCCTCAGGCAAGCACTCATGGAAGCTTGCCGGGTCGATCGTCGCCGGATTGATTATTCTTGTGCTCGCTGGCGGCTGCGTGATCCTGTGGATCCAGAACCGTGCAATGCAGCGGTCGATTTACCCGTGGAGATACGAGCCTGCGATCGCGTCAATATGGTCTGAGTTTTTAGATAGCGATCGGGATACCGATATCGTTCTTCCCGACGCATCCTTTAGCGAAGTCCAGTTTATTAGTAAGAACTCATTCTCGCTGAGGGACTATATGAGCCGTAGTTACATTGACCAACTTCAGGCACAGAATCTAAGCCCGGATTTGCGTGTAGCGTTGACTAGGTTCGCCAATCTGAATCTGTTGACCCCGAGCGCGATCAAACTGGCTCAGAGTATTCTGGCGCTGGACCCACTAAAAAAGAAGATGCATCTTTACTTCAGCCGCGAATACATACCCGAGTTCGTTAAGAAAGACAACGTGGTTCTGTTCGGTGGCCCGATTGCCAGTCCATGGATGGAGCTCTTCGAGAGTAGATTGAATTTCAATGTAGAGCGTCGCTATGATCGTGTTGGTTACGTAATTAACAACGCACCTGGCCAAGGCGAGCAGGGGATCTACACTGCGAATGATAGCGTCGGATATTGTGTCGTGGCTTACTTGCCCGATCCCGGCAACCAAGGCAAGGTCTTGCTCATCCAGGGAACTGATGCTGAAGCCGCTGCAGCTGGCGGAAGTATTCTAATGTCGGAAGATCAGATGGCAGATCTCCAGAATCGGCTGCATGTGACCAAATTCCCATATTTTGAAGTGCTGCTCAGAACATCCCAGATACCTGGCACAGCGCTCACCGCAACGATTGTGGCCTACCGGACTTATCCCAACTTACGTTGATGAGTTGTTGGGGCCATTCGCGAGATTGATCCTGGCGTCCGGCGTTGTTGCATGGATCGGGCGAGGGCCGAGCTACCGTCTTCCTAGCCAGTTTACGCGGCGATGTTAAGACGGCGGACAGAGTCCGGGCGTCCCGCGCCCAGCATGCGGTTGAGGACGGCCACGCCGACGCCGCCTCGGCCTTCTGGCCAGAGAAGCTTCGTGCTCGCAGGCAAGGACCGATGATGGCTGTCCCTCGCCAAAACTCCATCCGGCCGAGGAATTGAATAGAGTCCCTGATTTCTTAACGGTTAAGAGCCGCTCGGATCTGCCGACTCGTGCAATCTGGAAAGCTATGAAAATAAAGACCGAAGGCATTTTGGCGAAGGACACCCGCGTGATCTCCTCCTTGGTCTGCTGCAGTTGGAAAACCGTTTGCTCTAACTCCGCCTTCAACTCCGGCACTTCAAGAACCGCAAGCGTCTGCCCTTGGTGAACGATGTCGCCAATATCCACATTGATGCGCGACATGTAACCGCTCACCTTGGGGTGTACATCCACAACCTGGTACGGCTGGAACTGCCCGGCCAAAGTCAGCACATGGGAGATATCGCCCCGCTGCGCCGTGGCGACCTTTGCGGATGGAACCGCTGCAGC
>Ga0075522_10002182_pt1 | contig 14645 bp, 14 predicted proteins | sample NGEPerA_FD_74796 | JGI IMG/M metagenome (GOLD analysis project Ga0075522, IMG submission 74796) | Arctic peat soil microbial communities from the Barrow Environmental Observatory site, Barrow, Alaska, USA - NGEE PermafrostL2-A | ecosystem: Environmental > Terrestrial > Soil > Wetlands > Peat ... | reverse complement strand
CCTCTGGGAGAGTTTCACCGATGTAATTATCCCTCATCGCTGCTCAGATCGCGAATCCGAAGGGACGCGAAAGACAGCAGCCACCTAGAGGCGCGTGCCAGGGCGAACGGTGTCCCTGGGCTTCGGCGCCTTGGCGCTGACGAGCTTGCCGAGATCGAACCTGGAGTCGCAGGGGTGAGCGCCCTGTTGTCGCCGGCGAGCGCCATCACGGACTTCTCGGCCGTTGCGCGCCGGTTGCGCGAGATCCTTGTCGAGGGCGGCCACGAGGTACGCGTCGGACAACGCGTCGAGCGCGTGGTCGAGGTCGGCTCAACGGCAGCCGTCGAGGTGAACGGGGAGCGATTCAGTTTTGATCGCGTCGTCGTCTGTGCGGGGCTCGGCACGGCGAAGCTTCTTGCGGCCGATCGCGCCACGTTCGCGCCAGAACCGCTTTCGATTCCGTTCCGTGGCGAGTACTACCGGCTAACGCCTGCGGCGCGTTCGGTTGTTTCGCACCTTGTCTACCCAGTGCCGGATCCGAAGTACCCCTTCCTCGGGGTCCATTTCACGCCGCGGGTCGACGGCGAGGTCCTCATCGGTCCGAACGCCGTTCTGGCTTGGGCGATGGAGGGGTATCGGATGTCGACGGTATCGATCTCGGATCTTCGTCGGATGCTCGCAGCCGCTGGTTTTTGGAGGATGGCCGCGAGCAACTGGCGGACCGGGATCTATGAGCTCGCCGGCTCCCTATCTCGCCGCCGCTACGTCGAGCGCGCCCGTCGCTACGTGCCGTCCTTACAGCTCGCGGACGTCGTTCGTGCTCCAGCAGGAGTTCGGGCTCAGGCTGTGGCCAATGACGGGACATTTCTCGACGACATCGTGCTCGAGGAGCACGGATCTGTCGTGGTGGTGAGAAATGCGCCCTCTCCGGCTGCGACCTCGTCGCTGGCGCTGGCAGAGCACCTCGTTGGCGCCATGGCGCTTTGAGTCCGGGTTTCTTTGGTGCCACTTTGTCGGGCGAAAGCTCACGCCCTATATCGCAAGTGTGCACTTCAAGGACGTCCGCTGGGATCCGACCTACATGCTGATGAAGTTTGACGAGGTCTAGATAGGCGACGGCGTCCTCGACTGCCACACGTACCTCAGTCGCTTAAAGGACCTCGACTCGAACCTCGCGGGTTACTGCGAGCACATGACCGCCGAGGGCGACTTCGCCGTCAACTTCGCGCGGCTGCACTACCTCGCAGACAAGGTTGGTCTTGAGTTCTTGACGCGCGAAGACGTGCTCTCGGGTGCCGGCAAGGTTGACATCGCCGCATCGGCGTAGCTAGCTTGCTCGCAAACGATTGCATCTCCGCACCAGGCGCAAAGACGCGGTGAGGGAGGGGAACTGGTGATGACAGCGACGGAAAGCGCACGTATCGGCTGGGCCGGCGCGGGCGGGCGCATGGGAATTGCGATGGCAGGACGGCTCATCGACGCGGCCTTTGCGATGCGTCTTTACAATCGCACTCGCTCCAAGCTCGCTTCGCTCGAGGATCGTTCGACCGTGGTCGACACCCTCGAGGGCCTCTCGGGATGCGAGATCGTGTTCCTAACAGCGAGCGCTGACGCGGACTTCGAGGAGCTCTGTGCTGCCATCGCTGCGCTACCGGTGCCACCGAGCGTGGTCGTCGACCACACCACTGTCTCAGTCGACGCCTCGGCGCGGGTGCGTGCGCACCTCGAGGTGAATGGGATCGCTTTCCTTGCCGCCCCGGTGAGCGGCAACCCTGGAGTGGTCCGTTCCGGACAGCTCTCGATCGTCGTTTCTGGTCCCCGCGATGCACTTGAGGTCGCGCGTCCCTACCTCGAGGCGCTCGCTAACAGCGTGACCTACGTTGGCGAAGGCGAGCAGGCGAGGCTGGTGAAGATCTGTCACAACCTCTATCTCGCGATGGTGGTGCAGGGGCTGATCGAGATCACGGTGTTGGGCGAGCGAGCAGGCATCGCTCGCGCCGACATGCTCGGTTTCATCAATCAGAGCGTGATGGGCTCGGTGTTCTCCGGGTACAAGGAGCATGCCTTCGTGGACCTCGATTTCACGCCGACGTTCACGACCAAGCTGCTGGCGAAAGACGTCGGGCTCGGGCTTGGCGTCGCCGAGGAGCTGAATGTCTCGATGCCCGTCGCAGAGCGGGTGCGTGAGATCGTCAAGTCGGGCATCGACCAGGGCCACGGCGACGAGGACTTCGCGTCGCTCATCCTCGTGCAGGCAAAGGCCGCAGGAGTGACCCTGAATCTCGACGGACATCAGGTCGCGGCAGTGGCTTCGACGGAGGCGAACCGTGGCTAGGCCGGCGGCGGTAACTGGCCGGGCAGCGTGATGTCTACAAGCACGCGCGCTACTTCAAGGACGCCGCGATCGCCGAGATCCGTCCCGGCGCGAGCTCTGCCGACATCGTGCGGCACTTTCCGGCTGCAGAGGAGTTCGGCTTCGCGAACGAGGAGGAGGCCTTCGGCCTCCAGTACTGCCACGGCGTCGGCCTGTCGGTCTGGGAGCAGCCGCTGATGAGTCGCTTCCACTCCTTCGAGCACCCAATTGAGCTCCAGGAAGGAATGGTCTTCGCGATCGAGACCTACTGGTCCGCCACCGACGGCGCGTCGGCCGGCCGAATCGAAGAGGAGATCCACGTCACCGCCGATGGACCTCGATTTCTCACGAAGTTCCCGGCCCAGGAGCTGCTCGTCACGGGCACCCGTTACTGGAACGGCTTCTCCTACGCGCATGGTGCAAACGAGATCCAGGCACCAATAGTGCCAGAATCGATGGGAGCAGCCCACTAAGCCTGATCAGCGGTCGGGTGCCCCACGAACCGAGGACGCATCGATGAGCACCACGCAGAGTGATCGTCAGGTACCGGCAACGCTGCGCGACGTGGCGCGGGTGGCGCGCGTGCACCTGAGCACGGTGTCACGAGCGATGAACGTCGAGACACGTTCGCTCGTTAACGCCGACACGCTCGCGCGCGTCCTCCAAGCTGTGGACGAGCTCGACTACCGCCCGAACCAGACTGCGCGCGCGTTGCGGATGAAGCGCTCGCTCTCGGTAGGCGTCATCGTGCCCGACCTGTTGAACCCGATGATCGTCCAGATGATCGGTGGTATCGAGGGTCGTCTCGGAGAGGCGGGCTACCTCGTCTTGCTCGGCAACTCGAACCACTCCGACGAACGGGCGAAGCTTTTCTTAGAGACGATGAGCGCCCATCAGGTCGAAGGGATCATCAGTACGGCGGCGACCGAGGATGACGACGCTCTCCGCGACATTGCTCGCTTCGGGCGTCCTCTCGTGCTCGCGAACCGTTCGATGACATCGGGCAGCTTCTCCTCAGTAGTCCCTGACGATCAGCAGTGCTCAGAGCTCGCCATCGAGCATCTCGTCGCGCTCGGGCACCAGCGCATCGGTCACATCGCCGGACCGCCGACCGTATCGAACGGCCTTCTTCGACGCAGGGGCTACGAGGTGGCACTTGCCAGGCGGGGCATGCCGGTCAGAAGTGAGCGGGTACAGGCAGCGGTGCGCTACACCGTTGAAGAGGGGGAGCGAGCCTGTGAGAAGCTCTTCGCTCGCTGTAACGATCTGACCGCGATCTATGCGGGTAACGACCTTCTCGCGATCGGCTGCCTTGACGCACTGGCGCGTCGGGGTCTGCACTGCCCCGAAGACATTTCGATCGTCGGCTGCAACGACATGCCCTTCAGCGGGCGATTCGATCCGCCGCTCACGACGATCCACGTCCCGCTGGCAGAGCTCGGCGAGATCGCCGCGGACTTGTTGCTCGAGCTGATCGTCGACCACCGGCGCGAGCCTCGGCATGTGATCGTCGATCCCTACCTGGTTGTTCGTGGCTCGACGGCGCCGGCGCTGCGGTGAGCTGACCAGGAAGTCGCTGGCAGTAGTTGACGTGCACGGAATGATTTGAAAGAGTTCCACGATAGCAACAAGGTCGTTCCAATACTATTGAGCGTGTAATGCAAACGATCTTGCAATCGATCGTAGAAGTACACAGGTAACACCCGGCCACTTGTTGCGGGTGCGGGGGAAGGCGGAGGCGGAGGCCAGATCAGCGCTGTATCCGGCCGAGCTCTAGGTGTGACGACGATCTACGTCACCCACGACCAGCTCGAGCGATGACAATGGGGTCGCGGATCGCGGTGATGCGCCTTGGCGTGCTGCAGCAGCAGGCTCCGCCACGAAGATGCACGACCGTCCTGCCAACCTGTTCGTCGCGACCTTTATCGGTTCGCCTGGGATGAACCTTGTTAAGGGCCGCATCATCGTCGAAGAGGGTGCTGTCATCTGTCGTTTGGGTGACCAGGACATCGTCGTCCCTGGTCGGTCCTCGCAGAGCGTCCCTCCCTCGCCGGCTACAACGGCAAGGATGTCGCGCTCGGCCTACGCCCCGAGCACCTCGGCGTCGCAACGACCGATGACCAGCAAAAGCTCTACGGTCGAATCGTGAACGCCGAGCTTCTCGGCGCTGAACAGCTACTCCATGCGTCGATAGACGCCGAGCCGGTTGTGACTGACGCCATCATCGAGATCGCCGCCGACACCGATCCGACGGCACTTAACGATCTCGGCAGCGAGTCAGGTTAGGCAAGGGTCAATCGTGTCGCCCGCGCCGATCCGTCCTTCATCGCTGAGCGCGGAGCGAAGGTGGCGCTCGCAGTGACGGCGACCCGTCTCCACTTCTTGATCTCGACACCGGCGACGCAATTCGCTGACGAGCAACTCGCCAATCGCCTGACCTTTCGGTGGAGGAGGGTGAGTGCGCAGTTGGAGTGGGGCGTCGTCGGATATCTGGGTTCGTAGACCAGGAAAGCCACGTCACCGACACCATTCGAATGACGTCGGTGACGTGGCCGCATCGCGCGATCTTCGCCAAGGGGGCAATAGGCGCGAACCGCGCTGGGTGGTGATCTCGCTGGGCGTCTAGGAGGCGACGACCTCGTCGCCGATTGGGCGGAAGAGCCAAAGCCAGAAGTCCGACGCGTCCATGGCACCGTTGGCGGAGGTGAGCTTGCCGCTCGTCATGAGGGCCACCTCGTCTTTGTGGAACTGGTCGATATCGTCGAACTCGACTTCATAGGTCGCGAGTGAATTCCACTCAGCGCTCTGCCCGTCGCGCTGTTCTGGGTCGGCGACGTAACGCTCCGCAGCGAGGTAGCCGACGCCGTAGTCGACCCACTGGTCGATATGGGTCGTGTAGTACGTATGGAAGTCCTCTTCGCGACCTGGCGCGGGGTTGGTGAACGCCGTGACGAAGTAACGCGGCTTGCCCGACGGCTTGCCGTCCTCGTGTGCCTGTCCAGTCGGCGTATAGACCCAGCCGCGATGGTCGGGGTCGAGCGAGCCGTTGTGTGAGGTGTAGGGGTTGTTCTCTCGGATCTCTTTTAGCGCACCATCGATCGATCCGATGTCGTCCATCTCGATCTCGTAGATGCCGAGGTAGCGGTAGGGGAAGGCGATCTGCCGCCCGTCGGGCCAAGGCCGTTGCACGTCGTTTAGCTCGTACCGACGGCCGCTCAAGAATCCAGGGATGCGCTCGATCGTCTCGCGCATGTGGTGATTCGAGTACCAGTCGTTGAACTCTGCGTCACGACCCTCTGTTGCGTTGGTCAAGGTGACGTAGATATGTCGCTGTGTCATCGGTCGTCTCGCCGCCTTCTGCGCTCGCTAGCCGGGGGTGAATCGGCCCGCTCACACATCTCGGGAATTGCATCAATAGCGCAGCCGAGTGCCATGGTCGCACAGTGCCCAGCCGCAGGCATCTCAAATTCAATATCGCGGCCTCACCCAGTTGAAATAGTACGCCAAGCGAAGCATCTGGACTACGCCCTTCCCGAAAGCGTTGCGAGACCGCAAAGTTTCAAAGTGCGACGCCTCGCCTCCGAGGCCGTGCCGCCGCAACGCGCGAGCTTGAAGTGAGCCGAGGCGTCGACGAATCCGGCCTGCCGCCGGTCTCGGAGTATTGCCACTTCCCTTATAAAAGCCCAGAATAGGGGTCCAAATAATGGGATCCCTTGCCGGCGGAGAATCCGATCTGTTCGACCGAAACTCGCGTGCTCGTTGTCCGGGCCGCTCAGAGGGCGCGTCGATTGGGCGAGAGCGCGAGCTCGTCGACTTGGGCCCACACGCTGGCGCCCGAGCTCGCGATGTTGCCGAGGCCGGGGCAACCGCCGACGTCAGTGCCGCACGCCATGGAGTTGCTGCAATCGGTTGCAAGTTGCAGTCATTTACCGTTCAAGGAGCGCTATCGGTGATTTGACAGCCTGGTATCTGCGGACCAGCATTGAGTCATCAATCCACCAATCCGGCTCGATAGCGCAGCCGTTCTTAGCTACGCCGGGCCGCACGCGCACCGGGAGCTCTAGGCATGGCACGCAACACAGACCACATTCTCACCACGCACGCCGGCAGTCTTCCGAGGCCAGAGCGGCTGATCGAGTTGATGTGGGCCCGCGGCGACGGTGGCGCCGTCGACGCTGCGGAGTTCGACGCCGAGATCGCGGCCGCCGTCGATGACGTCGTCGTACGACAACGCGAGGTAGGCATCGAGCTCGTCGGAGACGGCGAAGAGGGAAAGTCGGGATTCAACACCTATATCGAGGAACGCTTCGCTGGCTTTGGCGGAAGATCGGCGTTTGTCACCGAGGATCTGGTGCCGTTTCCAAATCTCGCGGCTCGTCTCTTCGCAACGGGCGGGATGGAGCACGTGGTCTTCTCTAACTGCGTCGGGCCCGTCGAGCTGAAAGACGGCGAGGCCGTGCATCGTGACATCGCCAACATGCGTCACGCGCTCGAGGCAGTCGGGCTCGGTGTCGAGGGAGCATTCCTTGGTGCTATCAGTCCTGGACAGATCGCCTTCCACTATCCGAACCAGTACTACCCGAGCTACGAGGCCTACCTGGAGGCAGTTGTGCCGGTGCTTCGCTATGAGTACCAGGCGATCATCGACGCCGGATTCGACCTGCAGATCGACTCGCCGGATCTCGCTATGGCGGGGCACTCCCACGCTGTTGGAGCCACGACGACCGTCGACTGGAACGTGCACGTGCCACTCGCTATCGAGGCGTTGAACGAGTCGGTGAAGGGTCTGCCTTCCGACCGGCTCCGGCTCCATGTCTGCTGGGGCAACTACGGCGGGCCGCACAACATGGACGTTCCGCTTCGCGACATCATCGAGCGGATCCTCGTGGCGGACGCCGGGCTCATCTACATCGAGGGCGGTAACCCACGCCACGAGCACGAGTGGCGGGTCTTTGAAGAGGTGACGCTCCCCGAGGACAAGTCCATCGTCCTTGGTGTCATCGACACGAAGTCGAACTTCGTCGAGCACCGACGCGTCGTCGCCGATCGAATCGTACGGCTGGCGAACGTCGTCGGGCGTGAGCGCGTCATCGCCGCGACCGACTGCGGCTTCGACACCTTTATCCGCTACTCACTTGTGGACCCTGGTGTTGCCTGGCTAAAGCTTCGGGCACTTGTCGAAGGCGCAGAGATCGCGAGTGCCGAGCTTTGGTAGGAGGTCGCCTGCGCCCGCATCGGCGCCGTCGCTCACCAGTCGGTCGCGATGTATTTCGCCTCGAGGTACTCAAGGATGCCGTGGTGACCACCTTCGCGACCGAGGCCCGACTGCTTCACCCCGCCAAAGGGCGCAGCGGGATCGGACACGACGCCGCGGTTGAGGCCGATCATCCCCGCCTCGAGGCGCTCCGAGACTCGTAGTCCGCGGGCGAGGTCGCTCGTGTAGACGTAGGCAACGAGCCCGTATTCGGTGTCGTTTGCGAGTGCGACTGCCTCGTCCTCGCTCGTGAACGAGAGAACGGGCGCCACCGGGCCGAAGATCTCCTTTTGGAGGATCTCCGCATCGGGAGCGATATCGACGAGGACAGTCGGTGGATAGAAGTTGCCGGATCCCGCCGACGTGGCAGCACCGACGAGGGCGCGCGCGCCGCCACGAAGGGCGTCGTCGACGAGTGCGGAGACTGTCTTTACGGCCGCGGCGTTGATGAGCGGTCCGATGCCGACGCCCTCGTTTGCGCCTGGGCCCATTTTGAGCGCACCCATTGCAGCGGAGAGCCGTTGGGAGAACTCCTCGGCGACGGCGGCTTCGACATAGAAGCGGTTCGCCGCTGTGCAGGCCTCGCCGCCGTTTCGGAGCTTGGCGACCATTGCACCCTCGACGGCACGGTCGAGGTCGGCATCTGCAAAGACGATGAATGGGGCATTGCCGCCGAGCTCCATCGAACACGAGATCACCCGCGTCGAAGCCTGTGCGAGAAGAATTCTGCCGACCTCACTCGAACCGGTGAAAGAGAGCTTGCGCACGCGTGGATCGTCGAGGAGCGCCGAGACGAGGGGCGCGGGATCCGACGTCGTAATGATGTTCACGACGCCTGCAGGCGCGCCCGCTTCGGTCAGGATCTCGCCGATCGCGAGCGCAGTGAGGGGAGTGTCCTCTGCTGGCTTGCAAACGACCGTGCATCCGGCCGCGAGCGCGGGGCCGATCTTCCTCGTAAGCATCGCGGCGGGAAAGTTCCATGGCGTGATGAACAGCGAGACCCCGATCGGCTGGTTCATCACGAGAATCCGGTTCTTGTTCGTCGGCGCAACTGCGAGCTGCCCAGGCACGCGGACTGCCTCTTCGGCGAACCAGCGAAAGAACTCCGCGGCGTAGGTGACCTCGCTCCTCGCATCTGGGAGTGCCTTGCCATTCTCTGCGACGATGAGCAAGGCGAGCTCTTCTGACCGTTCGGTCATGAGCTCGAACGCCTTGCGGAGGATCTCGCCGCGAGCGCGCGGCGCGAGCGCTCCGAACGGCCCAAGCGCTGCCGATGCGGCGTCGACCGCGGCGAGCCCGTCAGAGACGGACGCGTCGGCCACCATCGCCAGTAGTTGCTGGTCGGCGGGGTCGAATACCGCGAACTCGCTGCCGTCGCGCGCTGGTCGCGTCTCACCGTTGACCTGCAGCCCGCCTGCGGGAATCTTCACGTCCACGATGTGTGCTCCATCTTGATCCAATCGGTCGATCTGGGCCTTCAGGTTTGGTTTGGAACTCTCGTGGCCACCTCGGGACCGCGGGATCGGTCAGGTCTCCGCGTCGTAACGACGCGAGCCGAAGTTGATCAGCGGCGCGTTCGAATGCTCCGCGCGCAAGGCTTGACAGTGCTATCTGACCTCCAGCCATGTGCCAGATCGACTTGAGCTGATGCCGCAGACGTGAGCCTCATCGACCTCGGCAAAAAGCGCTGCCGGCGCTCGTCTTACCTTGCGCGACAGTCCTACTCACCTGAGCGCCTTTTTCACGCCCTCGATGATTCTCGCCGTCGAGGGCAGTGCGAGGTCCTCGAGGGAGTCCGCCGCTGCGAGTGGCACGTGCGGCGTCGTCACGCGCACGATCGGGCCATCGAGGTCGAAGAAGCACTCCTCGACGGCGATCGACGCGACCTCCGCGCCCCAGCCGCAGAGTCGGGGATTCTCCTCGACTGTCACGAGCCTGCCCGTCTCCACCACAGAGTTGAGGATCGTCGTCGTGTCGAGCGGAACGAGTGAGCGAACGTCGATGACGGTTACCTCGATCCCTTCGGCAGCAAGAAGCTCCGCTGCCTCGAGTGCGCGGTGCACCATCGCGGCGAGCGCAACCACCGTTGCGTCTTTTCCGTGACGGAGTACCTTCGCCGAGCCGAGCGGCTCGACGATCTCGCCGTTTGGGACCTCACCTCGTAGCGCGTAGAGCGACTTCTGCTCGAAGAACAACACAGGATCGTCGTCGCGGACCGCAGAGGCGAAAAGCCCGATGACGTCATAGGGGGTGGAAGGCGCGACGACTTTCAAGCCAGGGATCGCCATCGCCCAGCTCTCCACGCTCTGGGAGTGTTGCGCTCCGAATCGAGCACCTCCGCCGTTAGCCGAGCGGATGACGAGGGGTATGCCTACTTGGCCGTTCGTCATGTAGCGGGTCTTTGCGATCTGGTTCGCCACGAGGTCCCAGCAGACCGCAAGGAAGTCGGAGAACATGATCTCCGCTATCGGCCGGAGGCCGGTCATCGCCGCCCCCATCGCCGCGCCGAGGATCGCCTGCTCCGAGATCGGCGTGTCGAGCACCCGCTCCGGGCCGAACTTCTCGAGCAGTCCAACCGTCGTCTTGAAGACTCCGCCCGCCGCGGCGACGTCCTCGCCGAGGAGCACGACGGAGTCGTCTCGCGCCATCTCCTGGGCAATCGCCACGGCAACCGCCTCTCGGTAGGTCAGTTCCGCCATTTCGCGCCTCCATCGGCGAATACGTCCCGCTCGATCAGCGATGGATCGGGGAGCGGTGAGGCCTTCGCCTCTTCTGTTGCTGCATCGACCGCGACGACAGCCGCGTTCTCGATCGCCTCGAGCGTCGCGAGGTCGACTCCTGCTGCTTCGAGACGCGCTCGGTACTGCGGGATCGGATCGCGAGCGAGCCACTCCTGGAGTTCCGCGTCGGGTCGATAGGTTCCCGGGTCGGCGCGTGAGTGGCCGCCGTGACGATACGTCATCGCCTCGACGATGCTCGGACCTTCGCCCGAGCGAGCGCGCTCGATGGTGACCGAGGCGATCTCGAGCATCTCGTCTGCGTCGTTGCCGTCGACGATGATCCGTTGCAGTCCGTACGCCGCGGCACGGTCGGCTGCAGGATGCTCGACGGCGATGGCCGCGGCGATCGGCGTGTACTCCATATAGAGGTTGTTCTCGCAGACAAAGATGATGGGCAGCTTCCAGACCGCAGCGAGGTTGAGCGCTTCGTGGAAGGCGCCGATGTTGGTCGCGCCGTCGCCGAAAAAGCAGACCGTGACCGCGTCTGAGTGCCGGTACTTGGCCGAGAACGCGGCACCGTTGGCGATGGTGAGGTGGGCGCCCACGATGGCGTAGCAGCCCAACATCCCGTGCTCGACGCTCGTTAGGTGCATCGAGCCGCCTTTGCCGCCCATGAGTCCACCAGCGCGTCCCATGAGCTCGCTCATCACCGGCGCCATCGGTACACCCCGCGAGAGGGTGTGGTTGTGGCCGCGGTAGGTGGCAAAGGAGTAGTCGCCAGGCCGCATCGCCTGCCCGTATGCCGCAGCTATCGCCTCTTGGCCGTTACCGAGGTGGCTCGTGCCCTTTACGAGGCCCTGGAGGAACAGGTCGTTCGCTCGTTTCTCGAATGCCCGCATTTCGAGCATCGATCGGTACAGCGCAAGTCGTACCTCGACGTCGGCTGGCGCGCCGCCAAGGGTTTCGGAGAGATTGCGGCTTTCGAGCATGGTCCGCTCCAATCAAAGGAGAGCAGCGACGGGCGTTGCGTTTGAAGCTTCACAGCTCCGAGCTCGCAGCTCGGTCGCAGTTTTACCAGAGCTCGGCGGATGCGAGTGCCGCGCCTTGGACGAGCGACTCGAGCTTTAGCCACGCGACCCCTGGGTCGACGAGCGAGAAGCGGATGAAGGTGTCGAAGCCGCAGTCCGTGCCGGCGATCACGCGCTCTTTGCCAATGACGTTCGCAAGACGAACGAGACGGTCGGCAACGACTTGGGGGTGCTCGACGAAGTTCGACTTGACGTCGATGACGCCAAGGATCACGTCCTTGTCGTCGGGGAGCTTCACCTCTTGAAAGACCCGCCACTCGTGCTCGTGACGGGGGTTTCCACCTTCTGGATAGATCGTGCCAACGTTCGCCTTCATAACCGGCTCGATGATGTCGCGAAGCGGCACGTCCTTGTGGTGCGGGCCGCCGTAGTTACCCCAGCAGAGGTGCAGTCGGACCTGCTCGGCAGGGATCCCCTCGAGCGCGTGGTTCAGCGCCTCGATAGCCGCAGGCAGGTGCTTTGCCCAGTCCGCTGGCACACTGCTGCCTACAGAGCGGCAGTGGCCGGCCATCGCGAGGTCGGGAGAATCGATTTGCAGGCTGAAGCCGGCGTCGGTGATCGCCTTGTACTCGTCGTGGAGCAGGTGGGCGAGCGCGTGAAGGTACTCCTCGTGTGAGCCGTAGTACTGGTTCGGGTAGTTGAATGCGATCTGCCCGGGGCTCACCGCGCCGATGAAGGCATCCGAAGCTTTGAGTCCTGAGGTGGCGAGCGCAGCCTGCAGGTTCGATACGTCCCGCCCCGCAGCCTGGGCGTCTTTCAGCTCGACAGGTCCGACGCAGTTCGAGAAGATCACGTGCGCCATCGAGTCGGTCGCGAACAGTTTCATCGCCAGGTTCGGAAAGTCGGCTACGTCGTCAGCCTGGAACTCCGAGCGTCCGTCGAAACCGCTAAAGCGCTCTTCGACATAGGTGCTAAAGCCGGGCTTGCCCTCCTCTCCGTCGCTAACGAGGTCGATGCCGATCTCTTTTTGCTTCGCGACGACGTCCGCTACCGCCTTGGTGACAGTCGCCTCGAGAGCACTCTCGTCTACGGGCTGTTGGTCCACCTGCTTCCACATCAGCTCCGCGAGATCGTCGGGCCTAGGCAGGCTTCCCGCGTGCGTTGTCAGGATCCGGTCGAGACTCCGCGCCATGGTTTTCCCCTCCTGTGGGTACCGGTAACAGCGGCCGCTGCAATCGTCTGCGCGCCTGTGCCGCTCGTGGCCGAAGAATACCATGCGCAATCTCGGGATCTCCTGGCGGTAGGTGCTCGCAGTTGTGAGCTCTACTGAGTCATAACGCCGCCGCGTGATCTACCCGATCTACGGCAGTTTGGCGCTTGCCGCGGTGCGTGACTGCGGGGGATTCAGCCTGAAAAGTGTGCGGCGCGGCAACTCAAAGATCGATCAATTAGGCGAGCAGGCTGGGTGTGTGAGTCGCTCGATCACCTCGGATCATGATTTCGCGGCCGCTTGGTGGCGGCCGATTCGCCGGAGGGGCTGCCGTCGAATAGCTCGTCGGGCAGCTCCATCGCCGGTCGCTGGCGGCGGGCGTGCGCGCCAGCTGACAACGGCGCTCGGCGAACGCGTGGAACTCGAGCCGCGGTCGTGGCTAGCTCTGCAATCGATAGTCAACTGAGCGCTCGGGGAATGCGGAATGCGCGAATCGTGTCTGCTGCTGCTGTCGACGTCGCGACGATCTGGAACCGGCGTTTACGCCCATGCTCTCGGTGGCGGTTCCGCAGCGTTTCTTAGACGCCCGCTCTAGAGCAGGCGGCCAAATAGCTCTACCCAGATCATGCGCCTAGCGCGAACGCACTCATATCTCGATACCAAGGAGGAGTAATGGCGGACCGGCACATCTACGTAACGCTCACTAACGCGGCGATGGAAGGGACGAGGACTTCAACGAGTGGTACACCAACCACCACATGTCCGAGGTGATCGAGCGGCTACCCGGCTTCGTGCGGGGCAGGCGCTTCGACATGAGCCCGGTGCAGCGGGTGTACCCGGCTGACCATCCGATGCCCAAGCCGTGGCGGTATCTCGGCATCTACGATCTCGACCTCGATGACATCGACGAGATCGATCGCTCCTTAAACCGTGTCCATGAGTCGGGGGAGTCGTTCTACCCGCACAACGGCTCGCTCGATCCGAACCACGGCAGTTGGGTCTTTACGCCGACGGGTCAGACGGCCTCGGGCGGCCCCGACGAGCACGTGCTCGCCGTCACGTCGCCGACGCCAGGTCGAGAGTAGGAGTTCGCCGACTGGTACGGCGAGCACCTGATCGAGTGGGTCGAAGAGGGCCCCGGTCACGTGGAGGCCGAGCGCTTTGTCGCGAACCCGGTGCAGCGAGATGGTCAGTCACCGCGGTGGCAGACCCTCGCGCTCTACCGCGTCCAGGCAGGCGACCTCGAGGAGTTCTTCCGCAAGGAGGCCGCAGTTTCCGCGAGCGGCCGGATAAAGAACTCGAACGGCTTGCGGATCGCCGACTACGGGCTTTGGATGTTCACGCCGATGACCGGGATAATCGGTCCTAGCCCAGCGGCTGGTGAGATCTCGGCTCTCGTCTAGGAGGCATCAGCGAGCGATGCGTGCCGCAACCGCGGCGTACTCGGAGGGATCGAGGGACGCCGCGGTTGCCGCGCGAAACTGCTCGTATATCTCTGGTGGTGCGCCGTCGCGCATGCCGACGAGCATGTTCGAGCGCTCGTCCGGGTTCATCGCCGGCGCCATGACGGCGATGAAGTCGCACATCGTCTCTGGAGAGATGCCGGTCCGGATCGCCATCTCCAGTTCGAACAGCTGGCGAAGCGATACCAACCCGCGAAGTCGTGCCATCACGTCACCCTCTTCGAGGAGCAGGTGCGTGATGTAGAGCGCCGCGAATCTCGTCAGCAAGAGATACAGCTCGAGACCTCGGCGAACCGCGTCGTCGCCGTTCGAGCCGGCGAGTTCAGCGGCGCGTACCTCGATCTGCTCTAGATACTCGTTGATCTCCTCGTGTCCGGAATCGACCTGGCGCGCGAGTGGCTCATCGAGGGACAAGAGCAAGGGCCGGACGAAATCGTCCTCGTGACGATGATGCTCACGAAGCAGCACGACCGTGGCGTCGACCATGGAAACGAAGTCGCCGCGCTCGACCTCATTGGCGTGATCAACCGAGCCGGCACGCTCGATTGCGCGGAAGATCGCAAAGCGCAGACCCTTGTGGACCTCTCGGAAGAGGTCGAAGGGGACAGCCGAGTACGCGAGCGTCTCGAGGCTCGATT
>Ga0075522_10002181_pt1 | contig 14647 bp, 11 predicted proteins | sample NGEPerA_FD_74796 | JGI IMG/M metagenome (GOLD analysis project Ga0075522, IMG submission 74796) | Arctic peat soil microbial communities from the Barrow Environmental Observatory site, Barrow, Alaska, USA - NGEE PermafrostL2-A | ecosystem: Environmental > Terrestrial > Soil > Wetlands > Peat ... | reverse complement strand
TCGAAAAACGCCGCCAAGCGCTCGTTGCGATGATCAAGCCGAAAAACGAAGAGTCCGACGAAGTCTAACCGTTAACAGGACAAATCAGCGTACCTGCGGCCTACAGCGCATGGTTACGGCGAACCAACAGTCCAAGGCCGCCGTCGCTGCCTAAGCGCCTCGCGCCAAACCATCGCGCCCTGCCTGGGGTGCTGGCCGGATGCGTACTCCTCGCCGAACGGCCGGTTTATGATGTTCAGGCTTCGACGGCGGCGTACACGTGGTTGCGCGCGTAGCCGGTCCGCTCCTCTCCTCTTCCAATTGGGCAGCCATCAGTGGGAAGTCCGTCCTGTCCTTCGATCTGAAGCAGGAACACCCGCCTTCGATCCGGAGTGGACGGGCGCCAGATTCTACCGACGCGGCGACCGGAGCGGCAAGCCTAAGGCCGGTCTCGCCGGCGAAAAGGCCCTCCGTGGCGGCGAGCCGGTGAACCTCCCCCTGTATCGAAACTTCGCGATGCGATCGCCATGGACCCCGTTTCCGCCGACGAGGCGGGGCCTAGCCTGGATCTGGCCAGGGAAGGCCGCCCCAGCGCGATGTGCGTCGGCCCCTCCGGCCGTCATGCGCGCGGAGGCCCTCTCGCGCAAACCGGGCTTGGCCGGCCACGTTGCCCGCAGTGCGGGGCCGGTTGGCCGGCGCCTACTGGATCACGTAACCATCGCGCGTACATGCCTGGCGATAGAAGTCTCCTCGCTGGTGGGGATCACGCGAATCTCGACCGAACTCGAACCAGGGCTGACCAGGTCAACGGCCCCGTCATTTGCCTTCGGGTCGAGTTCGAGACCCAGCCAACGTAATCTGTTGCAGACCAGAGCGCGCACTTTGGCCGCACGCTCGCCGATACCTCCGGTGAACACCAGGCAATCCAGCCCCTCCAGCGTGAGCGCCATCGCGCAGACCGCTTTGGCGACTTCGAACGTAAAGAGATCGACCGCCTCGGCGGCGCGCGGATCGCCACTCGATAGCAGCGCGCGCATGTCGCCGGAGATGCCGGAAACACCCAACAGACCGGACTTGTGATATAGTAGCTGTTCGAGATCTTCCGCGGACATGCCGCGCTCGCGCTGCAAGTAGAGAAGGATGCCGGGATCGATCGTGCCGCAGCGCGTGCTCATCATCACGCCATCGAGCGGTGTGAAGCCCATGGTGGTATCGACGCTCCGGCTCTCGCGCACCGCGCAGAGGCTGGCGCCGCTGCCGAGATGCGCGACAACGGTTCGTTTGCCGGCGAGATCAGGCGATATCTCCCGCAACCTACCCGCGGCCACCTAGTCTGTAAAATGTCCATGGTCCCGAACCCTCTATTCACCATATCAACGCAAAACATAACGTGGATTGTTAGACAGAATCTCGCGTCTTCACTCTTTGAGGTTGTTACGCAAAACAAACAGAATGCACACAAGTTACCACATGCAAACACCGATGGGACCATCTAAGCGTTCACGCAACGCACCAATGCTTGCTCATCACTTCGAGGCACAATGAGAACATGTTTGGCACAACTGCTAAGGCATCAATCTCAACAACGCGCTCGAGTACGTAGCGCGGATATCATTTTTATACCGCGTCAACGCCGACTGCCAACCGTCCCAACTTGGAGTTCCTTTTTCAATTTCGAACACTTTCATACCCCGTTTCTTGGCCTCCGTCAGAAAGTTAGGATACGTCGTTATAATATAATCTTGGGTATGGGCCCGCGTTTCATTGGCCGCTCGTAAAATTGCCGACTGAAGGTCAGGAGGTAGCGACTGGTATTTTTTGAGGTTCATAATGTAGCCGCTGACTACGGTCCCCAAAACACCTCCAGTAGCGAGCTCATAGTCGGCAACTTCATAATAGCGTAACCCGATCGAGCCCTGAATACCGTTCATCGCGCCGTCCACGGTGTGACGCTGAAGCGCTGCGTAGACCTGTCCTACGCCCATCACGATCGGAGATGATTTCAGCGCTTGCAAATTCTCTGCGCTGCTCTTTGAAAGTGCCCGCACGACCTTTCCGTTGAGGTCTTCGGGCTTAGTCAACGGAAAGCGTGTCGCGATTACCGGTGGCCCGATATCCAGCAAACACAACAGTTTCACGTTATTCTTTTCCATAATGTCGGAAAAATATTCGTAAAGCGGTTGCCCCGGTACCAGTTGCGTTCGCGACTGCTCCATCGACAAGGTCCACAGCGGTGTCGCCGTGATGGATACGTCGTGATTGATCCCGGCCCAGCTGTCGATGATCATCAACGCGATATCGACCAATCCGCCCGGTACCGCCGACACGACATCGTCCTGTTTGACCATCGAGCCGCTCGGAAAATATTTAAATGCAAGCCGCCCGCCGCTTTCTCGCACCGCGGCCTTGATGAAACGATCGACGAATTCCTTCTCGTGCGGATGGCTGAGCGCGCCCCATGTCGCCAGCGTCAGCATTATGGGCTTCTCGTCCGCATGAAGGCTTCCTGGCATCAACATTAACGTAGCGAGCAAAATTACCCTCAACAGCCAACCGGTCATCATCTGCGCGCCTCCGCGACCAAAATGAAGTGACGATGCCATCCGATCAGTGCCCCATTGCCTGCCGAGGTAACCAAAGGGAAAGTTCCGGAACAAAATAAATCACATACAACATTGCGGTTTCGATCAGCAGAAACGGCAGCGTTCCCTTGGCAAGCTGCAACAGCGGAATTTTGGAAATGCCATGAATGGTAAAGAGATTGACGCCGATCGGCGGATGTATCTGCGAAATCTCCATGGCCACGCAGACGAAGACACCAAACACCACCGGATCCATGCCGATAGTGTGGGCAATCGGAAAGAATAGCGGCACCGATACCAGCAACATCGCGGCCGTCTCGAGAAAGCTCCCGAGCAAAAGATAGCCCAACATCATCAGAGTGACGGTCATCAGCGGTCCCCAGGACCACATCGTGATGAAGGCCGCGACGCTTTTTGGGAGTTCCACATAGGTGAGGAAATGCGACAGATACTCGCCGAACACAATCAGCATGAAAAGCATCGACCCGGTCTTTGTCGCTTCGGCTCCGGCTTCAAAGAAGATGCGGACAGTGAGGCGACCCTGCAAGGCGCCCACAATGACTACGTAGAGAATAGCAAGCGCAGCCACCTCGGTCGGCGTAAACAATCCGGCATAGATCGATCCGATGATGATCACAGGCAGCACCAAAACGGGCAAGCCGTGCCATGTGATGGCGAGCTTTTCCGCGAATGACATGTCATGAGGCCGGCGAATTATAGGACGACTGAACAGCACGTAAATGATGAACAGTGTCATCATGATAAGGCCAGGAATGATACCGGCCAAGAATAGCCGGCCGATCGACGTCTCGGTCAGAACGCCATAAAGAATCATCGGAATACTTGGTGGCACGATAATCCCGAGCGTACCGCCGCCGGCCACGAAGCCACCGGCTTGCGCCTCAGTGTAGCGATCGCCGAGAAGCAGCGGAATTGCCACGATTCCGACCGTCGCCGCGGTTGCGATACTTGAGCCGCAGATGGCCGCGAAGATTCCGCAAGCGAGAATGGTCGCCACTCCGAGTGAATTGCGACTGGCGCCGACCCAAGCCCTGGTGACATTGAACAAATCCTCGCCGGCGCCAATTCTCTGCATCAGCAAACCGGTAAAAACAAACAATGGAAGGGCGACCAGTTCGTAAATAGCCGCGCCTGCCCAAACGATATCTCCCATGTCATGCACAGCTTGACCCGGATCACGGATCAAAAGAAAACCGATCAGAGCTGCAACGCCAGTTGCGACAAATACCGGTACGCTCAGCAGCATGAGCGTGAACATCAGGAGTATCGCTATAAGGCCGGCGTGATCGTTTAAGAATTCCATCATAACTCTCGTTCTGCGGTCGATACCCGGTATTTATTCGGCGGCCACGGCAATGGGCGCTTCATTATGTTCCGGATATTCGTTGGTCAGCAGATTGACCAGCGCTTGAGCCATCAGGCTGATTGCCCCCAGAGGAATTGTCGCCCGCGGTAAATAAAGGGGAACAGACAGCAGCGTCGCGGAGTGCTGATCTGCGGCATACGCGACATAGGCATATTCCGATCCGGCAACAAAGAGCACCAAACCGAACAGAAACGTCGTGCCGTAAGCGAAGCGATTGAACAAAAGCGCGTGAGCTGGATAGATCTTGAGAATGAACGTCACCCGAAAATGCCTGCCGCTTCCCAGAGCATAGGCATTGGCAAGAAACGTCGCGGCAATAAGTGCATAGGTCGTGACCTCGAACGCCCAGATCGTCGGATGTTTAGCCGTGCGCATAACGACATCGTAGATCATCGGAAACGCGAGCAACGAAATAATACCGACCGATATCCAGGTGAAGAGCCGGCACAGTTGCTGTAGAGCGGCTATGATCGGCCTCATGTTTACCTCAGTTGCCGGCAGCTATTCGGTTCAGTCCAAGAAATTCTATCGCCGTCGTATGGTAGATGGCGGTCCGCTGAGCGGCCGTAAGTGAAGTCTGGCTTTCAATGTCGCTGATCGGCGAAACGGCGTTCATATCGAACGGGAAATCACTTCCGAGCATGACGCGATCGGCACCGACGGTATCGATCAAGAACGACGAAGAGTGTGGAGAGTGAATGATGGTGTCGTAATAGAAATGACGCAGATATTCGCTGGGACGCCGGCTGATGTTGCTTCGGCATTCAGGTCTCGCTCCATAGCCGGCGTCGAGCCGGCCGATGATATAGGGGAGAAAGCCGCCGGCTTGCCCGAGACAGATGCGCAATTTCGGAAAGCGATCAAGCACACCTGAAAAGATCAGCTGCGACGCCGCGAGCGTCGTATCGAGCGGAAAGCCGAGCAGATTGCGCAGATGATAGTCCGGCATTCGCTCTTTCCCCGCGACGTTGTGCGGATGAATGAGCAGGGCCAGATCAAGCGATTCCATGGCCGCGTAAAACTCAAACAGTTGCGGATCGTCCAAACCGCCGCCATTTACGTTCGAACCGATCTCGACACCCATAAGTCCGAGCCCCTTGATGCGCTCGACTTCGCGGACACTTGCAGGAACATTGTTTAACATCACCGTGCCGAAGCCAAGAAACCGGCCTGATGGATGCCGGCTGACTTCCGCGATACCGTCATTCTCCAATTGCATCAGCGCATGAGCTTCCGGAGCGCTAGACCAATAGTAGAAAACGAAAGGTGGGGCGACCAAAACCTGCTTATCGATTCCGACCTCATCCATATAGGCCAGCCGCATGTTCACATCGTGGAACGGCGGCTTGATCGGACCGTACGGACGCTCGGGCGTATGGACGAATATACCGACACCCTCTCGCTCTTCGTATGGGGAATCACACAAGACCCCTACCCGTCTGATCTCGGCCAGGACATCGGCGGATATGAAGTGCGAATGAACATCAATACGCTCGGTCCTCGGCGGAAGCGTCAACGCGCCGCCATTCGGCCCCCGCTCCTCGGTGTCTGAAAAGTCGGTTCTTTTCACAAGTCGCCCCTGCGCGCAGATTACAGTCGGCAATTGTTTCCGCTATGACACTAAGTGTCAATAGCGATTGTAACTAGGCAAACACTTGTCGAAAGATCACTCTTTGGGCAGCCGCGCTAAACAATGTGCGGGAGTTGCCTCCTCATTCATCGGTGCGCATAGCTGGAGGAGTCTCGGTAAGACTAATTGACACATGATGTCTTATTCGACACATGATATCATATCTGAGAGACTATAGTCGACAAGGACGGTCAGGAACCCGCGCAGAAGGCGAATAAATCCAACCAGTAAACTCCGATCATCTTCAGCTGAACGAGTTCCACAACCCAAGGAAAATAAGAGGGCTTATCGATGAGCACTATCATCTCGGTAACAGGCGGGCTTCCGGTTCCGGCAACTGACCGGCAAGTCATCAAGACCGCAATATGCGCGACACTAGCTTGGTCGTGCGATCTCTTTGACCTCTTCATCATCCTGTTCGTGGCGCCGCAAATCGGGGATCTCTTCTTTCCTTCCAGCAATCCGATTTTGTCGCTGGCGGCCGTCTATGCGTCCTACGCAATCACGCTCGTCATGCGTCCGCTCGGATCCGCAATCTTCGGCCCGTACGCCGATCGTCACGGTCGCCGCAAGGCAATGATCGTCTCGGTGGGAGGCATTGGCATCGTCACAGGCCTGATGGGGTTCCTTCCCACAATCAATCAGGTCGGCCTGTTGGCGCCGGCGTTATTCATCGGCTTACGTGTCCTTCAAGGCGTCTTTGTCGGAGGCGTCGTGTCCTCTTCGCATACGATTGGCACTGAAACGGTGGGAGCGAACCGGCGTGGGTTGATGTCCGGCATCGTTGGTGCTGGCGCGGCCATCGGCTCGCTGCTTGCCTCCGGTATGTATTTTGGCGTCTCGCACATCTTCTCCGGCGAGAACTTCCTGATTTGGGGTTGGCGCGTAATGTTCCTCGGCGGCTTTGTAGGCGCGATCCTCAGCGCCTTCGTTCACCATGCCGTTCATGAATCGCCACTTTGGTTAGGCGCCGAACAAGTGAAGCATGCACCCTCTTCGCCATTGAAAGATTTGCTCTCCAGGCGGTATCTCGGCATCAATACGGTCAATATGATGATCGTAATTGGAGCTGCCACCCAGATCTATCTCACCCAAAGTTATCTGCCGGCATTCCTGAAATTGGTGAACAAGGTGCCGGCCCACGACCTCGGCGGAATTCTAGTGATCGCCAACTTCGTGGCCATCGTCGCTACGCCGCTGTTTGGGGCTCTATCCGATAGCTTCGGGCGCAAGCGCGTGTTTATGTTTCTCGCTGCGGCCAATCTTGTCCTCATTCCTTTGTGCTACATCCGACTAACCGGATTGACGTCGGACTCGCTCGGTATGATCTACCTGTACGCGGGCATCCTGACGTTTTGCGGCAACGCGGTGCTGGCGCCTATTATCATCTTCCTGAACGAACGCTTTCCCACCAAGCTGCGCGCAACGGGAACTTCGCTGTCTTGGAACGTAGGATTCGCGCTCGGTGGCATGATGCCGACATTCGTTACGCTGGCCAGTCAGACATCGCAAAACATCCCTTCGACAGTGCTTGTCTTCCTGATCGTAGCTACCGTGCTCTACGGTGCAGGCGCCATTCTCGTTCCTGAAACGCAAGGAAATATGGACAAGGCCGCCGAAGGAATTTGATGCCGGGCTTGGGCGTAAGTTAGAGCCAGCAGCTAACAGCGCATCAATATTGCATTTGCCGTGGTCCGATCCAAAAACGAAATAGCAGGCTACGGCGCCCGCCATTTCGTTTCTTTTGTGGATCTTAAAGCGACAGGGGCTCCGTAAGCTCGGTGTAGAACTGCGGCCGGCGATTGCGTACCAGGTCAGTTCCCGGTCGTATCTGCTTGTCGCGAGCCCATGTCAGGTTGAGATAGGCAAAGACATAGTCACCCTGATTCTTCCCAGCTCGATGCGACAGCGACGCGTTTGGATTGACGACCGCACTGCCGCCTTTGACTGCGGCGTCGGTCCGGTTCGCCACGACGAGGAAGTTCTTGTTTTCGAGGGCGCGCTCCTTGGCGAAAAGATCGAATTCCCGTGATGTCCGGAAATTTGACGGACAAGCGATCACGTCCGCCCCCATGCAGGTAAGGATACGGGCAACCTCAAAGAAACAAACCTCATGACCGGTCATCAGACCCACATTGCCGAACGGCAGGGTTAGGACGCGATACTCCTCACCCGCGGTAGCCCAGTCGACCTCGGCCGGCGTCAGGTGTACCTTACGATAGCGGTCGATGACCTCGCCCGTCGGACCAACAACAAAGCTCGTGTTGTAATACGCGCCTTTGACTTCCTCGACGAGGTTCAACACATACCAGGCTTCCCAGCGCTTGGCGATGGCACCGAACTCCTTCAGCACTTTCGAAGTCAGTTTCGCCGATTGCTTGGCTTCTGCCGCCGTCGGAATCGCTGCGGTCATAAAGAGTTCAGGAAAAACAATTAAACGGGCATTTTCCTTACCTGCTTCGTCGCCGTGCTTGAGCGCACGCTTCAGCGTGGCGTCAGCGTCGTCGCCATCGTTGCAAACCTGCGTTGGCGAGGCAAGAACAGAGATTGATCCCGGTACGACCGGAGTAGCAGCAACCTTCGCATATGGGAGGGATTCATAGGCCGCGCGCAGGATACCGTATGTCGAGGGACGTCGTCCCCGCATCAGGCTATCCCCCTTCTGACGAACTGCGGCAACCACGTCCGTGTCGACGTCTGCGTAGATGATCTGGTGATCGAATTGGCTGCCGCGGACGACAATATTTCCTTCGGGATGCACAATCTGGCTGAAGCCCGGGTAGGTCAGACCTTCTTCCGTTCCCGCCTTGTCCGCACAAACCAGCCACAGTTCGTTTTCGTTGGCGCGCGTCGGCTCGTGAAGCTCGTGTTGCTCATGCGTGGTCGAATTAGTGATGTGGCAAATGATTTCCGCTCCCTTGAGCGCCAGCATGCGCGCACCTTCCGGTATGCGGGCATCAGCGCAGATGAAGAGACCGATTTTGCCGATCGGTGTATCAAACACGGGATAGCCCGTGGTACCGAGCGTAAAATAGAACGGATCGAAATCGAACAGAAAGTTCTTCTGATACTTGCCGACGAGGCCTTCCGGACCGATCAACGCAACGGAATTATAGACGTCCTCACCGTCCCGTTCGGACATTCCAATCGCAACATAGACATTGAACTGTTTGCACAGCTTGCCTATTGCGCCGGTGAACTCTCCTGGAATTGTGTCAGAGACCGATAACGCATGGGCATGGTCTTTCCAAACGTAACCGGCATTCATGCACTCGGGAAACACGACGAATTTGGCGCCATTTTTGGCAGCTTCCGTGATGTTCGCCAGGACTGACGCTAGGTTTTTCTTGGAATCACCCAAATGCGAATAAGTTTGAACCGCCGCAACCTTTATTTTAGCCATCGAAAGCCACCCTATTGTTCTTGCCTGGGTTTACTCAGATCTCAATCTGTTTCCAAAATGACACATCGTGTCAAGGCTTTTCCGCGCAGTTTTATGGTTGTTGCCACCCGTGGATACAGTGAGGCTGTACCGGTCATTAGACCGCCGCTAGGGCGGCTGCGTTTATCCGAAACGCAAGGAATGGCCAGCGAACGCATCTGCGCCAATAGACGAAGGCGTTTTAGCGACTTCGTCCATTTTCAGTCTCAGCCAATGACCGTTGCATCCACACGAAGCACCCGCCGCGAATAGTAGTAGAACGTCGCCGCGATCGCACGCTGCTTCAAGCGATAGTCATGAGCTTCCTTGGCAAGCTCCGGATCGATCGGTTGAATCTTTCCCGCGCTCATGGCCATCAATTGCAGCCGCGCGGCGCGCTCGATAAATAACGCGAGTACTGTGGCTTCCTCCACGTTTGCGCACGCCGTAAGCTGGCCATGGTGCGCAAGCAAGATCGAGCGTTTGTCGCCAATTGCCTTGGAAATAATGCGCCCTTCTTCATCTCCGATCGGCGTTCCTGGCCATTCCGGAAGCCACGCACAATCTTCGTGGAAAAGGCTCGTGTCCATGTGGGCGACAGCGAGAGGAACTCCGATCATGGATAAGGCGGAAACGTAAGGCGCGTGCGTATGCATGATCGAGTTGACGTGCGGCTTGGCACGATAGATCCACAGATGGAAACGATTCGATGGATTCGGCATGCCCTCGCCTTCGAGGACATTGAGATCATCGTCTACGAGGAGAAGATTTTCTGCAGTGATCTCTTCCATGCCGAGGCCAAAGCGCAGCATGTAATAGGTGCCGGGCTTCGATCCGCGCGCGGTCAATTGGCCCGCGAGACCTGAATCGTGACCATCAGCCGCCAGAATCCTGGACGCCAACGCAAGTTTTTGACGATCAGACCATTCCGGAACGACGAAATGCTTGTTCATGCGCTGGGTGGTCTGTTCGTGATACTCGGATTTGTCTCTTACAACCACGTTCATTGGGATATCCTCCGATCTAACGACACATTTTTATCTGATATGACACACCATGTCACGCACTTAATCGCATCGATCCCCGGTTGTGAAGCCGGCCATTCGACCCTGGCTACTGCATTGCGGCCGATTGCCGAAGCTGCCGCTATTTCGACGGGCGATAGCGGGATGGCATATCCCGCTACATGGTGAGTTTTCACCTGCGTTGGTTGCAGGCAACTGCTGGAAACGGGGGACCGCTGGCGCGATCCCCCGTCGGTCGGGAGCAGATAAAATTGCTTACCAACGATCGGCTGCGAATGAGCTTGACTATTTTTTGTGTATTCGGGTGTTCAGGCGCTGGTCCTGTTTGATGAAGACCTCCATGGCGGTATCCACGCCGCCACTCACGGGAACCTGCGACATCTGAAGACCCATCTCGCAGCCAGTGAGCGCCGCGAGCAACGTAAGTTCGTTGCAGTCTCCCAGATGGCCGATCCTGAACATCTTTCCTCTAGCCTTGCCGAGACCAGCACCAAGGGAAAGATTGAAGCGCTCATAAATTATCTTTCGAATCTGATCCGCATCCTTTCCTTCCGGCAACACTACACCGGTCAAAATGGGTGAATATAAATCCGGATCGCGACACTGGATCTCGAGCCCCCAGGCGCGGACCGCTGCGCGGCAGGCTTCGGCAAGCCGCTGATGGCGTGCAAACACCTCGTCGAGGCCTTCAGTGAGAAGCATGTCGAGTGATTCGGAAAGCGCATAGAGAAGATTCGTGTTCGGCGTGTAAGGCCAATGGCCCGCCTCATTCGCCTTCAGGATCGGTCCCCAATCCCAATAGCTGCGCGGCAAGGTGGCCTTCTTGTTAGCTTCCAGCGCCTTGTCAGAGATTGCGTTGAAGCCGATACCCGGCGGCAGCATCAATCCCTTCTGCGATCCGGAAATGGAGACGTCCACGCCCCATTCATCGTGCCTGTAGTCCGCGCAAGCAAGGCCAGAAATCGTATCCACGAACAACAACGCCGGGTGGCCCGTGTCGTCGATCGCACGGCGCACAGCGGCGATATCGGAGGTAACACCGGTCGACGTCTCGTTATGAACGATGCAGACGGCTTTGATCTGACGGTCCTTGTCAGCTCGCAATCTCTCCACGATCATGTCGGGTTTAACGCCTTGGCGCCAACCTTCATATCCGGGCAGCCCTAAGAGTTCCGGGTGCAGTCCGAGATGCATCGCCATTTCATTCCACAACGTGGCGAAATGGCCGGTTTCAAACATCAGGATTTTGTCGCCCGCGTTCAGAGTGTTGACAAGCGCAGCTTCCCACGCACCGGTGCCTGACGAACCGTAAATGATGACAGGCTGTTTCGTCTTGAAGACAACCTTAATATCTTGCAGTACCCTTTGGCCAAGCGCACCGAACTCAGGACCGCGATGGTCGATCGTCGGATAGCTCATCGCCCTGAGCAGGCGATCCGGCACCGGACTCGGTCCCGGGATTTGGAGAAAATGGCGTCCGGAAGGATGAAAATCCAGCGTTAGCATCGCGCTTCTCCGATGGTCGTTGGCTCCAGAAATAGCATCGTGCCTGCGCTCACGCGTGGGCGCCGACACATATCTGCACTGACACTTAATTTTCGAAACCTTGTGTCCTTTAAGATACCTTGTAGCATACAGGCGCGAAGAAACAACTGCTGATCTGGATTGGGAGAAGCCCGGCCGGCTCAGATTGCACAACCGCCGACCGCGTCGAGGGCATCTCTCCCGCAGACTTCGCTTGTGAAATCGTGAGTTCTATGTGACACATTGTGTACCAAACTTGAACGCTTCGGAGACCGCCGATGGGAGAAATGACAAATTTATCCGGCGTGAACGACCCATTGGAGCCTAGCAAAGTTGCGCGGCCAACAACAAAGATCGTGTTAGCCAGCGCATTCGGCACAATCATCGAGTGGTACGATTTCTTCATCTACGGCACAGCCGCAGCTCTCGTGTTCGGCAAGGTATTTTTCCCGACTCCAGATCCCGTTGTCAGTACTTTGGCGGCGTTCAGCGTTTTTGCTGTCGGATATCTCGCGCGACCTCTGGGTGGTATCATCTTTGGACATTTCGGAGATCGCATCGGGCGCCGCCCGATGCTGGTTATTTCCATCATGTTGATGGGCGGCGGCACGTTCCTCGTCGGGCTGTTGCCGAGTTATGAGCAGATTGGAATTCTCGCGCCTATCAGTCTGATCGTGTTGCGCCTGGTTCAGGCTATTGGCTTGGGTGGTGAGTGGGGCGGTGCCGTGCTGATGGTCGCCGAGACGGCGCCCGCGAATCGTCGCGGCCTGTTCGGCGGCGTCGTTCAGATGGGTAACCCTTTGGGGCGGCTCATTGCGACGGGGGTGTTCGCCATCGCAACGCGTTTGCCGGCGTCGGATTTTCTGAGTTGGGGGTGGAGAGTACCGTTCCTGGCCAGTTCCGTGTTGATTGCTCTCGGCGTCTTCATTCGCACGCGGCTCGATGAAACGCCGGCTTTTGAACGTATCAGCGAGAAAAAACAGGTCGCGCGCGTTCCCGTTGTCGAAGCGCTCACCACCTATCGGCGCGAGACCTTGATCGCCATCGGCCTCAAAATCACCGAAGTGGCGTGGGTGAACATTTTGTCCGTATTCGCAGTAGCATATCTGACCAAGCAACTTGGAATGAGCAGCTCCTTCATTCTCGAAGCCGTAACCCTTGCGACATTCATAGAACTCGCGATCATGCCGTTTTCGGGTTGGCTGTCGGATAAGGTGGGGCGTCGTCCGCTCTACCTGTTCGGCACGTTATTTGGTGTCCTGTATGCGTTTCCGCTGTTTTGGCTGCTCGAAACGAAAAGTCCGGCGTTAGTTATGCTGGGAATTGTTCTTGGTATTGTTATTTGCCAAGGAGTTGTTTTCTCTCTTCACGCCAGCTTCATGCCAGAGTTGTTCGGAACGAAGGTGCGATACTCCGGAATATCGCTTGGGTTTCAGATTGGCGGCGCGATCGGCGGTGGTCTGACGCCGCTAATTGCCGCTGCTATCACAGGATGGAGCGGTGGCGTGACGTGGCCGATTTCGGTTTTCCTGATCGTGCTGGGTCTTGTAACGACAGCCGCAATACTGAGCACGCCGGAGACCTCAGAAAAGAGCATCGACTATTAGGCTGCCGACATTTTCAAGAGCGTCGGCGCTGCACACCGGCCCAACGAGTTGCCATGAAAAACTGGAAGCTCGCTAATGGTCGCGTCGCGACCGGCGTCGCCTGAAAGGGTAACACCGGCATTAAGCGGCCGCTTTTTTTCCGATTTTCCTGGAGGCGGCTGTCAACCAGCGCAACAATAGCGTCAAGCACAGCATAACTTGACACAACGTATCTTTTGCGAAACATTTGGATCAAAGCGAACGTGGCGCCAAACAAAAACTATAGCAAAATCAAATAATTATGGATTGCGACAATAAATCTCAGCAATCACGTTCGCACGCTTTCTCTTTGACTCTGCTGCCACGCGACACAGTCCTAAGCCATGCAGCAATGACGCAGATTTCGCCATGTGCAATAACCGTAGCGATACGATATGAATTTGCGCAGACATGGTTGTTGATTGATTCGTTCTAGCAACTAGAGCTTGGTATGAACACATGGTGCTTCACGCGCTAAATCCGGCTTTGCGAAAAAAAGCTGATAAGAAGAAGCAACGCGTATCGCAAAGCTCGCCGGTCTCAAGGGGGAAGCCTGAGAATCAAGGGATAGGTGCGCGCATTCGTTTCTTTCGCAAACAGAGAAACATGACGCTCGACCATCTGTCCGGCTTGTCCAACTTGACAAAAAGCTTTGTTTCAAAGATTGAAAGAGGCGTTTCGGTACCTTCGATTTCGACTGCCATGAAACTCGCGGAAAGCTTCGACATTACTGTCGGACAATTGCTGGGAGAAGACAATCACGAAGGTGCAATTTCGATAGTCAGAAAAAGCGAACGACGCTCATTCATGCGAGCAGGCAGCTCTTCAGGTTACGATTACGAGATGTTGGCGGGCCCCAAGCAATTCAAATCCATGGAGCCTTATATTATGCAACCGCCGCTCAAGTTTCAGGATAAGCGGTTATTTGAACATGTTGGGGAAGAATTTATGTTTGTGTTATCCGGCAGCATCGAAGTCGAGCTGTCAGGCAAGAAGTTCCGTCTCAATTCAGGTGACGTCCTGTATTTTGATTCGCATCTGCCACACCGGACCCGATCCCTGGGCAATAAATACGCTAAAGTCCTGGTTGTTGTAACGGGGACGACAAATAGTCAGTCCTGAAGAATTCGTAAGCGTTTCCCAGAAGCAGTCAACTCAATGCGGGGCGAGGCTAGAGCGGTTTTCGGTTGATGTGAATCGGAACGATAAGGGGGTTCCCAGTCTCCCTCCGGTGGGGACCGTCTTGTCGGGTTAAATCGATTGCGCTGTAACAGTCCTTATGGATGTCCATAAGTACAGTACTCAGGCTGAGCGGTTAGAGGTTGTCGAGACGGGCCGGCGTCGGCGCTGGTCCGATGACGAGAAGCTTCGGATCGTGTTGGAAAGCTTGGAGACGCCGCGTGCGATCTCGTCGACAGCGAGGCGCCATGGGATATCGCGATCATTGCTGATGTCGTGGCGGCGCGTTTTCCGC
>Ga0075522_10002180_pt1 | contig 14650 bp, 13 predicted proteins | sample NGEPerA_FD_74796 | JGI IMG/M metagenome (GOLD analysis project Ga0075522, IMG submission 74796) | Arctic peat soil microbial communities from the Barrow Environmental Observatory site, Barrow, Alaska, USA - NGEE PermafrostL2-A | ecosystem: Environmental > Terrestrial > Soil > Wetlands > Peat ... | reverse complement strand
GACAAGCTCGTCATCGACATCGAGACCAACGGCACCATCGACGCGGAGGAGGCAATCCGCCGCGCCGGCAGCATCTTGAAGGATCAGCTGTCAGTGTTCGTTGATCTGCAGGGCGAGGAGGAAGCCGCGACCAAGGTATCGGAGATGCAGTTCGATCCAATCCTGTTGCGCCCGGTCGATGAGCTCGAACTCACCGTACGCAGCGCCAATTGTTTGAAGGCGGAGAATATCCACTACATCGGCGATCTCGTACAGCGGACCGAAGTGGAGCTCCTGCGCACGCCGAACCTGGGCAAGAAGTCGCTTACCGAGATCAAAGAGGTCCTGCAAAGCCATGGCCTCATGCTCGGCATGCGGCTGGAGGGCTGGCCGCCGGCGGGTCTGAAGCACGATGAAGAACGCGAAGTGATGTAGTCCATGCGTCATCAATTGAGCGGGCGCCAGCTGTCGCGCAACAGCCCGCACCGACATGCCATGCTGCGCAATATGAGCGTCTCGCTGCTGCGGCACGAGACGATCCGCACGACTTTGCCCAAGGCAAAGGAGCTGCGGCGCGTGGTCGAGCCGTTGATTACGCTCGGCAAGAGCGACAGCGACACACACCGGCGGCTGGCGTTCGCGCGGCTGCGCGATGCGACGATGGTTGCGAAGCTGTTTGATGAGCTGGGGCCGCGCTTTCGCGCCCGCCCGGGCGGCTACACGCGTATCCTGAGGATGCAGCCGCGGCCCGGGGATTCGGCGCCGATGGCGCTCATGCAGCTCGTGGATGCGCCCGTTGCCGTCGAAGCGGCTGCCGATGAGCAGGGCAAGCAGGCGAAGCAGGCCAAGAAAGCGAAGCGTCCGAGCGCCAAGAAGAAGGCCGAAGCCGCTGCCGTCGCTGCACCGAAACGCAAGAAGAAGGCCGCCGCCTAAGAGCGCGCTGGCCGCGGTTTTACTGAAGGGAGAGCCACATGGGACTTGCCTCCGAATTCAAAGAGTTCGCGATGAAGGGCAGTGTCGTTGACCTTGCCATCGGCGTCGTCATTGGCGGCGCGTTCGGCAAGATCGTGAACTCGCTCGTGGCCGACATCATCATGCCGCCCATCGGACTTGCGATCGGCGGCGTTGATTTCAAGGATCTTGCGATGCGCATCGGCACCAATCCAAAGGGCGAGCCGGTGCTGTTTCGCTACGGCATGTTCACTCAGACGGTGTTTGAGTTCCTGATCATTGCGCTCGCGCTGTTCATGGTGATCAAAGCCATCAACCGTTTAAAGCGGCCGGTTCCTGCGGCGGTTGCCGCTCCGCCGACGCGGATTGAGGAGCTCCTGCAGGAGATTCGCGACCAGCTCGCAAAGCGCTGAACGCAGCGCGCGTCAGGTTCTCGCAGCCGGCGGCCGTGACGGCCAGGTCATCCTCAACGCGGATGCCGCCGTAGGGACGAAACTGTTGCACTCGCTCCCAGTTGATGTTCTGCCCGCGCGAATCCGCGCGCGCCGCCTCCAAGAGCTGCGCGTTGAAGTAAATCCCCGGCTCCATCGTCACGACGAAACCCGGCTCCAATACGCGCGTCAGGCGCAGATACGGATGGCCCTCGGGGCGCGGAATCTCACCACCCTCTTTGGTGCGCATCCAGCCGCCGACGTCGTGCACCTGCAGGCCCAGAAGATGGCCGATGCCATGTGGCAGAAACACGCTCGATAGACCGGTCTCGACCGCTTCGTCCGCATCGCACGAGATGATGCCGGCCTCGTAGAGAAGTTCCGCCGTCAGATGGTGCGCCGATAAGTGGATATCGCGCCAGTCAGTGCCGGCGCGCACGCCCTGGCACAAGGACTGCTGCATCTCATCCATGTGGCCGATGAGGGCCGCAAATTCGGCGTCGCGGTACGAATAGGTGCGCGTGATGTCGCTTGCGTAGCCGGCAAATTCGGCCCCCGCATCGATCAGGAGCGAGTGGCGCTGCGCAGGCTTCGCGCGCTCGAGAAACTGATAATGCAGCACCGCGCCGCCCTCGTTGAAGGCGATGATATTGCCGTACGGCAATTCCTGCTCGCGCTGACCGCAGGCGGCAAGATAGGCAAGCTGCACCTCAAATTCGCTGGCGCCGGCGGCAAAGGCACGCGATGCTGCGATGTGGCCGCGCGCGCCCAGGTGATTGGCGACACGCAGGCAGGCAAGCTCGTAAGGAGTCTTCACCGCGCGTGCATAATCAAGTGCTGCAACAAGCTCGGGCGGGTTGATGGCGCCCAGTCCCCAGGACTGAATCGCAGCGTCAGGCTCGCCCGCAAATGCAGTGCGGCTCAAATCCGCCGGCAAGAGGGCGCGCGCGCCGGTGCGGTCGGCCACCGGGCGAATATCGAAATGGCGCGTCCAGTAACTCTCCGGCAGCGGTTGGGACTTGTACCAGAAGTCGACCGGGGAGCTGAAGAGCAGTGTCGGCCGCGCGCCGGGTTTGACGTACAGCCAGCAGTCGGGCACGTCGGTGAGCGGCACGAATGACTTGAATGTGGCGTTGACCCGAAACGCATAGTGCTGATCATCGGCGAACACGCCCGGTGCGCAGCCTGCGTGCACCAGGAGCGCCTCGAAGCCCGTTGCATTCAATGCCTGCGAGCTTCTCTCTTGCATCGTTTGCGTGTGGCTGGCAAAGAGCACGGCAATTTCGGTCGAATTATCGGGCACGGTGCATCCCTTGAGCGGCAGTGGCGTCATTCTAGCGCCGCGGCGGTGTTGTGCCGCGGCGGTGTTGTGCCGCGGCCCAGCGCAATGCGGCAATGCACCATGCGTCCTGTGAGAGCGGCAGCGTGCGGCGCGCGACTTCGGACTTCTTCGCGGTGTTCGCAGCCCTGCGGCTCTCATTATGTCTGCGCAAGCCGACACATATTTCAAATCGCAACTTAACTCTATAGAATTCCGCGCCGCGGGACGCGAATAGCGAATCGCCGGACAATTCTATCTGGGCTACACAACCACTCTTGCTTCTCTCGGGGTATTGATCGATGAACACCAAACTTGCTCTTAGCGCTCTTATTGCTGCGCTGATGCTGACTGCCTGCGCGAAGCAGGAAGCTGCCAGCACTGAACCTGCGCCGGCCACCACCGAAGCCACGCCGGCTGCCGGTGCCGCTGCGGATTCCGCCGCCGCCTCCGCCAATTCGGCCACCAACGCCGCTGACGCTGCCAATGCCGCTGCTGGCCAGGCTCAGGACGCTGCCGCTGCTGCGACCCCGCCGGCGACGCCGCCAGCTGATTCGACGCCGCCTGCCGACAAGCCGAAGTAATTCGAAAGAACTACTTCATAAGCCTTCGAGGGCTTAAGTGACGGCCCGGCCAGGTAATAAAAACCCTGTCCGGGCCGTTTGTTTTTATACGGATGCGTGAGACGTGACAGTCAGCGTACGCGACGCGCGCGGATCGCAGAGCGATCGGCTCTGGATCGAGAATGTCTACCGCGACTATCTCGACGATTTGGCGCCGCTTAACACCGGAATCTTTCCGATCCTTCCGGAAGTCGGGCACCGCGAGCCCGACCAGATCTCGCGCTGGTTCGCCGACTCCGGCTCCTATCCGCTGCTCATCGTGAAATCCGCAGTCGCGGTCGGCTTTGCGATGGTGGCGCGCGTGGCGCAGCTTGCCGGGCGCGCCGGAGTGGACTACCGCATGGCAGAATTCTTCGTCGCCCGCGGCGAGCGGCGCCGCGGCATCGGCCAGAGCGCGGTGCAGATCATCTTCAACCGCTTTGCCGGGCGCTGGGAAATCAACGAGTACTTAAGAAATCCGGCCGCCGTCAATTTCTGGAGGCGCGTAGTCGCAGCCTACACGCGCGGCGACTATCAGGAACGCATCGTCAACGGCGAAGTCCGCCAGTTTTTTCAGAGCGTGGCGCGCCAGCGCTAGGGTTGGCCTTGCACGCCCCGCAGCCGCCGAGCGCCGCTTTCGCAAGCAGCGTGCGGCGCAGCGCGACCAGAGGGCCGCGCGTGGCATCGGCACTGACGAGCCGGTCGAAAATCCACAGCCGCCGGCGCGCTGGCGTCAGCCACCACAGACTCAAGAGCACGCTCGCCGCCACCAGTACAAACACGATCGCGTTTTGCAGGGCCTGCATCTCAGCCACCGCCAAAGAAGAGCGCGACCCGATAGGTCGCAAAGGCGCCCGCATACGCAAGCGCAAACAGATACCCCGCCATGATGAGCGGGTAGCGCCAGGAATTGGTTTCGCGTTTCACCACCGCAAGCGTCGACAGGCACTGCGGCGCAAATACATACCAGGCCAACAGCGAAAGGCCGGTTGCGACACTCCAGGTCGAGGCGATGACGGGCATCAGAGCTCCGGCCACATCGGTGCCGCGCGCCGCCGACATCGCGTACACGGTGCCGAGTGCGCTGACCGCCACCTCGCGTGCGGCAAGGCCCGGGACCAGCGCCATGGAGATCTGCCAGTTAAAGCCGATCGGCGCAAAGATGTATTCGAGGCCGTGTCCCAGCATGCCGGCAAAGCTGTAGTGGATCGCAGGCCCCGTCGCTCCGGGCGGCGGCGCCGGGAAGCTTGCCAGAAACCACAGCACGATCATGAGCGTCAGAATGATCGTGCCGACACGGCCCAAAAATATGCGCGTGCGCTCCCACAGGCCGAGCACGAGATTGCGCAGGTTCGGCCATTTGTACTCCGGCAACTCAAGCAATAGCGGCCGATACTGGCCGCGCATCATGGTGTATTTGAGTACCAGGGCGACGGCCATGGCGGCGAGCACGCCCGCGCCATAAAGCGCAAACAGCACGAGCCCCTGCAGATTGAAGATGCCAACCGCACGGCGCGGAATGAAGGCGCTGATGAGCAGCGCATAAACCGGCAGACGCGCCGAACAGGTCATGAGCGGCGCGATCATAATGGTGGCGAGGCGATCGCGCGGTGAGGGAATGGTGCGCGCGGCCATGATGCCGGGAATCGCGCACGCAAAGCTCGACAGGAGCGGAATGAAGGCGCGCCCCGACAGGCCGACCTTGCCCATGATGCGATCCAGGAGAAAAGCGGCACGCGGCAGGTAGCCTGAATCCTCGAGCGCCAGAATGAAAAAGAACAGGATGAGAATCTGCGGCAAGAACACGAGCACGCTGCCGATGCCGGCGACGACGCCGTCCAAGAGCAGACTGTGCAGCGGACCCGCCGGCAGCGCCTGCGCCAAATATTGGCCGGCTGCGGCAACGCCGGCGGCGATCGCCGCCATCGGCACGACTGCCCAGCTGAACACCGCCTGGAACATGAGAAACAGCACCACGGCAAGTAACAGCGGTCCTGCAATCGGGTGCAGCACGACGCCATCCAGACGCGCAAGCCACTGCAGGCGTCTGGGCACGCGATAGTCGATTTCACAGAGGATGCGCCGCACTTCGCGCTGCGTGGCTTCAACATCGCTCAAACCCGGCAACGGCGCGACCGACTGGGCAAGCGGCGGGGCGAAATCGCAGCGATCGATGGCGTCAATGAGCGCGCGCTCACCACCGGTGCGGATCGCGACGGTCTCAATAACCGGCACGCCGACCGCACGCTCCAAAGCGGCGCGGTCAAGATGAAAGCCGCGCTGCTTTGCAAGATCGCTCATGTTGAGTGCGACGATGAGCGGGCGGTTCAAACGCTTCAGATCCAGTACCAGTCTTAAGTTCAAGCGCAGGTTGGTCGCATCCACCACGCAGACGAGAAGGTCAGGCTGTGGTTCGCTTGCGTGGCGGCCGAGCACCACATCGCGCGCGATTGCCTCATCGAGGCTCGTGGCCTCAAGGCTGTAGGCGCCGGGCAGATCGAGTACGCGGTAGAGGCGTCCGGAGTGCGGACCGGTAAAGCGCCCTTCCTTTCTCTCGACGGTAACGCCCGGGTAGTTTGCAACCTTCTGACGGCTGCCAGTGAGGCGGTTGAAGAGGGCCGTTTTGCCGCAGTTCGGCACACCGATCAACGAGAGGCTCGGGCCCCTCGCGACGGCCGGAGCGTTCACGTCGTCGCGCTCTGCGAAAGCTCAACCCAGACGGTCTCAACTTCGGCGCGCCTGAGAGCAAAGGTCGTGGTGCCGATCCGTACGACGAACGGGTCGCGGCCCGGCCGTGCCTCGGTCAGAATTTCGATGCGCTCGCCGCTGACGAAGCCGAGCTCAATCAGACGCCGTTCGAGCGCCGTCTTCTCGCGTGCGCCGACGCTCATCACCACGCCGATCGCGCCGATCGGTAACGCGGCGAGGCTGAAGGATCCGGGAGCGAGAGTTTTGCCGCCTGGGGCGACGATGGCGTCCATGCCCAGAAGTATGATTGAGAACCGTTCGCATTTGCAATCTGACTGTCATGAAAGCGTGTCGCCGGTCTAACTTGTCATAATGCGACTGCCCCTTGCCTTGGGCTGGGCCGTTTCAGAAGCGGCTTTAAGTACTCACCCGTGTAAGAACCCGGGTGGCGCGCGACGCTCTCCGGGGGGCCCACCGCGACGATCTGTCCGCCGCCGTCCCCGCCCTCGGGCCCAAGATCAATGATCCAGTCAGCGGTCTTGATGACATCGAGGTTGTGCTCAATGACGACGATGGTGTTGCCCTCATCGCGCAGCCGCTGCAGCACCTGCAGGAGCTGCGCAACGTCGTGGAAGTGTAGCCCGGTCGTGGGCTCATCGAGAATGTACAGGGTGCGGCCCGTGGCGCGCTTGGCAAGCTCACGCGCGAGTTTTACGCGCTGCGCCTCGCCGCCGGACAAGGTGGTCGCATTCTGCCCGAGCTTAAGATACGAAAGGCCCACATCGACGAGCGTTTGCAGCTTGCTTGCAACGGCCGGGATGCTCTGAAAGAAACGCAGGGCATCCTCGACGGTCATCTCCAGAACTTCGCGGATGTTCTTGCCGCGGTAATGGATCTCGAGCGTCTCGCGGTTGTAGCGCTGCCCGCGGCAGACATCGCAGGGCACGTAGATGTCGGCGAGGAAGTGCATCTCGACTTTGATCACCCCGTCACCCTGGCAGGCCTCGCAGCGCCCGCCTTTGACGTTGAAGCTGAAGCGGCCGCTGCCGTAGCCGCGGGCGCGCGCCTCGGGAACGGCGGCAAAGATCTCGCGCAGCGGCGCAAGCAAGCCGGTGTAGGTCGCAGGATTGGAGCGCGGCGTACGGCCAATCGGACTCTGATTGATGTCGATCACCCGGTCGATGCCATCCAGGCCCTCGATACGCTCGCAGCAGGCGGAGGTGCGCAGGCCGCCGTGCAGGCGCGAAGTGGCGTAGGGCAACAGCGTATCGACGATGAGCGTCGACTTGCCCGAACCGGATACGCCCGTGACGCAGGTGAAAAGCCCGAGTGGAATATCCACCGTCAGGTGCTTCAGATTATTGCCGCTGGCGTCGTGGATGCGGATTTCGCGGCCGGGCGTGCGCGCCGTGCGCGGCCCGATCGGGATCGTCAATTGACCACTCAAATACTGACCGGTCAGGGATGCGGCCGCCTTTTCAATGTCTGACGGCGTGCCCTCGGCCACCACATGGCCACCGTTGACGCCCGCGCCCGGTCCCAGATCGACGACGTGATCGGCCGACAGGATCGCCTCGGCATCATGCTCGACCACGATCAGCGTATTACCGAGGTCACGCAGCGCCTGCAGGGTGGCAAGCAGACGGCGGTTGTCGCGCTGATGCAGCCCGATGGAGGGCTCATCCAGAATGTACATGACGCCGGTCAGTCCCGAGCCCACCTGGCTTGCAAGCCGGATGCGCTGTGCTTCGCCACCCGAGAGCGACTGCGCGCGCCGGTCGAGCGTCAAATAATCAAGCCCCACATCGACCAGAAAGCGTAACCGCTCGATCACGTCCTGCACGATTTTGTTGGCAACTTCGCCGCGCCAGCCTGGCAGTGTCAAAGAACGGAAGAACTGCAGCGCCCGGCCGATGGTGAGCGCTGCGACGGCCGGCAGCGTCTCCGCGCCGACAAATACGAAGCGCGCCGCTCGATTCAGGCGCGCGCCGCCACACTCCGGGCAGGTGCGCATCCCCAGATACTTCGACAGCTCCTCGCGCACCGTCGGCGAGGCGGTTTCCTGATAACGCCGCTCGAGGTTCGGCAAGATGCCCTCAAAGCGGTGGCGCTTCTGGTGCGCGCGGCCTGCGCCTTCGGCATAGCGAAACTCGACGACCTGATCGCCGCTGCCATTTAAGAGCACGTCCTGGATCTTCGCCGGCAGGTCTTGCCAGGGCGTCTCGATGTCAAATTTGTAGGCTTTGGCAAGCGACTGGATGAGCTGGAAATAATAGGCGTTCCTTCGGTCCCAGCCGCGGATCGCGCCGCCGGCGAGCGACAGGTGCGGATGACCCACCACGCGCTCGCGATCGAAGAACTCCTTGCAGCCCAAACCATCGCAGGCCGGGCAGGCGCCGGATGGATTATTGAATGAGAACAGTTTGGGCTCAAGCGGCGGCACGCTGTAGCCGCACACGGGGCAGGCATGGTGGCTTGAGAACACGAGCTCGGCGCGCGCGGGCTCATCGGGGAATGCCACCTTGGCGACGCCGTCGGCAAGTCGCAGCGCGGTCTCGAAGGATTCGGCGAGCCGCTGGCCGGCGTCGCGCTTGATGCGAAAGCGGTCGACTACCGCATCCACCGTATGCTTTTTCTTTGCATCAAGTTTGGGTACGGCGTCGATTTCGTAAATGCGGCCATCGATGCGCACGCGCACGAATCCTTGTGCGGCAAGTTTCTCGATCTCGGCGGCGTGCTCGCCTTTTCTGTCGCTCACGAGCGGGGCGAGCAGCACCGCCGCCGTGCCCTCGGGAAGCTTCAGCACCTGATCGACCATTTGGCTGACCGTCTGGGCGGAAAGGTCGATGCCGTGATCCGGGCAGCGCGGGATGCCAGCGCGTGCAAACAAGAGGCGCAGGTAGTCGTAGATCTCGGTCACCGTCCCAACCGTTGAGCGCGGGTTGTGCGAGGTCGCCTTCTGCTCGATGGCGATCGCCGGAGAGAGGCCGTCGATCCGATCGACGTCGGGCTTCTCCATCATCGACAGAAACTGGCGCGCATACGCCGACAGCGATTCGACATAGCGCCGCTGGCCCTCGGCGTACAAGGTATCGAAGGCGAGCGAGGACTTGCCGGAGCCGGACAATCCCGTCAACACGATCAAGCGGTTGCGGGGCAGATCGACGTCGATGTTCTTCAGGTTGTGCGTGCGCGCGCCGCGGACGCGAATGTACTGCATAGCCGATTCACCGCTTGGAGCCTGAACGGGAGGTAACCAGTCAGTTTACGCCGAGCCGCAAGAGCGCCTCAAAACTCGACGTTCGCGCCCTTTTTTACCGGTTCGCGCGCGCCGGCCCGGAGCGACTACAATGGGGTTGGAATCACGCAAATTCGATGGGGGCGGGGACGGCTATGGCGAGGGGACTTAATAAGGTCATTCTGATCGGCAATCTGGGCGCGGACCCCGAGACGCGGGCCATGCCCTCGGGCATGACCGTTGCGAACCTGCGTGTGGCAACCAGCGAGAATTGGCGGGATAAGCAGTCGGGCGAGCAGCAGGAGCGCACCGAGTGGCACCACGTGGCGCTGTTCGGGCGCCTGGGGGAGGTCGCCGCCGAGTACCTGAAGAAAGGCTCCCAGGTCTACATCGAAGGCCGCCTGCGCACCCGTAAATGGCAGGATAAACAGGGCAATGACCGTTATTCGACCGAGATCATCGGCAATGAGATGCTGATGCTGGGCGGCCGTGGCGGCGCGCCGGGTGCAGGCCCGAGCGCAGGCGCAAGCCAGGGCGCGGCGGCCTTGGAGGGCCGCGAGCGCGCCCCGGAACCGGTCGACGCCGCTGGCCGCGGCGGCGGCGATTTCGACGACGACATTCCCTTTTAGGATTCGGGGCGCATATAGCCATCCATGCCCGCCCGCGTTTTCATTAAGACATTCGGCTGCCAGATGAACGAGTACGACTCCGCGCGCATGGCGGACGTTCTCGGCGCAGGCTTGGGCTTTGTCGCAACCGAGGATCCGGCCGCGGCGGATCTGCTCATCATGAATACCTGCTCGGTGCGCGAGAAAGCCGCCGAGAAGGTGTTCTCGCTGCTCGGGAAATGGCGCGAGCTCAAACTGCAAAGACCCGGCGTGCTGATAGCTGTCGGCGGCTGCGTCGCAAGCCAGGAAGGCGAGGCGCTCACCGAGCGTGCGCCGTTTGTCGATCTCGTGTTCGGTCCCCAGACCCTGCACCGCCTGCCGGACATGATTGCGAAGCTGCGCGCAAGCGGACGCTCGCAGGTTGATGTGAGCTTTCCCGAGATCGAAAAATTCGATCATCTGCCGGCGCCGCGCGCAACCGGCGCCACAGCATTCGTCTCGATCATGGAAGGCTGCAGCAAGTACTGCAGCTTCTGCATCGTGCCGTACACGCGCGGGGATGAAGTGAACCGGCCGTTCGCCGCGGTGCTGACAGAGATTCGCAAACTTTGCGACCAGGGCGTAAAAGAGGTGACGCTCCTCGGGCAGAACGTCAATGCTTATGCCGGTCGCACGGCGGGCGGCGCGGTTGCGGACCTTGCGACGCTGATCCATCACGTCGCAGCGTTGCCTGAGATCGAGCGCATCCGTTTCACGACCTCCCATCCGGTTGAATTCACGGCGAGCCTCATCGAGGCCTACGCAAGCGTCGGCAAACTTGCAAGCCATCTGCATCTGCCGGTGCAGAGCGGCTCGGATCGGATCCTTGCGCTCATGAAGCGCGGCTACACCGCGCTGGAATACAAGGACAAGATGCGGCGTCTGCGCGCCGTGCGCCCGGAAGTCACGATATCGTCGGACTTCATCATTGGCTTTCCCGGCGAGAGCGAACGGGATTTTCAGGCGACGCTGGATCTGGTTCGTGACGTGGGCTTCGATCAGTCCTACAACTTCATCTACAGCCGCCGCCCCGGCACGCCGGCGGCGACTTTGCCGGATGAGGTCGCAGCGCAGGTCAAGCTCGAACGGCTCGCGCGGCTGCAGGCACAGCTTGATCTGCATGAGCAGGCGATCAGTCAAAGCATGGTGGGTAGCGTGCAGCGGGTGTTGGTGGATCAGCCGGCGAAGAAGAACGCGCAGGAACTGTGCGGGCGCACCGCCAATAATCGCTGGGTCAACTTCGCAGGCCCGCGCGCGCTCCTGCACCGCTTCACTGATGTGGTCATCACCGACGCCCTGCGCCACACGCTGCGCGGCCGTCTTAAGACCGCGGACGCCCGTTAGATCGTGGCTGCCGCAGTTGCCGTACCGCCGCGGGAGTTCCTGCTCGAGCCAGCCGACAACGCGCGGCTTGCAAATCTGTGCGGCCCGCTCGATGAGAATCTGCGCCTGCTTGAGGAGCGCCTGAATGTTGAGATCCGCCGCCGCGGCGATTCATTTCGTATCAGCGGCGCACGCGCCGGCAGCGCCGAGGAGACATTGCGCGCGCTGTTTGCGCGCACCGCGGATGAGGCCGTGACGCCCGAGCGGGTGCACCTGGCGCTGCGCGAGCAGGAATTGGGAGCGCCGGCGGCGGGCGCCTCGGATGATGAGCTCACCATCCGTTTGCCGCGCGGAGCAATTCGTGCCCGCGGCGCGCACCAGCGCAACTACCTGCAGCAGATCCGCGCAAGCGACCTGACTTTCGGCATCGGACCTGCCGGCACCGGCAAGACCTACCTTGCCGTGTCCTGCGCGGTCGAGGCTTTGCAGGCGGACCGGGTGCGCCGCATCGTGCTGGTGCGGCCGGCGGTGGAAGCCGGGGAGCGCTTGGGGTTTCTGCCCGGGGATTTGACGCAGAAGATTGATCCGTATCTGCGGCCGATGTACGACGCGCTCTACGAGATGATGGGCTTTGATCGCGTAGCGCGCTTCATCGAGCGCAATGTCATTGAGGTGGCGCCGCTTGCATTCATGCGCGGCCGCTCATTGAACGATTCGTTCATCATTCTGGATGAGGCGCAGAACACGACCATTGAGCAGATGAAGATGTTTCTGACGCGCATCGGTTTTGGCTCGCGCGCCGTCGTCACCGGCGATGTCACGCAGACCGACCTGCCTGCCGGCAGGCAATCAGGGCTGCGTCACGTGGTCGATGTGCTGCGCGGTGTGGAGGGCGTCGCCTTTACCTTCTTTGATGCGCAGGATGTGGTGCGGCACCCGCTCGTGCAGCGCATCGTGCGCGCCTACGAAGCGCGCGGCGAGGCGCCGTGAAGCGCAAGGCGCATATCGAGGTGACGCGCGGCGTGCGCGCCTGGTCGCCGCCGCTTGCCGAACTTAGCGCGTGGACGGGAGCGGCGCTCGGGCGCCGTGCGCAGGGTGCGCAGCTTGCACTGCGCGTGGTCGGCGCCGCCGAGAGCAGGAGACTGAACGGCAAGTTTCGCGGCCGGGATGCGCCGACCAACGTGCTGTCGTTTCCCGCACAAAAGCTGCCCGCGCTGCGCAGCCGCCGCGCGCTCGGGGATCTTGTGATCTGCGCGCGGGTGCTGCGCTGCGAAGCGCGCGCGCAGGGCAAGAGCTTGCGTGCGCACTGGGCGCACCTCGTGGTGCACGGCGCGTTGCATCTCATCGGCTATGACCATGAACGCGCGGCCGACGCGCGCCGCATGGAGCGGCGCGAGATTGCGGTGCTGAAGGATCTGGGCTTCGCCAATCCTTATCGGAACGCCTAGCGCCATGTCGAAGGATACGAGTACCACCGGGCGCTGGCTAAAGCGCATCACGCAGAGCCTCTCAGGGGAGCCGCAAGATCGCGCCGAACTCATCGCGCTCCTGCGCGAGACCGCCGAGCGCGGGCTCGTCGATGCGGACGCGCTGGAAATGCTCGAAGGCGTGCTCGCGGTCACCGATCTGCAGGTACGCGACATCATGGTGCCGCGCATTCAGATGGTCTCGGTGCGCCGCGATGATCCGCCGACGCGCATTCTGCCGATCGTGATTGAGTCGGGCCACTCGCGCTTTCCGGTCATGGACGCGGATCGCGACGACATCGTCGGCATATTGCTGGCAAAGGATCTGCTGCGGCACTTCGTCAATGATGCCGCACAGACTTTTGACATTCGCGAGTACATGCGCCCGGCGGTGTTTGTGCCGGAGGCCAAGCGCGTCAATGTTCTCCTAAAGGAATTTCGCCGCAATCGAAATCACATGGCGATCGTCGTCGATGAGTACGGCGGCGTCGGCGGTCTGGTCACGATCGAGGATGTCATCGAGCAGATTGTCGGCGAGATCGACGATGAGTTTGACGTCGAAGACGATCACAACATCCGCCCGGAAGGCCCGCGTCATTTCACGGTGCGCGGTGTCACGCGCATGGAAGAGTTCAATGAATACTTCGGCACCGCCTTTGCCGAGGAAGGCTTCGATACGATCGCAGGTCTCGTGATGAAGCAGTTGGGCAGGCTGCCGCGGCGCGGCGAGGCGCTCAACATCGACGGTTTTGAATTCCGTGTGGCGCGCGCTGATCGGCGCCGCGTCGATTCCCTGCGCGTCACCGCGCCGCACGACATCGTGCCTGCCGAGGAACGGCAGGCGTGACCGACCGGGGCGCGCCGCGCAGCGCGCTTGCGCGCTGGCGCGCCTATGTGCCCGGTTTTGCGGTGCTCGCCGCGCTTGGCAGCGGCGCACTCATGGCCTGCGCCTTTGCGCCCCTGCAATGGTGGCCGCTTGCGATCGTGTGTCCCGCGGTGCTGATGGGATTGTGGCAGGGCACAAGTCCGCGGCGCGCCGCACGCTTGGGGTTTTGGTTCAGCGCCGGCACTTTTGCCGCGGGCACCTATTGGCTCTACACAAGCCTGCATACCTTCGGTGCCGCGCCCATTTGGATCGCGTTTGCTCTGATGCTGGCGTTGGTTGCCATCATGGGCGCCTATCAGGCACTCCTTGGCTGGTGCGTTGCGCGCTTCCTGCCGGCACGCGGGATGCTGCGCTCGCTCATCGGTGTACCCGCCGCATGGCTCCTCATTGAGTGGTGGCGCGGCTGGTTTCTGACCGGCTTCTCCTGGCTGTCGCTGGGCTATTCGCAAACCGACACTTGGCTTGCAAGCTTCGCGCCCGTCACCGGCGTGTACGGCATCAGCGCTGTCTGCCTCCTCAGCGCCGGTGCGCTCGTGACACTCCTGCAAGGGCCGCGCCGCGCTCGAATCAAAGCAGCTGCCGTGCTCATCGCGCCGTGGCTGGTGGCGCTCATCCTCGGGCGTATCGAGTGGACGCACCCGGTGGGTGCGCCCGTCAAGGTCGCAATCATTCAAGGAGCGATTCCGCAGGATCAAAAATGGCTGGATGCCAACCGCGACACGACCTTGCGGCTGTACCGGGATTTGACTGCGACGGTGTTGGGGACGCCGCTCATCGTCTGGCCCGAGTCGGCACCGCCTGACCTTGCCAATAATCTTGTTGCGTATCTGGAGAGCATATTCAGCATGACCAGCGCGCACGGTTCGGCGCTCATCATGGGCGTGGTGCGCGAATCCGAGGATGGCGAGCACTATTACAACTCGGTGCTGGCGTTGGGCGAGAAGGACTTGCAGTGGTATGACAAGAGCCACCTGGTGCCGTTTGCGGAGTTCTTTCCGGTGCCTGGTTTTGTGCGTGCCTGGCTGCGGCTTGCCAATTTGCCCTATGAGGATTTCACGCGCGGCGCGATAAACCAGCCGCCACTGTCTGCAGCGGGCTTGAAGCTTGCTGCGACCATCTGC
>Ga0075522_10002178_pt1 | contig 14656 bp, 15 predicted proteins | sample NGEPerA_FD_74796 | JGI IMG/M metagenome (GOLD analysis project Ga0075522, IMG submission 74796) | Arctic peat soil microbial communities from the Barrow Environmental Observatory site, Barrow, Alaska, USA - NGEE PermafrostL2-A | ecosystem: Environmental > Terrestrial > Soil > Wetlands > Peat ... | reverse complement strand
GATGCTTGAGCTGGAATTGGCACCTGACATTGAAACCAAAGTTCAATCGGTTGCCGTGGTGTCATCGGGCCAGTCCCTCGACCACTCGTCATGAGTCCGTCAAATCAACGGATGCGGATAAACTGATGCATATAATGAGATGTGTCAAAACTTTTTTTGTGGCACTGAACGATTGGAAAAATTAAGTGCAATAATTTTCGCGTGAAACGGCATAATTATTGCGGCAGCTTGGATTCATGAAAGCCAGCGGCACAATAGAAGCTCCAGCAATGTCCATTGCGTATCCTGATGTCACGATTCTGGACAACGCGCACGGCAATGACCGGCAAAAGGAATACGTTCCCGGTTTGGTTGACGATTGCGATTTACTGAAGATGTTGATGGAAAATTTGCCGGACCAGATTTATTTCAAAGACGTCCAATCCCGTTTCTTGAAATGCAGCAGGGCGATGCTCGAAAGAAATGGCATCAAAAACGCCGAAGAAATGATCGGCAAAACGGATTTTGATGTTTTCACGGAGGAACACGCGCGGCCGGCTTTTGAGGATGAACAGGAAATCATTCGCACCGGCCAGCCATTGCTCAACAAAGTGGAAAAGGAAGTTTTGAAAAATAACGTGGAAAGATGGGCGCTCACGAGCAAAATCCCCTTGCATAATGAAGCGGGTGAAATCATCGGCACGTTTGGTATTTCCAAGGACATCACGGCGATGAAGGAGGCCGAAGCCAAACTTGAACAGGTGCATAAACAGCTTTTGGAAACCTCGCGCCAGGCGGGAATGGCCGAGGTGGCCACGAGCGTGCTGCACAATGTCGGCAACGTCCTGAACAGCGTCAATGTGGCGTCCTCTTGCATTGCCGAAAGCCTGAAAAAATCCAAAGCGGCGAACCTGTCCAAGGTGGTCGCCTTGTTGCGCGAACACGAGGCGGATTTGGGGAATTTTTTCACCAACGATCCGAAGGGGAGACAATTGCCGGGTTATTTGTCGCAACTGGCCGGGCATCTGGCCAGCGAACAAGCCGCCGTTTTGGAAGAACTCGATCGGTTGCAAAAAAACATCGAACACATCAAGGAGATTGTCGCGATGCAGCAAACTTATGCCAGGTCCTCCGGCGTTCCCGAACGGGTTGGAGTTGTGGATTTGGTTGAAGACGCATTCCGCATGAACACCGGCGCGATGGAACGTCATCACGTCAAAGTGGTGCGCGAATATTCTGAAACGCCGCAAATCTCGGTTGAAAAACACAAGGTGCTGCAAATCCTGGTGAACCTGATTCGCAACGCCAAACACGCCTGCGACGATTCGGGAAAACCGGACAAGCAGATTATTTTGCGCGTGGCGAATGGAAACGGCAGCGTCAAAATTGGAGTCATTGACAACGGCGTGGGCATTCTGGCGGAAAACATGACGCGGATTTTCAACCATGGATTTACGACCCGGGAAAACGGCCACGGTTTCGGGCTGCACAGCGGCGCACTGGCCGCCAAGGAAATCGGTGGAAACCTGACGGCTTTCAGCGAAGGGCCGGGACGCGGAGCCGCGTTCACCCTTGAATTGCCGCTCCAGCAGCAAAAAAAATCATGAATTTTAATCCTCAAAAAAACCGCCGGATTCTCCTGATTGACGACAATCCGGCCATCCACGAGGACTTTCGCAAAATTTTGAAAAAGCCGGGAGCATCCGCAAATGGGTTGGCGGAAGCCGAGGCGGCGCTGTTTGGCGAAACGGTGCCGCAGGCCAGCCTGCCCGAATTCCAGATTGATTCCGGTTTTCAGGGGCCAGAAGGTCTTGATTTAATTGAGCAGAGCCTTCGGGATGACCGGCCTTACGCGATGGCTTTTGTGGATGTTCGGATGCCGCCCGGCTGGGACGGCGTGGAAACCACGGCGAAAATCTGGGAAAAATATCCCGACCTGCAAGTCGTCATCTGCACGGCCTACTCGGATTATTCATGGGAGGAGATGTTGAAAAAACTCGGCTATTCCGACCGGCTGATCATCCTCAAAAAACCGTTCGACAACATCGAAGTCCTGCAACTGGCGATTTCAATGACTGAAAAATGGCGGCTTTATCAGCAGGCGAAACTTCGTCTGGAAGATCTGGAAAAAATGGTCCAGGAAAGAACCATTGAACTGGAAGACACAAACGGGGAACTGGTCGCGGCCAATCATTTGTTGAAAGTCGCAACGGAAAAAACGCAGAGGATGGCCGAGGCCGCGCTCGTGGCCAGCAAAGCCAAGAGCGAGTTTCTCGCCAACATGAGCCACGAAATCCGCACGCCCATGAACGGCGTCGTCGGCATGGTTGATTTGCTGCTCGGCACGGATTTGACGCCCGAACAATGCGAATTCGTCCACACCATCAAAATCAGCGCGGACGCCTTGTTGTCCATCATCAACGACATCCTGGACTTTTCAAAGATTGAAGCCGGCAAAATGACCTTTGAAAAAACGGATTTCCATCTGCTGGAAACCGTGAAAAGTTCCGTGGAACTGCTCCGTCCGCGCGCGGAGCAGAAGGGCATCAAGCTGAATTGCCAGATTCACGAGGACGTCAAAACCCGGATCATCGGCGATCCTTCGCGGCTCCGGCAGGTGCTCCTGAACCTGTTGAGCAACGCCGTCAAATTCACCGATCACGGGGAGGTTTTTCTTGAAGTGTCCCGGCTTGACGAAACCGACGGGGAAATTAACCTGCAGTTTTTGGTGCGTGACACGGGCATCGGCATTTCGGAACAGGCGCGGCAGAATCTGTTTCAATCCTTCACGCAGGCGGACGCGTCCACCACGCGGCGGTTTGGCGGCACCGGCCTGGGGCTGGCCATCAGCCGCAAAATTGTCGAGTTGCTCCGCGGCTCCATCAACGTCACCAGCGTTTTGGGCAAAGGTTCGGTGTTCACTTTCAACCTGCGGTTCACAAAACAAAACCCGGTCGTTCCGCACATCGGTCTCCCGGCTGCCGCGCCGCACCGCAATGGCGTTCACGCGCCGGCGCTTTTTGCAATGGCGAACGGCCAGTGCATCCTTTTGGCCGAGGACAACAAAGTCAACCAGCTCGTCGGAGTCAAACAGCTCAAGAAGCTTGGTTACACGGTGGATGTGGTGGAAAATGGGCTGGAAGCGGTCGCGGCCTGGAAGCGGGAGAAATACGGCGTCATCCTCATGGATTGCCAGATGCCGGAGATGGACGGCTACGAGGCGTCCCGAAAAATCCGCGAACTGGAAGCGGATTTGAATTTGCCGCCCGCGCGGATCATTGCGATGACCGCCCATGCGATGCAGGGCGCCCGCGAACTTTGCCTGGCCGCCGGCATGGATGATTATATTTCCAAACCCGTGGACCTGCTCGAACTCAAAAGAGCGATTGAAAAAACAGCAACGAAGATCGACATCGAAACGCTGTGTCCGGCTTGATTAAAATTCAACCTGGTTCGGCCGCGCTGCGCCGCATTTTTTCCAAGCTTGGCCTGTCCAGCATATGTTTCCAGCGGGCAGCCGTGATTTAATAAATTCAACTTGCACCCGCCGGGTTCGTTGTTACGATTCCGTCACGATTCATCCGCCAAGTCCGGCGGGTTTTCCTTTTTAACCAGAATATCTTTTACCTGTGAAAGTCTTTTCCGGCACGGCGAACGAGCCTCTGGCCCGCGCCATCTGCAAATCCATCGGCGTGGAGCTTGGCAAATGCACCATCAAGCCGTTTCCCGACGGCGAGACGTTTGTAAAAATCGAGGAGAACGTGCGCGGCGAGGAAGTGTTCATCGTGCAGCCGACTTCGCCGCCGACGAATCATCATCTGATGGAACTATTCATCATGATGGATGCGTTGCGGCGGGCGAGTGCGGCAAAAATCACGGCGGTGCTGCCGTTTTATGGTTATGCGCGCCAAGACCGCAAAGACCAGCCGCGCGTTCCCATCACGGCGAAACTTGTGGCGAATCTTTTGGTCGCGTCGGGCGCAAACCGGATTCTGGCGATGGATCTGCACGCGCAGCAGATTCAGGGATTTTTTGATATTCCGGTTGACCATCTTTACGCCGCGCCGGTCATGTATGATTATCTGAAGAAGAAAAAATTGACCGACCTCGTCGTCGTCAGCCCGGACACCGGCGGCTTGAAAATGGCGCACGCGTATTCGCAGGTGCTGGAAACGGGACTGGCGATCGTGGCGAAACGGCGCACCAGCGCGACGCACGTCGAATCCATGGCGGTCATCGGCGAGATCAAGGGCAAAAATGTTTTGCTCGTGGACGATTTGACGGAGACGGCGGGCACGCTCACTTCGGCGGCGGCTTTGTTGAAGAAAAAGGGCGCGAAACAAATCATCGCCTGCGTCTCGCACGCCATTTTGGGCGAAACGGGCATCGAAAGATTGCGCAAATCCAGTATTGACGAATTGATTACGACTGATACAGTCCAACGCCCTGCGATTGACGGTGTGAAGATCACCACGCTGTCGGTGGCAGGGCTTTTGGGCGAGGCCATCAAACGGATTCACAGTAATTCGTCGGTCAACTCGCTGTTTGAATTCAAAGGCGGGCGCACCAGTTGAGCGCGCCGGAAAATATAATTTAAGAAAAAATGAAATCAGTAGCATTGAAAGCATATCCGCGTTCGCAGGTGCAGCACGCTGAAGTCAAAAAACTCCGCGCATCGGGCCGCGTGCCGGCGACGATTTACGGCCGCCAGGCCAAGCCGCAGAACCTGGAAGTGAATTCAAAGGAATTCTCCGACCTGCTGCACCATTCCGTTTCGGAAAACCTGCTCGTGGATCTTTCCGTCGAAAACGACGCGCGCTCCAAGCGCCTAGCGCTCGTGCAGGAAATCCAGCATCATCCGATTGACGGAAAAGTTCTGCACGTGGACTTCCACGAAGTTGCCGAGAATGAAAAAGTCACCGTTCATGTTCCGGTCGAAACCACCGGCGAAGCGGCGGGCGTGAAAACCGGCGGCGGCGTGCTGGAACACATTTTGTTCAAGCTCAAAGTCCGCTGCCTGCCGAAAGATTTGCCCGAGCAGATTACGGTGGACGTTTCCCACCTTGAAATCGGCAAGTCCATTCATCTTGGCGACATCAAGGCTCCCGAAGGCGTGCAAATCATCGGCGACAAAAACATCTCCGTCATCGCCGTGGCCGCGCCGCGCGCCGAGGAAGAAGTGGTCGCGACGGAAGCCGTTCCTGCCGCTGGCGATGTCGAGATGACCAAGGAAAAGAAAGAAGAAGGCGCAGAAGCCGCGCCCGCCGGAAAAGCCGGCGAAAAAGCCCCGGCCAAGGGCGACGCAAAAGCCGCCGCCGCCGGAGACAAAAAAGCCGAGGCCAAGCCCGAGGCCAAGGCCGAGAAAAAGAAATAAAAGTAGCGCAGGCGTCCCGCCTGCGATGCCGGGCGAAGCGCGGCAAATTAATTTTTGGGTGTTTGCAGGCGGGCCGCCTGCGCTACATTTTTGGAAAGCAGTTTTTGTAGCCGCCGGTTTGAAGACTGGTTATGCTCGGCTCACGAATGGAAAATGTTTTTCTCATCGTGGGTTTGGGCAATCCGGGCGCGGAATATGCCAAGACGCGCCACAACGCCGGTTTTTTGCTGGTCGAAAAACTGGCGGCAAAGTGGAAATGCGGCTGGGCGAACGAAAAAAAATTTCGCGCGCGAATCGCGAAGGGCGAATGCAACGGCAAACGGATTTTGCTGTGCGAGCCGCAGACGTTCATGAATTTGAGCGGCGAAACGGTCGGGGCATTGAAAGAATTTTACCAGTTGCCGCTGGCGCAGGTTTTGGCGGCGGTGGACGACGCGGATTTGCCGCTGGGCGAAATCCGGCTGCGGCCGGGCGGCAGCAGCGGCGGACATCACGGGCTGGAGTCCATTGAGCAGCATTTAAGCTCGCGCGAGTTTGCGCGGCTGCGGATCGGGATCGGCCGCAAAGACGGCGCGCGGGAAATTACAAATTACGTTCTCGGAAAATTTGATTCGTCCGAGAACGAGCTGCTGGAAAAAGTTTTGGAACGGGCGGCCGGCCAGGTTGATTGCTGGCTGGACGCGGGGTTGCAAACGGCGATGAGCCAATTTAACGGAGTCGTTGACTCCAAAAACGAAGAAAAGAAAAAGTGAAACGATACGAAGGTCTGTTCATCCTGGACACCACAGGAAAAGAAGAAGGCGTCAAAGACGCGCTCGACAAGATTTCATCCGAAATCGTCGCGGCGGGCGGCACGGTGGAAACGGTCCAGAAGATGGACCGCAAGCCGTTCGCGCGCGTGGCCGATAAAAAGCACGCCTCCGGTTTTTATGCGAACGTGATTTTTTCCGGCACGCCGGCGATCATCGCGCAGTTGCGCGCAAAACTCGCGTTGAACGACGAGGTTTTCCGCGTGCTGTTCTCGCTGTCGCCGGAACCGAAGCCCGCGAAGTAAATTCAAAGGAGTTTTATGGCCAATTTCAACAAAGTCATCCTGATGGGCAATCTGACGCGCGATCCTGAATTGCGCTACACGCCCAAAGGCACGGCCATTGCCAAAATTGGTCTGGCGGTGAATCGCGTCTGGACAAATGAAGCCGGTGAAAAAAAGGAAGACGTCACTTTTGTGGACGTGGAAGTATGGGGGCGCACCGCTGAAAATGTCGGCCAGTATATGCGCAAGGGCCGGCCGATTTTGATTGAAGGCCGTTTGAAGCTCGACCAATGGGATGACAAGCAGACCGGCCAGAAGAAAAGCAAACTTGGCGTGGTTGCGGAAACGGTTCAATTTCTCGGCAGCGCGTCCGGCGCTGGTGAAGGCGGCGCACCGGCGACTCCGCGCGCAGCACGTCCGGCTGCGGCTGCATCTTCGCCCGCAAGTGAACCCGTTGAAGGCGACGCGCCGCCCGAAAGCGACGACGTTCCGTTCTGATTTTCCAACCGCAGCAATTTAATTTTTTAGTATGGCAAAAACTGAAGTCATTCTCACCCACAACATCGTCGGCCTCGGCGGTGAATCCGACAATGTCCGCGTCGCCGCCGGTTACGCGCGCAATTATCTGTTCCCGCAGCGCTTCGCCGTGCCGGTCACGTCGGCGAACAAGCGCCAGCTTGAGTCGCTCAAGCAGCGCCGCGCCGAACGCGAGGCGCATGAGTTCAACACGATGACCGAACTCGCCAAGGGCATCACCAAACTGATCTGCGTCGTCAAGGTCAAGGCCGGCGACGACGGCAAGCTGTTTGGTTCCGTCACGGCCGGAATGATTGCCGACGAATTGAAGCATCAGTTCGACATCGCGCTCGACAAAAGGAAAATCCATCTCGAACACGCGCTCCGTTCCCTCGGCGAACACGAGGTGGAACTGCATCTGCACGCGGAAGTCAAAAGCACGTTGAAAGTGCGCGTGGAAAGCCTGACGCCGGTTGCCGCGCCGGTTGAAACCGCCGCCGCTGACGCCAAGGCCGAAAAGCCGCACACCGAAAAGCGCGGCAAGAAGCACGAAGCTGAAAAAATCGAGACTGCCGAAGCCAGTCCGAAAGCCGCCAAGAGCGAGAAAGCGCCGAAAATTCACAAGCCTGAAAAGAAGGCCAAGGCGGAATAGTTCTGAAATAATTTTGCACGAGGCCGCGGAAAATTTTCCGTGGCCTTTTTGTTTCATAAAATTCTTTGACCGTCTTGTGCCGGTCTGCTCTCCTCTTGCGCAAGTGATGGATTTGCTCACGTCGGTTCTCAACCACGCCAACCTTCTGGTCGGGCTTTGCCTGGCCGTAGTCATCTTTCTTTATTTTCGCAACAATCCATTGCAGCACAGCCGCTGGTTCATGTTCCGCCGCTTCATCAACTGGTTTCCGCTGGGCATGACGTATTCGTTCCTTTACATGGGACGCTACAATTTGAACGTCTCCAAGAACGCGCTGGGCGCGCTGATGACCAACCAGCAGTTTGGCACCATCTTCGCCGTCGGCACGACCGTCTATGCGTTTTCCTTTTTGGTCAACGGCCCGCTGGTGGACAAGATCGGCGGCAAAAGGGGAATCCTCATCGCCGCCGTCGGCGCGTCCATCGCCAATGTCCTGCTCGGAGTGCTGACGTATCTCACCGTCATGGGCAAATTGCACATGAACATGGTCGTCGCCTATTCGACGCTGTATGCGATCAACATGTATTTCCAGAGTTACGGCGCGGTGTCCATCATCAAGGTCAAGGCCTACTGGTTTCACGTCCGCGAACGCGGCATGTTTGGCGCGATCTTTGGCGCGCTGATTTCCATCGGCGTTTATTTTGCGTTCGACTGGGGGCAAAAAATCATTGACCTCACGAAGGCCGGTTCCGCCGGCGGCTGGTTCCATGATTTGCTCCAGAAAATTTTTGCCACGAACGTCACCGTCGGCGGCAAACTCGTGGACGCCACCTGGTCCGTTTTTTTCATTCCCGCTGTCATCATGATTTTCTGGGTGTTCATTGATTGGTGGCTCATCAAGGACACGCCCGAAGAGGCGAAGTTTCCGCCCTTTGACACCGCCGACGCCTCGTCCGGCCAGATGCACGTTGAACTTTCCACGCCCGACCTGCTCAAAAAAGTTTTCGCCAGCAAACTGATGCTCCTCATCGCGCTCATCGGCCTTACGTCGGGAATTTTCCGCAACGGCATCATGAACTGGTATTATATTTTTTCCGTCCAGGTCAAACAACCCGGGGCGGAGTTTTTCAACGACCATTGGGGACTGCTTATTTGCATCTTCGGCATCGGCGGCGGATTTTTCGGCGGCTGGGTTTCGGACAATTTTTTCCAATCCCGCCGCGCGCCGCCCGCCGCCATGCTTTCCGCGCTCGTCATCGGACTGACAATTTTAATGGCGGCGTATTTGTTTTCCGCGCCGCTGTTTCTGGGCTTGTGTTGCGTGCTGGTCGTGGCGGCATCCGTCGGCCTGACCTCGCTGATGTCCGGCACGGCGGCGACGGATTTTGGCGGACGCAAGGCCACGGCGACCTGTTCCGGCATCGTGGACGGCTGCACCTATCTCGGCAGCGCGATTCAATCCTTCTTCATCGGCCACCTCGTGCCAGGTGAAAAGCCCGGCGAACCCGCCACCTTTCTCGGACTCGCGCGCGACTGGCATTGGTGGCCGCTGTTCATGGTGCCGTTTGCCATCCTCGGTCTGGGTGTGGCCATCAGAATCTGGCATCATCTCCCGGAGGCGACCAGGCGATACATTGCGACCGTCGAAAAGAAAGATTGCCCGGCGGACTCACCCGCAGTGCAATGAGCCAGTTTGTCCGGCAAATTCTGGCGCGCGAATGTTCAAAGGGGACGGCGGACGATTTTCCTGCACTCGCTGGCGGCGCTGTAGCGAGACGAGGCGCGGTGGGGCAAGTTAGGGTTACACCCCATAGAGTAGTGCGATCCAGTTGGCTAGAATAGCCCCATGAACCGCATCACCTTTGCCGCTCACGACTCACGGGCACTTAAAGTAACTGGAACGAAACCGATACTCATCGGCATTGTTCTTGCAATGACTTTTATGGCTCCGCTCCGGACGTTGCTGGCGGCAGGTCCGTCGCCAGTTGACTTGGGATCGGCCGCCCCTTTCACGATTCTCGCCGCAACAACGATCACCACCACGGGAGGAGGCATCGTTAATGGCGATGTCGGGCTGACTCCGGGCACCGGGGCTGGCATAGGCATACCCGCAGCCCAAGTGAACGGGACAATCTACGAGGTTGATGCCACCGGCCCTGCCGGTGCAGTGATTGACCCTGCGCTGTTAACCGCAGCCATGAACGACTTGACCACGGCATATAACGACGCCGCCAACCGAACACCAGTGCCTACTGGAGCTTTTTTGAATCCCGGAGCCGTGTTTTCAACCGGGTATGACATCGGCGGGAAGACGCTCGCCCCCGGCCTCTACAAATTCGGGAGCGGGCAGACGGCTTTTATGGAGACGGACGTCACGCTCACGGGTGGTCCGAATGATGTCTGGATTTTCCAGTGCGGCGCCGATCTTCAAGTAGCCAACGGGGTTCACGTCATCCTGGCTGACGGCGCGCAGCCCAGAAACATTTTCTGGCAAGTAAGCACTTCAGCGGTGATTGGCACGACCGCCGTGTTCATGGGGAACATACTGGCTTATACAGCCATCACGATGAATACCGGCAGCACGATGAATGGCAGGGCATTGGCGTCAAATGCTGCCGTTACTTACAACGGCGATAACGGCACTCTGTCAACGCCGGCGGCTCCCATCTTCACCGGCATCACCAGAACGACCACCAACGCGACCGTCGTCCTAAACACGACGCCCTATTTTCTCGTGACGCTGCAATCCAGTCCGGGACTGTCTCTTCCGAATTGGGCGACCATCGCCACAAATAACCCGGTCACCAACATTTGGACGTTCACCGATACCAACGCAACGACAACCGTGACTCAAAACTTTTACCGGGCGTTCATCACCACTCCTTAGTAGGGTTATACCCCATAGATAGGTGCAATCCGATTGACTAAAGTAGCCCATGAGTCGCATCACCTTCATCACTGCCGTCTCTTCGAAACAGATACTCATGTTCGTTGCCCTTGCGGTGACCTTTACGGTCGCGCACGGGACGTTGGCGGCAGCCCAGCCGCCGGTAGTCCTTGGTGCCGCCGCCAATTTTGCCGTTCTGGGTGCGTCCACGACCACCACCGGTGACACCACCGTTAATGGTGATCTTGGGGTAAGCCCGGGAACTGCATTGACTGGAAATCCAACGGTGTATGGAACGATACATTTGGGCGATTCTACCGCAGCCCAAGCCCAAAACGATTTGACCACTGCATATAACGATGCTGCCGGACGAGCACTGGCTCCGGTGAATGAGGACGCTGCGGATCTCGGCAACCAAACTCTCGCGCCCGGCCTCTATAAATCAGCGTCCTCGCTGGAGATATCGTCCGGCAATCTCACTCTCGACGCCGGGGGCGACACGAATGCTGTCTGGATCTTCCAGATGGTATCCACACTCATCACGACTACCGGTTGCAATGTGATCCTGACCAACGGGGCACAGGCCGCTAACGTCTTTTGGCAGGTCGGCAGTTCCGCGACACTGGGAACGTCCTCTGATTTCAAAGGAAACATACTGGCGCTTACCTCGATCACGATAAGTGACGGAGCAACTCTGGAAGGCCGGGCGTTGGCAAGGAATGGCGCGGTTACATTATACGAAAATACCGTCACGGCTCCAAACGCAGTATTATTGGTATCAGCGGCGGCGGCCACTGGTTCATATACGAACGCCGTGGGGCAGTTGGCTAATCTTGCGACCAAGACCATAACGGTTCCCATGTCAGGTGACAGGCAATTCTATCGCATCAGATCAGACAAGGTGCTTGTCATTACGGGCATCAGCATCTCCGGTGGCAACGTGGTGATAACCTACAATTAACGATGCCGAAAAGAGCCTCATCACCAGGCACGCCAGCCGGCAAACCAACTGGAAAAAATTTATGAAAAACACATCTGTAATTAAAAACAAAACTTTTAATGTCCGGGTATCAATCCTTGTCCTTGCGGCGACCTTTATGATCTCGCATCGGATATTGGCGGCAGGTCCGGCGCCAGTTGACTTGGGATCGGCCGCCCATTTCACGATTCTGGCCACTTCCACGATTACCTCTCCAGATGGAGGCATTATTAATGGCGATGTCGGATTATATCCGGTTGGGTCGCAGGGAATCTCTACGAACCAGATCAACGGGACGGTCTACAATGGCGACGCGAACGGGATCGCCCAACAGGCCCAAGCCGACTTGAACACCGCGATTATCGCCGCCAGCCCGGCTCAACTTTCCGGAGGGATCAATAAAGGTGCCGACCTCGGCGGCCAAACACTGTTCACTGGCGTCTATTGGTCCTCGTCCTCGCTTGAGATAACAGGGAACCTCACCCTCGACGGTCAAGGCGACCCGAATGCTGTCTGGATATTCCAGATGGGATCCACACTGACCACGGCAGCCGGTGGCGCCAGTGCCCCTCCTGCCAGCCAGGTTATCCTGATCAACGGCGCACAGGCCAGAAACGTCTTTTGGCAGGTTGGCAGTTCAGCGACTCTCGGAACCTATTCCATTTTCAAGGGAACCATAATGGCCGCCGGAGCCATCACGATGAATACCGGCTCAACGCTGGACGGCAGGGCGCTGGCACACGGTGCAGCGGTTACATACGACGGTGCCGACGGCAGTCTGTCAACCCCGGCGGCCCCCATGTTTGCCGGCATCGCCAGAACGGCCACCAACGCGACCGTCATCCTCAACACCTCGCCGTATTTTTTTGTGACGCTGCAATCCAGTCCCAGCCTGTCCCCCGCGAACTGGACACTGATGGCCACAAATAACCCGGCCACCAACATTTGGACGTTCACCGACACCAATGCAACACCAGCCGTGACGCAGCGTTTCTATCGGGCGTTTATAACCACCCCTTAGTTGCCGGCGATTAACTTCTGGTTGGCGATGAGTGTCCGGCAAATCCCGTCGCGCGAATTTTCAAGGGGAACGGTGTCTATTGCCCGTGGATGCTAAATGCCCGCACGAGGCAATAAACACCACTGAAAAACTTCCACTGGTGACGGAAATGAACGGAAATGGCAGAATTATGATGGACGGTGCCGGAATCGGGTTTGGCATATCAATTGCGTTTAGAAGATCATGGGTTTAAACCAATATAGTCTGCCCGCATCCTGCACACGGCTTCATTCTTCCAGTCCCGGCCGGCGGATCAACCTCCCGGCCGGGGCCTGTTTTATTTGAGGGTTGTCAATTTGCCGGGGTATTTGCGGGTTTCCATTTTATCGTTGACCATTTGGCCAATTCCGTCGCGCGGATTTTCAAGGGGACGGCGGACGATCCTCCTTCTCCATGGGTAAAAGACCCCATGGAAACCCTCGCAGCGATGTGTCATCTTGTCGGCATGAATATATTATTACTCATGGTTGTCCTGCTTCTCTTGTTCGGCGGCGGCGGGTTTTACTTTGGCGGCCCCGTCATCGGCGGCAGCGGGCTTGGCCTGATTCTGCTGATATGCCTGATCGTCTGGATTGCGGGCGGATTCCGCACCACGAAAAGCTGACAGGCTTTCCAGTCACGCAAATTTTCAAGGGGGCGGCGAACGTTTCTTCTGCTCTGTAACGGCGTGTCGGCAGACGGCCGCAAGCTTTTTCTTTTCATTTTCAAATGGCGGCGTTCTGCCGAGACGCCGCTATGCCCATGTCGCCGACCTGCATCTTGTTCGGAATGCCGCCGAGGGCGATGACGGCCCAGTTTTCAAATTCAAACGGCGAGGATTTGTATAGTGATTCCAAGCAGTTCATTGATATTTTATTGTTACTCGCCGCCATTTCCCATCTTCTTTCTGAATCGGTAATGATGAAATTGTTCGATTATTTGTATCAAAAACAAATGGGGCCAGAAACTGTTGGTTGCCCAATTTTTCGCCAGTAGGATATTGGTAAAAGCCCTCAAAATAAAACCGCAATTCATTTTACAGGTAGGCGCTGTTGTCAAAGGCGAATTTCAACAGACTGTGGGTTCCATGCAGTTTTAGTTTGTCGCAAATGTGCTGCCGGTGGTTGTCCACGGTTCGGACGCTCAAGTTGAGAAGGCTCGCGATTTCCTTGCTCGTGTAATCTTCGCCAACGAGCTTGAGAATGCGTCGCTCGGCAGGTGTCAGCGACTCGATTTGCGGTTTGCTCAAAAGCAACTCCCGCACGCGATCGCTGCGACGTTGTCCGGCGCCCAGCATCAGGGCGCTCATAAAACCTTCGTCGCGATCCACCTTCTCGAGCGCGGCCACAATGTCGTTCGCGGCGTTTTCCTTCAGGACATAGGCTTTGGCCCCCAAATCCATCGCGGCATTAAACATATCCTCCTCCTTATACATCGTGAGGATGATTACCTTGGCCGGAGACGGCGAATCGCGAATGGCCCGAATCGTTTCCAGGCCGTTCAGACGGGGCATATCAATATCGAGGATGACAATTTGTGGTTTCAGGCTGGCGATCTGGCGCAGGGCCTCTTCTCCATCGGACGCTTCGCAACGATCTTGAAGCATGAGTTGCGCAGGATGACATCGCGCAGCCCGTGACGGAGGAGCGGATGGTCATCCACGACCAGCACTGTTACTTCCGGTTTCATATTCTCGAAATGGGGTTGGGAACTTCGACCGTCAAACTGGTGCCTTCACCCGGTCGAGAAGCAATGACCAAGGTTGCCCCAAGAATGCGCGCCCGTTCAGCGATGCCGCTGAGACCGTAACCGAGATCCTGTGGTTCGACGGTTGGTTTAGCGGGATCGAATCCGCGTCCATTGTCCCGGATTGAAAGTGAAACAACCTTTGCCCGTTTCTTGATCACCACGGCCGCCTCAGTGGCCGCAGAATGCTTGACTACGTTTGTGATGGCCTCTTGCACAATTCGATAAACATGGATTTCCGCGTCTTTGTCGAACAGTCCATCCACGGCTTCTACGCGGCTGGCGAACAGGATCGAGCTATTCTCGGAGGCTCGACTAACCGAGGCGCGAATCGCCTGGGTCAGCAACTGTTTTAAGAGGCAAGGATAAAGTTGGGATTTTTCAAGAGGAGGTTGGCGAGGATGATGAGTTTGCGCATGAGGACGGTAAGGGCGAGTTTTTTGGCTTTGCCGTTGGCGAGGAGGCGAAGATA
>Ga0075522_10002175_pt1 | contig 14678 bp, 17 predicted proteins | sample NGEPerA_FD_74796 | JGI IMG/M metagenome (GOLD analysis project Ga0075522, IMG submission 74796) | Arctic peat soil microbial communities from the Barrow Environmental Observatory site, Barrow, Alaska, USA - NGEE PermafrostL2-A | ecosystem: Environmental > Terrestrial > Soil > Wetlands > Peat ... | reverse complement strand
GACCAGCGTCACGTGATCGAGCAGATCCGAGGTCCCGATCGCCCGGAGAACGGCGCCGATTTCGCTCGGCGTCCGCGACACCCGCAGCGCCTTGGCCATACGCGCCTGCTCGGCCATCACGGGCCTGAGCGCGGCGATGCGTTCGTCGAGCTCGGCGCGCTCCTTCATATACGTGCCGTGGATCTTCTCGGTCTCGGGCGAGCGCCGGCCGAGGGATCTGGCCGACTTGTCGCCGGTCAGCAGGTCGTAGCGGTACCTCGTCAGGTACTGGTGGCCCTTTGCGGTCATCCACTGCATGCCGCCGGCGTAGGCGTCGCGGGCGCGGAGCACGTCGCCGTATTCGCCGACCGTCGTGCGCATGGTCTCGACTAGGCGGCGCTGTTCTCGGCTCATCGCGACGGCTTGCAACGGTTTTACCCTCTTTTGTTGCATTCTATCTGGTAGTATAAACCTGCATGTACAAGGTCTGCGAGTCTTTTTTTGGCTAAACGTCGATATCGTGTCGGCGCGGGCGTTCTTCCGCGCCCTCACCGACACCTATGGCTCAACGATACGGCCACCTGCTGGCGGCCGTTGCTCGACAGCATCCAGAGCATGGACACGCGAGCGAGGTCCTTCGGCTCCAGATGACCCGAAGCGCAAATCCAAGATCCGAAAACGAAGAAGCCCGCCGTTGCCGGCGGGTTTCGATTTTTCATAAGAGTAAGGGGCGTAACTCCGAACTACTTTTCGGGGCCGATGATCTCTGAGCCTCTGCGGCGACGACCATAAAACGTCCCCTACGGCCCCCGCAACTCATTGAAACAGCTATCCCGGGATTTGGCGTCTGGCGACCAGACTTGACTATGCCGTGCAAAGTCCGCCCCCGAGACACGACACCCGCTGCTGCCCGAGAAATGGCGGCGACGGGCAGATACCGGCCTCATCTCCCTCATTGAAGCGCTTTCATCACGCGGAATCCGGTAAGGCTCGACCGATTTGAAGCGGGTAGTCTGAAGCGCGTGGCTGACCGGATTACCCACTGTTCTCCGGACCAACTCCCGCCACGAGCAACGCGTCTAGCGCAGTCCCCTGACAACCAGGCTTCTCCTTCGTGCGGAGCTTGATCGTACCTCTCGTTCCAGCAGTCTTTGGTCCATTCGGTGACGTTGCCGAGCACGTCGTAGAGGCCAAATGGATTCGGGTTGAAGCTGCCGACCGGAGCAGTTCTCTGATCGTCCCACCGGCTTCCGCAGTAGCCGCAGTTGGTATTATTTTGGCCGATATCGTTTCCCCACCAGCGCGACGTCCGCGTGCCAGCCCGGGCTGCATACTCCCATTCGGCTTCACTGGGGAGCCAATACAGCCCGCTTGCGTCCGGCGTGGTTTGCGCCAATTGGGAGTTGAGCCAAGCGATGTAGGCATTGGCATCCTCCCAATTTACGCAAACGACTGGGTCCTCGTCCGACTGCGGGAACCCGGGAGAACCCCAATCCGCGATGAAGGAAAACGAGGAACGATGGGCGCGAGGGTAATAGACCGTGCAGCCCGACGGAGCGTATCCCGTCGACTTTACGAAGAAGGCAAATTCCCCTTTCGTGACCGGGAATTTGGCCATCGCAAAAGCGTCATGGATGGACACCTTATGACGCGGTCTCTCCTTTGAAACAACTTTCTGCAGTATGCCGATTTCAGTCAGAGAGGTAAGGCGCACGTCGGTCACGACCTCGTCGTCAGGTGTCCCCATGTCGTAATCGCCTGGAGGAACAACGATCATTTCCGGACAGTTTTCGCAGTCGCGGAAGACAAGTCCTGGGCGCTGGATTGATGGCTCCACGCGAGATTGTTGGGATAGTTGAGCGAAGGCAACGGTAGAAAACGACACCAAACCCGTCCCGCCCGAGATCAGCATGCCGACGGCGACGAGACCGGCCGGCCAACGCCTGGGCTTCACGATGCTGGACGGCATGCGGGCTTCCCGGCCTGGCGACTTCACGCCGCTCTCCGCCGCCGCTTGGTCCGCTCCTCGGCCCTCGGGGGCTTCTTTCCCGCTCCCAGGAAGACGAGCAGCAGGATGACGCCTCCGAGCCCGGCGCCGATCATCAGAGCCAGCATCATGAACGGCCCGACCACCACGGACGGGACGCCCGGCCTGACCGGCTCGATGACGACGAAAGCCAGGTAGAAGAGATAGAACATGGACAGGCCCCCCGCAGCGCGCGCGAGGAGATCGCTGAATTGCCTGGATGATTTCGTCGACGGCCTTCCCCGCAACGCCAACCTGAACGCAAACATGATGACGATGTAGACCATGCAGCCGAGCACCAAGCACGCCGCCAGCTTCGAGCAGCCAGAGATGGCCATGTCGACCAAGGGCTGCAAAGGATTGGGCGCGCTGCCGTTCACAACGGTATCTCCGGACCAGGCCAAGCCAAGGGTGAAGTCCCTGCCCATATCGATTCAGGATTCGAATTATGTGTCAACGGCAGCTAGATACTTTCCTGTTCGCAACCATATCCAAGACCATGATTCCACATCGCAATAGAGCCGAACTCCTCTAGCCTGATGATCATGGATCCTTCGCTCCGAGTATTGATCATTGGCGGCTACGGCGTGTTCGGAAGCCGCCTCGTCCGCCTTCTGGCCGACGAGGAAGGATTGACCCTGTTGGTCGCAGGCCGCTCGAAATCGAAGGCGGAGGCCTTTTGCCGGAGCGTCACCGGCCGGGCCGAAGTTCTTCCGGCGGCCATGGATCGGGATGTCGAGGGCGCTGCGGCGATCGGGCGCCTGCATCCGGACATCGTGGTGGACGCCACGGGACCGTTCCAGAATTATGGCGACGACGCCTACCGGATCGCCGAAGCCGCTCTGGCCTGTGGCGCCGACTATATCGACCTGGCAGACGCGACCGACTTCGTTTGCGGCATCGGCCGCCTGGACCGGCTGGCGCACGACCGCGGACGTTTTGCGATTTCGGGCGCCAGCACATGTCCGGCATTGACCGCGGCGGTCGTTCGGCACCTGGGCGCGGACCTGGCGGCCGTGACGGGCATCGAGGCCGGCATCGCGCCGTCCCCTCGCGTGCAGGTAGGCCTGAGCGTCATCCGCGCGCTGATGAGCTACGCCGGCCGCCCCTTGCGGCTCCTCGACAACGGAAGGGAAACCCAGGCGATCGCCCTGGTGGACTCCCGCAGGCACGTCATCGCGCCGCCCGGAACGAAGCCGCTCCAGGCCCGCTTGTTCTCGCTTATCGACGTCCCCGACCTACGACTGCTGCCGCTGGCCTGGCCGAAACTGCGAAGCATCTGGCTCGGGGCCGGCACCGCACCAGCCGTCCAGCACCGGACGTTCGTGCTGCTCGCGTGGCTGTCGAGTGTCCACCTCTTGCCGTCCCTGGAGCGGCTGGCCCCGCTGCTGCATTGGATGCGCAGCGTCCTGACCTGGGGCGATGACCGCGGCGGGATGTACGTGGCGGTCGACGGCATCCGCACCGACGGCACATCCGTCAGGCTGGAATGGGACATGATCGCCGAAGGCGACGATGGCCCGTCCATCCCGGCGATGGCAGCCGCGGCGATCATCCGGAAATGCCTGCATGGCCGTCGTCCTGATCCGGGGGCCAGGCCGGCGCTGCGGGAGCTTGAATATGCCGACTTCGAGCCGTTCTTCGGACGGAAGAGGATCGTGACGGGAATTCGTGATTTGTCAGCCGGCGATAGCTAGAGATCCGGCTTTGCGATCATCAGCCACAGGATGGCCATCACCGAACCGAACCCGGGCACGCCGAACCAGAACCAGCGGCGAAACAGCTTGAAATAACGCGGCGGCAACGATCGGCCTTCCCTGACGGCCGCGCTCGCCAAATTACGCATCTCAATCTGCATGAAGATCACGGGTATCCAGAACAGGCCGGCCACCACATAGAGAAGTATCCCGGCGGCAAGCCAGTGCTCGGACAGGGAGGTCGACGACAGCATCATCAAAAGCCAGCCGGTGACCGGCTGCAGAATGACTGCCGTCAGCGTGAACAGCATGTCAGCGATCACGACGGTCGCGGCGGTGCGCGCAATGAACGCCACGTCTCCGCTTCTGTGGGCCATCAGCATGAAAAACGCGATGCCTGAACCGGTGCCCATGATCACGATGGCGCCGAGCACGTGCAGGTATTTGACGAGGAAATAGACCGTCACGAAGAAATAGCCTTGCTACCCGATTCCACGACAGCCCGCTCCCGCCATGTTTCCAGGATTCGGTCGAGGTCGTACGCGGAGAGCTTTACGCCATCGGCCGTCCTGCTGAGAAACGACTTGTCGATGACCATGTCGGAGGAAGGATCGTTGGATCCACGCATCCGGCAATAGACGTACGGGACGGTTGTGCCTTTCCCGACCGGTGTCTGCCGCACTTCGAAGGAAGCGACGTCCTTCCAGCGGACGCGAGTCTCGCTGAAAAAGCTCTTCATGACGAAGCCGCTGGCCTCCAGCCACAGCGTCCGGTTACCACCAACAACCGCCATCAACCAGCAAAGCAGGAATGGCAAGCAGAACAGGATATGCACTCGGGTCGGCAGAAGAACGAACAACTGAAACCCGGTCAGCGCCTCCGCGGCCGTCCAGATAGCCACGCAGACCACCCCCATTGTGATCATGCTGCACCCGGTCAGAGACTTGATCGGCACCGCTGCGGGAAACCGCGAAACCACCGATTTGACCGCCTCCTGATCTGGATTGGTGAGAGGCGGCGGGAAACACCGCCTGATGGCGTACGATGCGGCTGCCAGCAGAAACGCCATCCCGTACATAGCGGGTGTCCGATAGGCCGGTGGCAGCATAGGCGATGCGATCCCGTATAAGAGGATCATGCCCGCAAGGGCGCCGAGTCCACACCAGTAGGCGGTGATCCCCAACCTGGCTATCATGGCCATCATCCACGCTTTCACACTGCTCTCCGCCACCTCTTGCTCTGCCCTTCGGCCGTCTGAGGAGCCTTTCCCGCTCCCAGGAAGACGAGCAGCAGGATGACACAGCCGAGCACGGCGCCGATCATCAAGGCCACCATCATGAACGGCCCGAACACCACGGAGGGGACGCCCGGCCTGAACGGTTCGATGACGACGAGGGCAAGATACATGAGGTAGACCATCGAAAACCCGCTCGCAGCGCGGGCGAGGATATCGCCGAATTCCTGGAGAGCCCTTGGTCGCCCTCGCAACGCGAGCCTGAACGCGAAGGCGACAACGACGTAGACCATCCCGCCCAGGATGAGCATCACGGCGAGCTTGGAGAAGCCGGAAACGGCCACGTCGATCGCGGGCTGGAAAGGATTGGGCGCGCTGCTACTCACAAGGTATCTCCGGACTAGGCTGGGGTAAAATTCTGTCCATATCGATTCAGAGCCCCGATTCCCTGTCAATCGCCGCCGGAGCAAAACGAGATCCTGTTTTGCGGTAGCGCTCTACGCCAGCAAGGCAGTCTGCGATCGCGGCTGGATTGTGCGGCTTGCCGGCGCCTTCAGGCGCGCTACAGACCTCCGGCCAAGGCTGCTCAGCAATGCCGATATTCCTCGCCATGACAGAACTCTCGCTGAGGTATTCGCTGTATTCAAAGCCAGCGAATAAACCGACGAAAACAAATGCGACCAGGCCGCCGGCGGCATATTTGGCACGTCGGGTCATAGGCGGTCTCCTTTGAGATGCTCGATAGAGTGTGCGTCAGCAATTCCAGAAAGAGCGCCAACGGGACTGTCAATCCCGGACTGGAAAGGATTCGTGTCGCCGTTCACGACCCTATCTCCGAATTAGGCCAAGAGCTTCCCGACATCGATTCAGCCTTCCGATTCCCTGTCAACTGAAGCAGCCGCTTTTCCGGTGGAGAGCGACCACCGCCCCCTCATTGCGCTTCCGGCCCCGCCTGGTACGATTCCTACGGGCAAGGGACCGCACCAGGTGACTGAGATCGGCGTCATCGCGAGCAAGGGAGGCACCGACTGGACCGCCGGCGAGGTCGCGGTGCTGCTGGGCAGCTATTTCCTAATGCTGGCTGACGAGCTTGCGGGGCGCGACTACAGGTCGGACGGTTACGCGCGCTGCGGCTTAACCGACGCTATATGGGGTACCGCCGCAGATGGCGGCCTTGGCTTACGATCAATCAGCTTGTCGGCCACAGCAATCAAGACATGAGAGGCCAGTGCCGCCATGATGCAGGCATTCCAGGTCGCTACGAAGCCTATCATGAGATCTCCTGCCCCCTTCCCCACGAAGAGAAACAAAAATGAGGTCCCAAGGGTAAAGCCAACCAGAGCCGAACAAGCAACCGCATAAAGCTTGAAGATCTTCCAGTACATACCTTTGATGTCAGCCAGCACATTCTTGACCGACAAAGCCTTGGCATCAACGGCGATAGCGGGGAAAACAACTGCCGCCAGCATGGCGACGAAGTTGGCTGGAAAGGCCAGAACTATGCCGATCGCCAATCCGATAAAGGCCCCCAAGACCGACCGCTGCATCAGCACATAAGGCAGCACTGGAACGCAGCAGACTACGACGAAAAGGGCGCCGCTATATACGTAGAACGTTCGCAATCGCCTCGGGTTAAGCGCTTCGTAAATCGTACACGGACGCTGCTTTAGTAAAACATATCGGCTCACAGCAATCGAAGCAGGTCCGCTTGCAAACCAAAATACTGCAACGATTCCATAAAGCAATTCGACCGTTACCCTAAGGGACGCAAGCACATCCGCCGCACTGACAGTGCCAACGGTCAGTTTCATGTTGGCCGGGTTCGGATGAAAAAAATGAGACAACAACAGGAGACCAATCGAGGAAAGCCCAACCGAGAGTAAATAGGCGCCTCTAACCTTACTCAAGGCAGCAAGGCCGTCTCGAAAGGCGGCCTTGACCGTCTTGATCGTAGGTAGCTGTCGATCACCTATCGCCATCGCAGACCCTGCCTGCGGCGACGGGCATAAGACGTCCCCTAGTGCCTCCGCAGATCATTGAAATCGCCGTGTCAAAGCCGGCGTTAGAGGCCGCCATATCGACGAGCGCCGGGCATAGTACGTCCCCTGAATTCCGACGCGAAAAAACACCCATGAAATCGGTTGTCCCGTACTCCGGAAGCTCCCGTACGATAAGGACGTCCTTCAATTGCCACAGATCACTTGGCCGCGGGAAACCATGTCGGCAAACTGGGTCATCCCGCTCATGTGGTTGCCCGCCGCAGCGTTGGCACGCTCGAGCGCCCGGATCGTCAGGTAGTCCTCCTGGCTCAGGTTGGCGAGCCGCTTAGAGAGATCAACACAGGGCGAAGCAGGGCGGGCTGACACCGCGCCTTGTGCCTGAGGCTGCTGGACGACAGGTGCTGACGCAAACCTACTCGCCGATACCGCGGCCTCCGCCCGGCGCTGGTTTTCAACAATCATCGGGTTCCCTGGCTGAAGGCGGTTCGCCTCGCTGAAATCTCTGATTGCCAACGAGTAGTCTCCAGTAACCAGGAATAGGCCGCCACGACTATTGAAAAAGGTCGCAATATTTGAGCTGATCGATATTGCTCTGTCGAAATCCGCCCGGGCCTTCGCGTATTCGGTAAGCCTAAATTCAGCCAGTCCGCGATTGTGGAACAGAACCGCATCGTCGGAATTTTTGGTGATCGCAGCGCTGTAATAGGTCGCTGCCTGATCATAATCACCGCGAGAATAGGCCGTGCTACCGCGATCATTGAGTTCAGACGTCGACTGGGAGAAAGCCGGGGGTGCCGCCAGAGCCAGCATCAAGCCGGTAAGAAATACAAATCGCGAAGCGAGACCGTCGAAGGTCGCTACACATGATCGAATACCGCTCGTTGCGCTGTTGATTGCCATGGAAATCTCCAAAGGACGCTTAGTGCATCGCTCTCCAACAGATCATTGGGACACCGGAGCAAAACGAGATCCTGTTTTGCGGTAGCGCTCTACGCCAGCGAGGCAGTCGGAGATCACGGCTGGATCGTGCGGCTCGCCGGCGCCTTCAGTCGCGCTGCAGGCCTCCCGCCAGCGCTGCTCAGCAACGCCGATATTCCTCCCCATGCCGAAGTTCTCGCTGAGATATTCGCTGTATTCAAAGCCAGCGAATAAACTAACGACAACGAATGCGACCAGTCCGCCGGCGGCATATTTGGCACGTCGGGTCACAGGCGGTGTCCTTTGAGATGCCGGATAGACTGTGCATCAGCAAATCCCGAAAGAGCGCCGACGGGACTGTCAATCGCGGGCTCGAAAGGACTCGTGTCGCCGTTCACGACCTATCTCCAAATTGAACCAAGAGCTTCCCGCATCGATTCAGCCTTCCGATTCCCTGTCAATCGCCTACGCGCCGTTTTCGGTTGAAAACAGCCTCTGGACCCTCGGTTGCGCTTCCGCCCCCGCCTGGTAGGATTCCTACGGGCAGGGGACGGTTTTGGTGGCCGCAGACGACATCGACGCGAGCAAGGAAGGTACCGACTGGACGGCGGACGAGAACTCCGCCTTGGTCGACAGCTATTTCCGGATGCTCGCCCTAGAGCGGGCCGGAATTCCATTTGATAAGACGGAGAACCGCCGTCAGCTGATGAAAGTGGTCCGTCGCTCGAATGGGTCGATTGAGTATAAGCTCCGGAACGTGTCCGCGGTACTGGATGTCCTGGGAGTGCAATGGATCAACGGCTACGCGCCAGCCTCTCGCCGCCAAGGCGCGCTAGTACCTGCAGTCGAACGGGTTCTTGAACGAGAGCCACAATTCCTTGCCCCAGGAAGCGTGGATATGCCGTCGTCGGACGACGCGACCATCCTAGTGGCGCCGCCGGCGTTCCTGAACAGCGATCCGGAGCAGCGCCCGGCGGCCATCCGGCGCCTGGTCGGTAAGTTCGACCCGGCCGCACGGCACGCCCGCAACCGGGACCTGGGGCGCGCCGGCGAGGAGTTCGTGGTCGGTTTCGAACGCCGCTGGCTGGAAAAGGCGGGCAAGCCCAACTTGGCCAAGGATGTCCGGTGGGTCTCCGACCTCGACGGGGACGGCTACGGCTACGACGTGCAATCGTTCGACGCTGACAGCGGTGAGCCCCGCCTGCTGGAGATCAAGACCACCTGCGGCAACGAGCGAACCCCTTTCTGGATGACCAGGCGCGAGTGCGACGTCGCGGCGGAGCAGGGCGGCATCTACCGGGTCCGCCGGGTCTTCCACTTCCGCAACGAGGTGAAGATGTTCGACATCGCGCCGCCGCTGGAAGCGGGGTTGCTGCTGGCGCCGGCGACGTTCATGGCGACGCCGAGGTAGGTCTGGGCCTTCGCCGAGGCGACGTAGCAACCACATCGCCAACTAACCTGATTGCTATAATTTGGGGCCGATTAGCACGTGGACGGCATGGACGTTGGCGTTCGCAAAATTATACGGTGTCTCTTCCGCCGCAATGCCAATTTCACGCAAGGCTTCGACGAGGGCGATGATGGCGCCAAGGTTAGCAGCCAGATGACGCGGCTCGATCTGTATCTCAACGTTATCTGCCATGATCATGCCTGCCACCGGTCGACGGTTTCTGGCGAAGGTTAGACTTGAAGAACCCCAATCAAGCTGCTGCCATCCTGCACTCTGAAGCACCTCTTCAAGATCCCAGCAGAAATGTATGACCTCGCCGGGGCCAGCAGCCATTCCAACGTCAAAAGGGGTTCCGTCGAATTGCCTCAGCCGGTCGACAAGAAACGCTTTGTTCTCGATTGTCATTGCTGCGCGTCGCGGCGTCTTGTGATCGAGCAAGTCTTTTTCAGCCTTAGCGGCTCTATTCATCGCGTTTGCGACTTCTCGGTCAGACTCGATCCTATCGGCTTTGCTTGCTTCTATCGTCTCAAGGATGACGAGATATTCCACCAGGAGCCCGATGAAGATCAGCAAATCGGCCACCAGCGAGCAGACCCATTTGATGTCCCAACGCGGCTCAAGAAGGAACAGAGCAGATACTTCAATTCCGATGCCAAGAGCTATGGCAAGGGTCGCGTGCCCTGAAACACGTTCCAGATCGTGAAGTCGAACGTGAGGAGATCGGCCCCTGTAGGAGGCGCCAAGACCGACCATGGCAAGCACTAATTGGTTGAATTTCACGATGGCAACCTCAATTATTCGGTGCGGCTCGTCAAGCATTCACGACGCACGCTGCCAATGCTTCGCTTGGCTCGCCGCCGCACCGGGTCATGTTGCCGTAGGCTTCGCCGTCAGAGATCTAGTCGGCGACATAGACGAAATCCGTTAGAAGATGAAAACGGCCAGTTTGGTCGTCCGACTACTGGATGTTGCTGACCGCTCTGTTTATATCTCATGATTCAGACGTTGTCTGTCTCGGTCAACGTCGCCTCAACCAAAAATGCGTAACTGTCGATGAATAAGATTCGCAACATCGTTATTGGATTTTTGATCGCCACCGCCATTTGGTCGCTGCTTTTCATTTGGCAATCATCTCTTCCCATTCCCAGTTTGTATGGCCTGCTCAGAGATCAGGGCAGCTTTATCGCAGGATTGCTTGCGGTCGGCGCTGGCACGTTTGCTTACGTAGCTGGCCAGATGCAAGCGGCAGCGGCCCTAGATGCAGCCGAGATTCAGGTTGCAGCAATTAGAGAGCAGACCGAAACATTGCACGATGACAGCCAGAGGAAAGCAGACTTCGTTCTGATCGCAATTTTTACCGATCTCTTAGCTCTCAAGCGCCAGATAGACGGCGGCAAGCCTTCCGCCCTAGGCGCTTATGCCTTCCCCTCCTACAAAATTGGCGACATCCTACTAAGCTTCCGCGAAAAATTCGACAGATTGGACGCCGAAGTTGGCGTTGGTATCGCACAATTGGTCGCGATAGTTGAGTGGTACAATAAGGCCTTCGCTGATTTCACTATTGCCCACTGCGACAACACCGCATTTATGACAAGCGGGAATCTCGACCTCATCAAAAGGCATCTTAATGGATTTTTCCCAAAAGCGGAGAAACTCTATAACGATGCCTGTGGAAGATGCGGAATAGACGCCAATTTGAGCGCCGCGATGGCGGAAAACGGAGTTGTCGAGCTAAGGCAAGTCCAAAACCCGGAACTCGAAGAAATCATCAAGGCGAAAATAAATTAACGCAGATCAGCCTGACCAGGCGAGGGCATCTACCGGATCCAACGCGCTTCCGCAGTCACCATCCCGCATTGATGACGCACGCCGCCAGTGCGGCGCGGAAGTCCCCGCCGCAGCGGGTCATGTTGCCGTAGGCTTCGCCGCCGGCGATCTCGTCGGCGACGTGGGCGAAGTCGGTCAGCAGCAGGATGCCCTTGAGCAGTTCGCGCTCTCCGGGGCTGCAGACGCGACCGTAGCGGCGTGCGGCCTTCACGAAGCAGCTGCGATCGGTGTCGTTGAGCATGATGATGCACTTCCTGAACGATCCGTAGCTGACCGCCACGTCGAGGGCTTCGAGGAAGATGGGACCGAGAGCGGTCATGATGAAGCGGGGCGCGCCGGCCTTGAACTCTTGATACGTCATCATCGGGCGTTTCCTTTTCGGGTTTTGCGATTTTCGACCTGGGAGCGGCGGTAGAAGGTGGCTCCGACCTGCGTCGGCACCAGCGCCGGCTTCACGCCGGCGGCCTCGAGCTCCTTCTTGACCGCTCGGAAATGCTTCCCCCGCTGCTTCGCCAGTACGAACAGCGAGACGTAGGTCGCCTCGAACCGCTCGATCTCTTCGGCGGGCACGACGACGATAGGGCAGCGGTTGACCGGGTTGATCACGGTGAGGGTCTTGAGGTGGCCGCCGGCGATCAGATGGCGCGTGACCTTGTCGGCGACATGCAGCCGGCCGGCCAGCGCCAAGCTTGTCAGGCCGCCGGGATCGGCGCCGCGGACCAGGCCCCGGATCTCGCGGACGTCGATCAGGACGGCGCCGTAGCCCTGTTCGCCAGCGAGACGCCACTTGCGCTTGATCTTGCCGTCGAGGATCGCCCGGACGATTTCCTCGCTGCTGCAGTTGGCGCGGCGCGCCGCCTCCGGAATGCCGTACTGGAAGTCGCCGGCGACGGAGACCGGCTCGGCGCCGTCGAGCAGCCTGGCCAGGAAGGCGTCCAGGTCCTCGGGGGAGAACTGGTCGGCCGCGCCCTGATCGGCGGCCTTGAGCCGGGGGACGATGAGACCGGACCGGTACAGCATGTTCCGCTGCACCCGCGGAGCGTTCAGGTAGATCCCGGCGGCCCGGACGGAGAGCGTGGCCGCCGCGGCCTCGCGGGCGATCCGGGAGCCGGCCTCAGCGGCGAACAGGCAGTTTCCGTCGGCGAGCGCCTCGGCGCCGTCAGGCAGCGCGCCCGCCGACGACAGCAGCTTCCGCAGCCGCTTGGGATGCAGGCCGGTCTCCTTCGACAGCGTCCGGATCGAGTGCAGGCGCCTTTCGGCGACCGGCTTGCCGAACACGACGTCGCCGGGCCCGAGCGGGAAGTTCTTCAGGATGAAGGTCCCGACCAGATCGCGCAGCGGGTCGAAGGCTGGATTTTCCCGCCCGAATTCCAGCGTCTGGTAGATGCGGCCGAACACGGCCTGCGGCCCCTCGGTGGCGGCGCCGGAGTAGGCGTAGCCGGCTTGCAGGTCTTCGAGGAACATCTCGATGCCGGGCTTGCCGAACGCGACGATGTCGAAGCCGGCGGCACCGGCCAGGCGCCATTCCTCGTCGGTGAGGGTCTTCAGGTTCGGCATGCGGCCGAGCGTGGCGACGGCACCGAACAGTTCGCAGGCCGCGATCGCGACGAACAGCGGAAGCCTGTCGATCAGGCCGCCGTGGGCGGATCCGCCGTTGGTTCGGTTGAGAACGTAGGTCTCGAAGCCGGTGAGGGGGCGGGTGACGGACTCGGCGGCGAGGCGGCGCAGCTGCGGCAGGATCTTGCCGACATGATACGACCAGTCGTGCAGCAGCGTGGGCGTCAGGTCCTTGTCGACCATGACGAGCGGGACGAGGTGGATCGGACAGGTCTTGAGAGCGGCGATCTGCCAGCGCGCGCGCTGAACGGCGACGGTCTCGGGACGGGACCGGGGCGCCGCGGCGATGTCTTCGGCGAGGCATTTCGGGCAGACGACGACGGTCGCGCGGAACAGGTCGTCACGGGTGAGCTGTTCGCCCCGGAAGGTGTGCCGGTGCCCGTCGCCCCTGACGAAGGCGTTCTCCGCCAGCGCCGAGACCTCGGCGCTGGCCTTGAAGGCGACGATGGCGAGGGCCTTCGGGTCGCCGTCGACGACCTTCTGGAAGCTCGTTCCCATGTCGAGGCATATCTCGCGCGCGGACGACCGGTGGAGCGCGGCGAGCCTGGAGACGAAGGAGACCGGGGTTTCGCCGGCGGCGAGGGAGACGGTGTGGCGGAGCGGCCTCATGACTTGCGTCCCCGGCGCTTGCGGCCGATCGGCGTGACCGTGTCGTCGATCTTTTCGTCGTCCTTGCTGTAGAGGCGGGTGATGTCGATCGCGTGCCAGCCGGTGGCGACGAACGGGTTCTGGTCGTCGGAGAGGGTGAAGCGGTCCGCGAAGCTGTTGGCGAAGTCGACGCGCCTGAGCCTGCGGGAATTGCCATCGAGCGCTTCCATGACCGCCTCGACGACGATCTCGATGCAGATACCCATTTCGTACGCGCCGGCATGAAGCAGGCGGCCGGTCAGGTCCTCGTCGGGTTTGACCTCGAGCTTGATCTTGCCCGTCTCGCAGAGGTGTTCGATGGCGCTCTGCAGGAAGGCGGCATGGTCGGCCGGCGCCAACTTGGACAGATAGAGGTAGCGGAAGCGGCGGCGAAACTGCCTGTCCTGGCGGAAGAAGGGCAGCATCTCCGGGATGCCGGAGACGATCAGCTGCAGCGGCCATTCGGGGTTGTTCATCAGGTCCTTGAGGGAGTTTCGGACCTTCTGGAGTTCCTCCTCGCTGGTCAGCGTCAGCATGTTGTTGAGGTCGTCGATCCAGAAGAACAGCACGTTGTTGAGCATCAGTTCCGGCAACAGCTTGCTCCATGCCTGGTGCTCCCTGAGGTCGCGCTCGACGGAAAATCCGAGCGTCTGCAGGCCGCGGAGACTGATCGCCCCGAGATTGCCCGAACCGGGCGCGGTGATGCCGATGAGCGGCGACCATTTCTCCGGCACGCGGAAGTTCGGAAAGGCGGGGTGCGAACGGAACGTCTCTTCGAGGAGGGTGGTCTTTCCGGAGCCGCTCGGCCCGATGATGCAGAGACCCTTGCCCTCGACGCGGTTGCCCCCGCTGTGCGGCCGATCCGGATCCCGCCTGATCTGGGCGTTCTCGGTCAGCCTCCGGATCAGCCTCGAGAGATCGCGGTCGCGGTCCGACGTGAAATAGGTCGTCTTGACCTTTTCGATGATCTCGACGCGCTGCCGCTCCTCGGGGCCGAGCAGCGCGCGCAGATACGCGGTGGGATCGGAATTGTCGGTGAAGGCCATTATTTGCGATCCTTGGGTTTCCAGGGTTGGACGGGTTTGCGGATGGTGAGGGCACCGCTGGCGGGCGGCTTCGTCGGCTTGGCGGCTTTCACGGGTTTGGCCGGCTTGGGCTTGGCCATGCCGCGCCGACTAACGACGCCGTCATCGACATCCGCGGGCTTGGGCAGGGCGGGCTTTTCGTCGGGCGGCGGCGCCTTGGTGCCGACGCGGATGCTGCCGGCGAACATGTCGATCTGCTTCTCCGGACGACCCGGGAC
>Ga0075522_10002174_pt1 | contig 14678 bp, 13 predicted proteins | sample NGEPerA_FD_74796 | JGI IMG/M metagenome (GOLD analysis project Ga0075522, IMG submission 74796) | Arctic peat soil microbial communities from the Barrow Environmental Observatory site, Barrow, Alaska, USA - NGEE PermafrostL2-A | ecosystem: Environmental > Terrestrial > Soil > Wetlands > Peat ... | reverse complement strand
GAAGCGACCGCCGCTGAGTACGTCCAGACTGGCGGCCTGTTTGGCAACCAGCACCGTCTGACGCTGCGCGAGGATCAGCACCTGGGTGGAGAGTTCGACCTTTTTCGTGCAGGCGGCGATGAAACCGAACGCCACGAACGGATCGTGGAACAGGCCGAGCCCGCCCGCACGGCCGCTGGCGGGGTTCGCCGGGTTGCCGCCGAGGACGTGGTCCGCCAGCGTCAGACCTTCGTAACCTTCGGCCTCGGCGAGCTCAGCGAATTCGCGCACGATCGGGCCATCGCCACCGATGTCGCCGAAAGGCAAGGCAATTCCGAGATGCATGGTTGCTTCCTTTTTGGCTGGTCGCTGGTTTTCCGCTAATCTATAGATTTCCACGACGGGTACCATAGCATCGGCATTGACCGGCGCCAGCCAGGAGACGTGCGGTGATTAAGCTCGGATACAAGGCATCGGCGGAGCAGTTCGCGCCGAGCAAGTTGCTGGGCTTCTCCTGTCTTGCCGAGGAAGTCGGTTTTGATTCGGTCTTCATCAGCGACCACTTTCAACCATGGAAGCACATCGACGGCCATGCGCCCTTCTCGCTGACCTGGCTAGGCGCGCTCGGCGCCAGAACGTCGCGCGTCGTGATGGGCACCAGCGTGCTGACGCCGACTTTCCGCTACCATCCTTCGATCGTTGCCCAGGCGTTCGGCACGATGGGCGCGATGTTTCCGGGGCGCGTTGTGCTCGGCGTCGGCACCGGCGAAGGACTTAACGAAGTGCCTTCGACCGGCCAGCCCTGGCCGGAATTCAAGGAGCGTTTCGCTCGCCTGCGTGAATCCGTCGCACTGATCCGGGCACTCTGGACGCAGGAGCGCGTCAGCTTCGAAGGCCAGTATTACAAGACTGAGAAGGCTACGATCTACGACCGCCCGGACACGCCGGTGCCGATCTATGTCGCAGCCGCGGGTGCCCTCGTGGCGCGTTACGCCGGCCGTTCCGCCGAGGGGTTCATCTGCACAAGCGGCAAGAAGCCGGAGCTCTACACCGAGACCCTGCTGCCGAAGGTCGCCGAGGGCATCGCGGCGTCGGAGGATCCCTCACGGTCCTACGATCGCATGATCGAGGTCAAGGTTTCGTTCGACACCGACAAGGTGCGTGCGCTCGCGGATACGCGCCACTGGGCGGCGCTGGCGCTGACATCAGAGGAAAAGATGACGGTAGAGGATCCCGTCGAGATGCAACGCCTCGCCGACGCGCTGCCGCTGGAGCGCGCCGCCAGTCGATGGATCGTGTCCAGCGACGTCGACGAGCACGTCGAGCGGATCGGTTATTATGTCGGTCTCGGTTTCCGGAATCTGGTGTTCCACGCACCGGGACCAGACCAGGCGCGCTTCCTGAAACTCTATGGTGAGCACGTGCTGCCGCGCCTGCGCAAGCGTTTCGGTTGAGCGCGCAGGACCGGCCAATGAAACGCAGCAACGCCGTCGAGATCATCGCCGTCCCCGGTATTCCGCTGGTGCGCAAGGGCGACGATCTCGTTGCCTTGATCGGCGAGGGGCTGGCGCGGGGTGGCATCATGCCACGTGGCGACGACGTCTTCGTGCTGACGCAGAAGATCGTGTCCAAGGCCGAAGGGCGCATGGTCGATCTCGCGACCGTCGAGCCCTCGGCCGAAGCGATCGAACTCGCCGGCAACATCCAGAAAGATCCGCGCCTCGTCGAACTGATCCTGTCGGAATCGGTGCGCGTCGTGCGGGCAAGGCCGGGCGTCCTGATCGTCGAGCACCGGCTCGGCTTCGTGATGGCCAATGCCGGCATCGATCAGTCCAACGTGGCCTCGCCCGATGACCCCCAGCGAGCACTGCTGCTGCCGGTCGATCCCGACGGCAGCGCGGCGATATTAAGGACGCGCCTGTCGCTAATGTTCGGCGTGCCAGTGGCGGTGATTATTAACGACAGCTTCGGTCGAGCCTGGCGGCGCGGTACCTGCAGCGTCGCGATTGGTGCCGCCGGCCTCCCGTCGCTGATGGATTTGCGTGGCTCGCCTGATCTGTTCGGTCGCGCGCTTCAGGTCAGCATTACCGGGCATGCGGACGAAATCGCTGCTGCAGCGTCGCTCGTTATGGGGCAGGGTGCCGAAGGCCAGCCTGTCGTGGTCGTGCGCGGTCTGACATGGCACGGTCCCGACAATGGTGCGTCTGAGCTGGTGCGCCCAGCCGCCGAGGACATGTTCCGATGAGCAAACGACTTGTCGTGGCGCTGTCTGGCGGGGTCGGCGGCGCAAAACTGGCGCTCGGCCTGAGCCTCGTCTTGTCGGCCGGTGAACTGCTCGTGGTCGCCAATACCGGCGACGATTTCGAGCATCTTGGCCTCTGCATCTCGCCCGATATCGACACGTTGACCTATGCTCTCGCGGGCATCGACAATCCCGCCACCGGCTGGGGCCGGCGCGACGAGACGTGGTCGTTCATGGACAGCATCGGCGCGCTGGGCGGCGAGGACTGGTTTCGGCTCGGCGATCGCGATCTGGCGCTGCATGTCGAGCGCACCCGTCGCCTGCGCTCGGGGCAGACACTGTCCGAGGTGACATCGGACATTTGCCGGCGCCTCGGCATCGGTGCTCGCGTGATGCCGATGAGCGACGACCGCGTACGTACCCGTGTGTGCGTCGACGCGGGCTGGATCGACTTCCAGGACTACTTCGTGCGCCAGCAGTGCCGGCCGGTCGTCCATGAGTTGGCTTTCGACGGCGTGACATCAGCCCGGCCGCACGCCGACATCACGGCGGCGCTGCGCTCGGGCGACGTGCGGGCCGTGGTCGTCTGTCCGTCCAATCCCTTCATCAGCGTCGAGCCGATCCTGGCGATCCCCGGCATGCGCGACGCGATCAAGGCAAGCGGCGCACCGGTCGTCGCGGTGTCACCGATCATCGGCGGGCAGGCCGTCAAGGGCCCGACCGCGAAGATGATGCGCGAACTTGGCCTCGAGGCCAGTGCCGCCGGCGTCGCCGCACGCTACGGCGACTTGCTCGATGGCTATATCGTCGACCACGCCGACGCCGATGGGATCGGCAACGTCGGCCCGCGGGTCACGATCGCCAGAACCCTGATGACGAGCCTGCATGAGCGCGAGGCGCTGGCGCGCGTGACGCTCGACGCGGCGGACGCACTGGCCTCACAGCGATGAGCGACATCTGGGCGGTCGTTCCGGTCAAGGAGTTCAATGGCGCCAAACATAGGCTGTCGGGCCTGCTGTCGTTGCCGGAACGTCGTCTTCTCGCCGAGACCATGCTGACCGACATGCTCGACGCGGTTGCTGGCTCCCGGCTTCTGGCTGGCGTGATGATCGTCACGCTCGATCCGCATGCGACGGCGCTTGGGATAAGGATCGGTGCGCGGATCGTGACCGAGGGCGCGCGCGACGGACATACCGGCAGCGTGAACGCCGGCCGCAGGGTACTCGCGGGCGAAGGACGTGGTGGCATGATCACGATGCCCGGGGACATTCCAGCCACCCGTGCCGGCGAGATCGATGCGGTGTTATCGGCGCATCTCGCAGCGCCCTCTTTCACGATCTCGCCGGCGCATGACGATCTCGGATCAAATGCCGTCGTCTGCTCGCCGCCGGAATCGGTGCCGCTTCGCTTCGGCGACAACAGCTATTTCCCGCACCTCGACGCCGCGCGTCTTTGGGGCATCGAGCCGACTGTAATCCGTCAGCCCGGAATCGCTGTTGATATCGACCATCCGGTCGATTTGGCGCTTTTCCTGCGCCTGCCGCAATCAGCCGGCACCCGTACCCGCACGCTGCTCGACGAACTTGGCGTGCCCGCGCTGCTGGCCGAGCGGGGCATCGCCTAACCGACCGCCGCCTTCTTGCGCGGCGGCGTCAGCACGATCGGCTCCAGGTCGGCCGCGATCATGGATACCGCTCGACGGTCTTCCGGCGCCGGCCGATAGAGAGTGTCACGTTGCATCGGCTCGCGGCCAATCGAGCGGATGAGCGCTTCCATGTCGTGAGGCGGAAACTCCTGGCCGTGCTGGGTGCCGGCGGCGCGCGAGATGCTCTCGTTCATCAGCGTGCCGCCGAGGTCGTTGGCGCCGGACTTCAGGCAGATCGCGGCCCCCGCCGGCCCCATCTTCACCCACGAGGTCTGGATGTTGGCGATCACCGGATGCAGGGCCAGTCGCCCGACTGAATGCATGAGCACGGCTTCGCGGAACGTCGGCCCGCTGCGAGCCATGCCGAGGCGGTACATCGGCGCTTCCATGTGAACGAAGGGAAGCGGCACGAACTCGGTGAAGCCCCCGGTCTCAGTCTGCAAGTCGCGCAGCGCGAGGAGATGTTTCGCCCACGAACTCGAGGTCTCGACGTGTCCGTACATGATGGTCGAGGTCGTGCGCAATCCTGCCTGGTGGGCGGTGCGCTGCACGTCGAGCCATTGCCCGGTGTTGATCTTGTCGGGACAGATGATGGCGCGAACATCATCGTCGAGGATTTCGGCCGCCGTTCCGGGCAGGGTGCCGAGACCGGCCGCCTTCAGCTTCGCGAGGAACTCGTGGATCGACAGTCCGAGCGTCGCCGCGCCTTGCGTCACCTCCAGAGCCGAAAAGGCGTGGATATGCATCTCGGGGACGACCGCCTTGATCGCGTGGCAGATCGCTTCGTACGTGGCGCCGGTGTAGTCGGGATGGATACCGCCTTGCAGGCATACTTCGGTCGCCCCGCGATCCCAAGCCTCGATTGCGCGACGCGTGATTTCCTCGATGGCGAGATCATAAGGTGAGCCGCGCAGATCCTCGTGCGTGCGCCCTTTCGAGAACGCGCAGAACTTGCAGCGGAAGTAGCAAATGTTTGTGTAGTTGATGTTGCGGTTTACGACGTAACGGATGACGTCGCCGCTGACCGCGCGTCGTAACGCGTCGGCGGCCTGCGTGACGTACCGGTAGTCGGCGTCACGTGCCGCGAACAAACGCACGATGTCATCAGAGGCGAGCCGTTCGCCCGAAGTGGCGCGCTCGACGATTCCCGCGATTCGAGCGTCGATGCGGCGGGCGAGCACCGGCGGCGCCGGCGGGGGCTTGGTGTTGCCCGGAGCCCAGTCATCATCGCGCGCGAAGCCTTCAGTGTCGCTCATGCGTCGCACGCGTGTGGCGATTTCGGGAGCCAGCCACGTGTCGGCGTTGCGTACGTAGTAGGGGTAGACAGGCAGACGGTTCACCAGCAGCTTGCCGGCGTCGGCGCTCTTGCGCGCGAGTTCGGCAATGGCGGGCCATGGCGCTTCGGGGTTCACGTGATCGGGGGTGACCGGCGAGACTCCGCCCCAGTCGTTGAGCCCCGCGTCGATCAGCTTCTGATAGACGCCGGGCGACAGATTTGGTGGCGCCTGGATGTTCATGTCCGGTCCGAGGATCAGACGCGCCGCAGCGATAGTCCACAGCAGGTCTTCAAGATCGGGTTCGTCGGAATCGGCGAGCTTGGTGTCAGGCTTGGCCCGAAAATTCTGGACGATGACTTCCTGGATATGACCGTGGGCGGCGTGCAGATCGGCAATCGCTTCCAGCGCCTCGATCCGCTCCTCGCGTGTCTCGCCGATGCCGATCAGGATGCCGGTCGTGAACGGCACCTTCAGTTCGCCGGCCATGCGCAGGGTTTCTATCCTGACCGCAGGATGTTTGTCGGGAGAACCGTAGTGAACGCCGCCCTGCCTGCAAAGCCGCTCGCTGGTAGACTCCAGCATGATGCCCTGGCTGGCCGTCACCTCGCGCAGGCCGGCGATCTCCTCGCGCCTCATGACGCCGGGATTGGCATGCGGCAGCAATTCGGTCTCGCGCAGCACCAGCGCGCACATCGCGGTCAGATAGGAGATCGTCGTTTCGTGGCCGAGCGCCTTCAATGCGTCGCGTGCGGCCTGGTATCGCAGCTCGGGCTTGTCGCCCAGCGTGAACAGCGCCTCCGTGCAACCTGCCGCCGCGCCGGCGCCCGCGATGGCGAGCACCTCGTCGGGTGAGAGGTAGACGGACTTGCCTGCACGCGGCACCTGAGCGAACGTGCAGTAGTGACAGACGTCACGGCAGAGCTTGGTAAGGGGGATGAAGACCTTGCGCGAGTAGGAGATCAGCCTTCCGTGTTCCGAATCGCGCAACGCCGCGGCTTCTGCTATCAATTCGGCCAGCGGCGCGTCGAACCGCTGCCGCCTCGTCTGTCTACCGGCTACCGTCACAATCCGTCGTCTCCGCCTACCCGCGAGCGGTCGCATGGTGTCCCATCGACGCGAGCGATGCAATGCAAGGAAGGATGCCTGTTATGTTGATTGGTTTCAACGCACCGACCGCCGGACCCCTGTCGGCCGCGGATAACCTTGCGAAAATCGTGGTGGGTGCCGAGGCAATGGGCTTCGACTACGCGACGTTCAGCGACCACGTCGTGATTCCGACGGCGATCGCCGCCGAATATCCCTACAGCGCCTCCGGGGAGTTCCCCGGCGGCACCCGCGGCGAACGGCACGAACAGCTGACGGAGATCGCCTGGATCGCCGCGAAAACGACGCGCCTGCGCCTCGTGACCTCCGTCATGGTGGTGCCGCATCGACCGGCCGTGCTGACCGCCAAGATTCTCGCGACCATCGACGTTCTCTCGGCTGGCCGGCTGACGCTGGGGATTGGTGCTGGCTGGATGCGCGAGGAATTCGAGGCCATCGACGCGCCCGACTTCGATGCGCGTGGAACGGTGACCGACGAATATGTGCGCGCCTTCGTCGAACTCTGGACCAAGGATGCTCCTGACTTCGACGGCAAGCATGTCCGGTTCTCCAATATCGGTTTCGATCCGAAGCCCGTGCAGAAGCCGCATCCGCCGATCTGGGTTGGAGGCGAAAGCGGCCCGGCGTTGCGGCGGGCTGCCCGCATCGGCGATGCCTGGTATCCGATCGGTACCAACCCGCAAAATCCGCTGGATAGCCTGACGCGTTTGAAGACCCAGGCGGCGCGCCTGAGCAAGATGACCGCCGAAGCCGGTCGCGATCCCAAGGCGGTCGGCCTGAGCTTGCGCGTCACGGTGTTCGGCGAGACTGCGCCGCCGCAGGCCAGCGATGGCGAACGCCGCCTGTTCGCTGGTCCGCCGGCGCTCATCGCCGCCGACATCAAGGCGTTGAGCGATATCGGCGTCGGCTGCCTCGATTTCGGATTCGGCGGGTCGACAGCCGATGAAGTTTTAGCGGCCATGCAGAAGTTCAGGACGGAGATCTTGCCTCTGGTGTAGCCGTCTCAGCCGAGTTGACGGATCAAATTCGCCCAGCGATCGAGTTGCGGCAGGATCGTATCGGCCTTGGCGGAATCGAGGCTAACCACCACGCGTGAGACGCCGTCGTCGCGGTCGCGCTTGAGCAGGTCGAGGTTTTCCTTTGCCCCCCAGATCGTGATCGGCACCGAGGCGAGATCGCGGCCCGCTTCAGCCGCCATCTCGCGGAACTTCGGCAGCAGGGCCTGCACGTCGGCATACTGAATGCTGCGGGCGCGGTGAGGCATCCAGCCGTTGCCGTAGCTTAAGGCACGCCGCGCACCATAAGGGAAAGCGCCGCCGACCAGGATCGGCGGATGCGGTTTCTGGACCGGCTTCGGCCAGGTCATCATCGGGTCGAAGTTCACGAACTCGCCATGATACTCGGCCTTTGATTGCGTCCAGATCGCCTTCATGGCCTCGACGCGTTCGCGCGCCAGCTTGTGGCGGCTCGCGAAGACAGTGCCGTGGTTGGCCATCTCGTCCTCATTCCAGCCGTTGCCGACACCGAACAGGAAACGGCCGCCCGAGACCTGGTCGATCGAAGCGACCTGCTTGGCGGTCTGGATCGGGTCGCGCTGGGCGATCAGGCAAATGCCGGTCCCGACCAGCAGCGTCTTGGTGACTGCCGCGGCTGCGCTCAGCACCACGAACGGGTCCATCACGTCGTAATACTTCTTCGGAAGATCGCCGCCGCTGGGGAAGGGCGACTTGCGCGCCAACGGAATATGGGAGTGCTCGGGTACCCAGAGCGAATCGAAGCCGCGCTCCTCCAGCGCTCGCGCCAGATCGGTCGGCGTCATCGAATAGTCGGTGAAAAACATTTGCCCGCCGATGCGCATTGCTTTCTCCCTCATGGTTTTGGTCACGGACCAGATGGCCGCGATGGATTTTGTTTCGTTATCGATCCGATTGCCAGACAAGCTTCATCGTCGTCCTCCCTGGCCCGAGGATACGAGGCACCGGGTCGCTTGAACAGGTGTCGGCGCGTGCCTGCAGGCTGCCATGAACGGCAGCTCCCCAATGGCCTCGCCGCGTGTCATGATAGCGCCTGGCGGCGTCGATCGAACGCGCCGCTCGATCCGGGAAGGAGCGGCTATCATGAAATTCGCCCTGCACTTCGGCAACATCGCGTTCTCCGATCCTGAAGGCGCGCGCCGCCTGGTGCGCCTGGCGGAGGCGGCCGGTTTCGATTCGGTGTTCGCTGTCGAACACGTCGTGTTTCCCGACAACTATACGAGCGTCTATCCCTATGCGCCCGGCGGCCGATTGCCGGGCGGTCCATCGATGAAATTTCCCGATCCGCTGATCTGGCTGACGTGGGTCGCCGCCGCAACCACGCGGCTGCGCTTCATGACAGCCGTGATGATCCTGCCGCAACGCAACCCGATGGTGCTGGCCAAGGAGGTCGCCACGCTCGACTATCTCAGCGGCGGCCGGATCGAACTCGGCATCGGGGTGGGTTGGCTAAAAGAGGAGTTCGAGGCGCTCGGCATTCCTTTCGGGCGTCGCGGCAAGCGCGCCGATGAATATGTCGCGGCCATGCGCGCATTGTGGACCGGCGACGGCGCCAGCTTCGCGGGTGAGTTTGTGAGATTCGACAAGGTCAGCTGCAATCCGAAGCCGGTCGCAAAATCGGTGCCGATCGTCGTCGGTGGCCATTCGGAAGCAGCCGCCCGCCGCGCCGGCCGCCTGGGCGACGGCTTCTTCCCCTCCATCGGTGCCCAGGTCGACACCATGCCGTTGCTCGACGTCGTGCGCCGTTCGGCCGAGCAGGCCGGCCGTGATCCGGCGGTGGTGGAATTGATCCTCGGCTGTCCCGGTGCGCTGCCGAATTCCGGCTCCGACCCGCGCGCGGCCGTCGAGGAGCGCATCGCGCGGGGCGCGGGCCGTCTTGCGCTGCCAGTGATGGCGTTCCTGCCCGATCTCGAAACGACGTTGGCCCGCTTCGGCGAGGAGATCATCGAGCCTTACGCGAACGGGTGAGAGTGCGCGGCGTATTGTCGTTACGACTGCGCTGCCATCGCGAATGAACGGAGGATCTTTCGAATTTCCTTCGGCGTCTTGTCGCGATCGAATCACCCTAAGGTCCTCGATGCGTTGCAGACGACACGCTTGCCGCGGAAACCATTCTCTGTAATCTGCCGGAAACATAAGGGAAAGATCGATGGGGGGAGTTTTGGAGGGCGTGCGCGTCCTGGATTTCGGGCGCTATATCGCCGGGCCCTATTGCGCAACATTGCTGGCCGAATTCGGCGCCGAGGTCATTCGCGTGGAAAAACGCGACGGCAGCGAGGATCGCTTTGTGGTGCCGGTCGGCGAAGGTGGCGAGGGCGCGCTGTTTCTGCAGATCAACCGCAACAAAAAGTGCATCACGCTCGATCCGATGAAGCTGGAGGGACAGGAGGTGACGCGCCGGCTGGTTAGTAGTGCGGACGTGGTCGTCGCCAATCTGCCGCCGCAGACCCTGCGCGCGATGAAGCTCGATTACGAATCGTTGAAGGCGATCAAGCCCGACATCATCCTGACGACGGCGAGTGCATTCGGCGGGCCGGGGCCCTGGTCCGACCGCGTCGGCTTCGACGGTGTCGGGCAGGTCATGTCGGGCTCGGTGTACATGACCGGCGCCGGCGATCCGCCTTACCGGGCCGCGGTGAACTGGGTTGATTTCGGAACCGCGCTGCACTGCGCGTTCGGGACGCTCGCCGCTCTGATTGAGCGCGGCAAATCCGGGCGCGGACAGATCGTCGAGGGCGCGTTGCTTGCAACCGCGTTGTCTTTCACCAACGCAACGTTGATCGAGCAGGCAGTGATCAAGGCCAATCGCGTTCCGACCGGCAATCTCGGCCAGACCGCCGCACCGGCCAACATTTACCGCACCAGGGACGGCTGGGTGCTGTGCCAGGTCACGGGGCATCCGCTGTTCATTCGCTGGGCGAGGTTGATGGGTGAGGAGGACCAGTGGCTAAGCGATCCGCGCTTTGCGGACGATATCAAGCGCGGCGACAACGGCCCTATCATCAGCGCGCGGATGGCGCGCTGGTGCGCCGAGCGCACCACTCAGGAGGCGGTCGACACGCTGGGCGGAGCGATGATTCCGGCCGGACCGGTGCTCAGCCCGCAACAGGCGCTGGATCATCCGCATATTCGCGCCGCCGGCTTCATGCAGGATGTCGATTATCCGGGCTTGCCGATACCTGCACCGGTCGCACGTGCTGCCGTCCGGCTGTCGGAAACGCCGGGTGAAATCGTGGCGCGTCCGCCGATGCTTGGCGAGCATACCGATTCTGTCCTTGCCGAACTGGGCTATGACGCGGCTGCGATTGCCGCACTTCGGCAAAGCGGCATCATTTAGCGGATATGTATCTTGAGCCCGGCGGGGCGGTTCATGGCGCGAAGCGGTCGTTCATTCATAAAGACTGAATCGAGCCGGTCAGTCGGCCACTGGCCGATTTCTTCCATAACATCTCATACGCGAATCAAGCGGCATTGGATTTATCGGCTCCTTCCCCGCCAACGTCCAATCCGAGAAACGTCGCACTCCGAGCCATCTCACCAGAACGAGCATCCCACTCCTGCGGCATTTGAGTTTGTCGGCTTCTTACTCGCCGACACACAATACGAAGACGCAGCAGTCACAAACATCTCACCAGAACGAGCATCCCACTGCAGCGACATTGAATTTGTCGCCTTCTTATTCAACAACACACAATCCGAAGACGCAGCAATCACAAACATCTCATCAGAACGAGAATCTCACCGGCACTACATTACACACGGCCTGCGCGGTCGTTGACCGTGGTCGCCTTGCTAGAATATCGTTGAATTGCTGAACGCAACAACAACCGGTGACAGAGCCCGTGGTGGCCGACGCTGACGACAAGCAAAACCAGCGAGAAGCTGAATGCTCAAACACCGTGTTCCACGTCAACCGCATGATCTAACCGTCGATCGAGCGCGATGGCCATATGGAGAGTACTTATGAACGAGACTCAGAAGATGATCGCCGTCGCCGGCGGCGAAGCGATTGCAGCGGGCCTACTAGCGTCAGCTGCACTACGGGCTGCGCTTGTGCCCATTGCGAACCGCGACGAAGTCCTTGCCGGGATCAATGCTTTTATTGATCAAACCTTGAATATCAGTGGGCCGGGCAGTGGAGATGCGCATGATGAATTGAATATGCTGATGCGCGAAACGGCTCGTATTCAGGCCACCCAACATTTGGATGGCATCCAGCGAATGCTAAACGTTAGAAAATGATCGAGCGCGTCGGCCCTGCTGCAAGTTCTGCTAGTGGCGCTCGCACTTCGCGGCCCGAAGCAAACCTGCTGTTGGAAACCGCTGCAAAGTGTTCAAGCATCTCAAGGCGTCAAATCCGGATCGAAAACCGATCGATGGCTGATAGCGTCTGGGTGAACACATCAACGTCCCGAAGGTAGATCGATTGCCGCAAATACGCGATCTCCTGGTCGCGTTTGGCTTCATCGATGTCGACGTACCAAGCCCTTGGGCGGCCCTCATCGCCAGGACTCCAGCGATAGCCACGCTTTTTGAGTTCGTCTTTGAGATCGAACGGGGCTTGCTCAGCCCAAATCCGCACGGTCTTTCGGCGCGCGTTCTCAAGCAGTAATGACAGGGCGGTGCGATCAGGACCGGGAATGGTATGGGCAAGAATTTCCAACAGCGCATGGCAGTCGTCGACGGCACGGTGTGACCTGTGAAACATCCCGATGCCGCCCAGCAAATAGCCAAGCCGGGATCCTTCAAATCCATGCGCCCGCCATTCGATTTGGTTGACCGAACAGGCCCAGGGTTTTGTCGCAAAAACCGGCCAATACCGTTCGGCAAATTTGCGGTCAAAGCTCGCATTATGGGCGATGATCACGGCCGCATCCGAAGCAAAAGCGGTGATCGCGTCGCCGTCGATTTTATGGCCGGCCGTCATTTCGTTGGTAATGCCGTGAAACTTGATGGCGTCGTCGGGGATGGATTGGGTGGGCTCGTTGAACGAACTAAAGCTATCCAGCACCGTCGCAACCGTGCCGTCTGGATGATAGGAAAACTTGACCATGCCAAGTTCAACCACCTCGTCAGAGGCGGTATCTAGTCCGGTGGTTTCGACGTCGAGCAAAATTCCGACTTTTGAGACCTCCGTCGGTGTCGAAAAATGCTGCCGAAAGGACAGTTTTCGCAGCACACGAAACTCCCCTGATCGTTCGAGAGTTTGAGCCATTGCTGCAAGATCAGGGGCGGTCGCTGTCATAAACCGTGCTCGGTTCTGGAAGGTTACAAGCGGACGATATATCTCTCGTGCATCTCTAGCGCACCTCAGATTAAGGTATAATAATACTACAAAGTCCAAAACCTCATTGGTTTCAGTTAGGATCCTTCTCGCTGCCCTTGAGTTGTCTCCAAATCTGGAGTATAAACTCCACATATGGAGTTAAACACATGATCCCGGAAAAAGTCTCTATTGCCGCCGAGCCGGTCGCTTTGGATCGACGCTCTGACCCCGAGATTCGCAAGCAGATGTCCGGGCCGGCAATGCGCACCTTCTTTAATCTAGCCGAGCGCTGGGAGCTGTCGATCGGGGAGCGCCGGGCGCTTTTGGGTTGGCCGAGTGAATCGACCTATCATAATTATCGCAAGGGCAATGTTGGGACACTGTCCTACGACGTGCTCACCCGTGTCTCGTTGCTGATCGGCATGTTTAAAGCACTTCACATTCTTTATCCCGACTTCGCTGATCGCTGGATGCGGCTGCCGAATTCCAACCCGACGTTTGGCGGGCGCCCGCCGATCGAATGGATGACGGCCGAAGGTGGGATGGACGGCCTCTTTCGGGTGCGCCGACTTCTTGACGCGCGGCGAGGTGGTTGGAATTGAGCCCGCCGATCATTGCGGCGCATCTCAAGGATACGCATCGCCTCATCCCAAGCCGCTATCCGCCCACCGGGATTCTCGATCTCATCGCGAAGCCTGAAGATTTCGAGGCGATTGCGGAGCTCGAGGGCTGGACCAACGATCGGATATCGGCGGAGCTTGGCGTGCTACGCATCGTTCCAGCAGGAGAATGGGTGTTGGGCCGCGCCAATGCGACCGCGATCATGGCGGCCTATTGTCATCCCCACGAGACCGGCGGCCGCTTTACCGGCAGAGACCGCGGTGCCTGGTATGCTGCGCTCGCAATTGAGACCGCGATCAGAGAGACGGTGTTTCACAGAACCAAGGAGATCGCCGAAAGCGGTATCCTTGAAACCACAGTCCAGATGCGCCAGTACCTCGCCGATTTCGAAACCGACTTCCATGATGTTCGATCGAGCCCCGAGTTCGACGCTTGCCACGATCCCGACAGCTACGTCGCAGGCCAACAGCTCGGTGCCACTCTTTTAGAAAGTGGATCGAATGGTTTGTGGTATCGCAGCGTCCGCGATCCGGGAAATGACTGTGTCGTTTGTTTCCGCCCCGCTCTCGTTAATAACGTACGAACGGGAGCACATTTTGAATACCGATGGGAAGGCCAACCAGATCCTAAGGTGACACAAATAAACGCCGGTTGATTCTTTTTGGACGCTGGCACCGCCACGCTTAAGAGGCAGCTCCCTGGAGAAGCAAAGCGCCTCGTTTAGTATGGAAAATTGTCAATGAGCAGAATTCTATTTACCAGCGTAAAAAAGGGGCATCCGTATTTAGAACAGGGGCACTGGTTCTTCCACGAAGGCCAATGGGCTATATGCGCTTCAGCCGACCACCTCGCTAAGAATATCTGGAGGGCCCAAATTTACTTCGAAAAATACGACAAGCCACTTCCGAACAAAGCTGCAGAGTTTGCGTCTTTGAACCAAGTCAAACAATTCATCTCAGAGTATTTTGAAGGTCCGGTGATAGATTGCAAACCAAGCCAATTTCCGAAGCCGGGTGGCTTGTGATTACATCTGCCGGCCGCGGGAACGTCGAGCATGTCTATCGTGGTGCGATGAACGTCGAAGCCCGGTCCTTAAGAGCGGCCAAAATGGCTTTCGGCAGTCGGCATCGTCAACCCGCCCCATTTATTGACGGCGGGCGTGCCAGCCCGCGGGGCCAACGTCTCGAGCTGACACGCCACCTACATCTAATCCGGCCAGCGAAAACTCGACCGGCCTGATGGGCTCCGGACGGGTTCGCCGCCATCCCCATCGCCGCAATTGATCCGCCCCAGCGTGCGGCTTCTCCTGCGGTCCCCGCGCTTATGGGTCCGGGTCCCCTTTTGCGCCTTATGCCGCCTCGCTCGGAAGCGTTGACGTCATGTCGGCGATCTTCTGTGTCAATCGGCGTTCAAATTTGACCCCGGATCGGCGTCCAATTTTGACCCCTTTGAGCGGCGGGTTTTGACGGTAGCGCTCGCCTCGTCGGAGCTGGCCGGGGTTGCGGAGACG
>Ga0075522_10002172_pt1 | contig 14679 bp, 15 predicted proteins | sample NGEPerA_FD_74796 | JGI IMG/M metagenome (GOLD analysis project Ga0075522, IMG submission 74796) | Arctic peat soil microbial communities from the Barrow Environmental Observatory site, Barrow, Alaska, USA - NGEE PermafrostL2-A | ecosystem: Environmental > Terrestrial > Soil > Wetlands > Peat ... | reverse complement strand
TGTTCGTGTTTGCATCGATAACAACCACAAGCGCTTGCGCCGAGCCTTTTTCAAGCTCTTTTCGCGCTCCGAGCCGCTGCCGTCACGCCGCCGCTACACCGGCCGCGCGAAACCCACGTTTAAGTATGTACTCAAGACCTCGCGGCCGGGCATCCGTGGGCGGGATTCAAGAGAGGCGTTCGCTATTAGGTACCTTGAAAGGAGGTCAACCCTTCGAACTGGCTGGCGGTGTGCACCGGCATCGATTTGGCCGTGACCGCCTCTCGCGCCTCCGGCGAGCGCAAGTACCTCGGCGGCCTCGTCATGTTGCTGCGCGAGCAGAAAGTGGCGCGACCAGGTGCCGCCTCCTCCGCCTAGGCTACGGCATCATCAATTAGAGGAGAACGCCCGCACGCCCGAAGGCATCGGCGGTATCGCGGTGATCTCGCCCTCGCCTGTGTCGCACGCGACCGTCTTAGTGCGGAATGGGCGCGGAGGAGAGCCTGCCCAACTCTCCGGGTCGCGCGAGCTGTAGGACGCCTGTCCGGACTCGGCGACCCTCATGAAGAGGTCGAGCCCCGTCAGACCTGAAACGCGGACTCGAAGGCGGGGCTTGCCGAGCACGTAGTCGCACCCCGCACACGGCGAGCCTCGTTGCGCTCAGGCCCACTCTGTTACGGAACGAAGGTGAGGAGGATCACGAGTTGGTCCTACGAGGCCTTGCGCGCGACCTGAAGAGCCTGTTGCACAACGAGGATCTTCTCGGTCGCTATTCAGACAACGTGCTGACCGTATTCTTTTTGGAACTCGACACCGCACACGCCCGCTCGCAATGCGAGGCACTCATTAATCGTCTCGCGCAAAGCGATAACGCGCTCCTCGCGCGCTCCAATGTCGCGATCGGATTAGTCGAATCGTTCGAAACGCCGGACTCTATTGGATTGCTTAAGGAAGCACTCCGGCGGCTCGAAGGTGCCTGGCGGCTAGGAGGCAATCGAATCGTGGACCATCCTGTTCCTGTCGAGCATGAAATCCGAGAGAACTTGCAGAGCATTTTTATCAGCTATGGGGGACCCGACCAGGCTTTTGCCGAGAAACTAAATAAGGCGCTCAAGCTACGTGGCGTTCAAACCTTCTTCTTCCATGAGGACGCACCGCCTGGCGACAAATTGCATGATGTTATGCGGGCGGGTGTCAACACTCACGATCGAGTTATACTCATTTGCTCCAAGGAGTCGCTCGAACGACCGGGTTTACTCAACGAACTGGAGGAAACTCTAGCGCGGGAGGCCCGCAATGGTGGGGCGACGTATCTCTTGCCTGTTCGGCTCGATGACTACGTAATTGACCAGTGGAAACCGGCGAAACCCGGACTTGCCCAAACGATCCGGGATCGCGTAATCGCTGATTTTCGTGACCACAGCCATCCGACTGCCTTCGCCGCTGCGGTGGCGAAGGTATTGGCCGTCCTCACAAAACGCGAAGAAAAATCGTTCGATACTTCGGTGAACACCAGGCGAAGTAAAACGATACCAGGATAGTCTCACTCATCTCGCGAGACCCAGCTTCGCGCTTGGTAGCGGTCCGGCATCGTATATCTAGATTCGTTCCATTCAGCGCCTCACCGGTGGCTTTCCGCTACCGGATCCGTGCGCTCGGTGCCCTGGGCCTCGCCGACGGTGACGGTAGGCTGGTAGTGGGTCTGCTCACGAGGCCGAAGTTCGGCTCCGCAATTTTGGGTCCGAGGCTATATCGCCGACCCTGCCGGCACCCAAAAGGTGTTCGGCTGCGACCCAAATTTTTCCGGACGGGAGGATTTGGGTCGACAACCTAACGGCGGGCTGGCAATCTTCCCTGACGGGAAGATACGGGCCAGTTATGTCGCTAAAACCAGAACCATTCCCGTACGGGAAGATCGCGGACGCAGGCCAAGTCGGGGCAGCGATCCGGGCGAAGCGGCGTGCGATCGGGATGCGGCAGGAGGAGCTGGCGTCCCTCTCCGGCGTTGGTGCCCGCTTTCTATCCGAGGTCGAGAACGGGAAGCCATCGGCGGAGATCGGTAAGGTTCTACAAGTTCTGAGGCGTCTCGGCCTGGAGCTTTCCATTCGCCCGCGTGGCAGCGATGGGTTGGGCGACTGATGGATCGCCTCGGTGTCTACTTCGACCAGCGTCTGGTCGGCGGCGTGACGGTCGACGAGAGTGGCAGATTCAGTTTCGAGTACGACGACGGCTGGATCGCGCAACCCGAGAGCTTCGCGATCTCTCAATCTCTCCCACTCAAGGCAGAGAAACACGAGGAAGGGGTTGGCCACGCCTTCTTCGCCAACCTCTTGCCGGATGGTCACGTTCGCCAGCTCGTCGCGAGGCGCCTGGGACTGTCGGAGAGCAACGACTTCGCCCTCCTCGACGCACTCGGCGGCGAATGCGCCGGGGCGCTGGTCGTAAGCCGTTCACCGCCCGAGCTCGGGCAACCCACCTACCGGCCTATCGACGAGACCGAGATTGCGCAGCTCGCCAGTCGGGGCCGTGCATTCGCGGAGACCAGTGGGACAGGCGGAATCCGCCTTTCCCTCGCCGGGGCCCAAGACAAGCTCCCCGTCAAAGTTGAAGGCGGCCGACTTCTCCTTCCGGTGGGCGCGTCACCGAGCACGCATATCCTCAAGTTCGCTAATCGGGACTACAAACATCTGCCTGAGAACGAGCTCTTCGTCACGCGGCTCGCTGGGCAGTGCGAGCTTCCGACCGTGAGCGCCGAGCTCACGAAGATCGGGAAAGGCAGGCACCTCCTCGTCAAACGCTACGACCGCGTCGTCGACGGCAGCGGCAATATCCAGCGGCTGCACCAGGAGGATCTCTGTCAGGGCCTCGGCGTCCCGCCCGGGAAGAAGTACGAAGAGGAAGGTGGGCCGCGATTCGACCAGTGTTTCGCGGTGATCGAGGGGGCGTCCTACGAGCCGGCGCTCGACACCCGGGCTCTGATCCGCTGGCTCGCTTTCAACGCGATCGTCGGCAACGCCGACGGCCACGCAAAGAATCTATCCCTGCTACGTACGGCAGGACGATCCATCCGTCTGGCGCCGTTCTACGACCTGCTCTCGACCGCCGCCTACCCGCGAATCTCCTCTCGCCTCGCGATGGCTGTCGCTGGCCGCTCCGATCCCGGGCAGATCCAGGGAAAGGATTGGCGGGCCCTCGCGAAGACCATCGGTGTCGGCGGGTTTGTCGAAGACACGGTTCGAGAGCTGGCCGAGGAGCTGCCCGAAAGAGCGGAAACGATCCGCTCGAGCATGACGGAACAGTACGGCCGGCTGCCCGTCGCAGAGATCGTAGTCGCGGCGATCAGAAAGCGGTCACGGCGTAGTCTGCAGCTCTTGAAGCTGTGATTGAATGACCGGACGCCGATCTCCCGCTGACTGTCGTCGGCTTCGCGTCGCAGTTGCTCGACGAGCGCCCGAAGACTGTCTCGTCGTGAAGCGAAACGACCCCAAATCCGTATACCCTCCGTATACCCAAATGCGTGATGAGGCGATTCGACTCGGCGCGGTGTGTTAAAGACGTGGCGACAAACCCTATGAATTTCATATGTTTTGCGCCGGACCGAATTGCCACGCTGCGTCTCCGGTGGCCTCCGAAGCCGGGGGTAGTCGGTTCGAGTCCCGCCGCGCCCACCACTGCATCTCCTCGGAATCGTTCGAGGCCGTTGGCCCGATTTTCTCACCGGCAGCCTCGATCGGGCCCGGATGTAGCAAACCCTGTGGGAAGCGCGCCCAAGTTGGCGAATCGCTGGACGGTTGCGGAAGATCGCCGAGGCTCCCGCCGCCGTCCCTCGGCGGTATCGGCTCTAGCCCGCGTCGCTGACGCTCACGGCGTCGCTCGATATCGGTGGCGAGGTCCTTGGCCTCCGTCTTGGTAGTGGCGGTGCACGCCTCGCTCTGCCACTGCCGATGGGCATCCCGATAGCGGATCCACTAGCGCTTGCCTCTTTTTGTATACGGACGCCATCTCAGACCTCCCGCTTGGTGGGCACGCCGTACCCACCCGTACTCAGAAATAAGCTTCTCCCCGAAGGGAAGCGCGTGTCTAGCTCACGCATTCGTATCGCTCGCGATCAGGTCCAGGTACCGCCGATAGCCGAACACGCGATCTCGGCGCCGGCCCGAAACCTCCTTCACGATCCCGGCCTCGCCGAGCGCGGTCAGGGAGGCTCGGACGGTAGGAGGGGTGAGGGTCAGCAGCTTCGAGGCCTTGGGCACCGAGATGAGGGGATGGTTCTGGAGCAGCTCTTGTACGCGGAGCGGCACTAGCCGACCTGCACCACATGCAAGTCGGAGCTGTGAAACCGGGATCTTGAGCGGGTCGAGGAGAGGGGCCAGCGGATAGAAGACCCGGTCCGGGCGCCCATGTCGGCCGAGCACCGCCCGCCGCCAGAGCGTAACCACTTCCGTAAACCACTTTGAGCGAGACCAGGGGTGACGGCCCGACACTCTCTGTGACGGTAAGCCCCTGATCTCGCTTAGTTCTCCGACGGAGATTCGACCCCTCGATCGTCTTCACACAGTGGAAGTCGAACAGCCAACTCCTTTAACGCCCGCAAGAATCCAGGGCCATTAAGCTGACGACCAGACCGCGTAGTCGTTTCCGTCGGTGGCGACGTTCCAACCGGGTCCCGGATCCCAGGGGCCGGGACCGATCTTGACGGCGACCTTGCCGTCGACGATCGCGGCGTATTTGCCGTCGTCCGCGGCAATAATGTTGACCACGCTGGCGCGCTGCAGACCAGTAGCCTTCCTGATCGCGATGAGCGCCTTGATCTTGGCCTGAATGGTGGGGCCGTAGTCGAAGTAGTGCGGCCAGAAGATGCAGGGGATCCCGGGGTGGGTCAGCAGGTAAGCGTATCCCTGCAACACCTGGTCGCCATCCCCGAACTCATCGGGGTGGGTGCTGTCCTTGTCGGTGTCGTGGTTCTCCAGGAAAGTTACGCTCATGGCTGGCCACCAGCCGATCGCCCCCGGCGGCGCGCCGCCGGTGTTCATCGACCAAAACACCCGCTGGCCGAGGGCGGCCTTGAGCTGCGCGCGGGTCGGGAAGTCGAATGCCATCGATCGTCCGCGCGTGGCGTCGATCCAGTTCATCACGTTCTTTCGATCGGCATCCCAGTATTCCCCCACCGAGAGATAGGGCGCCGAGCCATCGTTGTAGAGCCCAACGAAGGATCCGGCGTAGCCCCGCGCCTCGTCATACCGCCAGCCCTTGAACCCGAGCCCCTTCAGGCCCGTCAGGTACTGGGCGATCGCGGTTTGAACGTCAGGATTCGTGTGATCGAGGTCGCGCGCCGCGGGCTGCCCCTCCCCCGTGTCGGCGCCACCGGTCCCGCAACCGCATTCGTCGTCTCGGCAGACCGCATCAGGCTGGCTGGGGAAAGGTGGGTCTTCGAAATCAACGCACGGAGTCCGGGCGCCGCAACGGTGGTTCACGACCACATCGGCGATGGCTCGCACCTGGCCGAGCGCGGTGATCGCAGCGCCGAGCTCGGCTGCCGTCCCGTACGACGAGTCGAACACATTCCAGCGCGTCGGCATGTATCCTTCGCCGTCAGCGGCCTCACTTGGGGGCGGCAGCCAGACGCCGTCGAAAGGCGCGGCCTGAATGGCCGGCGCGTTGGCGGCCAGGATAGCGTACCAGGAGGTCGGGCTCGACTTGAAGCTCGTATAGTGGAAGCCCTGCAAGAGGACGTCGGTGGGGCTCCCGTTGTTCAGCTCGCCGATCGGCGGTGGAGCGGCCGTCGCCGCCAGAGCGCGAAGAGGATGGGGTCGCGTCGCCACCGTCCCGGGGCGCAGCAACGGCCTGACCAGATGACGCCCATGGCTCGCCCTCAGATGCGCCTCTGGATCGTACGGCCTTCGACTCATGTTCTCTCCCGTCTAACAGAACGACGGTCGGTCTCGGTCTTTCAGCGGAATGGGTCGCACGCCGCTCCGCTGCTCGAGTCTCAGCCATTCGCGCGAGAGGGAGGGCTCCTACCCTTCCCCTGCCGCCGCCTCTATGAAGGCCCGCAGCGCCATCTCCGGCACCCGTACGGCGTTCGAGACTCGGAGGTGCCAGAGCCTTCCCGACTCGCACAGGCGGTAGACCGTGGCGGTGCAGACGCGTAGCCGCTCGGCCACCTCCCGCACGGTCAGCACGGCGAATCTGCAGCTCTTGAAGCTGTGATTGAATGACCGGCCGCCGACCTCCACCACCAAGATACGCGCGCTCATTGTCATCAATTCGACAGCAGCTGCCGCTAAATTGCGGGTCAATCGCGGGCGTGACCCCTCACTCTTGCTTCACCTCCACAGGGCAGGTCGTTGATCGCCTCGATTCCCACCACGTGTCCGCCTCCGATCATGCTCCAGCCGCGGTAGGCGACCAGGTTGCACGGCCGAGGCCCGGCGCAGCCGGGATTAGCGGTCAAGCCGGCCAGGTCCAGCCAGGTGGCGAGAGGCGCGGCCACCCTTGGGCGCCGCCGCCCCCCGTCAGTAGCCCCGCCCGCGGTCGAACCGGTTGGCGAGCGGGCGGCCCGAGAGGAACCGTTCGAGGTTGTCGGCGAACAGCGCTGCCGTCCGCTGGTAGTAGAGCGGCGTCACCCCCGCCACGTGCGGCGTGAGGATCACGTTCTCGAGGTCCCACAGCGGGCTTCCCGCGGGAAGCGGCTCTTCTTCGAAGACGTCCAGCCCCGCGCCCGCCAGCTTGCCCGCGCGCAACACCGCGACCAGCGCCGCCTCGTCGATCACCGCGCCGCGCGACACGTTGTAGAGGAACGCATCCGGGCGCATCTGCCCGAGCCGGCGCGCGTCCATCAGATGGTGGGTGGCGGCCGTCAGCGGCACCGTGAGGCAAACGTGGTCGGCACGCCCCAGCGCCTCGTCGAGCGCGCCGACCGGCAGCAGCTCGTCGACGCCGACGCCCGCGTCGTGCCGGCTGGACAAATCGTGCTTCAGCCCCACCACGTGCACCTCGAACGGCCGAGCCCGCACCGCCAGCGCCTCGCCGATCCGTCCCAGCCCGACGATGAGCAGCGTCTTCCCGGTCAGCTCGCCGGGCCCGTCCGAGCGCGATTTGGGATCGCGCTCCCATCGTCGCGCGAGCTGCGCCCGAAACAGCTTGGGGAACCCGCGGGTGAACATCAGGATCATCGCCATCAAGTGCTCGGCGATGTTGGGCCCATGCACCCCGCTCGCGCTCGTGACCGCCACCCCGCGTGCCAGAATCGCCGGGGTGGCGATCTCGTCCAGGCCAGCCGCCACCGAGCTGAGCCACCGCAGTTGGTGCGCCCGCGCGAGCTGGTCATCGGTCAGGCCACCGGTGACGACCACCTCCGCCTCGGGCAGCGCCCGCGCGAAGTCGTCACCGTCGGCGTAGGTGACCGCGACCCGGCCGTCGAACTGGGCGAGCGCCGTGCGAAAGTAGCCTTCGTCGGTCGAGCCGGGCGGGACGTCGACGAGAACGCGGAGGGGAGCGTGATCCGGCGGCGGCCCGGCATGGACGCCGGTGAATGCGGGCGGGTCGCTGGCGGGAAACGACTCTTCGTCGGCTTCGTCGATCGGATCTTTGGAAGGCACGGGGGAAGTGTGACCCGGCGGGGGGCGGGTGTCAGGTCGGGAACCGCATCTGGTCCACCCAGTCCGCCGTGTTCATGACGCGCGCTTGTCGGGGAAACACCTTGCCCGTGAGCACGGCGTGTACCTCGGCGTCCGTGTCCGCGCAGAGATCGGCGAGCACCGTGCACCGATAATCCTTGTCGGCGGCCTCGCGCAGGGTGGAGAGGACCACGCCGCTCGTCGCGATGCCGCACAGCACGAGGTGATCGATCTCTCCGGCGCGCAAGACGACCTCGAGATCGCTCCCCGTGAACGCGCTCACCCGGCGCTTGGTCACGATCACCTCGCTGCCTTCCGGGGTGATCGCGGGCCGCGGGTCGGAGAGGAAGGCCGCACGCTGTTGCTTGGCGCCGCTGAAGGCCTGGTTGCGCCTGCTCACCTCGGGCATGCCGGGGCGGAAACCGACGACCACGTGGATCACCGGGACGGCGTGGGCGCGCGCCACGCGCACCGCTTCGCTGACGCGTGCGAGGTAATCGGCGGGGTCCGGCGCGCGGTCGATGATTCCAGGTTGGACGTCCATCACGAGGAACGCGGAGCGATCGGCTTGGTCGGACATCCGCCGAGTCTGAAATACGCAAGCCACTTGCGCAAGTAGCATGTATAAATCATACTGGCGGCCATGGGCGCGAAGCGAGCTCGGGCCCCCGCTGCCGAGCCGCTGGCGGTCCGGCTTGCCCTCGCGATCAAGCGCTTGCGGGCGCGCTTCCGCGAGGCGGCCTGGGCCGGCGGCGTCGAGCTGCCGATCGCGCAGGTCGCCGTGATCAAACGGCTCCGCAACGACGGGCCGACCACGGCGTCCGAGCTGGCCGCCGCCGAGCACGTCACGCACCAGGCGATCACGCAGACGCTCGCGGCGCTAAAGCGCACGGGGCTGATCCGCTCCGAGGCGGACCCGACCGACGGCCGCAAGAGCGTCATCCGCGTCACGCCGGCCGGCAACCGCCTGTTCGAGTCGGCGATCGCGTCGCGCGACGCCTGGCTCGCCCGGGCCATCGAGAGCGTCGTCTCGCCGCGCGAGCGCGCCGCGCTCGGCAAGTCGATCGAGCTCCTCGAGCGCCTCGCCGCGGGACGTCCCGAGTCCTAGTCCGCCGCCGCCCATGTCCACCTCGACCCCGCTTCCTTCCGACCCTTCCGACCCGTCCGACCCTTCCGACCCGTCCGACCCGTCCGCGTCTTCCCCCGCTCGCGGTCGCGCGCGGGCCGCCCTCGGCAAGACGTTTCAGTCGCTCGCCACCTACAACTTCCGGCTCTTCTTCATCGGCCAGCTGATCTCGAATACGGGGAACCAGCTCACGAACATCGCGCTGATCCTGTTCGTGCTCAAGCTCGGACACAGCGGCCTCGCCGTCGGCGCGCTCGCCGCCTGCCAGTTCGGGCCGCTGGTCGTGCTCTCGGCGTGGGCCGGCGCGGTGGCCGACCGGACGGACAAGCGTCGGGCGCTGCTCGTGACGCAGAGCCTCGAGATGGCTCAGTCCGCGGCGATCGCCGTCCTGGCGTTCCTGCCCCATCCGTCGCTCGTCGCGCTGTATGCGCTGGCCCTGGCGGGCGGCGTGCTCTTGGCCTTCGACAACCCGCTCCGGCGCTCCTTCGTTCCGGAGATGGTGTCGAAGGACGACCTGCCGAACGGCGTCGTGCTGTACAGTACGATCGTCGCCTTGTCGCAGGTGTCGGGTCCAGCGCTGGCGGGCGCGCTCGTCACGACCGTCGGCTTCGGCTGGTGCTTCGCCCTCGACGCGGCCACGTACCTCGCGGTGATCGCCTGCCTCATCATGATGCGCCCGGGGGAGCTCTTCCGGCAGCCGCCCAGGGCGCGCACCGGTCGCGAGGTGCGCGAGGGGTTCGCCTACGTCGCGTCGGTCCCGCGGCTCTGGATCAGCTTCGCGATGTTCGCCTGCGTCGGGCTCTTCTCGTTCAACCTGCGGGTGGCGCTGCCGCTGTTCGTCACCCGATCGCTCCACGGCACGGTGGTCGCGTTCGCCGTGCTCTACGCCATGATGAGCTTCGGCGCCGTGGTCGGCACGCTCGTGGTGGCGCGCAAACGGCTCGTGGAGCTCCGGCACGTGGTCGTCGGCGCGCTCGCGCTCGGCTGCGCCATGCTGCTCCTCTCGGCTATGCCGTCGGTGCACGCGGCCGAGCTCACGGCGTTTTTCGTGGGCGCGGCGAGCATGGTGTACATGACGGCGTCGACCACGATCGCGCAGATCGACACGCGGCGCGACATGCACGGCCGCGTGCTGGCGCTGCAGACCGCGCTGATTGGCGGCACGGCGCTCATCGGCGGACCCATCGTCGGGCAAATCGCCGACTTCGCGGGCGGACGCGCGCCGATTGTGCTCGGTGGCGTGGTCTGTCTCCTCGCGGCCGGCCTGGGAGAGCTCGGGCGGCGGCGCTTCACGCCGCGCGCGCCCTGAGCTTCGAGTCGGCGCGGCGGAAGTTTGAACCTGGCCCGGCTTGGATCCGGCTGAAAGTGGGCGCGTCGCGGGCGGAGAACGACTTTCGTTGAAACATCGCCGCGCCACCGCGCCCAACCGCAGTAATCTCGACGCACTCAGATCACCACATCGGTTCGCCGCGGGCCCGTTGCGAGGTTCGCGCTGGATAACCATGAAAGAGAGGCCGCAATCCATGCAAGACGAGCAAATCCGTGCGGCCCTGGATAGGCACTGGCACGCTTCCGCCGTCGGCGATGCAAACGCGGAACACGATATTTACGACGACGATGCCATTTGTGATTACCCGCAGTCGGGCGAGCGAATCCTCGGCCGGAGCAATCTACAGGCGTTGCGGAGTCATCATCCCGGCAAGCCGTCCGGCTTCGAGGTCAAGCGGGTCCTCGGAACAGGGGATCTCTGGATCACGGAATACACCATCAACTACCAGGACCGACTGGCCTACACCGTGAGCATCATGGAGCTCCGCGACGGCAAGGTCGTCCACGAAACACAGTATTTCGCGGATCCCTTCGACGCGCCGGCCTGGCGGAAGCAATGGGTTCAGGCGGGCGGGTCGGACGCGAAATGACTGAGCGTCAGTAGCCCCGCCCGTGGTCGAACGGGGTGGTTGACTTGGCGCTCGATCACGACCTCAAATCAGATTCATGAACGCGGAAGCGCGCTCTAGGCTGAGTGTCTCGGGGCTCTTCTGGGCGGCCAGCATGTCGCTCGCCTGCTCGACCGTTTCCATTCGCGCCACGCGCGCTGGCGGCCATCACCGAACGACCTGATTCATTCCCCGTGTTATCGGCGGGCGGCGGTAACCTCGGCTACCTCTAACCAAAAATTAGGCGTCGTTGGCTTTTGTTATTGCGAGAGCTTGAAGCGTTGCAATCACGTCGTTCATTCGCGGGCGTTCCTGAGGTCCGATGTGACTGTCGACGATATCGGGGAAATCTTCGACCGCGAGGTGGTGCTTCTCGAAAGCGGCGGCCCAAAGAACCCGAATGTCGTCTCCAATCCCGGAGGCTTCCACGTCCTCGGCGAGACGAGGCACCTCCGCTGCCACGAAGACGATGTCCTCCATGTCTTTCGCCGACACAAAGTCGCCACCCCGATCGAGAAATGCCACCAGCTTGAGCGCCAGAAAATACGCAGGTGCCACGGCCCGGACGTGACTGCCGTCCCCAAGGGGATAGAGGCGGTAGTTGTCAGCGGCCCGGCGTAGCCACGCGTCTCGTGGAACGTTCATGCCGTCCGGCGACATCAGGTCGATTACGAGACCCGTTTCGCGGACCCGATAACGCTGGGCCTGTTTCAAATCCGGCGTCAGCACCCCGTCAGCACAGAGACGAGCGAGGAGATCCAGTTGAAGGATCCAAGGTTGAACAGAGGAGAAGCAATCCACGTCGTCCGTAACCCTGAGGGGGCTCCCCTCCGGCGCGGCATAGAGCCCGAGGACGCAGCCGCCCAGAAGCACCAATTGGTCTCTCACTTCGCTCAGAACAACTAGCGCCTCCGCGATCCGTTTGCGGTGCTGAGACCCTCTCAAAGGCGAGCTTTCAGTGCGGCTATCGCGACCTCTCGCTCGCGGGCCCCCCCGATTCGGATGCCGTCTACGATCGCCAAAAGCTCGTGGAGCTTGTGGTCCTTCCTGGCGGCCGCCGGCGCCGACGGGTGAATCGGCGTGACAGATCGACCGCGCACCGGCCCCTCTTCCAGAGGGATCACGACCGGATCAGCGTCTCCAGGGAGCTGACTGGCCAGAGGAGATGCAGCGTACGCGGTAGGCAGACCAAGTACGATCTTCCCAGGCTTCGCGGGTGCGATCCAGCGAACGCCGTGAGAGAAGAGCTCACGCGCGTTCAATCGATTCAGTCGCCTTCCGTCCGGCCCCACGACGACGAGCGCGTGACCGACCAGTCGATCCATCGACCGTTGGACATTGCTCTTGGGTACGGCGAGGGAAGCGGCCAGCTCGCGCACCGAGCACCGATCCTTGCTCCGTGCGCCGACGGCCATCTTCAAAACGACCATGAGATCCAGTGGTTCGAGTGGCTGAACTCGGTCGCGTTCCATCGAGTCACCTCAATCGCCCGACGATGTGTCCCTGTATAAGGGACATCATACCATATTCCAGCTTACTATGATTATTATTGTGTCCTATATTTAGGGACATTCGCCCTGCCCCCCCGACTGTCAAGAGCCCCGTTCGCTTCCCGCAGGGAGCGGCTCTTCCTCGAAGACGTCCAGCCCCGCGCCCGCCAGCTTGCCCGCGCGCAACGCCTCCACCAGGGCCGCCTGGTCGACGACCGCGCCGCGCGAGACATTGTAGAGGAAGGCGCCCGGGCGCATCCGTCCGAGCCGGCGCGCGTCCATTGGGTGGTGCGTGGCGGGCGTCAGCGGCACCGTGAGGCAGACGTGGTCGGCGCGCCCCAGGGCGTCGTCGAGCGCGCCGACCGGCAGCAGCTCGTCGACGCCGACGGCCGCGGTGGGGGGCGCGTCGGGCAATCGAACGAGGAAGAGGTTGCCATGGTGCGCTGGTGCCATGTCGACGCTGCACGCCCGAGTCCGAGGCGGTCAGATCGTGGTTGAGGGAAAGACGGAGCTGCCGGAGGGAACCGAGCTCACGCTGGTCATGGTCGACACGGACGACGAGATGACGTCCGAAGAGCGAGCTGATCTGGAAGCTGAGCTCGAGCGCGGTCGGGCCGCGATCGCCTCCGGCCAAGGAATCTCGGGCGACGAGTTGCTCGCGCGCGTACGCGAGCCCTGATGAAGCTGGTTGTCGCGCCTGGAGCGGCGGCGCAGATTCTGGGTCGCCGGCGGTGGTGGACAAGACGACCCGCTTGATTCTCATCAGCCTAGACCAGGCTGAACTTCCCGAAGCACGAGGGGCAGCCCCGTAGAACTTCGACACGGAGCTGGGCACCTTGTCGCAGGTCGGACATTTCTGATCGGGCGAGAGAACGTTGATCACGAGGGCGCCTACCCCGCGCAACGCCAGCGCCCGCGTCGGCTGCGCCATCGTGCCGCGAGGGCGCGTCAACTGTGACGGGAGCGTCGATTTCCCGTCATTGGCAAGCGCGGATAGAATAGGACGATGAGTCGACGGCGCGTCGAGGCGATTATTCGAACAGCTTCGCTGACCGCACTCGTGACGGCAATTGCTTGCGGCGGCGGTAAGGGCACCTGCGGCAACGGGGGAACCGGCGGTACGGGCACCGACAGGGTCGTTGGCAACTATTGCCCCACACCTGTGCAGGGCTCTTGCGGAGACGGCACCTCGTGCGGGGACTATGCCGGAGAGCCGAGCCGGAGCTCGCCGCTCTCAAAAACGAGTGCACCAGCGATGCCTTCGGTCTGATGTGGTCGGATAGCCCGTGCGACATCAGCAGCTCCACCGGTGGCTGTATGATGACCGTAAGCGGCGTCTGCACCATACAGTGGAGCTACTCCCCGGGGGCCGTAGACCAAGCAGTGGACTGCCAGAGTGGAGGCGGCACCTGGGAGTTCGGCCCGTTTTTTAGCCCCGACTACCTCGAGGCCGCCGCCTGGCCATCAGCTCTCGGCCCGTCCCCCTACCACTTCTTCAACTGCGACACCTGCACCAGATTCCCGCACCCATCCCGCAGCATCGCGATCTTCGCATACCCCACGTCCTTCACCGGCTCGGTGAACTCGGCCCCGAGCGCTTTCATGCGGTCGTAGTCCGCCTGCACGTCGTCGCTGAAGAACATGGCGGCGGGCTGGTTCTGCTGGAGCTTCGCCTGCTGGTAGGCCTTGTCGGGCGGGTTGTTGTTGAGCGCCAGCTGCAGCTCGGTGCCTTCCGGCTCCTCGGCCGACGCCACCGTGAGCCAACGATATCCACCGTTGGTGTAGTCTGCCTTCTTCACGAAGCCCATCACCTCCGTGTAAAAGCGCAGGGCCCGGTCCTGGTCATCCACATACACGCTGGTCAGTTTGATCTTCATGGTGTCCTCCTGCCTTCATGACGAAACCTAACGCCAGAATGTGACCGCGTGAACGTCATCCGATGCCGATCTCGATGTCGAGCGCGCCGAGCCGCTCGTCGTCCATGACCAGGTCGATCCCCGCGATCTTCCACCCCACGCCTTCGGCGCCCCCCGCGATCGCAAACACGAACGCCGAGCGCACCAGCCCCCGCACGGCCCACACTGCCCCGGGCGCCCCGTCGATGAACGCCGGCAGCGCGTCGGTCGCGCGGCCCTGGAAGGCGCGGGCGACCTCGGCGGCTCCCCGCACCTCGGGCGCTAACGCGGGCCCGCCGCGGTCCTGGTAGGCCGCGGCCACCCGCAGGGACTTGGCGTCGGCGCGCAGCACGGCGTCGGGCGACAGCACCGCGAGCAGGCGATCGAAGTCGCCGTCGCGCGAGGCGGCCAGGAACGCGCCGACCAGCTCGCGGTGTTGCGCGACGTCGGTGGGGGGCGCGGCGGCTCCGCGGACGCGGTGGCGGGCGCGGCTGGCGAGCTGGCGGGCCGCCGCCGGCGTGCGCTCGACGATGGGTGCCACCTCTTCGAATGTCAGGTCGAACATGTCGTGCAGCACGAAGGCGACGCGCTCCAGCGGCGCCAGCATGTCGAGCACGATCAGCAGCGCGGGGC
>Ga0075522_10002171_pt1 | contig 14684 bp, 10 predicted proteins | sample NGEPerA_FD_74796 | JGI IMG/M metagenome (GOLD analysis project Ga0075522, IMG submission 74796) | Arctic peat soil microbial communities from the Barrow Environmental Observatory site, Barrow, Alaska, USA - NGEE PermafrostL2-A | ecosystem: Environmental > Terrestrial > Soil > Wetlands > Peat ... | reverse complement strand
AGCTCGCTCCATCCGGAATCTCCGCGCCACATTTTTCACAAGTCAGAATCGCGAGCCTCCAAAATACGCTTAAGAAACCTAACAGCCGAAGATTCGCTTTGCAATGAGAGATCGCCAACCAACACGAGCGAAGGAAGGAGAAAGTTGCGGCCAGCCCTAGTACGCAAGCAGGTCGCGAACCGCCGCAGCCAGATCGGCGCTTTGCGGAAGAATTACATCCTCAAGATTCGGCTGATAAGCGCAGAACGTGTCCATCGCCGCAACACGACGCACAGGTGCATCCAGTTCGTCAAACAACTGATCGGCGATGCGGGCGACAATTTCCGCGCCGTAGCCCCACGAAAGCATGTCTTCGTGCGCGACGATCACGCGATTCGTTTTGCGGACAGTGGCGGCAATCGCGTCCCAGTCAAACGGAGCGAGCGATCGCAGATCAATAATCTCCACGGAGATGCCGTCGCGCTCCAACTGCGCCGCGGCTACTTCGGCGCGATGCACGACGGCCCCGTATGTGACGATGCTTACATCCGTGCCTTCCCTCGCGACGCGCGCGCGCCCGAACGGAATCGTGTAATCCGGCCCCGGATACGCGGAGCGATTGTAAGGCTGCCGGTACAAATGTTTGTGCTCGAGAAACAGCACGGGATCGTCGCCACGAATCGCCGTGCGCAGCAAGCCGCACAGGTCGAGAGCCGTCGAAGGCATCACCACGCGAATTCCCGGCGTGTGCGTGAATATGGACTCGCCGCTCTGGCTGTGATAAATCGCGCCGCCTGTCAGGTAGCCGCCCGTGGCCACCCGGATGATGGCCGGCGCTTTGAACGCGCCATTCGAGCGCCATCGGAATAACGGCATTTCATTGCGCAGCTGCATCATGGCCGGCCAGATGTAATCGAAAAATTGAATTTCCGCGACCGGCTTCAGTCCGCGCGCCGCCATTCCCAGCGCGCTGCCCACGATGCACGCTTCCGCGATCGGCGTGTTGAACACGCGCGTGGATCCGTATTTGCGCTGCAAGCCGGCGGTCGCCTTGAAGACGCCGCCCTTCCCCTTCAAATCCTTCAAGTCGTCTTCATCGCTGCAATCGGCCACGTCTTCGCCAAACACGACAATGCGTTCGTCGCGCGACATTTCATCGGCCAGCGTGTGCGAGATCATTTCCACCATGGTGCGCGGCTCGCCAGAAAAATTTGGCGTGGATTCAAAGCGCGAAGAGGTCGGATCGACATCATGCGAATATTGATTCACGAGAATGCAGTCCGTCGCCGGCAGTTCCGCCGCCAAGGCCTGATCGGATGCTTCGCGAACTTCGGCGTCCACTTCCCTTTCAATCGCTTCCAATTCCTTTTCGTTCACGATTCCTTCGCGCACCAGATACAGCCCGAACTTGGGAATGGGATCGCGGTGCGCCTCGTCTTCGCGCACGCCGACAGGCTTGTAAAGCTTTTCATCGTCGGAAAGCGAATGCGAATAAGGCCGCGTAACCTGCGCGCGCAAAAGAGCCGGACCTTTGCGCGAGCGGCAGTATTCCGCGGCGCGCTGCAAAACCGCGTAACTCGCCAGAGGATCGCTGCCGTCGCACTCTTCCAGGAACAGTCCAGGATAGCTAGACACCAATTTCGCAATATTTCCGCCCGGCGTCTGGTATTTCACGGGAACGGAAATCGCCCAGCCGTTATCTTCAATCAAAAATAAAATCGGCAGCTGGCGCAGGCACGCCAAATTCAGCGCCTCAAAAAATTCTCCCTCGCTCGTGGAGCCGTCGCCTCCCGAAACGTACACAATTTCGTCTTGCTTGTGGCGAACATGCTCGCCAAGCGGCGCCTGCTGCGCCTGCTTCAACGCATTCGGAAATTTGTCAAAATACAGGGAGGCCTCTGCCATGCCGACAGCATGCGTGTATTGCATTCCGGTGGACGAGGATCGCGGAAGAATGTTCAGACGTCCAATGCCCCAGTGCGATGGCATCTGCCGGCCGCCGGAGTGCGGATCGTCCTTTGCTCCCACGGCCTGCAAAAACATTTCAAGCGACGTAACACCCAGCGCGAGGCACAGCGCGCGATCTCGATAATACGGATACACCCAATCGTGGCCCGGTCGTAACACGAGACCGGCAGCGGCTAGCACACCTTCGTGGCCCGCGCCGCTGATCTGGAAATATGTTTTGTTCTGGCGTTTCAGCTGGATTTCGCGGTCGTCAATCCGCCGGGAAAGAAACATCGTGCGGTAAATACGAAGAAGATCCCCCCGGGACAAACCTTGATACCGGCTAGAATCGTATTTTTCAGTGTTATGGCGAGCTTGAACCGGCATCCGAATCACCTTGAGCTGTCTCAGGACAGCTAGTTTCGGAACACTCCCCATTATATCCAAAGCCGGTCAACAGGCGAAGGCACGGAAAGAATTATTCTCAAAAGAGTAGCCAACCGGATAGCTCACGCCTCGGCACAGGATCCAGGGCTTGGAACAACGGACGCACACGGATATAACCCCGATACGAAGGATAAAGGATAAGGCTGCATCTTAAAAGTGCGTGGGGTTCGGACGGAGATCAAAAGCTGGTTTCGGCCTATTTCCATTTGAATTTTCTTTAATAATCCGTGTTCATCCGTGTGCATCCGTGGTTACAACACTATTCGCAAAAAAATCGCGGCGAGCGGTCCATCCCGGGGTGTGGTGCCGGGATGAAGCCGCCCGCCGCGCTGATGGCGGCGCAACCGGGGGGGATGAGCGCCGACATATTGCCAGCGCACAGCGTCGCGGCAGCGACGGTGCGCCGGCAATTCCTGTGAGTCCGCTGCAAGCCGGTTCCTTGTGTCAGCAGCGGCACACTCAAATTAAATTTCTATTTCTGTCCGGCCGGAAACGCCGAGTCCGTATCGGCGGATGCTGCCGAAGCCGTACCGAGTTCCATCACGAACAAACCCTCAGTGGCGGACGCCGCCACCAGTTGATTCCCTGCTTCGCGCGAGCGCAGTGCGGAAATGGAATCATCCGCGCTGGGACCGTTCAGTTGTCCCCACGTTTTTCCGGCATCGCGTGAGAGAAAGAGGTCTCCGTTGGCCGTCGACACGACTACGGCATTTTTCACCGGCGCCATATCGTCAATCGATAGTTCAGACAGGCTGGCCTGCGTCCAGGACTCTCCCATATCGCGTGATACAAACACTCCGTGATCGCTGGCCAGCACGACTGTGTTTTCGTCCGACGGGTGCAAGTGCAAAGCGCCGCGCGGTTCAAATGGCAGGGCGCGAGAAATCCATGTTTTTCCGTTGTCGCCCGACACCTCAAGCTGGCGCGAGGAAAGCGCCCAAACGTAAGAGTTCCCGTTGCCCATACGCACGGCACGTATTGAGGCTGTGTGGAAAGCAGGATTGGATGCGGCAGGCGTCTGCCCGCCCGGCGCGAGGTTGACTACGCGCCAGGTAAGTCCGCGGTCCAGCGAAACCATCAAGCCGTCCTCGGTTGCCGCATACCAGGCGGTCGCACCGAATGCCATGTCGTTCACCTTGGCGTGGAGCGGCACAATCGTTTTTGCGAAGGAAAATGCCACGGGGCTGACGACAGTTTTAGAGGCCGAATGCTTTGCACCAGCCTTCGACGAAGCTGTTTTTACCCCAGCCGCGTTCCTGTTCTGAGATGGCGCGGCCTTGAAAGGAACGATTTGATCGACAGAAACCCACGAGTTTTTCGACCCATCGAATCGCAACAATCCGCCAGGACCCGGCGCGGCAAACCAGCCGTCGGGCGACGCAAAAATGTGCTTCGGGGGGCCGTATTTCAAGCCGGCCGCCAGTGGAGTCCACGTTCGGCCCGCATCTTTCGTTTCCAGCAAAGGTTCAAAGCTGCTGGTCAGCACCACCAGCGCGCGCTCCGGATGCTGCGGGTCAACAGCCGCGTCCACGATCCGGCGATGCGAGAAGCCCTGATTCGCGGCGCGATATGTCTGGCCGCCATCTCCGCTTACTTCAACGCCAAGCCTCTCCGTCCCCAGGATCAAGCGATCCGTATTTTCCGGGTCAATCACCATGGAAAGAATGCTCCACGACGCAGGCGTAATCAGGTGCCAGCTTTCGCCATCGTCAGACGTCTTCCAGAGGCCGGTCGTCGTGGCGTCATAGACCGTCGCAGGCCGTTTCGGATCAAATAGAATGTGCACGGCCCGCTGGGAATCATTGGGAATGCCGTTGAACTTTGCCCACTTCGCTCCGCCGTCCCGGCTGTGGTAGATACCTGAACACGTACTGGCAAGCACATGCGCGGGATTATTTTGGTCAATCACGATGCTCATGACGTCCGAGTCATCATCTATGCCTTGGTGAACAGGCATCCAATTCTTCCCGCCGTCGACGGTTTTCCACGGTAGGTGATACGTGCCCGCGTAAATTGTGTTGGGATCGCGTGGGTCAATCGCGATCGAATCAAAATTCCGCAGATCCTCGTGCTCTTCCGGCGAAATACGCGCCCAATTCTTACCTGAGTCCACTGAGCGGTACACGCCGTTCGTGGTCCCTGCAACTAAAATGTCCGGGTTCGAGGGTGCTTCGGCAATCGCGCGAACGACAAGTCCACTGAGGCCAATCAGTTGCCAGGTGTGCCCCGCGTCCGTGCTGCGATAAACGCCGCCGCCTTTCGAGCTGAGCGTCCAACTCGTTGCATAAATTGTGTTTGCGGACCGCGAATCCACAGCCATGGACATAATGACGTCGTCATGGTGGTCTCCGATCCTTCCGAGGAGGGACCAGTGCTCTCCGCCGTCGTGCGATCCGAATACGTGCCCGTCCGACGTGCCTAGAAATAGGGTTTGTGTGCTGCCAGGAACCGCTGCAAGGGACTGAACGTCTCCACCTGGGGGTCCAACCTGCCTCCAGGTCTGAGCGCTGCAGGAGAACGACATTACCAAAAGGCCAGCAATCGCTAAAACCGGCTTTCTGTATCCCACACTCATACCTTGGCCTCCGACCCTTAGCTCCCTACAGGAACTTTTGACACGATTGCCACAGTCCCGCCAGAAGCGCAGGGTTGGTTCGTGTAAAAGACTATCGGCAAATCGGGAAAAAACACGCTGGTCGGAAGGACAGAATTGGAACGGGCGGGACAGCCGTCCGGACGGTCAGTGAAAATAATTCGACAATAGTGGCAAACCGTTGAAGAGCTTCGAGTTGTAAAGTATTGGTACCGCTGGTTATAGTACTACTAGGATGTAAAGTTCTCCGGCAACATATAGAGTTTACCGCGCCGGAATCGACTATTTTGCAGGCTACCAGCGTTTAACGCCTGTATCTTATCTAGAATGTGATAGTTACGATAAGACGTTTCGCCGGCATGTTTGGCTCTATTTTTGCCTTACCCTAATACAGCTTGGTAGTGGGACAATAGGGGGAGCGTATATGGCCATCTTACTAGTGAAGGTAATGGTTACCTGGTCCGCCATCGCTATCGTCACAGGGTTTAGCTTGGGAGCGGCGATTCGCCGTGGGGACCGCGTCCGCAAGGACGCGTTTCTATCCTGCGTGTTTGCCTACTTGGAGATAATGCAGACGTCTCGCGTCAGATAACGAAGATTCCCCGCTAAGGACTGCGGCGGCCTAGACCTTCAATCCAGCGAATCAAACAGATCAGAGGTAGCTTTAAAATCAGCGTCTCCGGCGCGGATCACCTTTGGATTCGCGTTTTTGAACGGCTCTTCGGTAGGAATCCTATCCAACCAGCGGGTGTGAGACAACTTCTCGTGTTCTGAGAAATCCAGACGCACAATTAAGCGAATATCGGAATTGCCATCCGCTGACGCGGTGTCATCGGCGTGTGCGGAATCTTCGCCCGAGGATTTCTTCCCGCCTGATTTCCCGTGCGACTTCGACTTTTTAGGCGCTTTCGCGGGCTTGGCCGTTTCCTCAACCCCACTTTTTTCAACTTCATTCCGCTCAAATTTCACCTGCAACTTTTTGTCGAGACGGAAGCCCTGCTTCCAGCCGTCGATGCGGTGACGCGCCTGCTGCGCGGATTCTTCGTTGCCGTCGAATTCAAAAACCAAAAATGATTGTGCCATGACATGAATATTGGAGGGCGCTGCGCGCTGTGTCAAGACCGGATGGCGGCGCGAGGTATCGCTTCTTGGCGAAGCGGTTGAAAATGCGGTTAGAACTACTATCCGGGAGCACGTATTGTAAGGGGCAACTGTCGCGTGTATGATTTGCGTGAAAGGCGCTTCCAAATTGCAAAAGCTCATAATCAATATTGCAGCGATCGCGGCTATTTTCGCTCTGCTTCTTCCGGGCGTGTCTGCGCTGGCCGAAGCCGTTTCGGCGGACAATCTGCCCGCATGCTGCAATACGGCGTATTGCCCCCTGCATCATCGTCAAATGAGCGGCGTGCAAAAGGACAAGAACCTTTGCGGCGCCATGGGTGCGCCGGGGCAGCACGATTGTTCCATGCGGGCCTGCGATTCCGCGCGAAGTCCCGCAGTAGGAGCGGAGCAATTTGTCCTCGTTACTCCGGTTGCGCTGCGCGCTCCGGCCGCTGCGGACGAAACCGCGGCCTTGGCGTTTCAGCATTTTCCGTTTGTCACTTCAATCCCCGTAACTCCGCCGCCTCAATTTCTTCTGAGCTAACTGAACGAAGACCGTTTCATTGGCAATTTGTGCCGGACTGGGAATTTGTCCGTCCGCTGTCGTTTGGAATTTAACTCAGAAGAGGGAAAAAATGAAACCTAGGAACCGTTTGTATAATTCAGTTATAGGCGCAACAGTTTTCGCAAGCGCTTTGGCCATTTGCATCGCTCCGGCACGAGCTGAGATTTTCGGAAATGTGCATGGCATCGTACACGATCCCCAGCATCGCCCGATCCAGGACGCCACAGTTGATCTGAAGGCTCAGCATTCCGATTACGCGCAGCATCAGAAAACGAATGACAACGGTGAGTTTGAATTCAGCGCCGTGCCGCTCGGCGAATACACCGTTACCGTCACCGTGGCCAGCTTCCAACCGCTCCAGCAGAATCTCATCGTCGAGTCTGGCTCAAGCCCCGTACTCCACTTTCAATTGGAATTGGCTGGCGTAACGGAAATAACAGAAGTGTCCGGGGAACCAATTGAAGCTTCCACAGCCTCAGTTACTCCAACAACACTCCTGAGCCGTCAGGACATTCAAGACACGCCTGGCGCGGACCGCACGAATAGTCTGGCCATGATTACGGACTACGTTCCCGGAGCCTACGTCACGCACGACCAGTTGCACATTCGCGGCGGCCATCAAGTAAGTTGGCTGATCGACGGCGTCCCCGTCCCGAACACCAACATAGCCAGCAATGTAGGCCCGCAATTCGATCCCAAAGATATCGATTACATGGAAGTGCAGCGAGGAAGTTACGACGCCGACTACGGTGATCGGACCTATGGCGTGTTTAACATCGTCCCACGATCTGGATTCGAGCGCGATAAAGAGTGCGACCTCGTGACCAGCTTTGGGAATTTCTACCAGACGAATGACGACATCAGTTGCGGCGGGCACACCGAGAAGTTCGCATACTACGGCAGTGTGAACGGAAACCGCAGCAATCTGGGGCTTCAACCTCCAACTCCCGCAGTTCTGCACGATGCCGCAAACGGCATCGGCGGATTTGGTTCGCTGATTTATAACCTTGATCTGAAAGATCAACTGCGCATGGTGATTTCTTCCCGCAAGGATTACTACCAGATTCCTGTGTCCGCCGGCGTGATCACGGAAATTCCGGGTGTCCCTGGCGCGATTTCTATTACTCCTTGTTCTCCGGCGTCTACTTGCGTCGATGGAAGCGGGAACCCACAGAATGGCATTTACCAATATGATGGCCAACATGAAGCGGATACTTTTCTAAACTTCTCCTGGGTCCGAACCTTCAATCCAAATACGCTTCTGACGGTTTCGCCGTTTTTCCACTACAACAGTGCTAATTACGCTGGCAATCCGAATGATTATCCGACGGACACAACCAATGATCGAACCTCCATGTATGCCGGCGCCCAGGTCACGTTTGCCACAACTATCGCTCGAAACACGATCAGCGCCGGATATTATGGTTTCTATCAGCATGACAATCAGCTCTTTGCAATTAACTATGCTGATGGCAGCGCTCCCAACCTTTCTCCCGATCGTGAAATTGTCGGCGGCAATCTCGAAGAAGTTTGGCTAGAAGATAAATTCAAGGCGACTTCATGGCTGACTTTCAATGCCGGTCTGAGGGAATCATTCTTCACCGGAGGTATCAGCGAAAATGCCACGAGCCCGCGCATAGGCATTTCCATTCGAGCCCCAAAGATCAACTGGATATTCCACGGCTTCTATGGCCGTTTTTACCAGGCGCCTCCCCTGCTTACATTTTCCGGACCTGCCCTGGTGAATGCGGCCAGCGGACAAGGCTACAGCTTCGGTTCGTTGCACGGCGAACGCGACGAAGAATACCAATTCGGCGTCACCATTCCTTACAAAGGCTGGGGCCTCGATGCGGACACCTTCCGAACCCGTGCCAATAATTTTTTCGATCACAATAATTTAGGCGAATCGAACGTCTTCATCCCGGTCACATTGACAGAAGCACTGATCCGCGGGTGGGAATTAACGTTGCGCTCTCCAAAGCTTTGGAAACGCGCTCAAATGCACATGGCCTATTCCAATCAGATCGGCGAATCCCGCGGAAATATCACGGGTGGTCTGATCCCTACGGATAACACTCCTTCACCCGATTACGGCCAGCTGGATCATGATCAAAGAAATACGCTGAACGTGGGAATCCAAACAACGCTGCCATGGCGCACATTCGCCTCCAGCAACATCTATTACGGTTCAGGCTTCAGCAACGGCAATGGCCCGGCAGTGGCGGGCATTGCTCCTTGCTGTTCCTCTCTGGACTATTTGCCCTCGCACACAACCGTTGATCTTTCCATCGGAAAGGATTTTACCGAGAGCTTTACCGTTTCCGCGAATGCCCTGAACGTCGGGAATCGCCGTGTGATGCTCGACGACAGTTTGACCTTCGGCGGATTTCACTTTGATAACCCGCGTGAACTTTTCGTGGAACTCCGTTATCGCTTCCACTACTAAAACTGGAACAAAATCGGGAACTTTCTCGCGCCGTTCTACGAGAAAGTCCCGAAAACGGTCTGTCTGAAATCTTTTGCCAATGGAGACTGAGGAAAAATGAATATCATCAAGCCAATTCATTCTCGCCTCGCGGCATACGCCTTTGTGCTGTTTCTATTTCTTTCCGCTGCTGGATGCAAAGAATCGCCAACAACTTATCTGTTGACGGGCCGCGTCATCAGCAAACAGCCCGCCACGAAAGAGATCATCGTCGATAACGATGACATACCTGGTTTTATGTCAGCAATGACCATGCCTTATCAGGTGAAGGATCCAGAGGGATTTCAAAAGGTCCAGCCGGCGGACGTCATTCGAGCGGACGTTATCGTGGGTCAGCCGGGACAGTTCTGGTTGGAGCATCTGACCGTGATCGGGAAGGCCACCAAACAAACGCAAGTTGACGGCGCGCCGCCACGGATGTTGATGGTCGGCGATCAGGCTCCCGACGTAACGTTGCTGAATCAGGACGGAAAAGCACTGCACTTCGGGCAATTTAAGGGGAAGATCATTCTTCTGACGTTTATTTACACGCGCTGCCCATTTCCGGATTACTGCCCGCTGTTAAGCAGCAAATTTTCCGCCATACAAAAAGAGCTGGCGAAAAATCCGGACGACTATAAAAATTCACATTTAGTCAGTATTACTCTAGACCCGAAGCATGACCATCCACCAGTTCTCCGCGCCTACGGACTTCCCTACCTGGACCACAATCCAAAAGGATTTGAGCATTGGGATTTTGTTTCCACTTCCCCTGCGGACTTGCTGAAGCTGACAGGCAGCTTTGGTCTTTCGTATTCCGAAGAGAACGATCAGATCAACCACAGCCTGAACACGATCCTGCTTGCTGCCGATGGAACCGTAGCCGACATGTGGCCGGGAAATGAATGGCAAACCTCGGAAGTCTTGGACGTGATGCACCACACGATGACTTCACCTCACAAATAAAAAAAGGGGATCGCCTGTCCATCCGATCCCCTTTCTCTTTTTTCCGTGCTTTTATCCGCATTAATCCGTATGCATCCGTGGTTCCATTCCGGATTTACGGAACCAGGGCGCTGACTTCGGTGGAGAAAGCGCTTTCATTGTTGCTCGAATCCACCGACGTCACGACAAAGAAATAGGTTTGTCCGGCAACCACATTCGAATCTGTGTAGGAAGATCCGGAAACAGGGGCGGTGGTGAGCTTCGTATATGGGCCACCGGATACCGATGACGAGTATGTGTTATAGCCAACTACGGTGGATGTGCTCGGCGACCATGTCAGCGAAACGGAATGGCTCACGGCCGCAACGCCGGTGCCTGATAGCGCGATGGAGTCAGGCGAATTCGTCGCGTTGCTGGCCACGGACACGCTTCCCGTCGCGCTGCCTGCCGCAGAGGGTGTAAACGTCGCGGTCAACGTCGCCGTTTGTCCAGGATTCAGAATCAGTCCGGACGAAACGCCCGAAGTATTGAAGCCGGCGCCGGAAAGGGTCACGTTGGAAACGGTAATCGTCGAGTTGCCAGCGTTGGTGAGAGTGACATTCTGCGTTCCGCTGTTCGGCATCGTCACGCTGCCAAAGCTCACGGACGAAGAACTGGAATTCAGCAATAGAGTTGACGTTGTCACGGTCAGCACGGCGGCGTTGCTGGTTGCGGTGCCCGCACCGTTGGTCACAACTACCGTAAATTTCGCGTTGTTATCCGTTGTGGTCTCCGCTGGCGTCGTGTACGTGGCCGCGGTCGCGCCGCTGATCGCCGCGCCGTTCTTGCTCCACTGATACGTGAAGGGCGACGTGCCGCTGGCCGCAACCGTAAATGACGCTGTCTTCCCCGCGATCACCGACTGGCTTGCAGGTTGCGTGGTGATGGCCGGAGCCACCGTTGCGCTCGTGACGGTCAGCGTGGCTGCGTTGCTGGTTGCGCTGCCCGCGCTGTTGGTCACTGCGGCGGTGAACTTTGCATTGTTATCGGTGCTGGTTTCCGCAGGCGTCGTGTACGTAGCCGCAGTCGCGCCGCTGATCGCCGCGCCGTTTTTGCTCCACTGATACGTCATCGGCGAAGTACCGCTGGCCGCAACCGTAAACGATGCTGTCTTTCCCGAGACAATCGTCTGGCTTACAGGCTGCGTGGTAATCGACGGAGCGACGACCGGACTGCTAACCGTCAGCGTGGCTGGATTGCTCGTTGCTGTGCCCGCGCTGTTGCTCACTGACACCGTAAACGCCGCGTTGTTGTCCGCTATGGTTTCCGCAGGCGTGGTGTATGTGGACGAAGTCGCGCCGCTGAGCGTCGCGCCGTTCTTGCTCCACCGGTACGTCATCGGCGAAGTGCCCGTAGCCGCAACATTAAACGTAGCCGTCTTGCCCGCCACGATGCTGATGCTCGCCGGTTGCGTTGAAATCGCAGGCGCAACGACCGTCGGCGTCGGAGGTGGTGGTGGCGTAACCGCGCTTCCCGTGCCGCTCAACGCCACAGAAAATTCCGTACCGTTGGCTTCGCCGAATACCAGTTTGCCCGAGTACGACTGTGAGGACGTCGGATTGAAGCTCACGGTTCCGACGAAACTCTTTCCAGGGCCTAACGTGATGGGCAGGGCGGGTCCGGAAAATGCGAATTGCGAAATGGACGTGGTCGCGCTGGAGATTGTGATGCTGCGGCGGGAGTTCTCATTCGTAACCGTGACGGCGTGCGACATCACACTTGTTACACGCGTTCCCGTGCTGGACGTTACCGTCCCGAAAGTGATTGCGGTCGGCCTGACTCTCACATTGGCATGCGCCGCACTCGCAAACGTGAATAGGATTGCCGCTGCGGCGGCGATGGCCCTGGCGCTGATCCTGTTTTTGATAGCGATTTTCATTTTCTTCCCCAGTTTTCGAAGGCCCCGGCCGCGTAATAAGTTTTGGGCGCGAGCAATTTGAAATACAGGAAGGGACTTTTGTGTTTCCACATCCTCTTCCGGCCTGCTGGGAGATTAGGGGGCGGATCATTTTCTGTTCGACTGGTCAATGGGACTAAAGAAGGACAGGCCCACGACTCGCTCCTTGTGACAGGCCGCGCTGGCCCGAGAGAAGGTTTTTGGAGCGTCGCGACACCAACGGCGAGTTAAAAACATTCGAATTGGCTTGTTGCGGCTCATCCTCAATGTAAGAAAGACCGTTGCGCGGCCCGCGGCATCATGCTAGCGTAGCGAATAAAAGGCGAAGCGTAGAGGAGACAGAGGTGGCGCAATCTTTGGCAGTACGGCCTTCGAAAGATTCGGTGACCCTGGCGCGCGTGCAGGAAATCGTCGCGCAATTCGCGGAGCGCGATCGCAACGGCGAAATCATCACCGCCATGCACCATATTCCCGCGCGCGAAGCGAAGTACGCGCCGATGCCCGAATGGGTGCGCCCGGAACTTGCCGCTGCCTACACGGAAAAAGGGGTAAAGGATCTTTACAGCCATCAGGCGATGGCTGCCGCTGCGGTAAAAGATGGCCGCAATGTGGTGGTGATTACGCCGACGGCCTCCGGAAAGACGCTTTGCTACAACTTGCCCGTGCTGAACGCCGTGCTCGAGAATCCCGACGCTCGCGCACTCTACCTCTTCCCTACCAAGGCCCTGGCGCAAGACCAGTTGGCCGAGCTGCACGATTTATCCGCGCGACTCGAAAACCGATTTGGCGTTTTCACGTATGACGGCGACACTCCAGCCGACGCGCGCAAGGCGATTCGCGAGCGCGGGCACATCGTGCTCTCGAATCCGGATATGCTGCACACGGGAATTCTTCCTCACCACACGCGCTGGCAGCGCCTGTTTGAAAATCTGCAATATGTAGTGCTTGATGAGTTGCACACCTATCGCGGCGTCTTTGGCAGCCACTTGGCCAACGTGTTGCGCCGGTTGCGGCGCATCGCCCGTTTTTACGGCTCCAATCCGCAATTTATCTGCTCGTCAGCCACCATCGCGAATCCAGGCGAACTCGCGTCACGCCTCGCGGAAACCGATTTTGAGGTGATCGAAGAAAACGGCGCGCCCGCAGGGGAAAAATATTTTGTTTTTTACAATCCGCCTGTCGTGAATCGCTTTCTGGGAATTCGCCGCAGCTATATCAACGAGTCGTCGCGCGTGGCGCAGGAATTTCTGAAGCGGAATTTGCAGACCATCGTGTTCGCCAACTCTCGCCTGTACACCGAAGTGCTGCTCACTTACTTGCAGCAGGCCAATCCTGTGCAGCCCGGGCAACCGCCCGCGATTCGCGGCTATCGCGGTGGCTATCTGCCGGGCGAGCGCCGCGAAATCGAGCACGGCCTGCGCGAAGGGCGCATTCGCGGCGTGGTCTCCACAAACGCGCTGGAGTTGGGGATCGACGTTGGATCGCTCGATGCCACCATCATGGCAGGTTACGCGGGCACCATCGCATCCACCTGGCAACGTGCGGGACGCGCGGGCCGCCGCAGCGGCAGTTCCTGCGCCGTGCTTGTCGCTTCCTCCGCGCCGCTCGATCAATTCATCGTGCAGCATCCGGATTATTTTTTCGGCCGCTCGCCGGAACACGCATTTGTCCAGCCGGACAATTTGGAAATTTTAATCAACCATCTGAAATGCGCCGCGTTTGAATTGCCCATCGCGAAGGATGAGACCTTTGGAAGCGTGGACGTGCCTGACCTGTGCAATCGCCTCGCCGACGCCGGATTTTTGCATCGCACGGGCGAACACTGGCACTGGACGCAGGAGGCGTATCCCGCGGATACCGTGAGCCTCCGCTCGGTCACATCGGATAATTTTGTGATCGTGAATATTACGGACGTAGCGGAAGTCATCGGCGAAGTGGATTTTTCGAGCGCGCTGACGACCGTTCATCCCAAGGCGATTTATCTGCATCAGGGGCAGCAGTTCCATGTGGAAGCCCTGAACTTTGAGGAGCGAAAAGCCTATGTGAAGCGCGTCGATGTGGATTATTACACGGACGCCATTCGCTACACGCAGGTGCGCGTACTGGGATGCGCGGCCAGCGATCGCATCGAAGCGGCCGGCGCCGATGCACGCGCCACGCGTTCGCATGGCGATGTACTCGTTCGCTCGCAAGTGATTGGCTTCAAGAAAATTAAATTTTTCACCAACGAAAATGTAGGCGACGGGAAACTGGAGCTTCCGGAAAACGAAATGCACACGACGGCGTTCTGGCTGACGCTGGAGCGGCCGCTGATCGAATCGCTTCCCTGTTCCGTAAGCGACCGCCAAAGCGGAATGTTCGGCCTGTTGCACGCGTTGGAATCCATCGCCACGCTGCTGCTGATGTGCGACGCGCGCGATCTGGGCACATCCATCGGCGAGCGTCCTCCTTCGCCCGGCTCGGAAATCGAATGGGAAGAAGCCGAAAGCCCCGAGGCCATAACCGCGCTCGCCGAAAAAGAATTTTTCGAGCCGAATCTATATTTGTACGACGCCTATCCCGGCGGCATCGGATTTTCCGAGCCGCTATTCCGCGCGCACGCGATACTCTTGGCCAAAACGCGTGAACTCATCGCCGCGTGCTCCTGCGAAAAAGGCTGCCCATCGTGCGTGGGCCCCGTAGGCGAACGCGGAGAACGCGCCAAAGA
>Ga0075522_10002170_pt1 | contig 14687 bp, 8 predicted proteins | sample NGEPerA_FD_74796 | JGI IMG/M metagenome (GOLD analysis project Ga0075522, IMG submission 74796) | Arctic peat soil microbial communities from the Barrow Environmental Observatory site, Barrow, Alaska, USA - NGEE PermafrostL2-A | ecosystem: Environmental > Terrestrial > Soil > Wetlands > Peat ... | reverse complement strand
GACGGTCATCCAGCGCTTCGGCTCCGCCCTGAACCTCAACGTCCACTTTCACACCCTGATGATCGACGGCGTCTACGAGCTGCGCCTCGGGCGACCGCCGCTCTTTCATCCAGTGCCCGCACCGACGGACGACGAGGTGGCGACGATCGCGGCGGCGGTCGTGCGCAAGGTCGATAGGAGGCTCGCTCGTCTCGATGACGTGGCCGACGATCCGGCGGTCATGGACGAGCCGCTTCTCGCAGGCCTCGCGAGCGTGTCGGTGACGGGCGTCGTGGCCACGGGCGCCAGGCGCGGCGCGCGGGTCAGGCGCCTTGTCGGGCCGGGGCCGCCGGGGGAGGCGATGGTCTTGGGCCGCCGCTGCGCGCAGGTCGACGGGTTCAGCCTCCACGCCAACATCCGTATCGCCGCCAACGATCGCGACGGCCTGGAGCACGTCGCGCGCTATCTCGCGCGCCCGCCGATCGCCAACGAGCGACTGACGGCGCTGCCGGACGGCCGTGTCGCGCTCCAGTTCAGGCGGCGGTGGTCCGATGGGACCGAGGCGCTGGTCTTCACGCCGACCGAACTCATCGCGAAGCTGCTCCCCCTCGTGCCAAGACCGCGCAAGCACGTCATCCGGTTCCACGGCCTGCTCGCGCCCGCCGCGGGAGCGCGGTCCAGCATCGTTCCGCAAGCGAAGGCCGCGCAGTCATCGATGCCGGCGCCGCCGGCCCGCAAGGCCCACCGGCTTCCTTGGGCCGACCTGCTGCGGAGGGTGTTCCTCGTCGATGCTCTCGACTGCCCCAAGTGCCACGGCCGTATGCGGATCGTGACCGCGGTGATGGAGGCGGCCGCCGTCGAGCGAATCCTGCGCCACCTCGGCCACGAGCCACGCGCTCCAAGTCTCACGCCAGCGCGGGCGCCGCCCGAACGCGATCCCATCGACGAGCCACCAGGCGATTTCGTCGACCCTCCGGCTCCCGAAGACTTCCCCGCGTGATCCTCCCGGTGCCCATCCGGAGGACGAACCCTACCAGAAAGACCCGCACCAGCCGCAGGGTCCTTGTTTTCCCCTGGTCGAGGGGAGGGGGGAAGCCTCGGGGTAGGCTGGGGCGCAGTTGACGGATCGGCGAGTATCGGCCAAATGTCGAGGTCGGCTCGGAACGGAAAAACCGCGCTTGTTCCGCCTACCCCTACTCATTCACTGTGCAGCTCCAAGCGTCGCGCGACGACAACGATCCCAACGGGCGCCGGTACATCATCGACGTGAGTGCGTCTGACAACAACGGCAATACTCCCGCTTCGGCGGTGGCCAAAGTCATAGTGCCGCACGATCAAGGGCACTGAGTGGAGGCGATCGCGCGGAAGCGCGCCGGCGCGATCACCAAGAGCGCGGCGAGTCCTGCAGCAAAGGGGCTGAACGCGTGGCAGTTGCGACGATCACCGATCGCGCTCGGCGCGGTCGAGATCCGGCGCTATTGCTTGATCGTCTACACACTCCACGACCTGCGCGACCGCCGGATGACTCCGGTGTGCAACAGACGTGGCGCTCGCCGACGCTTGTGGGCTGAACACTCGAATGCGCTCCGCCGATAGAGTTGGGATCTATCCGGCTTGTCCCGTGATCCCCAGGGCTGTTCAAATCGGCAGCCAGACCAAGGCGGAGCTTCTGGAGCGTCTCGCGCGGAACGGGGTCGAGATCAACGACCTGGGGAGGCTGCTCTTCGCGAGCGACAGGTTCCTCACTTCCGACGCCCGGACGCACCTGGCGACGGTGGAACTCAGTGTCCGGAACCTCGGGCTCTCGGAGGGGGCCACGCTTCCGGACATATATGCGAGCGCGGCGAGTCTTCGGCTACGACTCTGTCCGATCGAGTTGGCGCCGCGCCTCAGGCTCCAGTTCCTTGACCAGCCGGAAGGGTTCTTGGGGCAGCCTGTTTGGCCGCATCGGGCTCCACCTGGTTCAATCACGATCGCATCGGAGATGCTCGCGGGCGATGAGGACTTTCCGAAGGGTTTCTATCTGCGCCGGATCAACGGCAACCCCTTGGCTGCGCGGATATCGTTGCGGGCAGGAGGACGTCTGGGAGCCGGAGGATCGTTTCGTGTTTGCGGCGCCGTGAAGTCCGCTATCGTTGGGGACACTCTTGAGACTCAAGGTCGCATCGATCGCCGCCGCCGTCCTTGTGGGAACGTCTGCCCTGGCCGCGGGTCTGCTCGGGACGCGTAGCCCGGCAGTGGGTGGCGACCAGAATTGCAGGGCGTCCGACGGGCGGATCGTTGTCGATCTGGAGAAGCACACGCTCGCTTTGTGCGACAGGGATCATCTCGTTGCGGCGTTCGCTGTCCGCCTCGGCAGAGGTGGCATCGGCAAGACGCGAGAAGGGGATGGGAAGACACCGGTTGGCACGTATTCTCTCGGTGAGCCGCGGCCCTCGACCCGATACGGCACCTTCATCCCGATCGACTTTCCGACCGCCGAACAGAAGAAGAAGGGCTACACGGGCAGCGCTGTCGGAGTCCACGGGCCGGCCCGGTGGGTCAAGTGGATGGGCAGCCTGGTCAACACCTTCGATTCCTCTGACGGTTGCGTCGGGGTCGCGCGCGACGCGGAAATCAAAACGATCGCGGAATGGGTGCGCGCCGACGCGGTGCGAACCATCGAACTCCGTTGAAGGCACGCGTTCCTCAGCTCTACTGCCCCTCATCTTCCGTGCGAGTCGGCGTCCTCAGAGTGGATGCCCCGCCGGTCATAGCGCATCGACCACGCCGCTCCGGTGTGGTGCCTCCTGCCCGGCGGGCACCTCCGCTTGTCCTACCGATCCTCCGGCGGTGGCGGCGGTCGAGGAGAAGCGCACAGCGGCCGTTCGAAGCTAGCACGCGGCTCGCGAGGACCCGGCGGGCGCGGCCGTTCACGGAATGAGGCCGTACGCGAACGCCACCCCGATGTATGGGACCTCGAGCCCGTCGCTGCCGTGGTACTTCTGACAGACGGCTGGCGTGATGCCGACGCAAGCACCGGCGTCGCGATTCAGAATCGAGCCGAGCCCGGCGAACACCCGCACGCGGAAACCGGGAGCCCATCTCCACCCCCGCTTCGGCGTTTCCCCAATAGGCCACGTCCCACAGCTTGTGCTCCGCAGTGTCGTAGAAGCTGAACTCCACCCATTCGTAGCGGCCAGCGGACATTCCGGCACCGATGTTGATGTTGAAGTCGGGTTTGAGCCAGAAGCGGTAGCGGAACATGCCGGCCACCTGCGGGCCGGAGAAGCCCTCGCCGGCGTCGACGCTCAATCCGAGCGGGCCGGCCTGCAGCTCCAACGCGCCGCCTGCCGCTCCGCCGGGCGTGCCCAACCCGAGCTGCGCCTCGACGAACAGTTTGGGTGGGTACGGGGCGGAAGGCGACGCGTCGGCGCCCGAGGCCGCGCGGGTGGTGAAGGGGGTTGCAGCGGCCGCCAGGCCGAGGAGCAGGGACAAAAAGCGCGGAACCATGCTTCCCGACACTTCACACGGCGTACCGGCCGCCAACCGCAGGGATTCCGCGGACGGATGGTCGTCGTTGTCGAACCTTTGACACTCCCGCGACGAAATACCACCTCAGGGAGAGGGGCAGGCGAGCGCGCCGCGAACCGCGTCGAGCAACGTGGCCGGGGCGTCCCCCTTCGCGACGTACCCGGGCGCGCCCGCGGCCCGCACCGCCGATGCGTAGTCGGCCTCGGGGTGGAAGCTCATGACCAGCACGGGCGAAGCGGGGAGCAGGCGGCGGAGCGCGCGCAGGGTCTCGAGCCCGCTGCGATCGGGGAGCGACAGGTCGAGCAGCACGAGGTCCCAACTCCTCCGCGCCGGCCGCGGCCAGCGCGGATGACGGACCGGCGTTTCATCTCTTCTGCCGTCGCAACCGATTTCGAACCCGCCGCCGGCTCTCGACCGGACCCAGTCGACGATGTGACGCAGGAAGGTCATCTCCAACTTCGACCACGTTCCGGGTAGCCGATCAACGCGCGTCTCCGAAGGAGTTCCTGCGTCGTTTCGCGCGGATGACCATGGTAGCCAGCACGGGATCCTTTCGAGATCGCATGGCCGCTGGTACGACGATGGCTCGAAGCCGAGCCCGATCGAACGGCAAGGGAGCTATTGCAGCGCCTCCAACTCGAGCAGCCGGGCGCGTTTCCGGACGGACAGATCCGAACTCTTCAGCGCCGCGTTCAAGTCTGGCGCACGGCCGAAGCTCGGAAGCCTCGCCCAGCTCGCAGCGCAGTGGCACGCGCGGCAGCGAAGCCGCTGCCGTGTCTGTGCACCGGAATAGCGGGGAATGGGGCGACGCGGGGAGCACCGGCCGCTTCATGGGCGCTCGTAGGACGTCTCGACGGCCCCCAGGCGGCAGGCCCCTGTCGTCACAACATTGTGTCGTTTTGTCCATCCCGGCTTTTTCCTCTTGAACGCACCGGAACCCTACAGCTCTCGGAACGTACGACGGATCGAACGCCTGATCAGGCGGCTCTCAGCTCGACATCGAGCCGTGTGCCGTCGCCAGTTTGGAATGGCGTATCCTCCGCGCTGGCGGGATAATCGCGGTACCGATGGCTCGATCTCGCCGACTGCAGATTCGAGAATTGGCCAAACACCGCACCACGCAGCGGGCCGCGCTGGGCGGCACGGTTCATGCGCCCCGGAGATAAAATGGATCTCACCGTCGAAGCCTTCCCGAAGCGCGAACGGTCGCGAGCGTTCGTCTTCATGCTTGTCTTGGCCCTCCTCGCTGGCGCATGTTCGAGCTCGTCACCTATCCGGCCGGACGGAGGATCGGCGGGCGCTGGGGGTGGCGCGGCAGGTGCGGGCGGCGGCCGAGGATCGGCGGGCGCTGGGGGTGGCGCCGCAGGCGCGGGCGGCGGCAACGGAGAGGACGGCGGTAACGACGACGTCCCCTGTTTCTCGAGTTGTCCCGTGCCCTTCATCGTCGTGGACGTCCCGGCCGATCGCGTGAAGGATGTCCTCTCGGTCGTGGGAACGGGGTCGTGCCCCAACGACGGAGCCACGATCACCGGGGGGCCGCCCGGCGAATCCATCGTTTCGGTCAACGGTGGCGTAGGCACATGCCGGATCACCGTCTCCTTTCTGAGCGGCGCGCCGGACTTCGCGACGGACGTACAGGTCATTCCTTCACCTGGCCCGTGCTGCCGCGGCCAACCTGGGCCGACGGTTCACGTCATCGACGTCCCAGAGATCGGCGTCGTCGATGGCGCGGCTGCCGACTGAGGCTCTCGACGCGCAGACCCGTGGCAAGCTGACCTTGGTTAAGTTAGTTAGAACACTTCTGCCGCTGTAGCACCGTCCCGATCCAGTCCTCGACTCCAACGGCGCCATTAATGTATCCCTCAAAGTCGATGACACTCCGCGGGGCCGGGCAGTAAGCGGTATGGACAATTGTCTTCGTCGCGTTCTGTGGGGACGGTCGCGAAAGCCCCGCCGCGCATCGCGCGGGCCGGGCGTCAGCCCTGCCAGCCGGCGGGCTCAGTTCGGGTCAGTCCGAAACGGCGAGGCCGGCAGGCCGGCTTTGTTGAACAGGTTGCCGTCCGGGACGTTGGCCCAGCCGTAGCGGACGGCCATGGGCTTTGGCACCGCCTCGCCGGTCACCACGACGGTCTTGCCTCGGATGACGGCCCGGGCCGGATGAAACACCTGATCGGCGCCGGCGATTGTGAAGCCCTCGAGCGGGCCGCCTTTCGCGACCAGCCCGCGTCCGAGGTGCGTAAAGCTCAGCACCGCCTTGTGGCCCGCGACCTTCATCGCGTCGAAGACGGGGCCCGAGTATTCGAGCTGTTCTCCGTAGGCCAGCGCCCGGGCCGCCAATGCCAACCGCGCACCGACCGGCTGCTTGTGTGGGGGATGGATGTCGTTGGGGTCGCCGACGTCGATCGTCACGACCATCGCCGTCTTCGGGGTGTGCTGCCAGGTCAGAAGCTGGGCCTCGCGCAGCTCGGGCGTCATGTCGTGGTTGGGCGCGATCTGCACGAACAGGAACGGGAAGTCCTGGCCCCAGGCCCGCCGCCAGTCGGCAATCAGGGCCGGGAACAGCGAACGGTATTGCAGGGCGCGGTTCGCGTTGGCCTCGCCCTGATACCAGATCACGCCGGCAATGGCGTACGGCACGAGCGGCGCGATCATGCCGTTGTAAAGGACGGTGGGCGTGCCGACATCACCGGTGACACCCATCGGCGGCGGCGGCGCGTCTTCCAACCTCATCCCGATCCGATACCGCCACATGCCCGAGAGATCGACGGGCGGCGGTGCGGTGACCGAGCTGGTTGGGCTTTTGAAGACCAGCTGCAGCTTCTGATCGCCCCAGATGCCCCCGCCGCCGCCCGTGTCGAGCACGCGCACGGCGATGACGTTGCGGCCCGGTTTGAGCACGCCGGGGGCAATCGAATATCTCCGCATCAGGTTGTACCCGAAGGTCGCGCCCACCTTGACGCCGTTGATCCAGGTGGTGTCGTCGTCGTCGACCATCCCCAGTTGCAACTCCGCCGCAGCGGTCGCCGCGCCGGGCGGAAGCTCGAACGTCTTGCGGAACCAGACCACGCCGTTCAGGCCGGGCTCGCCGGCATCCTCCCAGAGTGTCGGCAAAGACATCGTCTTCCAGGCGCCGTCATCCAGGTCGGGCGCCCTCCACGATCCGCCCTCGGCCGAGCCGGTATCATTGGCGCGGAACCAGGTCTCGAGCTTCGCTTCGTAGCGCCGTTGCGCGGTCACCGGATCGGCGATCAGCGCCTCGAGCTGGTCCGACGTGTCGGCGAAGTCCGGCAACGGACGGAGCCCGGCGTCACTGGTCCACGCCTCGGCGGGGGTACCACCCCACGAAGCGTGAATCAGACCGACGGGCACGTGCCGCGCCAGTTGCAAGTCGCGCGCAAAGAAATAGCCGACCGCCGTGAAGTCCTTGACCGTCTCGGGCGTGGCGACTTGCCACTGGCCTTTGACGGTCGCCAGCGGCGTGAGTGATTTCTCCTGCGCCACGCCGAATTGGCGAATCTGCGGGTGGTCGCCCGCGGCCACCTCCTTTTCCCAGTCGGTGATGGGCTGCTGCCCGACGCGCGGGCCGAGCTGCCGCTCCATGTTCGACTGGCCGCCCGCAATCCAGACCTCGCCGACGAGGATGTCGTGCAGGACGATCGGCATTTCTTTCTTCTCGCCCGCGATGGTCAGCGTGAAGGGGCCGCCGGCTTTCATCGGCGCCAGCCGCACGATCCATTTGCCGGTGGCGTCGGCCGTCCCGGAGACCTTCTGGCCCGCGATCTCAACCAGGATGCCTTCGCCTGGATCGGCCGTGCCCCAGACAGGCACCTGGGTGCCCTCTTGCAGCACCGCGTGGTCGCCAAAGAGCGGGTTGGGCGTGACCGCGGCGTGGGCCGCGGAAGCCCCACAGACGAACGCGACGCACGCGCCCACGACCGAGCCAGCCAGCGACGGACCCAATAAGTTGAGCTTCACGGCACCGCTATACTACAGCTACGCGCGGCTGCACTTCGATACCACCACGCTCGGAGTTGGGAGCGATACCAGCGCGTCGCGCCAGGCGCTGCGGCTACTTTCCGGGCTCGGTGTGATTCCCTGGCGCGAGACTCTCGAGCGCTTGCAGCAGATCGGGGCTGGCGGAATAGGGGTCGCGGCGGGAGACGTCGGTCCCGGTGTCCCACAGCACCGGCACCATCCTTCTGGAAACCGACGCCTCGAGCACGGCGGACATCCAGCGCACGCGCGAGGCCGACTCTTTGGTGGTGGTCACGCCGAACTCGCCGATGAAGGCCGGAATGTCGTGGCGGGTGCAGAACCCCTGCATCAGATCGAAGAGCTGCTCGAGTTGCTTGATGTCGTCGGGCGTACCCCAGGTGGGCATCATCTTGCCCCAGGTGGCGTCCTCGTTGAGGCCACAGAACTGGTACGGGGTGTAGTAGTGCACCGAGATGAAGAGCTTGCCGGGGAGGGTGTCCGTCGGAAGGGTGTACCCGCTCTCGCAGGTCTTCTTGATGTCGGTGCTGTAGCCCACGATCACGAGCAAGCGTTTGGCGTTGTTGCCGCCGCTCTTGCGTATGGTGTCGATGAACAGTTGGTTCACGCGCGTGAGCGTGGCGTAGGCCTTCTGCTCCGAGCCTTCGCGGCTGAAGTTCGTCTCTTCGTTGAGCGCTTCGAAGATGAGCTTCTCGTTCTTGCCCGCGAAGAAGGTCGAGATCTGTTCCCAGTATGACCGGTACTTCTTCTCCGCTTCGGCGCTGAAGGTGGCATACGTCTTCGGAAAGCTTTCCTTCTTGTCGGAGTCTATCCAGCCGCCATCCCAGTGGATGTTGAGCACGCAGAACATGCCGGCGCCGGTGATCCAGTCCACGACTTCGCTCACGCGACTGAGCTTGTCGGGCTGAATGCGACCGTCCACGGCGAAGGTATCCCAGGCGACCGGCAGGCGAACGGTCTTGAACCCGAGATGCGCCAGGCTCTCGACGAATTCCTTGGTGATGGGGGGATTCCCCCAGCCGGTCTCCCAGGTGGTGGTGTTGTCCAGCGTGTTGCCGATGTTGGTGCCGGGAGTCATGAGCGGGACGGCCGCCCAGGCCTCGAGGTCGGTCATCTTCTCCACGGCCGGCGGCGCCGCCTTGGTGCCTCCGCTTGCGCCCGATGAATTCAAGGGCGGCGGCAGGAGGCAGGCCAGCGGTACGGCGGCAAACAGAAGGACCGCCAGCCGTGGCCGGACGAGATTGGCGCTGTCGTTGGGTTTCAGCTTCACGTTTGCTTCGGGCCTCCGTTGGTGCTGCCGAGAAGATCGTCCGATCTAAGGTTGGGCGGGCTGGTAGTCGAACCAATCGAACGCCGCCGGCACGGGGTTCGGGTCGCCGCCCGGCGCGAGCGCATACAGGCCCACGTAGGTCCCGATGAAGCCACCCGCGACCTCCGTCGACAAAAGGCGCGTCTCGGCCGCTCCGATTGGCTGGAGGTGCTCGGGGGAGGGGCCCCACGAGAACGTGTAACGGTCGGCTTCGGCGTCGATCTGCAGGAGCAAGGGGTCCGTCCCCGGCGCCGGTACTGTCGCGGTCACGGTGGACAGGTACGCACCGACCGTCTGTCGCACGAACATCTCGCGGACGCCGCCGTTGCGGCGCACGCCCAGCTCATAGTGCTGTCGCGGCGCCCGATAGAGGACCAGGCCGGCTTCTTCGCCTTCGCGGCCCGGCGCGAAATCGAGGCGCGTCGCCATGCGCACCGCCAGATGTTCCTGCCGACGGCCGACGAACGTGGGCGAGATGCCCTTCTCCTGGTCGAGCGGCACGGCGGTCCCGTGCAACGTCAGCCAACCGCGCCGCTCGGTCGTCGAGAAGCTCGCGCGCACCGGATTGCGCAGGAAGTTCCACACCGGGCCGAGCGGAGACAACTCAGATGGGACCCCTGGGAGGGTTCCCAAACCCTCCCGCGATGGACTCTGCCGGGCAGAGCCCGGCAGAGTCCACGCGTCGAAGTTCTCGCGCACCGGTGGGGTCGGCGTGGCGGTGGCCGGCAACCCGCGCACGTGCATGTCGAGCGCGATCGGCTTGCCTTCGTTGACCACCGGCCAGCCCTGCGCGTCCCACCGCACCGGCGCCAGGAAGGTTTCTCGCCCGAGGTTGTGCCAGTAATAGCCACCCTCCGGGCGGAAGCCCAGGAACACCATCCACCAGTTTCCTTCGACGTCCTCGACCAGGTCGGCGTGCCCCGTCCCCTGGATCGGCTGGCTCATCGGCGTGTCGCGGTGGGTGAGGATCGGGTTGCGCGGGCAGGGCTCGAATGGCCCCCAGGGCGAGCTGGCGCGCGCGATGGTCACCATGTGGCCGTACTCGGTGCCCCCCTCGGAGATCATCAGGTAGTAGCGCCCGGCGATCTTGTAGAGGTGCGGTCCCTCCGGGTAGCGGCCGCCGGTGCCCTTCCAGACGATGCGCGGCTGTGTGAGCAGCTTGCCGGACGCGACGTCGATCTGCGCTTGATAGATCCCCGGCATGCTGCCGGTCGAGGTCAGGTACACCTTGCCGTCGTCGTCGAAGAACAGGCTGGGGTCGATGCCGCCCGACGCGCCGACCCAGATTGGCTCCGACCACGGACCGGCCGGATCCTTGGCCGTCACGAAGAAGGTCCCGCGGTGCGAGACGTTGGTCGTGATCATGTAAAAGGTGCCGGCGTGGTAGCGGATGGTGGGCGCGAAGATCCCGCCCGATGGCCCGGCGCCCGCCAGCGGCAGCTGCGAGTCACGCGTGAGCACGTACCCGAGCGCTTCCCAGTGCACGAGGTCGCGGCTGCGGTGGATCGGCACGCCCGGGAACATCTCGAACGAGCTGTTCACCAGATAGAACCAGTCGCCCACCCGCACCACGCTGGGGTCGGGATGAACGCCGGGCAGCACCGGGTTGCGATAGCTGGTGATGCGCGGCGCGTTCGAGATGGTGGCGGCGTGGAGCTCGGCCCGCGAGACCGCCGCCCGGGTCGCGAGCAGCAGGAGCGACGTGGCCGCAAGGGCAGCGGCGACCATGCGGGCCGGCGGGCGGCGACCCACCGGAATGGATATGCGCGGCATCATCGCGGCTGATTTGCTTTCGGATCGCCGTAGAAGGTGCCGCGGCCGTGGGTGCCGACGTAGACCCGACCGAACTTCTTCGGGTCGCCGGTGATCTGCAGGACCAAGCCCCATTGGTGTTGATCGTCGTTGATGCGCAGCCAGGTGGCGCCGCCGTCGGTCGAGCGGAAGAAGCCCCGTTGCCCTTGCACGGTGCCGACCAGATAAAGCGCTGGGAGCTTGGCGTGGGGCGCGGCTTTGCCGAAGCCAAAAGCGTGGATCTGCTCGACGGCGGGAACGCGAACGAAGTCCGCCTTGGCCGGCGCATGGTAGAGGCCGTCGTAGGCCGCCAACCAGAGATCTCCTTGCCGGCCCGGGGTGGCGTAGATCCGATCCTGACCGCCGCGGTCATCCCCGCGATCGGTGCGGTTGTCCTTGCCGCCACCGCCGCGCTTGGGCAGCCCGCCCGGCAAGATCAGCGGCCGCTCCGTGAAGTGGGTCGCGCCGTCGAGGCTTTCGAACAGCTTCCCGTCGAAGAGCGCCATGGCATAGAAGCGCTGGGGGTTCACACGATCGGCCACCACGCGGGTGTCTTTGGGCAACCCGGCGCAGGCGGTCCAACTGGCGCCTTTGTCCGACGTGACGTACGGGAGATCCCCGTGCGGCGTCCAGACCCACCGAGCGCCGTCGGAGGAGACGGCGATGTCGCCTTCATTGGCATTGGGATCGGGGACCGACGCCGGCTCGTGCCAGGTCTTCCCGCCGTCGAGCGAGTAGCCAAGATTCGCGCCATCCTTACGCGCGTGGCCGACGCGGACGATCACGTTCGGGTTGAGCTCGGCGCCGCTCACGTCTTTGGTGTTGCCCAGAAACGGCGGCTTGGGATTGCCGTCCGGCGCGGGCCTACCGAGTTCCCAATGCACGAAGCCCGAGTAGTCGCCGATGGCGGTGACCAACGGCGCGCTGGGCGCGTGGACGGAGTCGGGCTCCGCCCGATGAAGTCGGTCGCGTTTGTTGGTGGGGCTGTAGAGTGCCAGCGCCACGGTCTCTTCGATGCCCGGGCTCATGACGGACCAATGGGTGGGGAGGTTCTTGTCGAGGTTGGTTAGGTCGTACGTTTCCCAGCCGCCATAGCCGGTGGTGAACATCGCGTGATCGGAATTCGATGGATCGATCTCGATGTCGAACAGCCAATGGATGTCGGTGTCTTTGACGTAAGGCGCGAGCGCGTAGTCGAGGACGCCGCCGCCACCCCCGCGCGGACGGAGTTGGGCTTCGCCCAACGGAGTCTGTCGCGGGAGGGGGTGGGAACCCTCCGAGGGTTCCCACCGGTGAAAGACCGGTTTCCAGGTCGCGCCACCGTCGAGGCTGCGAAAGACCTCTTCGCCCTCGGGTCGATGGAACGAGCTGGCGATCAAGACCTTCGAGTTGTGCGCGTCGACCGAGACGGCCCCGTATCCGAACTGGCGTTGCGCGTCCGGCTTGTCCGGCGTGATGTCGGTCCAAACGCCGCTGCGCGTGTTCAGTTTCCAGACCGCGCCGTCCACCATCGGCATCGGACCGGGATCGGTCCCGTAACTGACAAAGAGGTTTCCATCGGAGGCCAAGATCGCGTGGTTGGGGCGGTACTTGGTCGGCTGTCCGGGAACGATCTTCCAGGTGACACCCGCGTCGTCGCTGCGGAAGAGCCCCGGTTTGCCCATGACCGATACGCCCGCGAACAGGGTCCGGCTGGCCTTACCGGCGCCGCCGCTGGTCGGATCGAAGACCACGAAGACGATGCTGCTGCGACCGGCAGCGCTCCAAGCCGGCAGCTTGGCCTCCTCGGCGGAGAGCTTCAGCACGTCGCTGGGGAAGGTGGCCACCTTGGTCCAGGTCACGGCGCCGTCCGCGCTGTTCCACAGACCGCTCTTGCGCGTGCCCAGAAAAAGGATGCGGCCATCGTTGGGGTCCACCGCCAGGCGTTCGCCGTTGCCGCGACCGGCTTCGTTGCCACCGAATTTGATCGGTACGTTGGTGCGCTGGAATGTCTGGCCCTGATCCGACGAACGCAGGATGGCTCCGTCCGGAACCTCGGGAGCGGTATAGGTGCCGCAGGCCAGGTAGACCTTGCTGGGATTGGAGGGATCCACGGCGATGCTCTCGACGCCCATCAGATTGAGGTCCGCGTACGGAACCCAATCCAGCAGCGGGATCCAGCGATGGGTCCGCGGATCTCGGCGGTAGGCGCCGCCGATGTCCGTGCGGACGTAGACGACGTCCTTGGCGGTGGGATGAAACACGATCCCGTCCACGAAACCGCCGCCGACGATCTGGACGCTCTTCCAGGTGTAAGGGACCGATGCGGGCGGGGCGGCGGCCATTGCCGGAACCGCCAGGAGCGCCAGGACGCAAAGTGTCGAGCGGAAGGTGTGCATGGAGCGCCCGCAAGAAACCACGAATTGCCGGGCGCACACAACCCGAGCCGCGCCATTCCTCCGGCCGGCGGTGGCCGGCGTCGTGGTTAAAGCGCGGTCTTCTGCGCGATCACGAAGCGGGCCAGATCGTCGATCTCGGCGGGGGTCAGTTTGACCTCGAACTTCGGCATCTCGTTCTTCTCGCCGAAGAGGCGCCCATGGCCGGCGTCCTGGATGACCTCGGTGACCCAGGCCAAAGTCCCGCGGCCCTTGAGGTTGGGACCGGTGTTTTCCCCCTCGGCATCGATCTCGTGGCAGCTGTCGCAGTCCTTCTGCGGGACCAGCTCGTGCCCACGCGCGGCGCGCGCGGCGTCGGCATCGGCCGCGCCGGTCTGCGCGTAAACCAGCTCCACCAGCGCGTCGATCTCGTCGGGGGTCCCCTCGACCGGCTTCATCCCTTTGTCCAGCTTGGCCGGGCCCATGTAGAGCGGCCCGTCGGGATTTTCCAGAAAGCCTCGGATCCAGGCCCGCGAGTCGTAGCCCTTGAAGTCCGGGCCCTTGTCGCCGCCGGTTCCGGAAAGTCCGTGGCAGCCGGCGCAGCGCTCGTCCCAGATCGCGCGGGCGTGGTTGAGCGGATCGTTCTGGAACACCGCCAGCCCGCCCTCGGCGGGGACGCCCATGAGCGCCAGTGTGCGGGCGCTGCTGCCGCGGGCCTTCTCCTCGGCGCGGGCCTTGGCAAAGCCGGCGTCGTGCGCGTCCTTGGCCAGCGAGATACCCGACAGCACCCCCAGCGCCACCAGACCGAGCGCGGTCGCGACCATGATCCGCGGCCGATCGCTCGGCCGGTTGGTCCGCGCCTGATCCAGAAACGGCAGCGCCAACAACAGCGTGGTCAGGATGCCGGGGATGATCATGGTGGCGACGATCTCGAGCGGCCCCTCGAAGTACATGCGCAGTTGAAAGAGCGGCAACGCGTACCACAATGGCCGCGCCACGTAGCTGGAGGTCGGATCGGCCGGCGATTCCAGCGGCGCCCCGTGGTGGATCACGACGGCGACGGTCACGATGAGCAGCGTCACCGCGCCGAGGGCCGCGTTGCGCACCGCCTGGTACGGCCAGGCCGGCACGGTCCGGGCGGCGATCTGCTCCGGCGACAGCGACCACTTCGGCGTCGGGCCGTGCTTCCGATAAAGATAGACGTGCAGCACCACCAGTACCAGGTAGGCCGCCGGCAGCGCCATCGCGTGAACGGCGTAGGCATGCGCGAGCGTCAGGTTGCCGAAGGCCGAGCCGCCTTGGATGATCTGCTGAACCGCGCCTCCCACGATCGGCGCGCTGCCCGCGATGGTCGCCTCGACCAGCTTGGCCCAATATCCCTTCTGGTCCCAGGGCAGCAAATACCCGGAGAGCGCGAAGAGCGCGGTCAGCCCGAACAGCGCCAGCCCGAGCATCCAATTCAGCTCGCGCGGACGTCGGTAGGCGCCGAAGATCAAAACCTGTAACAAGTGCAACCCGGCGACGACGATCAACGCCGACGAGCCGAAGCTGTGCAGACCCCGCACGAACCACCCGAACGGAAGCTGATCCTGAATGTAGGCGACGGAGGCCCAGGCGCTGGTGACGGAGGGCGCGTAAAAGAGCGCCAGGAAGATCCCGGTCACCGCCTCGAAGACGAACAGGCCGGCCGCGACCGAGCCGAGCGCGCGCCAGAGGCTGGCGCCGCCGGGAATCTGCCCGCCCAGGAT
>Ga0075522_10002169_pt1 | contig 14687 bp, 12 predicted proteins | sample NGEPerA_FD_74796 | JGI IMG/M metagenome (GOLD analysis project Ga0075522, IMG submission 74796) | Arctic peat soil microbial communities from the Barrow Environmental Observatory site, Barrow, Alaska, USA - NGEE PermafrostL2-A | ecosystem: Environmental > Terrestrial > Soil > Wetlands > Peat ... | reverse complement strand
ACGACGAATGGTGCCATCGCCTTCTCGGCTCCCACGCCCATCCCGTCGAGGTGCCGCTCGAGCAGCTGGTAGTGCCCGAACTCTGCGGTCGCGAGACGGGCGAGCGCCGCTTTGTCTTCGAGGGTGGGTGCCATTCGGGCGTCGTAGGCGAGCCGCTCGAACGCCACGAGCTCGGCGTAGGCCAGCACACCAAGGAGGTCGGTGACGGCGTCGAGGTACGTCGGATCGGCCAGCAGGTCGATCTCCGGACCCTGCTCATCCTCGGGACGGGGCTCCTCGCTCACGACTTGAGAGTAGTGCCGTACCGAGCGTGCCGAAAGCTTGGCAAGCGCTCGCACGGTAGACTCAACATTGCCAAGGGCGACCGCCCGGACCCGCGAGCCGCGCTGTATCTGTCTTCATGCACGATTCCAGCGCCCGCCAGACGGTTCGGACCGCAGGTCGGCCCCTTTTGAGAGGTTCCGTTCTGACCACGTTTGCCGAACTCGGGATTGTTCCCGAGACCGCCGGGGCCCTAGAAGCCGTCGGCATCACCATCCCGTTCCCGGTTCAAGCACTGGCGATTCCGCTGGCGCTGACTGGCACCGACTTGATCGGCCAGGCCCGGACAGGCACGGGCAAGACTCTTGCGTTCGGAGCGCCACTGCTCCAGCTCATCGAGTTCGTCGACGATCATCGCCCGCGGGCACTTGTCGTCGTCCCGACCCGCGAACTCGCTATCCAGGTCGCCGCCGACCTCGTCGTCGCCGGCAAGGGCCTGGGCGCCCGCGTGCTCGCCGTCTACGGCGGGCGGTCCTACGAACCGCAGGTGGCGGCCCTCAAGGCCGGCATCGATGTGGTGTCGGGGACACCCGGGCGGCTGCTCGACCTGGCTCGACAAGGCCACCTCGACCTTTCCGCGATTCAAATCCTGGTGCTCGACGAAGCCGACGAGATGCTCGACCTTGGCTTCCTGCCCGACGTCGAGCGCATCCTCGCGCTGACACCGGCCAGCCGCCAGACGATGCTGTTCTCGGCGACGATGCCGGGTGAAGTCATCTCGTTGTCGCGCAAATACCTCAAGCAGCCGACCCGGATCCGCGCCGAGGAACCCGACGAGGGCCGCACGGTTCCAGAAACCGCGCAGTTCGTCTACCGCGCGCACTCGATGGACAAGCCCGAGGTGCTCGCGCGCATCCTGCAGGCCGACGGCCGCGGGCTCGCGATGGTCTTCTGCCACACGAAGCGGCAATGCGACAAGCTCGCGGCCGACCTGTCCGAACGTGGGTTTGCGGCAGCCGCAGTGCACGGGGACCTCGGCCAAGGCCAACGCGAGCAGGCTCTGCGCGCTTTCCGAGCGGGCAAGGTCGACGTGCTCGTTGCGACCGATGTGGCGGCCCGGGGTATCGACGTCGAAGGCGTCACTCACGTCATCAACTACTCCTGCCCGGACGACGAAAAGACCTACCTGCACCGCATCGGGCGCACCGGTCGGGCGGGCGCGTCCGGCGTCGCCGTCACGCTGGTCGATTGGGACGATCTGGCCCGCTGGAAGTCGATCAACAGCCTGCTCGACCTGTCGTTCCCGGATCCGCCGGAGACGTATTCGACGTCTGATGAGTTGCACGAGCAGTTGGGCATCCCGCGCGGCGTGACCGGCGTCCTGCCACGTGCCGATCGCACGAGGGCTGGCCTTGGCGCCGAAGTCCTCGAGGACCTCGGCGAGACTGGGCGACCACGGCGGGGCGCAGCCGCTGGCTCGACGTCTGGAGCGCGTAGCGGTGGCCGCACCGAGCGCGACCGAGGCACACGCAAGCGGGCCGCGGCGTCAACCGATGCGGCGCCGGCCACGGCTTCTCGAACAGCTGCGCCTCGAACCCCAGGCACGCGCACATCTGCATCAACTGACGCCCCCGACGGCCCACGCCGCCAGCGGACCAGATCCGCACGGGCCAACTCCCCAGCCGGTGCGCCGGCAGCTGGCGCAGTCGACGGCGGCAGTTCAGCTGCGGCAAACGGCGCAGCGGCCGGTACCGAGGGCACGGGTGGGCCACGTAGGCGGCGATCGCGCGGCGGTCGCGGACGATCCGGCGGCAGCGCCAACAGCTAACGGGACGCCGATTCACCCCCCACGACAATGTGCGGTCATTCAAGCCGGTGCCCTTGCATACCGACGTTCCACTCGGGCGTATGCGAGGAGGACCCGTGGTACTGCGAACTGTGGCCGGGCGTCGCACCGGTGAAAGCACAGACGACCTTGAGTCGTGGTTGGTGCAGCTTCAAGGCTGCCCGCCGGTGACCCGGACCGTGCTCACCACATGCACGAACGCCGTCCATGGCGGTGAGCCCTCGACCTGGTTCTACGTCGAAGCCGATGCGGAGACCGCGGTAGCCCGTCACCGCTGCATGAGCTGTGGCGACAGCCGGGACGTGCTCGACTCCGCTGAACACTGGAACTTCCCGCGCATGTGGGCCTGCCCGAGTTGCTCGCAGTCGATTGCCGAAATCGCGTCCGGGTTGCACACCGACGAACACGGCGCGGTGAGTTGGCTCGCCCTCGCAGCTCGGTGTGTCGACTGCGGGACTATCGACGGCTTGACTGACTTCACTCTCGACGCCACGCCGGCAGACGAGGTCTTGCGCCGCTTGTAAAAGGCGCAACTTCACCGAAACAAGTCTCCTACGCGGCCGTCAGGTCGCGTTCAGGCTCACTCCAGGCATGCACGCGATTGTCATCGCATGACAACAATGCAGCTGCCGGGTGAATTGCTCGATGTCGACACAACGACTGTCGCGGCGATCGAGATCGTCATTCCCGTACACAACGAAGAACACGATCTCGAACCCAGCGTTCGCCGCTTGCATACATACCTGACCACGACATTTCCCTTGTCGTTTCGCATCACCATCGCTGACAACGCAAGCAGCGATGGCACATGGGCAATCGCGTGCGCACTCGAAGCCGAATTGGCGAACGTGCACGCGACCTACCTAAGCAAGAAGGGCCGCGGCCGCGCCCTGCATACCGTGTGGTTGGCAAGCGCCGCCGAAGTCGTCTGTTACATGGACGTCGATCTGTCGACCGACCTGTCCGCGTTGCTGCCCCTGGTCGCGCCGTTGCTTTCGGGACACAGCGACGTGGCGATAGGCACCCGGCTCGCCCGCTCGTCACGCGTGGTTCGTGGACCGAAACGTGAGGTCATCTCGCGTTGCTACAACGCGCTATTGCGAACAACGCTCGCTACCCAGTTCTCCGACGCGCAATGCGGATTCAAGGCGATGCGAGCTGACCGAGCGCGCGAGCTGCTCCCGATGGTGCAAGACAACGGTTGGTTCTTTGACACCGAACTACTGGTACTCGCCGAACGGTCAGGCATGCGGATTCACGAGGTACCTGTCGACTGGGTCGACGATCCGGATTCGCGCGTCGACATCGCCCACACCGCGATCGCTGATCTGCGCGGCATCGCTCGGCTTGCCCGTGACCTCGCGCGTGGCCGAATACCCCTGCGGGCACAGCGCGTCGAGGTTGCAGGCGGTCCACTCGGCGCGCAGCTGTTCCGGTTCTGCAGTGTGGGTATCGCCAGCACTATTGCGTACGTCGCGCTCTTTCTCATTGCGCGCACGGCAACATCTGCCCCGTGGGCGAACGCCATCGCGCTGCTAATAACAGCCATCGGCAACACCGCGGTAAACCGCTCCTTCACGTTCGGAGTTCGCGGCCGCACGGCCCGACTGCAACACCAGCTGCAGGGACTCGCCGTCTTCGGCACCGGTCTCGCGCTAAGCACGGGAGCACTCGCAGTCGTGCACGCGGCCGCACCACAAACGGGCCGATCGGTCGAAGTCGCAACGCTCGTGCTCGCCAATCTCGCCGCCACCATTCTTCGCTTTCTGCTGTTTCGATCGTGGGTCTTCTGCAGGCCATCAGCGACACATACACCCCGTACCGCCTCCACGACCGTCAAGGAGCTTTCATGACCACGTCCGCGCCCGCGATAAACACGACGCCGACCAGCTCGACCGTCCCCACTGCGCCTGGTGGTGTCCGGCCAGGTGATGTCGAGCCGGGGCGCATGAAGCGCCTGGTCCGTGGCCGGCCGAACGATCCCGCATGGGTGCGGCCATCATTGTTTGCCCTGTTGATCGGCACCGCGTTCGTCTACATCTGGGGTCTGGGCGCTTCGGGTTGGGCGAACTCGTTCTACTCGGCGGCCGTCCAAGCCGGGTCGACGAGTTGGAAGGCGTTCTTCTTTGGCTCCTCCGATGCGGCGAACTTCATCACGGTCGACAAGCCACCAGCGTCACTTTGGGTGATGGAGATTTCGGCACGGATCTTCGGCGTGAACGCGTGGAGCATCCTGGTGCCGCAAGCGCTCGAGGGCGTCGCCACCGTGGCCGTTCTCTATGCGACCGTTCGACGGTGGTTCACTCCCGCCGCAGGTTTGCTGGCGGGTGCCGTGCTCGCGCTCACACCAGTAGCGGTGCTGATGTTCCGCTTCAACAATCCGGACGCATTGCTCGTTCTGCTACTGACAGTTGCCGCCTACGCGCTGACAAGGGCAATGGAAGCTGCGAGCACTCGCTGGCTTGTGTTGGCCGGGTCGTTGGTCGGTCTGGGATTCCTCGCGAAGATGATGCAGGCGTTCTTCGTCGTCCCCGCATTCGGCCTTGTGTACTTGCTTGCAGCACCCACGCCCGTTCGCCGCAGGATCTGGCAGTTACTCCTTGCTGGCTTCGCGATGTTTGTGGCGGCCGCTTGGTGGGTCGTAACGGTCACCTTGACGGCGGCCAGCGCACGGCCGTACATCGGCGGGTCGCAGCACAACAGCATTCTTGAGCTGATCTTCGGCTACAACGGCTTTGGCCGCCTCACCGGCAACGAGACCGGCAGCGTCACTGGTGGCGGCGGAGGCGTTGGTGGTGGCGGCACTGGCGGCGGCAGCATGTGGGGTCCGACCGGCATCACGCGGCTCTTCAGTTCGCAGATGGGCACCCAGATCTCGTGGTTGATTCCAGCCGCACTGGTCACGTTGCTCGGAGCGTTGTGGCTGTCACGGCGCGAGGGACGCACGAGCAAGCTGCGCGCCGCAACCGTGCTGTGGGGCACCACGTTGATCGTGAGTGGTCTCATCCTCAGTTTGAGCAAGGGCATCATTCACCCCTACTACACGGTCGCCCTCGCACCTGCGATCGGTGCACTCGTCGGCATCGGCGGTACCGAACTGTGGCGCCTTCGCGAGCGCTGGACGTCGCGCGTCTTCCTGTCGATCGCGATCGCGGTGACAACGTGGTGGGCGCACGTGCTGCTTGGCCGCACGCCAACGTTCGAGTCGTGGCTGCGTCCGACAGTTCTCCTTGTCGGTATCGCTGCCGCAGTCGGCGTACTGTTCATCGGACGCCTCAGGCGCGGCATCACGGTCGCCATCGCTGCAGGCTCGGTACTGACGGCTGTTGGCGCGCCGGTCGCGTTTGCTCTCGACACCGCGAGCACGCCACACACCGGCTCGATCCCGACGGCCGGACCATCGTCAGGGCAAGGCGGCCCTGGAGGTTTCGGTGGCGGCGGATTCGGCGGCGGCCAGCCGGGTGCGACTCGCGGTAGCACGGCAGGTGGTCAAGGCACGGGAGGTCAGCCAACGGGTGGGTTCGGAGCTCCACCGACCGGCACGACGGGTCGCTTCGCACCACCGACCGGTACGACGGGCGGCACAGCGCCGACCGGAACCACCGGAGGGTTCGGTGGCGGTCGCGGCCAGGGCGGTGGCGGGCTGCTCGGTAGCAGCACACCCAATGCGTCCTTGACCGCCGCGTTGAAGGCCAACGCGAGTTCGTATACGTGGGTTGCTGCCGCCATCGGATCGAACGACGCATCGGGATACCAGCTCGCCACTGGCGATCCGGTGATGGCAATCGGCGGGTTCAACGGCAGTGATCCGGCCCCCACGTTGGCACAGTTCGAGAAGCTCGTAACCGCCGGCAAGATTCACTACTTCATTGCGGGCAGTGTTGGCACGCCGAACGGCGGCAGCAACGCGTCGTCCGAAATCTCGTCCTGGGTGAGCAGTCACTACACCACGGTGACGATCGGCGGCGTCACGCTGTACGACCTGACGAAGGCCACGTCGTAGCGGTCGTCCGGTCAGGGCAAGCATTGAAGTCCAGCGCTCGTTCTTGCGAGCGCTGGACTTCAGCGCTCGCTCAGAGCGCGCAAGCGCTAAGCAAGTACCGGGTCGAGCACGTCCTGGAAGTCCTCGGGCGTGAACGGCTTCGCAACCAAGAACATGGCGCCGGCTTCGAGGGCCGCGGCTCTCATCTGGGGCGAAGCTTCCGACGTCACGAAGCCAAACGGAATGCGCCAGCCCGCTGACCGCAATGCGGTCAGCAGCTCGAGCCCGGACATCTGCGGCATGTTCCAGTCGCACAGCACGACATCGGGTGGCTCCTGCGCCACGACCTCGAGTGCGTGCAGCCCATCGACGGCTTCAATGAGTTCGTGCTCGTCGTAGCCGGCCATCCGCAAGGTACGGGCCACGATCATCCGCATGGCTCTGCTGTCGTCGACGATCAGGATTCGCATTGGGACCTACGACGCCTGCTGCCACAGGCTCACGAAGAGCGGCTGCGCACGCCACGAGAGCTGAACTTCGCGGACCATCCGGGTGCCGGGAACCGACAGCTGACCTTGCACCACCGACGGCAGCGACAGGGTCGAGGGGCCGGGCAACATGCTCTTGACGTTGCCGCCGACCATGTTCGCGATTTCGCCGAGCGCGTCGACAACCTCGGTCTGCGTCACCGACGCAGGCGCCATGGAGTAAAGCGCTGCCGCGGCGTCGCGCGCGGCAGGCGGCGAGCACTGCAGCATGATCGAGCCGGTGTAGGCACCGGCGAGGTAGACGCAGCCGGTGATCTTGTCGGCAGGCATGTCGCCGCTCTCGGCGATCAGGCCTGACGGGTCACCGTCAAGGAACGACGTCCAGACCTCACGCGTGATGACCTCGAGGTCATCCGCACTGGGAATGTAAGTCACGGCCTTTACCTCTCGCGCGCGTTAGTAGGCGAGGACGCCGAGAAGCGCAAGCTTGTCGGCGATCGCATCGGGAGTGAACGGCTTGATGACGTATTCGTGCGCGCCCGCGGCGAGTGCGCGGACAATCTGCAACTGCTCGCTTTCCGTTGTCACCATCATGAGCGTGATCTGACGCCACTTCTCTTCGCGACGGACTGCGTTCACGAACGCCAGGCCGTCCATGACGGGCATGTTCCAGTCGACGAGCGCGATGTCCGGCAGGACGCCGGTCTGCAATCGAGCGATGGCTTCGGCCCCGTTTGGAGCATCGACAACGTCAAACCCGAGCGAGCGCATGATCCGGCCAAGAATCAACCGCATCGCGCTCGAGTCGTCGATCACCATGGCCAACATCGGGCGTGCACCTTCCATCGTCTCATCGGTCGATCCGGGCGTTCTTCGTCTTGCTCAGCTCTTAATCGGTCGATCTCGGCGATTGCTGTTGCGGCATTCGCCTAGCAAGTCCTCGCATCTTCATCGGCCGGTGGGCCAACTAATTGAGCGGTCGGCGGGCTGCGGTGGGGCTGGCGGTGCAGCGAGCTGCCACGCCCCCGCCACAGGACGCGGCCGGACGCCGACGGGGACCGTCCCGGACAGGCCCACGCCAGCGACCGCGGGGGCAAGGCGGCGCGGGAGGTCGAGGGGTCCGGCCCCCTTCGGGCGGTAGGCGATTGTCGAACCGACCGCGACGCGCTCGAAGCCGTCGTCGAGGCCGAGGGTCGTCTCAGCGCCGCCCAGGAAAAGAAAACCGTCGGGCCGCAGAATCGCCCTGATCCGGCGCAGGACCTCGACCTTGGTGGCCGGATCGAAGTAGATGAGGACGTTGCGGAGGAACACGACGTCCATCTGATGTACCTCCAAGGGCTCCGCCAGGTTCAGCTGCGAGAACCGGACCAGCTTGCGGACCGCCGCCACGACCCGCCAGTCGGTTTCGGCGCGCTCGAAGTGGCGGACCAGCAACGGTGCCGGCAGCCCTCGGTTCACCTCGAGCTGCGAATACCTCGCCCGGCGACCTCGCTCGAGAACGTCGCCGTTGATGTCGGACGCGAGCACGTCAACTTGCCAGTCGTCGGTGATCAGGGGATGGTCAAGCAGCGTCATGGCGATGCTGTACGGCTCCTGACCGGTCGAACATGCGGCCGACCACAGGGTCAGGCGATGGCTCGTGCGACGCAGCTTGCACAGTTCGGGGACGATCGCCTGCGAGAGCGCGTTGAACGGGTCTCGGTCGCGAAAGAACGATGTCTCGTTGGTTGTCATCGCCTCGACGATCTGCCGACGCAAGACGTCGTCGTGACTTCCTTGCAGCCGTGCAATCAGCGCCCCGACATCGTCGAGGCCGGCATCGCGAGCAAGCGGTAGCAGCCGGCTCTCGACGAGGTACTCCTTGCCGGGGCCAATGACGATTGCGGCCTGGCGCTTGACGAGTTCGCTGACGAACGTAAAGGCGCTCGCACTGATGGTCACGAGGCCCCACCGAAAGCGACGGCTCGGGGAGGTGCTGCAGGCAGGAGTGGACGCGCGATACGCCGGGTGCCGAGCGTGCCTTGCAGGCGGTCGGCGATCTGATGCAACGGGACGACGTCGGTGGCGACACCTGCCGCCACAACTGCGCCGGGCATGCCCCACACGACAGAACTCACTTCGTCCTGCACGATGATTCGACCGCCGGCAGCCCGCACCCGCTGCGCTCCCTGGGCGCCGTCCCGTCCCATGCCGGTGAGTACGCACGCCACGACACCTGCGCCATAAACCGCCGCAGCGGACCGGAACAACACATCAACCGAAGGCCGGCAGTAGTTCTCGGGCGGGTCGTTCGTCAACCGCACTCGAACCTCGGTTCCCTGCCGCCGAAGTGTCAGGTGCTGGTCGCCGGGCGCAACGATGATGTGACCAGGCTCAACCCGTTGACCATCGACGGCTTCAACCACATGCAGGGCGCAGCTGCGGTCGAGGCGCGCGGCGAACAGCCGGGTGAACAACGGCGGCATGTGTTGAACGACGAGAATCGGGACGCTGAGGTCGCTTCGCAATCCGGCCACGATCGAACTGAGCGCGTCGGGTCCACCGGTTGATGCGCCGATCACGATGACATCGACGCGATCCTGCCGAACCGCTGAGCCCGCCGACATCGGCGCTTTCGGCGCCGGGCGTTTGGCAAAGACTGCACGGGTGCGTGCCGCCGCGACCAAACCCTTGATCTTCGGGATCAGCTCGGCTCGTACGCGATCGACTGATGCGGTCGCGCTGGTGGCGTGCGTGGGCTTCGTCACGTAGTCCGTGGCACCGGCGGCGAGAGCATCAAGGGTGGCCATCGCACCGCGCTCGGTGACCGTGCTGAACATGACCACCGGCAGCGTTGGGTGGGTACGGCGCAACTCGCGCAGCGTCGCCAAGCCGTCCATGACCGGCATCTCGACGTCGAGAATCACAATGTCAGGACGCAGCGCGCCGAGCTTGTCGAGAGCGATCCGGCCGTTCGCGGCGGTGCCAACGACCGTGATATCGGGGTCGTCGTCCAAGACGCTGGAGACGATGCGGCGAACCACCACGGAGTCATCGACGACGAGCACGCCGATGCCAGCCACCGCAACCTCCCGACCCTGGGGCGCGGGTCGCTGTTATGACCCGGCATTAACCCATCGGCACGAGCGGCTCCGGACTGAGGTTGCCAGTGCTTCCACAAGCCGCTGCTCGAGGTCGAGCTACATCAGCTGCAGCTCTGGGCGTCGATTTCGCTCAGCCCTATCCCCGGGGTGACTCCGTCACCCGAGAATCCCGACGGCCGTTTCCCACGGCGCCACCAACACGCCGTACGTCACCTCGTCGAGTAGGTCGTGCACGCCGACCGCCTGCAGGCAGCCACTGACGGAGTTCCACACACCGCGCGCCGCGGGGCCCGCATCGACTCCCGCAATACGCAACGCTCGGACCGCCTGGAACTGCGCCGCCGCCGCCGGACGCAGCCTCCCCGCCAGGTAGCTCGCCCAGGTGGCCGCGTGCATGCGAGCGCTCCACTCCGCCTCGACCGAACCGGTCGCCTCGAGGAGCACGCCGACCTCGTCCGTGGACAGTGTGGCGACGCGAGCCAAAATCGTGTGCAGGTCGGCGCCAAACGGTCCGAGATCGGCCGGGATCGGTGGCAGCCGGCGAGCTGCGGCGATCCAAGGTGTCCTGAGCAATCGACGCACATCCTCGGCCAGCCGAGGTCCGCCGTAGGCGGCTGCAAGAGCGTCGCTCCCCAGTGCCACCACATGTGTCGGACTCTCGTCGAGGATGTCCTGGCGGAGCATCCGCAAGAGGTCGTCGAGGCTGCCGAACGATGCTGTCGTGAGGTCTCGCAAAGCCGGCTCGAGTTCGCGGGTGGTCGACTCGCTGCCGTCCATCGCGTTCGCGGCTTCGTCGAGAAGTTGGCCGACAGCAGACAAAGCGTCGTCAAGGCGTCGCGGAGGAGTCAGTGCCGACACCTCGAGCCACGCCGAGGCGCGCTGCGGATCAGTGACCTGCAAGGCATCGAAGCCGGACAAATCGAGCGCAGGTTCGCCGACGGTGCCATGAAGAGCCAGCGCCTCGAGCAGGACGGTCGCCACCGCCGCGCCAGTCGGCAGACGGGCTAGATCGAAGCCGACCGTCGGCGCGTTAACGAGCGAGTACACCGAAGCCCCTCCGAACCATCGAACCCGGCCCGAGTACAGGTCGTGGTGACCTGCCCCCGCAGCTCAGGTAACGATGGTGCCACTGAGTGGGGCCTTCGCGAGACGGCCGACCGGGCGAACCCTGAGGTCAGACGGCGAGGCCGATATCGGCCGCCCGAGCGACGTCGAGCACGAGGAGCAGCGCGCCCTCGAGTTTGTAGGCGCCCGTAACCAACGTCGCGCCCGGGCCCGTCATGGTGTCAGGCGGCTCCTCGAACTGTTCCGACGACACGTGTGCGACATCGCCGATCGCGTCGACAAGCAGGCTCACCGGCTCGTCATCGACCCGTACCACGACGTTCATTGGCAGGACCCCGGCGGCGCGCGGCGGCAAGCCGAGCCGTGTCCGTAGATCGACGGCTGTGACGACTTCACCACGCAGATTGATTAGGCCTGCAGCGCCGTGTCCGGCGAGCGGAACGGCGGTCATCTCCTGGTAACGGATGACTTCTTGCACTTTGTGAACTTCTACCCCGAAAAGCAATGCATCGATGGTGAAGGTGGCGAACTGACGCATCTCCATATCAGGACCCCAAGCCAACGTAGGTGTCTTCCGTGTAGTCCTCGTAGGGCGAAACGTCCGCAGCGCCCGCAGCCGCTACCGCGTCGAAAAAGCGTGGATCGGTCGCCGTGATGGCCTGCTCCATATCGAGGAGTTCGGTCACCAAGTCCTGGACGACGACAACCCCCGACACACCGAACGCCTCAACATCTCCGCGAGACGCGGGAGCCTCGGTTGCAATGTCGACGACAGCGTCGACAACCAGACCCACACTGCGCCGACCTTGGGTGTAGACGATGACCTTCAGCTGCGAGCCGGTATCGGCCACCGCCTGCTCGCCCAGCATCGTCGCGAGGCGGCCGAGCGGAAGTAACTGGCCGCGGTACTGCACGACCTCGCGCTGACCGACATGCTCGACGCGATCCAGCGAAATCTCTTCGAGCCGGGTCACCATCGAGAGCGGGACGCCGAGTCGGCGATCGCCGACCGCGACGACGAGCAATGGTTCGGGACCCTCAATGACAGGTGCGTCCATCAGCTGCCGCTCGCGTTCCATGGCCGAGTCGCTTTCGCGCACAACATGCGCTCGACGTGCCAATGCGCGGACGTCGAGGATGAGCGCGACCCGCCCGTCGCCAAGGATCGTGGCGCCGGCGTAAGTACCGATGCCCTTGAGCTGCCGTGACAACGGCTTGACGACGATTTCTTCGGTGTTCAGGACGCGGTCGACAACAAGACCGAACCGACGCCCGTCGGCCTGCAGCACCAAGATGTAGACAGACTCGTCGACGTGCGGCGCATCTGTTAGATCGAGAACGTGATCGAGCCATACGAGAGGGATCAGGGTGCCGCGCAAACGGAAGACCGGGGTGCCTGACAAGTACTCGACACCCGCTCTGGCTTGCTCGCCTTCGAGACACAACAGCTCGTCGAGACTGACCTGCGGAACCGCGTAGCGCTCACCGGCGCACTCGACGGTCAGCGCCGGAATGATCGCCAAGGTCAACGGAATCTTGATCTTTAGGGTGGTGCCGAGGCCTGGCTCGCTCGAGATATCGACGGTGCCGCCGATCTTCTCGACATTGGTACGGACGACATCCATGCCGACCCCGCGACCAGACATGTTGGTGACCTTGGTTGCGGTGGAGAAACCCGGTACGAAAATGAGATTGATGATCTCGCGCGGCGGCATCGCGCGCAGCTGCTCAACTGTTGCGAGCCCGCGCTCGATCGCCTTGGTCGCGATCCGCGCGGGGTCGATGCCCGCGCCGTCGTCGCTGATTTCGATATTGACCTGGCCGCCCTCATGAAAAGCGCGCATCGTCAACGTGCCCTCGGCCGGCTTGCCCGCGGCGACTCTGAGCGCGGGAGATTCGATCCCGTGGTCGATCGCATTGCGGACGACGTGTGTGAGCGGGTCCTTGATGGCCTCGAGGATCGTCTTGTCGAGCTCGGTGTCGCGGCCCTCGAGAACGAGCCGGACCTCGCGGCGGCATGCGACGGACACGTCGCGCACGAGGCGCGGAAGCTTGTTCCAGACGGTGTCGATCGGCTGCATCCGGGTCTTCATGACCCCGGCCTGGAGCTCGCTGACCAAGAGGTTCAAACGCTGCGACGATCGCTGCATGCCGGTATCAGCGCGAGCAGCCGCGGTCGCAACGATCTGATTGCGGGTGAGAACCAGTTCGCCGACGAGGCGCATCAGGGTGTCGAGCAAGTTCACGTCGACGCGCAGCGTCGAGTCGCTGACCGACCCGCCTACGCGGGCGTCCGACTGCGCGGCAGCCTGCAGCGCAAGAGCTTCGCGCACTTGGTCGGGCGTCGCCTGTCCGTGGTCAACAAGGATCTCGCCGAGTGGGCGCTCGTCACCAAGCTGCTGTTCGAGCATGGCGACCGCAACGTCTTCGGGGTTGATATCGGCCTGTTGCTGAAGCAGTTCGCCGAGCAGCGGGACGTTCGCCGGTGGGATCGCGGCTGCAGCGGGCGCCACAGTGCTCGCCTTGCGCGCGGCGCGCGCCGCTTTGATGTCGTGCCTGGCAACTTGTCCGGCCGCCTTTTCGGTGGCCTCGTTTGCTCCATCGGCGGCGAGCTGGGCGGGCTGGCGATCCGTTGAGCGACGGCGCGGCCGGGCGGATGATTTCGCCGGACCCGCGGCGGCAGCAGCCTCAGGACTCGGTGCACGCGTACTCGAAGCCGGCGTACTTGATGCGGTGGCGTCGGACCGCGCCTTGGTCGATCGGCTGCGCGTCGCAGTGCTCGCGCCCTTCGCGGCTGCCGAGCCGGCCAACTCTGTCTCCGGCGCCGAGGTCTGCAAGGCGGTGAGCCGCGCTACCAGGGCGGTGTAGTCACGGTCGTTTTCAACGCCGGTCGTCTCGATCGAGGCCAGGATGCTGCGGACCGCGTCGACGAGTTCGAGCAGGCCAGTCGTGCGCTCCTGGGTGAGTCGAAGGCCGCCGTCGCGCAGGCGCGCGAGCAGGCCTTCGCCCGCGTGCGTCAAGACCTCGAGCTTGCCGAATGCGAGAAAGCCGCTGGTGCCTTTGATCGTGTGGATCGTGCGGAAGATGCTCTGGAGCAGCGGGTGGGCATCAGGTTCCTGCTCGAGCGCAACAAGGTCACGGTCGAGCTGGTCGAGGTTCTCGTAGCTCTCCACGAGGAACTCGCGCACGATCTCGTCGAACTCGTCCATCCAACGCTCCTCCGGTCGCCGAGGTGTCGCGTGCCCGCGACGGCCCGCGGGCACGACGATCAGTGCATCGGCGCTTCTGCGGAACAACTGAGCCTCAAATCACGACTGAGCTCGGTCAGGTGGCCCCGACGGGCCGGGCTGAGCTGCGTCCGTCTCACTGCCCTTGTCTTCTCCGAGCCCCGCCCACGGCACCCGGGCAGGAGCCGCTGCGGCACCCTCGGGGCAATGCGCCCGCATGTCGCACCAGCCGCATTGCGAACCGGGCCGCGGCGCAAACATGTCGGCAATCCCAACCGGCGTAGGCGTGCCAGCGGCGGAGGCGACGATTTGTGCCTTGAAGGCGGCCGTGGCGGCTTGCGCCTCGTCGGCGATCTGCTCCGCCCGCCGCACCTGGCGTTGCAGCGACTCGTCGGTGTGCTCGTACCGGTGGACTTCGCCCGTGGGCAGGTGATGCAACTCGACTCGAACGCAACGCCGACGTAGCGTCGCCGCGGCCGCAACCGCGTAGAGGGCAAGCGCCATCGAGCCGCGGGTGTCGTCAACCGTCAGCGGCCGCCGGCCGGTCTTGTAGTCGACGACGACCAGCTCGCCATCGCGGTCATCGAGCCGGTCGACGCGACCGGAGAGCGCCAGCCGGTTGGTGCGCGCGGCGATCGTGCGCTCGACGCCAAGCGGCTCGCGGTCGGGATCGAGGCCTGCGACGTAGCGCTGCACGAGTGCGCGACCGCGGGCAAGCCAGGCGCTGGACTGGGC
>Ga0075522_10002167_pt1 | contig 14692 bp, 12 predicted proteins | sample NGEPerA_FD_74796 | JGI IMG/M metagenome (GOLD analysis project Ga0075522, IMG submission 74796) | Arctic peat soil microbial communities from the Barrow Environmental Observatory site, Barrow, Alaska, USA - NGEE PermafrostL2-A | ecosystem: Environmental > Terrestrial > Soil > Wetlands > Peat ... | reverse complement strand
TGGCGCTGCTGAAGGAGGTCGGCATCGCCGGCGCCGAGGCGCGCATCGACCACTATCCGCACCAGTTCTCGGGCGGGATGCGGCAGCGCGTGGTGATCGCGCTGGCGCTAGCCGCCAACCCGCGGCTCATCATCGCCGACGAGCCGACGACCGCGCTCGACGTGTCGATCCAGGCGCAGATCATCGCGCTCTTGAAGCGCCTCGGGCGCGATCACGGCACCGCGATCATGCTGGTGACGCACGATATGGGCGTCATCGCCGAGACCGCGCATCGGGTCGCGGTGATGTATGCCGGGCGGATCGTCGAAATCGGCCCGGTGCGCCAGATCGTCGACCGGCCGAGCCACCCTTACACCGTGGGGCTGATGGCCTCGATCCCGCGCACGACGGGGACGCGCGGGCGCCTGCAGCAGATCGACGGCACGATGCCGCGATTGAACGCAATTCCCTCAGGCTGCCCGTTCAACCCGCGCTGCCCCAAGGTGTTCGACCGCTGCACCCTTGAGCGTCCCGACTTGATGCCGGCGCAGGAGACGCAGGCGGCATGCTGGCTTTATGCCGATGTCGAGGCCGAGCCGGCGCATGCTTGAGCATTTTTCTTATTGTCATTCCGGGATCGTCCGCAGGACGATACCCGGAACCCATGAACGCGGGCGATGGGGAGGATGCGGCGGCGTCTGCGCCTCCCTGTCTTTGGTTCGTGGTCATGGGTTCCGGGTTCACGGCTCCGCCGCGCCCCGGAATGACAACATGGAAAGGTTGGGGTGGGGGGCTGATGGCCGACCCTGACACGATCCTCGAGGTCACCGACCTCAAGCGGCATTTCGATGTGTCGCCGCCGGCGCTAGAGCGGCTGCTGCAAGGGAAGCATCGCGCGTCGGTCAAGGCGCTCGACGGCGTCAGCTTTTCGATCAAGCGGGGCGAGACGTTCTCGCTGGTCGGCGAGTCTGGCTGCGGCAAGACCACGGTGGCGCGCTGCGTCGTCGGATTGTACCGGCCGACGGCGGGGAACATCGTGTTCGACGGCGTCGATCTCGGCACGCTCAAGGACCGCCGGGCGATGGCGCCGGTGCGGCGGCGGATGCAGATGATCTTCCAGGACCCCTTTGCCAGCCTCAACCCGCGCTGGCGGGTGTGGAAGATCGTCGCCGAGCCGCTGGTGACGTATGGCCTCGCGAGCGACAAGGCGGCGCTGCGCGCGCGGGTCGGCGAACTCTTGGAGCAGGTGCGGCTGTCGGCGGCCGACGGCGACAAATTTCCGCACGAATTCTCCGGCGGCCAGCGCCAGCGCATCTCGATCGCCCGCGCGCTGGCGGCGAACCCGGAATTCCTGGTGTGCGACGAGCCGACCTCGGCGCTCGACGTGTCGGTGCAGGCGCAAATCCTCAATCTGATGAAGGATCTGCAACGGCGGCTCGGCCTCACCTATCTGTTCATCTCGCACAATCTGGCGGTGATCTACCAGATCAGCGACCGGGTCGGGGTGATGTATCTCGGGCGGCTGGTAGAACTCGCGAGCGCCGAGCAATTGTTCGCGCGGCCGCGGCATCCCTATACGCGGCTATTGTTGGAGACGATCCCGCGGCTCGATCCGCCCCGTGGTCCCTTGGACGAGCGCGAGCCGGTGGCCGGCGAGGTGCCGAACCCGATCGACCCGCCGCCGGGCTGCACCTTCCACCCGCGGTGCCCCTACGCCAACGAGCGCTGCCGGGTGGAGCAGCCCCGACTGCTCGATGCGGAGGGGACCCTGGTGGCGTGCCACGGTGTCGAGGAGGGGCGGCTGTCGGCGTAACCCTCACCCTCCCACGCCTATGGCGCGGGTCCCGCCCTCTCCCCGCAAGCGGGAGAGGGGAACGCACGCAGCGTGACGGGTGAGGGTTCCTAGAAGAACACCAGGGTGCGGACTTCGATGCTTTCGCGCGGCGGGGCGTCGGCCGGGGTCTGCGGGTCGTCGAAGGCGCCGTGGGCCGAGAAGCGCGCGGCGCCGTGGCGGGCCGAGTCGTAGCAGCGGATCAGCACCGCCTCGTCGGGCTGCATCTTGGGGAAATAGTACCAGCGCTGGTTTGGGCTGTAGGTGACCGCATAGGTCTCGCCGGTGCGGTCGGGGTAGCGCAGATCGGAGGCGACAAGGTTGTCGTAGTCGAGGCTCGCGGCGTCGCACAGCGCCAGCGGCGAGCGCAGCAGCGGCCCGGCGATCGGCCGCCAGACATTGCTGATCGCGAAGCGGTGCTTCAGGAGTTCGGTGGCTTCGTCGCCCATCAGGTCGCGCACGCGCTGCGGCGCCGACCAGGCGGTATAGTCGTTGTGGACGCGGCCGGCCGGCATCTTGACGCCGCTGCCGGGAAGCGCGGCCTTGGCGGCGTTGCGCACGATATGGTCGAAGGCGACAACCTTTGCGGCGCCGGTCGCCTCTTTCATCAACCGCTCGCATTCGGGGTAGTAGATTTGGGTGATGATCTTCTCGTCGTAAAGGTCCGACGCCGCGGTCTTGTGGTGGACGAGGACGAAGCCTTCGCGGTCGAGCGACAGGCCGGCCTCGACCGCGCGCGCATCGTGGACGGTGATGCTGTGTTCGACGTTCTCGGTGTTGCGTGGCGCGACGCCCGGCGGCGGGTTGTAATTGTAGGAATACGGCTTCTCCGCCATCGGCAGCATGAAATTGACCGGGGCGACGACGCCCTTCAGCCTTTGCTGTGCCATCCCGTCCATGAGTTCCTCCGCCGATCGCAGTCCCGACGCGGGACGATCCCATGGCGCCAAGGGTAGAGCCGATTGACCCGTGGGGGAATCACCTTTTTCCTTCGCGACGCAGGGGAGCGGTGCATGGGCAAGCTGCATCGTCAAGCCAGATAAGACCCGCCATTGACGTGGAGGGTGTGGCCGGTGACGAAATTCGCCTGGTCGGAGGCGAGGTAAAGCGCGGCGCGGGCGATGTCGTCGGGCCGGGCGATGCGGCCGAGGGGGTTGGCCGCCGCCATCTCGGCGATCTCGGCTTCGCTGCTGCCATAGCGCGGCTGGGCGGTGTCGGTGAGGCCGGGGGCGATGGCGTTGACCCGGATGCGGTGCGGCGCCAGCTCGAGCGCCAGCTGCCGCGTCATCGAGACGATGCCGCCCTTGCTCGCGACGTAATGGACGCCGCGCGGCGAGCCGCGGAAGGCGGCGCCCGAGGCGAGGTTGACGATGCTGCCGGGACGCCCGGCGGCGACCATCGCCTTGGCTGCCGCCTGAGCGCAGAACACCGCGCCCTTCAAATTGACGTCGTGGACAAAGTCCCAGTCGGTTTCGGTCATGTCGAGGAAATCGACGCGCGGGAAGACGCCGGCGTTGTTCACCAGGATGTCGATGCCGCCGAACTCGGCGACGACGGCAGCCACCATCTCGCGCACCTCGTCGAGCCTCGCCATGTCGGCGCGAATGGTCATCGCGCGGCGGTTGTGACCGGTGACGGCGGCCGCGGCCTCGCGCGCCGCGTTCTCGTCGTCGAGCCAGTTGATTGCGAGATCGGCGCCGGCGGCGGCAAACCCGGTGGCGATCGCCCGGCCGATCCCCTGCTGCGCTCCGGTTACCAGCGCCACCTTGCCTGCAAGCTGCATCGTCGTCCTCCGCCGCAGAGTATCTCCGATCCACGATGCGCCCGACCGCGCCCCATGCTCAACGGCAAATGCAGGCCGCAGGCCTGACCGGCGATTAGCTGGCGCGTTTAATATTTTGAGGGCTCTTGCCAAAGCTCCGTCAGTAGTCCGGCAAAATTCGCACACTGCAACAGATGAACGTGTATATTCGACACAAGGAGTCGCAGTGGGTCGGGCATCGAAGGGTGCCGATCCGCCATGAAATCGCCGGAACCGGGGGACGGCGGCTGGCAAGCATGGATGGGCGGATGATATTGCGAGGCTTGTTGGGCGCCAGCTTAGCCACGCTGCTGCTGACCGCGCCGCCGGCGCTGGCGCAGAGCCTCGCGACGACGCCCGACAAGACCGCTGCGACACCGGCGAACCCCGCCACGGCGACCGCCAAACCGGCATCGCCCGCGCCGGCCCAAGCCGCCACTAAAAAAACCGATCCCGCCAAAAAAGCCGCGACAAAGAAAGCCGATCCGAAGAAGGCCGCGGACTCGGCGAAGAAAACGGCAGCTCCGGTGAAAACGGCTGCCGAGGCGGCGAAGCCGGCGGCGCGGGACAAGGTCGCCGCCACGTCCAAGCCGCCGGTGCCGAGCTACACCATCACCACGACGACGCGCGACCACGCCACCTACACGACGACGCGGATCGTGCCGCTGTCACCGACACCGGCGAGCTCCGCGCGAAAGGTCGAGACGATTGCGGCGCCCGCGGATATGGCGGCCGCGCCCACAAAGCCGGCGGCGACGGCGCGGCCGGCAGCCCCCATCGCGGCGGTGCCGTTACCCCTCGCGCCGCAGGCTCGGACAGTGACGGCGGCGGCCGCCGCTCCGTCGCCCGCGAAGCCGGCGGCGACGGCGCGGCCGGTCGCCCCCATCGCGACGCTGCCGTTACCCCCGGCGCCGCAGGCTCGGACAGTGACGGCGGCGGCCGCTCCGTCGTCCGCGAAGCCGGCGGCGACGGCGCGGCCGGTCGCCCCCATCGCGGCGCTGCCGTTACCCCCGGCGCCGAAGGCTCGGACAGTGACGGCGGCGGCCGCTCCGTCGCCCGCGAAGCCGGCGTCGTCGGCGCGGCCGATCGCCCCCATCGCGGCCCAGCCGTCACCCCCCGCGCCGAAGGCTCGGACAGTGACGACGGCGGCCGCTCCGTTGCCCGCGAAGCCGGCGGCGCCACCCACCCCAACCGCCAACGCTGCGGTGGTGCCGGTGAGCCTCGAAGCAAGGACCGAGAGCGCCAGGCCGCAGCCCGCAAGGCCGCAGCCCACAAGGCCGACGGCGCCCTCGTCCGCCACCGCGACGCCGTACGCGCAGCCGTCGCCTACGGGCCCGGCGGACCCGGTCGCGGCCGCGAGCTTTGTCGATACTTTCCTGCGCGACGCATTCCGCGTCGCCAAGGCTGGCGGGACCACGTCGCTGCAGCGCCGCGCGCAACTCGCTGCTTTGTTTTCCCGCAAATTGGATATCAGCCGCATCGCCGGCTACACCACCGCCGACGAGCTGGCGGCGATGCCGCCCGACATCCAGCAGCGCTTCCGCGCGATCCTCATCAGTTATCTGGTGGAGACCTATTACCCGCGCATCGAGATGGCGTCGGACCCGTCCGTCACCGTCGAAATCACGCCGCTGACGACGCTCGCCGACGGCAGTGCCGTGGTGACGGCAAGCTTCACCAAGGCGGGATGGGAAACCCAGTCGGTGAAGTGGGATTTGATGGCCGAGCGGGATGGCTACAAGATCATCGACATCTTTAGCGCCGGGGCGAGCCTGGTGCAGATGGAGCGCGACACCTTCCTGTCGGTGATGCGCAATGGCGGCGTGCCCGAACTGATGGCGAAGCTCGACGCGCGGACCAAGGCATTGGCGAGCGCGGCGACCGAATAGCCGCCTTTGTCCTCTTGCCGGCAAGCCCGCCGGTTTTGCGGCGATTACTTCAGCAGCACGATATCGACACGGCGATTCTCGACCGAGACATCGGGCGAGCCGGTCTGGCCGATCGGCTGCTGCTGCAGGATCGCGGGGTTGATCCCGTCCTTTTGCAGCTCGTCGTAAACCACTTCGGTACGCGTCTCGGCGAGGCGCTGGTTGGCCACCGGCGCGCCGGTGGCGCTGGCGCGGCCTTCGATGCGGATGGCCCTGGCGCCGTTTTCCCTTGAATATCGCGCGGCCTCGGCGACGACGTTCCTCGCATCGTCCGACAGATAAGCGCTGAATTCGTTAAAATAGACGAGGTAGCGTCCGGCTTCGCCGCCGGGCGCGGTCGCCGCCGGCATCGGGCCGCAGCCGGCGGCGAAGAGCAGGAGAACGGCGGCGGCGGCGGACGGCAATCGGATGCGGAGCACGGGCGGTACCATCGCGTGAGTTGAACGGAGCCGCATCATAGCAACGCGCGCGGCGCGATCCAGCCTTCCCGCGCCGCGACCCACTTGCCCGCGCCGGCTCCGCCGTGGAACTCTGTCGCCGGATCGTCATAGGGGCAGGGGGGATTTGCAGATGCGCATCGTCATCGTCGGTCAGCAGGCCTTCGGCAAGTCGGTGCTCGACGCCTTTGTGGCGCGCGGCGACACGATCGTCGGCGTTTTCGCCGCGCCGGAGCGGCCGGGGGCGCGCCCCGACCCGCTGGTCGTCGCCGCCGAGGAAAAGAAGCTGCCGGTCTTCCGTTTCCCGAAATATTCGGAACCGCAAGCGCAGGAGACGCTGAAGGGGCTCAACGCCGATGTCGGCGTGATGGCCTATGTGCTGCTGTTTGCGCCGCCCGAGTTCTGCGCGATTCCGAAGCACGGCATGATCCAGTTCCACCCGTCGCTGCTGCCGCTGCATCGCGGGCCGGCGGCGATCCCGTGGGCGATCATCCGCGGCCGCAAGGAAACCGGGCTGACGATCTTCCGCCCGACCCCGGGCCTCGACGAAGGCCCGGTGATCCTGCAGAAGCGGGTGACGATCGGCGCCGACGACACCGCGGCCTCGCTCTATTTCGACAAGATCTTTCCGCTGGGGGTCGAGGCGCTGGTGCAGGCGGCGGACCTCGTCACCGCCGGGCGCGCCACCGAATCGACGCAGGACGAGGACGAAGCGACCTATGAGGGCTGGGTGCGCGAAGCCGAAAGCAGGATCAACTGGGCGAACCATGTCGATTTCGTCTACGACCTCATTCGCGGCTGCAACCCGGCGCCGGGCGCCTGGACCCCGCTAAAGTCCGAGGGGGGCGACAAGAAGCTCTATCTGTTCGACGCGAAAAAGGCGATGGCGCCGACCTTCGGCGCGGTGCGCGGCAAGAAGCTCGGCGAGATCGTCTCGGCCGGCGCCGACGGCATCCGCATCCACTGTCAGGGCGGGTTCATCGACGTGTCGCGGCTGCGGCTCGACGACGGCGCCAAGATCAAGGCCGGCGATGCGGGGCTCGACGCGGGGACGATATTGGGGGCGTAGCTCGCAAGCCCTCACCCCAACCCTCTCCCCGCTTGCGGAGCGAGGGAGCGCGCCATCGCTTATGCCTTCCCAGCCCTGCGGGCTGGGAAGGTGAGGGGCAGATGAATTCGGTTAGGCCGATGAAGGTAATCTTCGATGACGACAATCTATGGGTTGTCTTATCGGACGGCCGAACACTCGGAGTTCCCTTGGAGTGGTTTCCGTGCCTTCTGCACGCTACGCCCGGACAGCGCGAAGGTTACAAAAACTGAGTCCTTGCGGTCTTCACTGGGAAGAACTGGACGAAGACATCTCGATCGCTGGCCTGCTGGCTGGGCGAGGCGACGAAACCCGCAAGGCAAGGCCAGAGGATATCCGGAAGTTTAGCTACGCCGGCGGCTAACCCGGCAGCAGCTCGCGGTAGAGCTCGACGTATTGCCGGGCCGCACGGGCCCAGCTGAAATCGCGGGTCATCGCCTCGCGCCGCATCTGCCGCCAGCGCGCGCGGTTGGCATAGGAAGCGGTCGCGCGGTCGAAGGTCGCGGCGAGCGCTTCCGGCATCGCCGGGTCGAAGGTGAAGCCGGTCGCGGTCTTGTCGCGCAGATGCGCGGGGGTCGCGTCGACGACGGTATCGGCGAGCCCGCCGGTGCGCCGCACCAGCGGCAGCGTCCCGTAGCGCAGCGCGTAGAGTTGCGTCAGCCCGCAGGGCTCGAACCGCGACGGCAGGACCATGCAGTCGGAACCGGCGATGATGAGCCGGGCCAGCCGCTCGTCGTAGCCGAGTTCGACGCCGACCGTGCCGCGGCGGGCATCGGCCGCTTCGGCGAAGCCGGTTTCGAGGTCGCCGTCGCCGCTGCCGAGCAGGACCAGCTGTGCACCGGACGGGAGGCCCGGCAGCGCGGCGTGCAGCAGGTCGAGGCCCTTTTGCGGCGTCAGCCGGCTGACCACGCCGAAGACCGGCCCCGTCGCCTCGTCGAGGTGAAAGCGCTTGCGCAATTCCGCCTTCGCCGCCGCCTTGCCGGCGTCGGCCGTGTCGATCCCGTAGGGAACCGGGATCGCCTCGTCGTGCTCCGGGTCCCAGTAGCGCGGATCGACGCCATTCAAAATCCCGGTCAGCGCATCGCCGCGCGACAGCAGCAGGCCATTGAGCCCCTCGCCGAATTCCGCCGTCTGGATCTCTCTTGCATAGGTCGGGCTGACCGTGGTCAGCCGGTCGGCGTAGAACAGCGCCGCCTTGAGGAACGACAGCCCGCCGTAAAATTCGACCCCGTCGATCGCGTAGAAACTCGCCGGCAGCGACAGTTCCGGAAAGATGCCGGCGGCGAAGAAGCCCTGATAGGCGAGGTTGTGGACGGTGAAAATGCTCGGTGTGGGCGAGCCTTCCGCCTTCAGATAGGCCGGCGTGAGGCCGGCGTGCCAATCGTGCGCCTGCACGATGTCGGGCCGCCAGTTCGGGTCGGCGCCCCGCCCCAGCGCCGCCGCGACCCAGGAGAGCAAGCCGAAGCGGCGGTGGTTGTCCGGCCAATCGCGGCCGTCGGCGCCGCCATAGGGGCCGCCGGGCCGGTCGTAGAACGCCGGGTGATCGACAAGATAGGCGGCGATCTTGCTGCCCGGCACGGTGGCGAGCGCGACGCGCACCCGCTCGATCGCGAACGGCGTCTGGAGACGCACCGCGTCGGTCAGATGGAATGCGTCGAGCAGCGCCGGGAAACCCGGCAGGCACAGTCTGGTGTCGACGCCCTGCTCCAGCAGGGCCGGCGGCAGCGCCGCCACCACATCGCCAAGCCCGCCGGTCTTGACCCACGGGTAGAGCTCGGCCGCGACGTGCAGCGCGCGCCGGATCCGCGGGCGAGACTGCAAAGATGAGCGAGCCAGCCCCCTCACCCTCCCATGCTGCGCATGGGCCCCTCCCTCTCCCGCAAGCGGGAGAGGGGTTTTGGCGCCGGTGCTTCATCCCCTCTCCCGCTTGCGGGAGAGGGGGCCGAGCGCAGCGAGGCGGGTGAGGGCGACGTCCCCATGCCGACGCTAGTTTTTCGTCCGGTCGACCAGCGCGTTCTGCTTAATCCACGGCATCATCGCGCGCAGCCGCTCGCCGACCTTTTCAATGTCGTGCTCGGCTGCGGCGCGGCGCATCGCCTTGAAGCTCGGCTGGCCGGCATTGTTTTCGAGCACCCAGTCGCGCGCGAAGCGGCCGGACTGGATGTCGGCGAGGATGCGTTTCATCTCTTCCTTGACCGCGGGGCTGATGATCCGGTCGCCGCGGGTATAGTCGCCATATTCGGCGGTGTTGGAGATCGAATAGCGCATGTTGGCGATGCCGCCCTCGTAGATCAAATCGACGATCAGCTTCACCTCGTGCAGGCACTCGAAATAGGCCATCTCCGGCGCGTAGCCGGCCTCGACCAGGGTCTCGTAGCCGGCGACGATGAGCGAGGTGAGGCCGCCGCACAGCACCGATTGCTCGCCGAAGAGGTCGGTCTCGCATTCCTCGCGGAAACTCGTCTCGATGACGCCGGCGCGGCCGCCGCCGATCGCCGAGGCGTAGCTGAGCGCGATCTCCAGCGCGTTGCCCGACGGGTTCTGCTCGACCGCGACGAGGCACGGGACGCCGCCGCCGCGCTGGTATTCCGAACGCACGGTGTGGCCGGGGCCCTTGGGCGCGATCATGAACACGTCCATGTCGGGGCGCGGCTCGATGAGGCGGAAATGGATGCTGAGCCCGTGCGCGAAGGCGAGCGCGGCGCCTTCGCGCATGTTGGGCTTGAGGTCGCTGTTGTAGAGCGCCGCCTGCAATTCGTCGGGGGCCAATACCATGACGACATCGGCCCATTTCGCCGCCTCGGCGGGGGGGAGCACCTTGATTCCGGCGGCCTCCGCCTTTTGCGCCGAGGCCGAGCCGGGGCGCAAGGCGACGACGACGTCCTTGCAGCCGCTGTCGCGCAAATTGTTGGCGTGGGCGTTGCCCTGGCTGCCATAGCCGATGACCGCGACCTTCTTCGCCTTGATCAGGTTCACATCGGCGTCGCGGTCGTAATAAACGCGCATCGTCGTTCTCCCTCTTACTCAGATAACCACGGAGGCACGGAAAGCACGGAGGAAAACATTACCGCGGAAGGACGCAAAGGTAACGCAAAGGTCGCAAAGCGTCGGCGCACACTGCGCGCGACAAGTCTCGTCCGCGTCGAGTTTTGTCGGCGCTTCGCGCCAAACAAACCTGCCTCGCGTCCTTCGCGGTAAAAAACCCTCCGTGTCCTGCGTGCCCCCGTGGTGAAATCATCAGAACCGGGCGGGGCCGCGGGCGATCGCCACCGCGCCGGTGCGCGATACTTCGACCAGTCCCAAAGGTTCCATCAACCCGATAAAGGCGTTGAGCTTCTCGGCCGAGCCGGTCATTTCGAAGACGAAGCTCTCGGTCGTCGAGTCGATGACGCGGGCGCGGAACACATCGGCGAGGCGCAGCGATTCGATGCGGCTCTCGCCCTTGCCGGCGACCTTGATCAAGGCCAGCTCGCGCTCGACATAGGGCCCCTCGTCGGTCAAGTCGTGGACCTTGCGCACCGGAACCAGGCGCGACAGTTGCGCCTTGATCTGCTCGATGATCATCCGCGTGCCCAAGGTCACGACGGTAATCCGCGACAGGGCGGCGCCCTTGTCGATCTCGGCGACGGTCAGGCTCTCGATATTGTAGCCGCGCCCGGAGAACAGGCCGATGACGCGCGCCAGCACCCCCGGCTCGTTGTCGACCAGAACGGCGATGGTGTGGCGCTCGGTGTCAGGCATATGGCGCGGGTGCCCCCTTGCCAGTCATTCCCGCGAAAGCGGGAACCCAGGGCGAGTGATGGAGCGATTGCCCCTGGGCCCCCGCTTCCGCGGGGGTGACGAAATCATTGATCACACCAGCACCATGCCCTCTTCCGAGACCGGCTTTCTTGCCTCGTCCTCGGGGCCGAGCAGCATTTCGTTGTGGGCCGCGCCCGAGGGGATCATCGGGAAGCAGTTTTCGAGTTCGTCGACGGCGATATCCATCACTACCGCACCCGGCGTGTCGATCATGTAGCGGATCGCGGCGTCGAGCTCGGCCGGATCGGTGACTCGCATTCCATGGGCGCCGAACGCCTCGGCGAGCTTGACGAAATCGGGCAGCGCCGCGGTGTAGCTTTCGGAATAGCGGCCGCCGTGCAGCAGTTCCTGCCACTGGCGCACCATGCCCATGTACTGGTTGTTGAGGATGAACACCTTTACCGGCAGGCGGTACTGGCTGATCGTCGACATCTCCTGGATGTTCATCAGGATCGACGCCTCGCCGGCGATGTCGATGACCAGCGCCTCGGGGTGCGCCACCTGCACCCCGACCGCGGCCGGCAAGCCGTAGCCCATCGTGCCGAGCCCGCCCGAGGTCATCCAGTGATAGGGCTTCTCGAACTTGAAGAACTGCGCCGCCCACATCTGATGCTGACCGACCTCGGTAGTGATGTAGGGGTCGCGCTCATGGGTCAGCGCATAGAGCCGTTCGAGCGCGTATTGCGGCTTGATCACGTCCCGGCGGCCGCGGTCGTAGCGCAGGCAATCCTTGGCGCGCCATTCCTCGATCTTGCCCCACCATTTGGCGCGGCCCGGCGACTGGCGCTTCGGCGCGGCCTTGGCCCAGCCGTCAAGCAGCGCAGCCAGCGCGAGGCCGCAATCGCCGACGATCGGCACGTCGACCCGCACGTTCTTGTTGAGCGACGAGGGATCGATGTCGATGTGGATCTTCTTCGAGTTCGGCGAGAAGGCGTTGAGCCGCCCGGTCACCCGGTCGTCGAAGCGCGAACCGACCGCGACCATCACGTCGCAATCGTGCATGGCATTATTCGACTCGAAAGTGCCGTGCATGCCGACCATGCCGAGAAAATGCGGGTCGCTCGCCGGCAGCGCGCCCAGCCCCATCAGGGTCAGGGTGCAGGGCGAGTCTATCAGCCGGACGAACTCGGCAAAGCGGGCGCAGGCTTCCGGCCCGGAATTGATCAGCCCGCCGCCGCCGTAGACCAGCGGCCGCTCGGCCTTGGCGATCAGCTTCAGCGCCTCGTCGATGCGCGCCGGATCGGGCCGGGTCTGCGGGTTGTAGCTTTTGTGCTGAATGTCCTCCGGCGCGGTATAGGGGCCGAGCGCGAACAGCACGTCCTTGGGCAGGTCGATCACCACCGGGCCGGGCCGGCCGCTTTTGGCGATGATGAACGCCTCGTGCATCGTCCGCGCCAGCTCGCCGATGTCGCGTACCAGGTAGTTGTGCTTGGTGCACGGCCGGGTAATTCCGGTGGTGTCGGCCTCCTGGAACGCGTCGTTGCCGATGAGGTGCGTCGGCACCTGGCCGGTGAGGCACACCACCGGCACCGAATCCATCAGCGCGTCGGTGAGCCCGGTGACCGCGTTGGTCGCGCCCGGCCCGCTGGTCACCAGCACGACGCCGACCCGGCCGGTCGAGCGGGCATAACCTTCGGCGGCATGCACCGCGCCGCCTTCCTGGCGCACCAGGACATGGCGCAAACTGTTCTGCTTGAACAGCGAATCGTAAATCGGCAGAACCGCGCCGCCGGGATAGCCGAACACGACATCGACACCCTGATCGACGAGCGATTTGATGACGATATCCGCTCCGCTCATCGGCTCGGCCGGCATGATGCTCTCCCACGAAACGCAGAGCGCGCCGGAAAAGGGCCGGCGCGGGTCTCGCCACCGTACCAGCTATCATCGGCGGGTCAACAGAAATCGATCAATAAAATGGCGTGAACGGTGCATAAAACTTTCCGAATATTGCTCAACGCAGGTCAGGTCCATATCGAGCTGATGGCGGAACCAGGTCATCTGGCGCTTGGCGTAGCGGCGGGTCGCCATCTGTGCGGCGGCGACGGCGGCGTCGAGTGCGATCTCGCCGCGCAGATGGCGAAAGAGTTCGGGGACTCCGACCGCCTTCATCGCCGGCAGGCCGGGGTCGAGGCCGCGCGCCAGCAGCGCGCGCGCCTCGTCGAGCCCGCCGGCGGCGACCATCGCCGCGAAACGCGCGTCGCAGGCGGCGTAGAGCGCCGCGCGCGGCGGCGCCAGCAGCACGGTGGCGAAGCGGTAGGGGGGCGGGGGCGCCGGGCGATGCTGCTGCCACTCGCCGATCGGTACGCCGGTGGCGCGCACGACCTCGTAGGCGCGCGTGAGGCGCGTGCGATCGCCGGCCGGGAAGCGCGCGACCGCGGCCGGATCGAGCGCCGCGAGGTGCTCGCGGAATGCCGCGCCGCCGAGCCGGCGATAGAGGGCGGCGGCCTCCTCGCGAATATCGGGTGGGATGTCGGGTACCGGCGCGAGGCCTTGCACCAGCGCGCGCAGGTAAAGCCCGGTGCCGCCGGCCAGGAGCGGCAGGCCGCCCGCCGCGTGGACCGCCGCGATCTCGGCCAGCGCCAGGTCGCGCCAGCGCGCGACCGAGCCGCGCTCGGCGGCGTCGAGGTAGCCGTACAGCCGGTGCGGCGCGCGCGCCTCCGCCGCGGCATCGGGGCGTGCGGTCAGGATGCGCAGATCGCGATAGTTCTGCTGGCTGTCGGCGTTGATGACGGCGCCGCCGAACCGCTCGGCAAGGTCGAGCGCCAGCGCCGATTTGCCGCTTGCGGTCGGGCCGGCGATGACGACGACGGTGTCTTGGATGAGCGCCATTGCGTCCTTCGAGGCTTCGCTGCGCGAAGCGCCTCAGGATGAGGTTTTTTCTTTATACCGTCACGAACGCTCCTCATCCTGAGGTGGCTGCGAAGCAGCCCTCGAAGGACCAGAAAGCCCGATGCAGCAAATCGTCACGTTGATCGCCGGACCGAACGCGGCGCCCGATCTTGCCGATTGCGCCGCGGCCATCGCCGCAGCCAGCGGCGGGGCCATCGATTGGCTCGGGCCGACGGCGTGCGACATCGCCTTCGCGGCCGAGGACGAGGCGGCGGTGCGGGCGGCGCTCGGCGGTCAGTCGATCGACGCGGTGATCCAGCCCGCCGCCGGACGCCGCAAGCGGCTGCTGATCGCCGACCTCGAATCGACGGTCATCGAGAACGAGATGCTCGAGGAGCTGGCGGATTTCCTCGGGATGCGCGCCCATGTCGCCGAGATGACAAGGCGGGCGATGAATGGCGAGATCGATTTCGTCGGCGCCCTCACCGAGCGGGTGGCGCTGCTGCGCGGGCTGCCAATATCGGTGCTCGATGAGGCCGCCGCGCGCATCCGGCTGATGCCCGGCGCCACGGCGCTGATCGCGACGCTCGGGCGGGCCGGAGTGAGAACCGCGCTGGTGTCGGGCGGGTTCACGGTGTTCGCCGAGCGGGTCGCGACCGCGCTCGGTTTCGAGCGGGTCGTCGCCAACCGGCTCGACATCGCCGACGGGAAGCTCGCGGGAACGGTGACGCCGCCGGTCGTCGGCGCGGCCACCAAGCGCGCGACGCTGATCGCGCTCGCCGCCGAGTTCGGGCTGCGGCTCGACGAGACGCTGGCGGTCGGCGACGGCGCCAACGATGTGCCGATGCTGCAAACCGCCGGGCTCGGCATCGCCTTTCACGCCAAGCCCGCGGTCGCCGCCGCCTCGCGGTGGCGGATCGACCATGCCGATCTCACCGCGCTGCTATATGTGCAGGGGTATCGGGCGGGGGAGATCGTTATCCCCTAGTCTAGGAC
>Ga0075522_10002166_pt1 | contig 14693 bp, 8 predicted proteins | sample NGEPerA_FD_74796 | JGI IMG/M metagenome (GOLD analysis project Ga0075522, IMG submission 74796) | Arctic peat soil microbial communities from the Barrow Environmental Observatory site, Barrow, Alaska, USA - NGEE PermafrostL2-A | ecosystem: Environmental > Terrestrial > Soil > Wetlands > Peat ... | reverse complement strand
AGCGGGTGCTTGGCCTCGCCTCTATACCCTGGGTAAAACCGGGTCGGCGGCGGCCTTCGGCGTCATCACAGTTTGCTGGACAACGTGAAAAGAAGGCTAAAGGCTAAAGGCGGGGAAAGTAAGAATGAAGAAGGAAGAACAAATAAAGACAGAAGTAAGAATGAAGAACGAAGAAACCCAAAGCCCGTTGAACCCAATAACTCTATGTGTCTCGCAACCCATTTCCGCACACCCATACTCGCGGCGCTCGCCGCCACTCTAATTTCTTCCTTCTTCCTTCTTCCTTCTTCCTTTGCAGCCAACGCGACGCTCCTCAACATGTCCGTCAGCTACGCGAAAAACGACGTGCGTTATTGGGGGGCGGTTGGCGATGGCGTCCACGATGATTTGCCCGCATTTAACGCCACCCGGGATTCTCTGGGGGGGTCTCCTGGTGTCATTGTGGCCAAGCAGGGGACATTCCTGCTCGGCGGCACATTTTATCTCACCAATGAATTTCAGACTCTCCTTGACGATGACTCCCTGGTCAGCGGCTATGGAGGCGGAACCTGTTCCGACGCCACCCTCATTTGGAACAGCGGAACCATTGGAATATCCACTTTCAGCGGAACCAATAACACCCATTATGTGGCGATCAAGGGGTTCAACGTAAATGGGAACGGTGTCTTGAGCGACGGGGTGTCGTTTGGAGGATTAAACAGTAAGCTGGAAAATTGCACCATCGTCAACTGTAAGAACGCCGCGATAAACCTTCACGGACTTATCCAGAACGAAATTATTGCCGACAACAATCTTTCTCTCAACGGCTTTGGGATTCTGGCGACGAACACTCAAAATCTGGCCGCCGGAGTCTATAATGGATTGAGCAAGTTTTCGGGTAACGCCATCAGGAGGAATGGTTACGGCGTGTGGGCCTTGTCCGCCGGCCCGTGGAGCTTTGATCACAACATCTTCGAATCCAACACGAACACCGGCTGCGTTTTTTCCAATAGTTTCGTGTCCTTTGGAAAGCTTGATTATTTTGAGAACAATGAACGAGCGACTGGATACCAAATTCGGGCGACCAACTCTACTATAATTTTCGACGCCGTTTCGTTCAACAGTATAGGCGACACAAAGGCAATCAACTGCGTGAACACTCTAACAACCTTTGCGGGATGTTCTGAAGTTGGCGTTCCCGGCGCGACGGCCTACGATAGCGACACCAACTCGATTTGCATAGGGTCATTTGACCAAGTGGGCTACACCTATCCTGTGCCAGCGAAGACAACGAGATTGAGCCAGGACGGGAGCGCAGCGGTGGCTTCATTGACCGCGACGACAAACATTAACTGCGCTGCCACCAATACCGCCCGTCAATTTGTGGGCGGCGGGTCCGGACTGACCAGCTTGCAGGACACAAACATCACCGGGACAATCAAGGTGACAAATGGCAAGGTCGGCATCGGCACCACCACGCCGGGCGCCACTCTGGAGGTCAACGGCGGGGCGAGCATCGACGGCCCCGTCAGCTCGACACTGGCCGCGCCCGGCATCGCCGCCGGCACGGGGGCGGGATCAAGCCCAACCCTCGTCAGCAGCCTGGGCAGCCAGCAAAGCGGCATCATCACCCTCACCACCGGCAGCGGCCCCGGTGCCAGCGCCGTCATCGCCACCCTGACCTACGCCGCGTCATGGCCCTGGCAAACCACCAACTACACCGCCCTGACCCCCGGCAACGCCGCCGCCTCCGCCCTCATGGCCACCGGCGCATACCCTTACGTCACCTGGACCAGCAACACCTTCATCCTCAACTCCACTTCCGTAGCGTTGACGGGCGGCACCACCTACCAATTCGGCTGGAAATAACATCATTAAAACCACCGTTGCAACGGTCTTTCAAGCCTGTTGCACCGCCCATTCCGGCGCGCCCGCGCAGACCCAAAAGTTTCCCAAACCTCTGTCCGGTAACGGCGCGGGTTGTTGAGAGGTTATAGACACTCAGCTTGACGGTTTTGGGGCCCGGACTGTCCCTCAAAACCCCAGAGTCAATTGCACGCCGGTTTGATTATCAGTCACGCCGCCGCCGCCGACTTGCGACTGGCTGCTGAGTAATTGATAATAAATCTGCCCGTTGAGGTGGCGGATAATTTTCGCCTCGAGGCTGATCCGGGCGATATAGTAATCGCCCGTAGAGGATGACACGCCGCGACTGATAGGCGTGTAATCGATGCTATAATAGCCGACGCTTAAAGCGGCGGTGAAACGGTCTGTAATCCCCTGCCGGCCCTCCAGCGACGCACCGGTGGTGGAATAATTGTAACCGTTGAAGATGGAAGCATATTGCTGCCGGAAACCGCTCAAACGCACGGTGCTGCGTTCCGTCGGGCGGTATTCGCCGGCAATGGTAAACACGGGCGAAAGCGTGGCAGAATTGCCGTTTTGATACTGGCGCAGCTCGCCCCCGCCCGAAGCGTCGAAGGCAAGTTTTTCCGTATAACTGTAACGCGCGCGGACCCGCAATTGTTCATAGGTTTGATCCTGGCGGTCCGCCACCACATCCTCGCCGGCCAAGACACCAAGGCTGATGGGCACGTTTTCCTTCAATTGGTAGTTAAACCAATCCTCTGTGTTGTATTCGGTATATCCCGTCAATCCTGCCTGGTTATAGCCCACGCTGATTCGGCGGAAATTGCTCTCAATGGAGGTGGCATCCCCCAGTTGGTAGGCTGCGGATAGCGCGCTGGAGATGGTTTCCACGGTGGCGCGTTGATCAAACTCAATGATCTCCGTCTTTTCCAATCGATAGTCCTGTTTGAAGCCCACTATCAATTTGTGCATTGGCCAAAGAAGGTTGAGGGTGCCCAGCTCATCGATGGAATTGTTGGCGGTATATTTGTCAAAGAGCTGGAAACGCGGGCCGTAATCGATCAGGAGGAACTTCCCCGGCCACAGTTCGGGCTGCTGCACAATAAGGCCGCCGGGTGAAAGACCCAGAACATCATAATTTAGATCCCGGTAAGCCAGAAGCGCGGCATCGTCTCCCGCGACCGCCTGTAACGCGGGTTGGACCGTCCATTCCAGGTCCGCTTCCTTGTTTGCCACGGAGAGCAATATGTTGTCGTCGTAAATCGCTCCGGCGACCAGCCTCGGATGCAAGGCGAAAGGGCCGAGTTGAAGGTCCAATAACTCTTTGCCCAAACTGGTGTGCGCTCGAGAATCATCCGGAGTTTTCGAGGTGGAATCATTTTGCGTGACGGCGCTGGCCGCCGCATTCGTGGTGGAATATGTTTGGGTGGCGGAGTCGGTTTGCGCGAGGGCAGGCGAGCCGGTCAGGAGAAAACCGACGCCGGCCATGACCCGAAGCCAGGTTCGCAATGCAAAAAGGCGAAAATATTCGAAATCAGACATAGGAAAAGTTGGCAGATGAAAGCAGTGAGGCAATTTTTTGAAGGAGTTTATCGGCATCTTACTTTCCCAGGCCCTTCGAAGCGTTGTTGAATAATTGCACGGCTTCCTTAATGATAGCTTCGAAGTTACGGGCGCCCTCCTGGGCTTCAGCTTCTTCCAAATAAAGCTCCAAATCGGGCCGGGCGCCGGCCAGTCCCGCGCGGATCGAATTGCTGGCGGCGGGAAATTGTTTGGCGGCCAGCAGCGCCACATCAGCGCATGAAGCCGGAGCTGCTTTGCAGGCTGAAAAAACGATCTGCTCCACTTGGCCGGGAGCCGCGCACAAAGCTCCTTTGGAAAAAAACAGCACATCCTCCGGTTGCAGTTTGCTTGCGGACGCGACCACTGCTCCAGCCACTTCGGGGTTGCTGCGGCAAATGGCGCTGACGACATAGGGCATTACGCCCGGGTTGGCAATGGCGGACACCGCCTGCAGCACCTCTTGGACGGTTTGTTGACGATCTGGCGCATTTGCCGCACGAACTAAATCGGCTGCTTTAGCCGGAATTTCCGGCACCGCTAGACCGCTTAGAGCAATGAACGGGGTTGAAGCCGCGCTATTTCCGCCCCGGGCCGACAACAGACAAGCCAATAGGACGATGAGAACGCCGGGTATTCTTGGCGAAGTACTCCGCTTCAATTTCATTTGAAACAAATAGACCTTTCACCCCACGAATTTGATAAAAGCTCCGCACATGATGTTTTGCCAAGATCATTGACAAAAATCATTGCCCGCCCCGAACTGTTTTACTTTCCGAGGAAACGATTTTCCGATCGAAATGAATGCCTGATGTAAAGAGGTGTTTTATGCTTCCTCCCACCATGCATGGAGAGGTAGATTAAAATAAAGACAGACGCGGAAACAATAAAAATCTTCACGATTTCGACCTCGCGGTGATTTCTCGGGCGAATGTCGATAAACTCAAGTTCGGCCGACTCGCCAGTGGCTCGGAAACTAAGCGTGAATAGTTCATAAGAAATGGCCGCACTTCCCTTGGCGCGAAGTCACACTTGGGTTAAGCAATGTCGAACCGCCACTCACTATACAGATTGCGGCGTGTGGATGGGGGAATTACTGATGAGGCGGGGTGCGCCATCTGTGCTGTGGCGTGAGAAGAGCTGCCGGGTGTGCGTCGGAATCTTTTTGGGCCGCCGTTTTCATTGAGACAAGAACATAAAAAAAGGGCGAAGAATTCTCTTCGCCCTTCGCAAGATTGAATGAACCGGTCAACCGGTTTTACGTCACGGAGCGTGATACTTACGTGTACCACTCGGCTCTGCGGACGTATTGGCAATCGTAATAGGGGTAGGAGTGCCGGGCGGGGTGTAAGGACCGCCAAGGGTCGGCGATCCGGGACCTGAAAATGTCGGTGCTGAAGGAGTAGTCGGCAAAGTCGCCACTGGCGGCACGCTGACCGTCGGGGGCAGGGTGACCTGTGGGATTGCAGTGGGGACTGCCCCTGCTCCGATCGCCTGGCTGATAATGGCTTGGACGGGCACGGGGCTGTTCTGGACCGTGGCGGCGGGAATGAAGCCTTGCAAGGCCGGAACATACTGCGCCACTACGGCGAGGATTTCGCGTCCAGCGGAGGGCGCGCCTTCAGCGGCGGCACTGGCGATGACTCCGTAATCTTTCGGAAATTCCCTCATCATCGCGGCGACGATCCGGGTTACTTCAGAAGGAGCGGCGCCAACGGCAGCCCGGGTAATAAGGCCAATCTGTTTATGCTGCAGCGTTGCAGCGGTTACGGCGACAATCGGCGCGGTGGCCGGATTTTCGCGGGCGACGGCGGATACAATAGCCACCGCAGCGGCGGGGTTCAGCCCGACAGCCGCTTTGACAACGGAGACTGCGACATCTTGTTTATGAGCCGCCGAGGCTTTGGCGACCAGATGGGCAGCTTTTGCGGGAAGCTCTAGGGCGGTCGAGCCGCTCAAAGTTTGAGTTACATCCGTCGAATTGGAGGCCTGCACGCCGGGAGCAACCGCAAGAGCAGCCCCCAACGCCACGCCACTTATCACACTAATCATCCTGTTTTTCATACGTAATATATTCGGGTCAATTAAAATAGTTGTTTCTCCCAACAGCGAAAATTGTAATGCAGTCCATAACACAGTCAAGGGCGAATTTCATTTATTTGCAATTATTTTTTCCGGGCGGTATGATGCGTCTGGAGTTGTGGGAACAACCCGCAGACAACACCGGGCCTTGCGGATCTTCCGTGATATGATACTTTGGCGCGAAAACTGCTATTTACAATGAGATTCCCTCAACCGATTCTGCGTTTCCAACGTCTTGCCGCCCTTTTCCTCTGTGTCTGCGTGGGCTGGGCGGCCCTGAGCTACCCCGCCGCCGCAGCAACCTTTACGGTCACGACTGCCTCTGACGCCGGTGCGGGTTCCTTGCGCCAGATGATCCTGAATGCGAACGCGAATCCGGGATTGGATACCATTGCGTTCAACATACCGGGAACCGGCCCGTTTACGATCACGCCGGGGGCGGGGTTGCCCGCGATTACGGATCCGGCGCTCATCGACGGCACTACTCAGCCTGGCTACGCGGGAACTCCTTTGATCGAGATCAATGGCGCCAATCTGCCTACGAATACGGATGGCCTGATCATCACGGGGGGTGGCAGCACGTTGCTGGGGCTGGCCATAAACCTTTGTCCGCGGGATGCGATTCGGATGGAAAACTTGGGGAGCAACGTCATTCAGGGCAATTTTCTCGGCACCGATCCCTCTGGGACTCTCGCCCTGGGCAACGGCGAAGGCGGCGTGGTGATTGACAACTCGCCTGGCAACCTCATTGGGGGAACGACCGCAGCGGCGCGCAACCTGATTTCCGGGGGAAACCAAAACGGGATTTACGTAGTTAATCCCGCTGCGACGGAGAATGTGATTTCCGGCAATTATATCGGCACTACGGTGACGGGGCTCGATAACCTGAGCAATATTTTTAACGGCATCGAAATCTACGGCGCTCCTGGAAACATTATTGGCGGGACGGCTCCGGGCGCGGGCAATATCATTTCTGGCAATGGCCAGGGCGGCATTTATCTTTTTACCTTCGGGGCAACGGGCAATCTTATCGAGGGCAATTACATTGGGCTGAATGTTCACGGGAATGCAGCTCTCGGGAACACGGGAGATGGGGTGACAATCTATGGCGTGCCCGGGAACACGGTCGGCGGCACGAGCCCGGGGGCGCGAAATATTATCTCTGGAAATGGAAATGGCGGGGTCGATATTGCGACCTATGGTGCGACCGGCAATACGATCCTGGGCAATTATATCGGGACGGATGCGAGCGGCAAATTGGCGATTCCCAACCAAGCCGACGGTGTAATTATCAATGGGATTCCCGGCAACACTATTGGCGGGACCAATGCCGGCGCGGGCAACGTAATTTCCGGCAATGCGCAAAACGGGATTTTGATTTATGGCGGCGCCTTCAGCAATCTGGTGCAAGGGAACTTTGTGGGCGTTGACGCCACCGGAAGCAACGCCCTGCCCAATACCGCCAACGGTCTGGCCATGGATGGCGCGACGGCCAATCTGGTGGGAGGCGCGAACGGAGGAAATGTGATTTCCGGCAATAGCGGCAATGGCATTTTGGTGGTGGATGCCGGGGGAGGGGCCAATAAGGTGCAGGGCAACTTGATCGGCCCGGATTCCAGCGGAAAAAATCCGCTGGGCAACGCGCAGGCGGGTCTTTACATCCAAACGCCCGCCAACCTCATCGGCGGCTTGACCGCGCCACTGCGCAATGTGATCTCAGGCAATCTTCAAAATGGAATTGTTGTATATGACACCACCTCCAGCAACAATTTGATCGAGGGTAATTACATCGGCGCCGACATTACCGGACAGGCGGCGATGGGTAATGGCATCGAGGGCGTCGCGATCACCAATGCGCCTGTCAATACCATCGGCGGGCCAGCCAAGGGAGCCGGCAACGTGATTTCGGCCAATGGCGACAGCGGAATTCTTCTAGGCGGAAGCTGGGCGGCGGCCACGGTTATCCAGGGAAATTATATTGGGACCGATGCCACCGGCGGCAACGCGCTGGGCAACTTAAACGGGGGAATTTCCCTCTATGGCTCGGGAACCAACCTGATCGGCGGAGCGGTGGCCGGCGCGGGCAATCTTATTTCCGGCAATTTCGCGGAAGGCATTTCCATCGGCGACCCTGGGGCGAATTATAATATCATCCAAGGCAATTTCCTCGGCACCAAGGCCGACGGGTCCAGCCCTCTGGGCAATCAATTGCACAATATTGATTTTCTCAACACCGCCAGCAATAACGTGGTCGGCGGGACGGCGCCCTTCGCCGGCAATCGCATTGCCTTCGTCCAATCGTCGATCTATGACGGCGTGCGCATACGCGCCGGCTGTTTGGGCAACTTTGTCAGTCGCAATTCCATCTTTTCCAATGGCGACTGGGGAATTGTGATTGGAAACCCCGGGCTGAACACTTCCAATGTGGTGAACCTGACGAAGGTGATAAGTGACAATGTGACCACGAGCATTCAAGGCTCGCTGAATACGTATGCCAATGGACAATTCCTGATCCAATTCTATGAAAATGCAGCGCCTGACGCCACGGGTTACGGAGAAGGCTTGACCTGGGTCGGTTCGGCCACTATCACCACCGACGCCAATGGTCACGCCGGTTTTGGCCTGACGCTTCCTGTGGCGGTTCAGCCGGGAAAGTATCTTTCCGCCAGCGCGACGGACAGCAGCCAAACGACATGGGAATTTTGCGCGGATGTTCAAGTGCTCTCCCCGAGCATCAGCCTTCCGGTAACGACCCTTCCGCCGAGTCTGACTTTCACTGCTTCCGGGTCCGGCATCGGAACGGCGCCCGCGACGATCTTGTTGACTTGGCCGGCGAGTCCAGCCGGTTTTATTCTCCAGCAAACCGCCAATCTAAATCCTCCGGTGACTTGGTTGTCACCGACCAACGCGGTGACGGTGCATGGAACGGCCAACAGTATTACGATTACTCCAGTGGGCAGCTCCATGTTTTACCGGCTTGTCTCCCAGCAACCCCAAGTGAAGTAAGGGCCGTCTTTGTGGACAGACGCATCTAACTTCGAGGTAGGGACGCCGCGCTGCGGCGTCCGGTCGGCGCAGAAACAACACACTATATCAACTACCCGCTTCGCGGGCTGCGCCGACCCCTTTAGAGCCGTCCTCGGTCATAATCACAACCCGAGCAAAAAAAACAGGCCCGAAAATTCGGGCCTGATGAAATGGAACAAAGGGCGATGGCCGCCGGGGAGCACCGCGGCATCGCGATCCAAAAAACCGCAGAATTAGTTCTTGCGGCGACGAGCGAGAAGCGCGCCAGCGCCCATTACGCCAAGAGCAATCGTGCTCGGCTCGGGAACTGACGCAGTCGCGCCAAATTGCAACGGGGGCGATCCTGCATTTGCGACCTGCAACGTCCAAGCGGTGCCATTGTTATACCAAGCATCATTGAAATTGGCTCCAACCGTTGGGCCGGTCGCCTGATGGTAAAGAGACAACCCAGCGGATTCAGAAGCCGGGACGTTTTGAAATGCCACGGTCCAAGTGAAATCCTGCGGCACAACGACGTTGGGAGAGATGGTAATCGTCTGGCCCTCGGTAAAGGCGGACAGGCCGACAGAACTCATGGTGAAAAAGCCGGTGGTATAAAGCTGCGTTCCCGGCGAGTTATAACCAGAGACGGCGGCGCCGTTGTTCTGGTAAAAGTTGATTTCCATTCCCTCGGTGCCGGTGGGCGTGCCCGCGAGAGGACTGGCCCCGCTGTTGATCAGGTCGAACTGAACTTTAAATTGGGTCAGATAGTCCGAAGTCGCCGTGCCCGCCAGGACCACTTCGTTGCCAGCTTGGAAATTGTTCAAGGTGAAATTGTCTTGGAAGGTCGTGCTATTGTTATAGACAATGGTTTGGCTTTGGGCGTTTTGAGCCAGTGAAGCCACGACGCCGACCGCCAGTACTTTAAGAAGAAATGATGCTCTCCGTTTATTCATAATTTTAGTTATAGTTATTGTTCCGGTGCGGAGATGATTCTCAGCCCGCGACCAATGAAGCGTGACCGGGGAATTTTGTCAAGCGTTTTTGATGAAGTTTTTTCGGCTGGCGCTTTGAGACCAGAAAGTTTCTTGCTAAAAACCCGTCACTCGCCCCAAACTTGACCCGTCCATGATGGCAGAAAACGAGAAAACAACGGGTCCGGCGTTCAAACCCCCTCTCATTTTGTCTCCATGGCTGGTCGCGCTGGCCGCGCTGGGGTTGTACGGGTTGACCTTAAACCATTGGGTGACGTTCGGCAGCCTTCCTTTTGCCGCGCAGATTACGGGCTGGGACTGGCATCCGGGTCCGCTGGCGTGGCGGGCGGCTCCCCAATATCCGCTGTTTTTCATCTTGACTTATCCGTTGCGCTGGCTGCCGGCCGGGTGGCAGGTCACGGGCTGGAACGTGTTCACCGCCGCTTGCGCAGCCTTGACCCTGGCCATGCTGGCCCGTTCGGTGCGCCTCCTGGCGCATGACCGCACCGGCGAGCAGCGCCAGCGCCAGTTGGGACGCGGCGGACCGGCCTTGCTGTCGGTGCGCGCGGCCTTTCTGCCGGCCGCCTTTGCCGTGTTGTTGCTGGCGGCGCAGTGGACCTTTTGGGAGAATTCCATTTCGGGAACAGGCGAGATGATTGATGAGATGGTATTTGCCTTTCTGATTCTTTGCCTGCTGGAATTTCGCGTTTCGCGGAGCGAGCGGCGGCTCAATCTGTTTGCTTTTGTTTATGGGCTGGGAATGGCGAACAATTGGGCCCTGATTGGATACTTCCCGTGTTTTTTCCTGGCGTTGCTTTGGATCAAAGGCAAGGGATTGGTCAACCTCGCCAGCGATGCACCCCTGACCGGGCCGGCGCCGAGCTGGATCAAACGCGTCCGGACACTGTTCAACTGGGGGTTTGTAGTGCGAATGATCGTTTGGGGCGTCTTGGGCCTGCTGCTTTATGGCCTGATCCCGCTGCTGGGCGCCGCCTCCCATGACGGCACTTTCTGGGCATTGTTGCATCAGAAACTCGCCGAGCAGCATGGTCTCCTGACCCGGACGCCGAGGTACTTCGCCGCCGTCGCAGGCATGATGACGCTGGTTCCGCTGTGCTTCGCCTCCATCCGGTGGCGGTCGTTCCTGGGCCAGACGCGCGCGTTGTTTCGTGTGCTCCATCTCGTGTTCCTGGCCGTCGCGGTTTTAATATTTTTCGATGTGAGATTCAGCCCCAGCCCGCGAAATATGGGCATGGGTTCTTTAGTCGGGTCGCCGGGCTTCCTGAGTTTCTATTATTTGGCCGCGTTGAGCGTGGGGTATTTCAGCGGGTATGTCCTTCTCGTGTTTGGGAGAGATGTGAGTTATACGTGGGGACGGGCCAGTGGAATTTTGCGCGTTATCAACGGAATGTTGGTCGGGCTGGTTTGGGTGGCGGCCATTGTGCTGCCCGCCATATTGTTCTACGTAAACTATCAGCATGTGCGGGATTTCAACCGCCCGGTCGTCGCTCAGTTTGCCAAGGAAATGGCGGAAGGGCTGCCCGCCGAAGGCGCCATTGTGCTGGCCGACGATCCAGCGCGGCTGGCGCTGGCGATGGGAGCCAGCCAGAGACTGGGCCTGGCCGGCCCGTACGCTTTTATTGACACTGAGTCGCTGCCTCACCGTGAATATCTTCGATATTTGATCAATCGCTACCCGGCCCTGCGCCGGGAGCTCAAGCCTCCCGACAGCTTGCCCGAAGAAATCACCAGCCAGCAAATAAGCGTTCTCTTGGCCCGTCTCGCCCAAGGGCAGCGGGTTTATTATTTGCATCCCAGTTTTGGCAGCTATTTTGAGCAGGTTTGCATGACCCCTCGCCGCCTGGGCGGGGATGTGCATCCATACCCGGGCAACGTCCTGGCGACGATCGTGTTGACTCCGGCGGAAATCGCCACTAACCAAGTCTATTGGCACGCGGTGGAAAATGGGGCGCTGGCCTCGTTACCCGGCTTGGCGAGGACGAACGCCGATGCCATGCGGATCGCCGGCTATTATTCGCAGATACTGGATTACTGGGGCACGGAATTGCAAAAAACCGCGACCGAAGTCAAGCTGCCTCCCTCGCTCAAGGCAGCGATGCTCAAAGACGCCGGCGATCAATTCGGGGAAGCCCTCCAGCTCAATCCCGGAAACGTGATGGCTCGAGCCAATCAACAGTACAATGCTCACCTGCGCGGGGCGCCGCCCGCCGGCCCGCTCGTCAACGCTTCCGATGTGGGCGCTCAATTTAACAATCGTTGGGACCTGGCGCTTAATGTTTACGGACCGGGAGACACGCCCGACTTGGACATCCAGATCGGCCGGTATTTTGGCGCGGGCGGCGTTTACCTGCAGGCGGCTCATTTATTTCAACGATGCCTCGAGTTGGCGCCCAACGACCCCTTGGGCGAACTAGGGCTGGCCAACGCTTATATCGACTTGGGACTGGCTGATACGGCCCTGGCTTTGCTCCGGGCCATCCCCAACGACTCCGGCGCCAATCAGGTCGAGATCGTCCGCATGGAGGCCCTCGCTTATTCCGTCAAGCACGACTTTGCGCAGGCCGACCAATTGCTGATCGACGAGCAAAAAAAGAATCCAAAAGATGATAAATATGCCGGCATGATTGCCGAATTCTACCGCCTGATGGGTTACAGCGCGTTGCGCGAAGGCCAGCGGAACCCAGCGCAAACGAAAAAGGCGGAAGAAATCGCGGCCCAGTGGTTCAAGAAAGCGTTGACGGCCCTCGATCTCGAGCTGCAATTGCTGGATACGCCCACCGCCAACCGGCAGGACCTTTTCAATGTCAACCAACGCAAGGCTGAAATCCAAATGACGATGAAGGATTATCCTGCGGCTATGATCACCTTGGCCGAAATGACGCGCCTGGACCCGGCAAAGCCGCTCCCGTACCTCAACCATGCCATTTGCCAATTGGAACTCAACCGGCTGGACCAGGCCAAAACGGAGTATCAAACCTTGGAGAAAGCGAAGCCCGCCCCATCACCCCTCGTGTATTACGGCCTTGCCCAAATTGCCCAAAAGCAGAACGACAAGCCGGCGGCGATCCGCTACGACAAACTTTATCTCAGGGTCGCGCCGCCTAACACCTTGGAATTCACCAACGCAACCCAGCAACTCCGCCAATTGCAGGGTGGCTGAAGTTCCTTCAAGGACACTAAGATTAGCTTGCGATTACTGCCTCGCTGACGGTCGTTGAATTTTTCCGCCCAGCCCACCAAAGCCAGATCAGCCAGATGCACGCCGCGCCCATTCCCAGCCAACCCACTGTCCGCACCAAGGTGGCGATTTGCAGGTCGTGATTCAGGACATGCCACCGTCCAAAAATTCGCGCCCAATCATGGTCCCCGCCGCCGACCAGCGGCAAGACCTGCGCCCGCGCGTCCGCCATATAGCGGGCGATGTTAAGCCAGTTCTCAAAAAACCAGATCACCGACGCCGCGAAAGAGACGGCCTCGCCTTTGCGCCAGAACGAAACGGCCAGCACCGCCGGAAAAGTCAGTTGCCCCATCGTGCCCCCATAGGTTTCCAAGCGCTGGCTAAACAGCCCCACTATGGGATGCCCCGCTTCGTGGAACAAAAGATTGGCATGATCCAAAAACAGCACGAAACCGGGTTCAGACCTGAACAGCAACAAGGCAAACACGCCAAGCCCCGCCAAAAAACCGATCAGTTTTCTGGTTGGCACGCCATCCCAATGGCTGTCGTCCTCAACGTCGCGCATTCACCCCTAGCCAGCAATTCAAATGCCAAAAAGCGGAAAGGAGAAGGATGGGAATAATGGCAAAAGGATGTGGGTAAAAAAATTCCATTCTCCATCTTTTTGCCCCCATTTTTTGCCTCTTTTCCGCTCCTTGTATTTTATTGATTAAGCGACAATGGGCGCTTCACGAATGGTCTTGCCGTCCTTTTTGATTCTGGCATAGTAGCTGCCGTTGCTGAGAGGCAACAAGGCCCGCGTGGCGGAATTGGCAGACGCGCTAGATTCAGGTAAAATTCCTTGCGGGTTTCTTACGGGTTTTCGCGGTTGAAAGACAAACGGCAATTTCCCTCGTAAAAGTGACCGCAAATGCCATTTTTAGGCGTTTTGGCAGGACGGTCTAGCAAGTGGCGAAACTAGCACAAATACTAGCACAACGCGGGGCGACACGGAAAACAGGCAAAAAGCATATTAGCAATTGTGTGCTAAATTCCAGAATCCAAGAACGACAACCGCGAAAAACCCCACTATTGATTCTACAACAAGTAGCCCCGCGAGCCATCTTGTATCCAACAAGTTAAGACACTCAGGCCCATGTGTTGGTGGCTCGAAGAATTGTGGATTCTCTGGAAAAATTCCGGTTAGTTTTTTCTCAAGCCATGCACTACGCCCCAACGTCTGCTTTCTTTCTGTTGACAGCCGAAACATCATCATGCTGAGGGCTATGGACACCGAAAAGACTACCGCCAGTATAAACCATCCCACTACCGGATTGATTTTGCCCTTTGTGTTTGCGAATAGTAAAAGCGCACCGCCCTGTAGCGTAGGAATTGAGATTGAGTATTGCCAGATGATTGTCGCGGAATGGCGCAAGCTATCCGAAACATATCTGTTAGCTTCAAAAAGAAATTCGTTCTCTCTATCCATACAATTTATCTCAATCTTTACGTCTTGTCAAGGCATGGACAATATCAGAACGAAAACACCGCGTCAAGCCAAAAAGCAAAAACTTACGAGGGCGGGGGACAATTCGGGGCTTGTAATGAATCTAAAATACCTTAATTAGATTCACAATACTTTTTTGTGTTTAATCCGTTTTAACTTGCAATAACTGTTTAGCAAATTTCCAAAAACATTTATCATCGCAAAAATGCTTCTCGTTAGCGTATCCCGTTAAAACTACTAATGTAGCATGTTTCGCGGGGTCTATGTGTTCCATTTTGCAAAAGTCACATTTTAATATAGTCATAATTTGATATTCTTTCTTACTGTACCACTTTGAGTTGCAACCTAATGTTGCAAGCGATGGAATGAAGGAAACCATGACCGAATCTCTTGTTGCCATTACGCAAAGATTCACAAATACCATTTTGTAAACTTCTTGCGGGTATAACAAATTGTCCATCGCACTCGTGACAACAAACGCCAATCTTTTTCACGGGGTCTGGATTGCAACCAGAATAGTCTATAAATGAATTTCCAC
>Ga0075522_10002163_pt1 | contig 14702 bp, 12 predicted proteins | sample NGEPerA_FD_74796 | JGI IMG/M metagenome (GOLD analysis project Ga0075522, IMG submission 74796) | Arctic peat soil microbial communities from the Barrow Environmental Observatory site, Barrow, Alaska, USA - NGEE PermafrostL2-A | ecosystem: Environmental > Terrestrial > Soil > Wetlands > Peat ... | reverse complement strand
CAATGGAAACAATTTAAGAAAAATGAAACTAAAAAGCTATAAAGACGGCCTGTTGAAGGAACTCAAAGATCCAGAATATGCCTCCGCCTATCTCGCTGAGGCCCTCGAGTCGGGAGATCAAGCTACTTTTCTGCTTGCGCTCAGGGATGTGGTGGAGGCCGGTGGCGGCCTTAGCGTGGTCGCGCGGCAGGCGCATATTCAAAGGGAAAGCCTCTACAAAGTTCTGTCCAATCGAGGTAACCCTCGACTGACCACGTTGCAGGGAATCCTAAAATCAGTTGGTCTGCGCATAGCTGTAACTCCCGAAACTGGGGCCGCCTGACTTGCCTGCTATAATACACGTTCGACGCCAATGAAATTGAAACGGCTCCTCCTTCTTATCTTCTATTCATCTTGTCTGGCCATCATCCAACGCTCATGGGCGGATGATCCTACGCCAGCCAACCCAATTGAAAGCCCGCGCGCAAAAATTTCTTTCAAGGTAGCAAGGCTTGACCACGACCGAATTTTAAAGCTGGCCGATCAGGCGCTTCTGTTGGAACCACCCGCAATTACGGACCATATTGCCACGAACAGCGCAGGTGGTTTGCACGATTTTTATTCCCAGGCGGATTATGCGTGGCCCAACCGGACGAACCAAACCGGCCTGCCTTACATTGGGCGCGACGGCGAATCCAATCCCGACACCTTCACCGACCATCGCATGGCCATGCGCCAGATGAAAGACGCCGTGGCCGCGCTCGCCGCCGCCTACGCGCTGACCGGTGAGGACAAGTATGTCGCCAAGGCCGCCCGGTTGCTGCGGGTCTTCTTCCTCGACCGCGCGACCCGCATGAATCCCAATCTTCAATACGCCCAGGCCGTCTTGGGCGCGGCCACCGGCAACGCCTACGGAGTGATCGACACCCTGCATCTGGCCGAATTGCCCGTGGCCCTCCGTTTCCTCGAACATTCCTCCGCCTTTCCGCCCGGCGTGGACAAGGGATTGAAACAATGGTTTACCGACTACAGCGAATGGATCACCACCTCCCCCAACGGCATCAAAGAGATGAACAATGCCAACAACCACAGCATTGCCTGCTACGTCCAACTGGCCAGCTTCGCAAAATTCACCGGCGATGAGAAATTGATCGAGGCCTGCCGCGAACGTTTCAAAAAGGTCTTATTCCCCAGGCAGATGACCAACGATGGCAGTTTCCCGCGCGAACTGGCGCGCACCAAGCCCTACGGTTACTCCATCTTCCAAGCCGACAACCTAGCGATCTTGTGCGTCCTGCTCTCCACCCCGGGCGACGATCTCTGGAAATTCACCCTGCCCGACGGCCGCACCCCGAGAAACGCGGTCGATTTCATTTATCCCTACCTGGCCGACAAAAACCAATGGCTCGCCGACGGCCACCGCAAAGACGTCATGCACTGGGAGGACTGGCCAGTGCGCCAGCCCTGCCTGCTGTTCGCCAGCGTCGAATTTGGCGATCAAAAATATTTCAACCTCTGGAAAAAACTCACCGCCGACCCCACCGACCTGGAAATTCGCCGCAACATGGCCGTCACCCAGCCCTTGCTCTGGATTGCCACCCCCGATAAAGTCCCATTGCTAAAGAAGAGCAGCGCGGGCGGAGTGCGCTAATCGGTGAAAATCGAGACCGGAGATTGGGCTTGCAAAACCTCAACACGCGACTATTTTGCGCCTGAAGTTATGCCGATTGCGTTTCCGGATTTTAAGAACGAACATTTATTTTGGATAACCCTGTGCGGGGAGGTTCCGACCGCAAGTCGCGCCCTTAAAAAACAGATGAATGAGGAAAAGGAGTGGCTCGCCTCGTTTGAAACTATTCGCGGTAACGGCTACATTAGACTGAGGTCAGGTGGAACGTCTAAAAGACATGTTCACATTGATATTTTCTCTGAGCAGTTAATTGCTGGCGCCGGTAAAAAGCGTAAGGCGATCAAAAGCGTAGGGCAATCCGGTATCCAAGAAGCATTAAGCCGTTTCTTGGGAAAGGAAATTGTCTTGGGCTTGAGGGCCGGGTTTAAGGCCAAACTTTCAGAACTCCCTGAGGCCGGAATTATCAGGTCTTTTCTTTTTACGACTAAAATGAGTGATGTTTCTCTGAAATTAGAAGGAGCAAAGTTCTCGATTGCTGGAGCTCCAGTTCAGAGTATTACGTGGAACGTTCAACGAGATAACGAAATAGGCATTACGGTGGAAGCGGAGTCGCTGAAACAAACCATTTCCGACGAATACTTAATTAATTCGGTTAGCCTAGCCGAAAAAGCATTCAACGTTTTTGTGTTGGGAAAGGTTCAGAATGAAGCCAATTAATATATCGCATTTCGATTTTGTATCCAAAGATACCGAAGATGCCGAGGATTGTCCCGGTGCAGCGTGGGGCATTCATGAAAGGGGAGCGTTCAGAGATACTTTTCTCCCAATATTACATTCCGTTCACCGTGGGCCCACGCATTATTCTGCCGGGTGGGAAGAGTCCGTGCCTCAGCTTGTAAGCAGCGCTGTATCGTCACTGACGGAGAAAATGAAGCATGAGCTTCACTTAACCCTCTTGCAAATTACGATAAATCAACTTGAAAAAAAGATTCACAGGCTGGAATCGATCCAGACGAAAATCGTTCCAATAGACAGTTTTGCACCTGAGCCTTATCTCCTTTCGAGGCCGATTTACGTTGCCCTGCATTCCATTGAGGGCGGGTTCAATGCGGGCTGGTTCGATGCAAATATTCATTCTTCGGGGGAAAACGAAGAAGAGGCGGCCAGTAATCTAAAAAGCCTTATTTTGGATTTTTTTGACATCTTGACTGGAGAGTCACCATCAAAATTAGGCCCAGAGCCAACCCGGCAGTTGGCAGTTCTTACGGATTATATCCGAAAAAGGCAATGAAACCTCTAAATCGTGAGGATGCAGAGGCAATCGCAACAAAGCTGAGGGCCGTCCGAGATACTGGAGCCAGAAAGCACGAAACCGTAAGGTTTTTTTACAGGGAAAAACTCATTTTTTCGTTTGGCATTCGGAGGGGATCAGGCGAGTTGCCTCATAGCTATATTCCAAACCAGATGAAAATTTCCCAAAAAGAATGTCGGACATTCAGGCAGTGCAACATGTCTCTTGAGAAGTTTATTGAGATTCTGAGGGTGAAGCAAATTATCGCGGAATAAAACCCTCCCATAACCCTTCAGTTGCTCGGCGATCAAGGTCTGATGGCAAACCACTGTGCCGCCATGGCGGGCGGGGGCAAGCTGCTTGTAATGCTTTCCGACCACCGGGGCGCTATTCCCGAGCAATTGCGCAACGCGTGCGGGATCGCCGGTTTCCGCGACCCAGTACGACGCGCAGGAATGCCGCCGTCCGTTGCCCTTCCATTTGATGCCAGCGGCTTTGGCCGTTAAGCGTTGCGCGTTGACAAACTTGGCAGAATTTCCAGCCCAAACGGGGGCCACTCTCGGGGTGACATCCTTGAGGAACGCTCCAAGGGCGTCATAAATCGGAATATTGCCCGGGTGCCCGTCTTCGCCTTCTCTGCTCGCGCTCTTGACGCGGTAGATTTTAACGCTACTATTCCCACACTTGACGGTATGCGGCGGAAATGTCAGTTGTTTTTTTATCGTAAGACGATTGTCATAAATTCGTCATAAACAGTCGGGTTTAAAAAGGCCAATAGTTGTAAGTAGTTGACGGAGAGATGGCTGAGTGGCCGAAAGCGGCGGTTTGCTAAACCCCTTTGTGTCAAGTCTAACTAATCACCGAAAACCCCATATAAATCAATGGTATCAATGGTTCTGTTGGTGTTTGATGATCTCGTCAACTCGACACTAAAAGACAGCTTTCGACATAAACTGTGTCGGCATTTGTCGGCAAACTTACGGCGGATTCTTGAACCGCTGCGCTTTTGAACATGCCGCACAACGCGCCGCGCTTTCCGGGCCTTGTCTTGATCCTTCCGCGCCCGAAAAGTTCGCCAGAAGCTGACCAGGCGCAAGGCGGAAGGCGCTTCGATTCAACTTGTCGAATTCGAGCGCGGTCCTACGCTGAGGGAATTCAAATTGCCAAAACCATGAAACCATTCTTGCTTCTAATCCTGCTGGCGGCGGTCACGGTCGCTGGATGCAAACCGCAGCAAAAGACAATCGTCGAAGCACTGCAAAACGTCACTCAGCCCCGGCAATGTGTCTCCCTTGCACTGGCTTTTCGGTCAATACAACAAATTCCTGCCCGTAAAGGCCGACCTGTCGTGCGTTGCTCAATTTGTCCTATGATAGTCCATCCGAGGTTCCTGTGGAGGATGCAACGTCAAAAATCGCTGACGCTGCATGTGGGCTTGGCGACTATCTAAAGGCGCTTGACGGCAAACATGATCTTCGTCGTGAAGATGCGTTGGCGGCGGCCTTCCCATCGTCAGACATTAAGGGTGGTGGAAGCCGCCTACGCTTTGGCAATCAGTTCGTCGCGAACGTCAGGCAAAGACAGCTTGAGGGTTTTCCGGCGGCACTTCGTCTCGTGGCCTTGGGCGAATCCAAAGAAGCGCGTGTGTTGCTGACCACAGCCGGGGCAGAATTCGCCGCTTTAGAAAATCCAATCTTGGAGGGAGGCGGCAAGCCACCGTTGCAGAAGCTAAGTGATGCTGAAGCCGCATTTTTGGTGAGCCATGCGCCTGGCTCCCAGGCAGATTTGCATCGCCGGTGCCACGCTCTGTCCCGATTCGGATTGGATGAAGCAAATGGCCCGAAATGTGACAATGGCCGAAGAGGGGATGCTCCAGGGGTGCCGCTATCTGCTGCATGATCGCGACACAAAGTTCTGCGCCGCCTTCGGCGAGGTTCTCAGTTCGGTGGGCATTGAGCCGCTGGCCCTGCCCGCTCGAAGCCCGAATTTGAATGCACATTTGGAGCGATGGAACCGCTCGGTGAAGGAAGAGTGCCTATCGAAACTGATCTTGTTCGGCGAGGCGTCACTGCGGCATGTGCTTTGGAATTACACGCAACATTTTCATCACGAAAGAAATCATCAAGGAAAGAGCAATATGATCTTATTTCCGTTGGTCACTGACCGCATCGGCGCGTATGATGGTGCCATCCGCACCCGCGAGCGGGTGGGAGGATTGTTCAAATTCTACCATCGCCAGGCCGCAGAAGCTGCGTGAGTTGTTTGACCATACGAGTAATTCTGCGCATTCGCCTCCATTGCCGAAAAGAGCGTTAAGAAGATCACTCGAGTCTTAGGAAAAGTTTTCATTGGATTTTCAATTTGTAACCACTTTGAATGGCATCACTTAATTGCCAATATTTGCCGGGCCGTTATAGGCGACAATGTTCATTCGTTTTGTAATTGAGGGCGTTTCGGAACTTGTGCCCGTTTTTAGATGCAGAGTGCCTCCGTATGAAGCCGCACTGATACCCGCAGCCATGGTCTTGTAAGGATTGGAAAAAGTCCCGGATTGAGGCGATCCGGAGAAGTTAAAATCAACCCAGGTGTCTTCAGCGCTGAGCCATTCCACGGTAATTGAATTGTCCCCTGGATTGAATGGCTGGACGTGAATGGTGGTAACCGTTTGGGTGCCGTTAATCCATTTCAAGGCATGCGTGGTGCTGTTGCTTCCCCATAGTACTGGAACATCTCCGGGAATCAGGTTGGGGCTGTTTTCAGCCCAATTAGCCGGGGTATTGGTGACTCCGCTGGGGCTGGTTACGTACGTAAAGTTGTGATTTGAATCCTGCTGCACATGCCAAATGACCAGCCCGTAAGTGACGGGATCCCCGCCGTCATTGCCTGCGTCCTTGTCGTAGCCGGGGCCATAAAGGGAATTTGTGGAGGTCCGGTATTCAAGGATGAAAAACTCTCTGGTTCCCTGCGCGGGATCATAGAGAATAATGGGAGAAGTGGGATCCCCGGCCTGAGCCGCTGAAATCGTGGCAATCCCGCCGGCGGTCAATGAATAAATGCGTGGCTGGCACCAGCCAAGCTCCATGCGGTTCCAAGGATCCAAATAATAATAGGAGCCAATCAAGGAACTGGTGTCAAAGAAGCAACTTTGAGGGGAAAGAGTCATGCTGAGACATTCCTGATCGGAGGCGCTTCCCGCAAAAGGACCATAAATGTCCGAAGCGCCCCAAGTTTCTTCGAGTTCTTCACACCACACTATAAAAGGAGGATTGGCGCCAATCATTGCCACATTGGGGTAATTGTCGTTCGGACCGGAACCCCAATCGTAATTCGCGCCCGGCACCGAGACGGTCGGCGAAGTTCTGGAACCGCCAAACCCCGCTTCCCCAATATCACTGGTGACTATCATGATGGACAGTTCGTCGGGTGTTATGTGGCCGTCATGGTTCGCGTCGTAGCTTGCAAAATTGAACTGTCCTGAAAGCATGGCTTGGGCAATGATATTCGAAGCGTAAACTTCGTCCCTGGTGAACGGAGGATAGAGATTGCTATAGACAAGAAAGCTTTGCGAGGCCGGCAACGAAAGCAAAATGGCGGCTCCGCGGGCCAGCGAAAAGCCGCCATCGGAAGAGGCCTGGTAATAGCCATTCATGCTGGGCGCCTGTGAAGTGCTAAATACCAGATTGGAATAGTAGGAAATCGATTTCGGCAAGGGAGTCTGGCCGGCAAAATTCACGAAAATGGCAAGGAGCGGGCGGGAGCCGCTGGCAAGTTTTCCATTAATACTCCGGTTTTGGTAACCAAAATCGGTCAGCGAGACCGCGTATAGCGGCTCCAACTGGCAAAGCCAGCCCAATGCCAGCCCGATCAGGCAGACTTTGCCTCGCAAGCTGAAAACTGCTTTCATCCTGCTGTTTATTTGTAGGTTCATAACAATATACTGTGGCTCACAGGGTTATTGTAACGTCACGAGTACCAGCACCATGCCTTTGCCTGCCTTTAATCCGGTCATAGCCTTGCCGAGAATCGCGCCTTGGGCGCGGACGTGATCGGTGACTTTCATGGCCCGGCCTGGAGCGCTGGAGGTGGTGAGCAAGTCGCCCGGTTTGATGGGGCCGTTGGAGGCGTCGGCTTGAACATACACGCGTCCGGTCAACGCCACGTTTCTGCCGCCCTCAAGAGTTCCCTCCTGTTGCATCTGAATGCCCGGATGAACTCCGTTGGCGCCACTGAGAATGCCCGCGACGCGAGTGTCGTAGGGCAGGCTGCTCATTTTCAAACGCCCCGGGTTTTCCTCGTCAATCACCACCACGGAGCCTTCCGGAACTTCGTCTTTGCCCGAAGTGATTTTGAAAGGTTCGGCCAGATCCGAGCCGCCGCGGATAGTTATCGACGCGGTGGAAAGGTTGTTGCTCACCCATACGTTGCCGCTAAAATCCCAACTCAAAGAGACCCCAGTCGGATCGGTGGTGCCCAGCGCGCCGCCATTGTAACCGTAAAGAAACGGACCATCTCCGGGGAAGGGTCCAAGCAGCGCGTTCGCACTGTAAGTCAGCCCATTGTAGGCGGTGGATCCGTCTAACTCAAGCGCCCCGGAAATGTAAGTCCGGGTTTGGCCGCTTCCGATGCGAATAGTTTCATTTTCATTTGCCGCGCCATCGTTGCCAATGTAAATGTTGTTCGTGCCGGTATCGAGGCCGGACCCGGCGGAATAACCGAGTCCAATGTTGCCGTTGCCCGCAGTCAGGTATTGAAACGCATAAGTGCCGCAGGCCGTGTTGGCGGAGCCGGCCGAATTCATTTGGAACGTGGCAACTCCAATCCCCACGTTGTCCACACCGGTCGAATCGGCTTGCAAAGCCTCATAGCCTGCGGCCGTATTGTTATAGCCGTCGGTGATTTCAGAAAGGCTCATACCGCCGATGGCTGTGTTTGCGCCGCTCGAGGAGATTGCTCGGCCCATCGCGTAAATTCCAACGGCCGTATTGTTGGCCCCAGACGTATTCAAGGCCAACGCAGCATAGCCAACCGCCGTGTTGCTGGAACCTGTCTGGTTGAAGGCCAGCGCACTCGCGCCAACGGCGGCGTTGTCCAAGCCGCTGGTGTTGAGAGCCAGCGCATCGCCGCCGAAGGCGGCATTATAAGAGGCGGTGTTGTTGCCCAGCGCACCCACCCCGGTGGCCGTGTTGTAGCTGCCGGACGTGTTCGTGGAAAGCGCGCCATAACCGACCGCCGTATTCTGAAAGCCGGATCCGTTGTTGTTCAGCGCATAAGCTCCATAGGCGGTGTTGTCGTTGGCGTTGTTGTATTCCAGCGCTCCAAGTCCCGTGGCCGTGTTGTTGTTGCCGCTGGTGTTGAAAGCCAGCACATCGGAACCCAAGGCCGTGTTACCGCTGCCGTTGGTGTTCTTCCACAGTGCTTTGAAGCCAACGGCCGAGTTGGCGCCGCCGGATGAATTGACGGAAAGCGCGTCATCACCCACTCCCGTATTGAAAGCTCCTGTCATCGTTTGATTACCAGCGGATTGACCAGCGAAAAAGCTCTGCGATCCAGTGCTATTGATCAAGGAGCCGCTTAAGATATTGCTCAACCCGCCGCCGTTGCCATTGATCACCCCGGCGATGTAGGTCTCGGTCTGGGCGCTGCCGATGCGAATGGTGTTGTTGTCTCCTCCCACGCCGAGGCTGCCGATGAGAATGTTGCTGCTTTCGCCTTCTCCATAGTTGCTTCCAGCCAGATACCCCAGCGCGATGTTGTACGAGCCGCTGATGAGGGCGGAAAGCGCGGACGATCCATCCGCCGTGTTGAAGGAGCCGTTATTGTTGGCAAGAGACTGATAGCCGTCGGCCGTGTTGTCCGTGCCGATCGTGTTGTTTTCCAGCGCGTGACGGCCGTCCGCCGTGTTGTCATTGCCGCTGGTGTTGCTGGCCAGCGCCCGCTCGCCGCTGGCGGTGTTGTAGGAGCCGTTCGTGTTGTTGTCGAGCGATTGGTAGCCAATGGCTGTGTTGTTCGTGCCGTTGTTGTTGTTCTGCAGCGACCCGCGCCCTATGCCGGTGTTGTCGTTGCCGGCGCTGGGGGAAAAGCCCGCGTTCGGCCCCGCGTAGAAGTTGTTATTGTCATCGGAGAACAAAAGGGTGTTGCCGCCGGAATTAATGGTGACCGACGAGGGCAGATTCAAATTGCTGCTGAGCGTCAAATTGACAAAGGCCACGTTCGTTTCATTGTTCGTCACCAATCCGGCGGGCAATTGCGTCAGCGCAATGGCGCCGGTCACATTTTGCGCCGTGACAGAATACGGCACAGGCGTCAATTCCTGACGGGGACTCAGGGCCGTGAAGCCGCTGCCGCCATTGGTCCGCAGGCCGATCTGCAACCAGTAAGCGGCGCCGCTGTAGACAGCCCCGAAATCCGCGGTGACGGTGAACAGTCCGTTGGTCACGCCGACATCGAGGATGGTGAACGTGCTGCCGACCTGGCTGCCGCCGCTGCTGGCGTTAAACAGCTCAAATGTCAGATCATAATTGCCGTTGGCGGCATTGGCGCCGCTCACCAGATGGCCTTGATAAGTAAAGGCCGTGCCTTGGGCGTGGGCGGTGGAAAGTTGGGAGTTCAGAGCTGAAAGCGCCAGCAGAACCAGCGCCGCGTTTACATAGTTCAGTTTGGTTTTCATAATCTTTACTACATTTTATTTAGGAACAGTGCGGCCTCAACGATACGGACGCACTGTGAACGGCGGCCGAAAAGTGCGGCAGGGGGGCGGTCCAATAGTGCGGCACCTGGGTCAGTAAACCGATTTTGGGAGGTGTGGTCAAGTGCGATCATCCGGGAACATGAGACTGCAATCCAACGTTCAAATTACTGGGGCGTTCGGTTGGACGCTTGGTGACAAGCTGCCAGCATCAGACGAAATGCAGGAAACGTCAGACCCATTAAGTTCTGAGCCTTACAATTTTTCTGACATCGGAAACACGAACACTCCGCCATTTGAATACGTGTCCCTTTCATGCGTTCAAGACCGAACCATTTACCAGATTCAAGCGAGCGCCGACATTAAGTATAAAGATGGAATTCTTGCTGCGCTAAAATCGAAATACGGCGAACCGGCCTTTCACCGTGTTATGGATTATGACAATTACGACTGGACTTCCGGCGGTCGCTCATTAGGGGCAATGTGCTGGAAAAATCCAGATGGAATTGGAGATGTTATTGTTGTTTACGAAGACCGGAATATTTTGTCAAACTATCGCTCAGAATTGGAAAAAAAGGATGCCGCCGATAACCAGAATATTTCGTCGAATCTCGTTCCGAAGTTGTGATAAAAAACGCTCTCTCCAAGCGGCCGATTGTCCTTCAGATGCCCAAGGACGCATTCTGATTAGCATGACAAATGTCGTTCGTTGATTGGTTGCCGGATCGGTTCGCCGTTGGTTTAGGGAAGAAGGGACGCCGTTGGTTTCCAAGAATGCCGCCAGTCGCGGCGGTTGAGAGCGATTGATGTACGGTCTGGAATATCCACGCGCTGTGCGCTTAGTTTGCTGACAACTTTGAAGAGCCGCGCTTGAATCTGCTCTCTGATCGGATGTCCGTCTATATCTTGGCCGATTCCTATTATGTGAGAGACGGCGTGAATTTCAGTCAGGCAACAGGGGCATTTCATAGCAGCGATTAAAGCATTTCCTGCTCTGACTTCTCGCGTTGCGATTTCGGCTTCGGGGCTTTAGCCTCGTGTGCTTCTCCTGCCGCTCTTTCGAGGTTGAGAGCGAGAAGACGATCCAAGACTTGCTCATCTTTTAAATCGACCGGCCAGCCGTAGGCGGCCGCGACGGCGACATCGATTTTCTTGTGGGCCAGGTCAAGCCATGCCGGGCGCTCGTTGTAAAGTTTCGTCAACGTGCGGTCTTTGAGTTTCTCCGCGCAATCGGGGTCGCGCGGTTCAAGGCGCGGATAACGCACTGTGCCGACACCGTTTTTGTTCGGCTTGACAACGTAGCGCGCCCAAGGGCCGGTGACGCTGCCGGGAAATTCAAGCGTGCGCGTTTCCGTCCATTCCGGCGGATTGAGCCAGTTTTCCCGCAACTCATTCAATTCCTTGGCAGGGGCGGCAATTGAGGTTTCCTGCTTTGGCGTCGGGCGCGGCAAGGGGAAAGTCTCAAAACAAGTTGTCGGCGTGTAGCGCGGTCGGGTTTCGAGCCGCGTGCCTTGCTTCAAAGCCCAAACTTCGTGAAAGCGAGAATGAACTATCCCGAAGAAGCAATCGTCTTGCCGCGCAAAAACGGCAAGCGCGTGATCTGGATTGACCGGCACACGATGCCACGCGAACAGACGGTGTTTCGAGACAATGCTGGTGACAAGGAATCTTTCCAAAGGCTCAAGCGCCTGCTTTACCTCTGGACAGGGGCGAGCCAACCGCCACCAAAACTTTTTTTGAACAGCTTCACGATGATTCACCCTGAGCGGAAAGACGTGAGTTTTCACATGCTCAAAAGCCGACTCGTAGCCCGCCGCGCCTGCTTGCGATAGTGAGACAGGAAAATCAATAATCCAGAAATAGGCGTTTCTGCGGACAACGTCCTCCGCGTTGAGGTAGGGAACAACGACATCACTGGCCGGGCGTTTGTTTGGGTTGGGTTTATTGAGAAGATCAAGCGCCACAGCTTCGGTAATGTCTAGTGGAGCTTTCTTGGTCGTTCCGATGAAACCAATCCTTGCGTTTTCCTTTAGCTTCTTTGCCGCCGAGATGTCTGACGCCGATGCTGTGAGGTTTGGTTGGATCTCGCTTACCTTGCGACCATCTAAGAACTTTTCAATCTGCGATGCATCATCGAACCCAACCATGCTGACATGAACATTGGCGCCAGCGAGAATCCACGCGCGGTCACTCTCGGCAAAAAAGATGTCGCCAGTCTCCTTGATGTTTTTAAGCACTTCGCGGTTTGCGCCGCCGCGAATTCCTTGCGTTGCCAGCAAACCCGAGCGTTTGCATTTCTTGTGTTCAATTAAATCCCGCGCTTTTTCAAACCAATAACAACAAAGGTCAGATTGTCCCGGAATTCGGTTGCCGTAGATCCTTCGGAGTTCTTGAACGTAATCGTCTCCAAGCTGGCCACGCATCAGTTTATCGCCCAGAAATGGCGGGTTGCTGATGATGAAATCGGCCTCAGGCCATTTTCGCTCGGTGTAAAATTTTAATGCATTATCCTGCGAGTGTTCGTCCGCTCGCGCGTCCTTTAGCGTTTTGGCCTTGTTGCGAAAATGCGGGACGAGCAAAGCGTCTTCGTTTTGGAAGCCGTCAAGGACCTGCAAAACCGGCGTGCGGTCATTGTCAAAACCGTTGTCACGCCGCCATTGCAAATAGCCAATCTGGACTGATACCTGCGCCAACTCAAAAGCATAGGGGTTGATTTCGATGGCCTTTAATTGCGTTACGGACACTTGCGGCTTGAACCCAAAACCAAGTTGCGTCCCGAATGTGATGACTTCCTTTTCGAGTCCAAGCAGCAATTGCAGGGAGACGTAAAGGAAGTTACCGCTGCCACAGGCGGGATCAAGCACCGTAACTGTAGCGAGCTGTTTCTGAAATTTGGCCAGCCGTTCGCGTTGCGCCGCATTCCCTTTTCCTTTGGCGTAGGCCGGCGCAAGTTCGCCTTTGATCTTGGACCACTCTCGGCGGAAGGGCTGCATCAAGACGGGTTCAACCAGGGTATTAATGTCGGCCTCGCTGGTATAGTGCGCGCCCAATTGCGAGCGTTGTTCGGCTTCAAGGGCACGCTCAAACAATGTCCCCATAATGCTCGGCTCGATAAATTGCCAGTCGGCCTCAGCCGCTTCTCCTAAAATCCGTAGCTCCTCTTCGTTGAGTTCAAAGACAGTCGAATCATCAAATAAATGCCCATTGAAATAACGAATTTTGTGTTGCCCAAAATCGCCACCGGTGGCCATGACTTTAAACAGGTTCTCGATCGTCCGGGCGAAGTGCTTCGGGTCATCTGTCGAGGTCTTCACAACGTCGGAGAAAAGATTTGCCGGAAGAAGCCTGGTGTCTTCGGCAAACAGGCAAAACACAATCCGATTTAGAAAGCGGGCGATTCGCAGATTTTTCCGTTGCGCATAGCTCACCTCGGCCCGGCTTTTGGCGTCTTCCAATTCCACGCTTTCGCGCTTTTGGAGCGACCGCGCCGCCTCGCCAATTTTCTCGGCCAGTGCCTCAGTAACGGCGGCGGTGGTTCGCTGGGGTTTGAGAAAGTCAGGGTCCGTGAAAAGCGCGCGAAGAATGGGAATATTTTCTGGGCGGTCAATCTGGTCGTTGGTGAATTCGTGAACCTCCTGCACCGTGCCGTTGAAATTCGTTTTGACAATATAGCGGTCAAAATCGCACACCACGAGCAAGGGCGGATTCAGGAGCGATTCACGGTAGCGGAGCAATTGCTTGTAAGCCTCATCCAGATTTTTCTTTTTGCCTTTGTACTCCCAGGCAAAATGTCCCTTCTTCCAAACGTCGGCAAAGCCGCGCTCAGTCGGTTCGGCAGCGTCGGGTGATTCATCAAAACTGAAAAGCTCCGCATCTTTGACCACCCGCTTTTGGAAACAAAAGAAATCGCTGCCGCTTGGGTCAGCTTCGGCCGGAGTAGGCTGCCCCAGCAAACGGCACAGGTCATCGAAATGTCCCTGATAGGCGGACGTCTCCTTGCCCTTGTATCGCGACCATTTCTTTTTAAATTCGGCGGCGGTCATGGATGGTCGGGGTGCGTTCAAACGTTAACGGCATGGGTGCGACGTTACCAAGACCTCATAAAACCCCATGGCCAGCAAGGTCGCGTCGTACGCCATCAGCCGGTCGTGGTGCCCGCAAATGAACATGTCCCGCCGCCGGGCGAAATCGAGAAGCTGGCTGATGGCCTCACGGTATTCGCTCCGTTCTGAGTCTAGGGCCAGAGGCGCGCCGGGCAAACTTGGCTTGAACTGGATAAGGCTTTCAGTCGAGTCGCGAGTCATGCGATTGAGGTGAGGGTATGAAAAACGATGGCAAGTAGCTGAAGCGAGCCACCTAATAACCCGCCTATGTCCAGTAACCCCGTTTTTCGCCATCAGGGGGGAATTCGACCTCAGCTTGGAGATACCATGGTGCGGTTATGTTTTTTCTCTGCATGCAGCTTGACCGAGCCACCTAATAACCCGATACCTCCGCGCCAATTCCCCCGCCGTCGCGCAGCCCAAGACCTCATAAAACCCCATGGCCAGCAAGGTCGCGTCGTACGCCATCAGCCGGTCATGGTGTCCGCAAATGAACATGTCCCGCCGCCGCGCGAAATCGAGAAGCTGGCTGATAGCCTCGCGATATTCGCTCCGCTCTGAGTCCATAACCAGCGGTGCGTCGAATTTAGATGGCTTAAACTGAATGAAGCTTTCCTCGTCGCGCCCCAAACGACACAACAGCATTTTGGTGCTGAATCCCGGAATATGCGAGTGTTCGTGGCTCAAGGGTGGGGTATGAAAAACGATGGCAAGTAGCTGAAGCGAGCCACCTATTAACCCGTCTATGGATATTAATGGCGGAAGAACCTAAACTGGCGGAGGTGTTATCATCATAACATTGAAGGAATAAAAGATCGCAGGCGAAATGGCAGGATAATCTCGCGGCGTTTGGATTAACCAATCCGGTGGAACTTTAACGATAAACATAATCTCGATGCAAATACTTTGCACGCAGCAACATATGATATTTAACTGAGAAAAACAACCCAATTGCTCCCAATGGGCCGTAAGAAACGATCCGGGGGCGCAAAATCGAATAAATAAAAGGGTGCC
>Ga0075522_10002162_pt1 | contig 14703 bp, 11 predicted proteins | sample NGEPerA_FD_74796 | JGI IMG/M metagenome (GOLD analysis project Ga0075522, IMG submission 74796) | Arctic peat soil microbial communities from the Barrow Environmental Observatory site, Barrow, Alaska, USA - NGEE PermafrostL2-A | ecosystem: Environmental > Terrestrial > Soil > Wetlands > Peat ... | reverse complement strand
CCCCCGGGCGAGGGGGCATCGGCATCGTCCGCCTCTCGGGACCTGCGGCGCAGCGCATAGCGACCGGCGTGCTCGGCACCCTGCCGCCCGCGCGGCGCGCCGTGTTTGCGGCGTTCCGCGATGCGGCACACCAGACGGTCGATGCCGGTCTCGCACTGTTTTTTCCCGGCCCGCACTCCTACACCGGCGAGGATGTCATCGAGTTCCACGGCCACGGCGGCCCGGTGGTAGTCGAGTTCCTGGTCTCGCGGCTGGTGGAGCTGGGCGCGCGGCGCGCCACCGCCGGGGAATTCACGCAGCGAGCGTTCCTCAACGACAAGCTGGATCTGGCGCAGGCCGAAGCGGTCGCGGATCTCATCGATGCCGGCTCCCGCGAGGCCGCGCGGGCCGCGATGCGCTCCTTGCAGGGTGAGTTCTCCACCATGATCCAGGTGCTCACCGGCGCGGTGATTGAGCTGCGCATCTATATCGAAGCCGCCCTCGATTTCCCGGAAGAGGAGATCGACTTTCTGGCGGATACGGCGCTCGCGCAGCGCCTCGCCAACGTTCGACAGCACTTTGCGGCGGTGACCCGCAGTGCGGGGCAGGGACGTCTGCTGCGCGATGGCATGACCGTGGTGCTGGCCGGTGCGCCGAATGCCGGCAAGTCGAGCCTGCTGAATCGCCTTGCCGGCTACGACGCTGCCATCGTCACCGCCGTCCCCGGCACCACGCGCGATGTTCTGCGTGAGCGCATCCACCTCGATGGCATGCCGCTGCACATTCTCGACACCGCGGGACTGCGTGTCGCGCAGGATGCGGTGGAGGAAGAAGGCATCCGCCGCGCGCAGGCGGAAATGGCGCGTGCCGATCGGGTGCTGTTCGTGATCGACGGCGCGCTGGACCCCACCGCGCTCGCTTATCGGGAGCTTGCGGGCACACTGCCGCCGCAGGTGCCCGTCACGCTGGTCTACAACAAAGCCGACATCACGGATGCCGGCGCCGTCTCGGCGCCCGCGGCGGTACCGCGCATCGATGTCTCGGCACTGACGGGCGCGGGGCTGGATGCACTGCGCGCGCATCTGAAATCCAGCATGGGGTATTTCACGCTCGAGACCGGCAGCGTTTCGGCGCGTCAGCGGCACCTCGAGGCTTTGGCGCGGGCGCAGGCGAGCGTTGAAGAAGCCGCACGGGTGCTGAAGGAGACGCGTGCCGGGGAGCTGGTTGCCCAGGAGCTGCGCGCGGCGCAGCGCGCGCTCGATGAGATATCGGGCGAATTCACCAATGAGGACCTGCTCGGGCGCATCTTTTCCAGCTTTTGCATCGGGAAATGAGCCTGTGACGATGACGCGTTGGCCGCAAGTCGTGGCCTCAGGTTCCGGGCGCCGTGCGCATCTGTCTGACACCGCGACCTTGATCCACGCGGAGGCGATGAGCTGGCTGGCCACTCTGCCGCCGCACTCACTGCACGCCGTCGTCACGGATCCGCCCTATGGCCTCATCGAGTACGAGCCTTCAGATCATCGCAAGTTGCGTGCCGGTCGCGGTGGCGTGTGGCGCATTCCCCCCAGTTTCGATGGGGCGAAACGCCAGCCCGTGCCGCGTTTCACGGTGCTGTCGGAGGCGCAGCTCGCTGCGCTGTCGACGTTCTTCGCGGGGCTCGGCGCTGCCTTGCAGCGCGCGCTGGTTCCCGGTGCGCATGTCTTCGTTGCCTCCAATCCGCTGCTCTCCACCCTGACCTTCCATGCCCTGCAAAAGGCCGGCTTGGAGAAGCGCGGTGAAGTGGTACGCCTGGTTCAGACCCTGCGTGGCGGAGATCGGCCGAAGGGCGCGGAAACCGCCTTCCCGGACGTGTCGGTGATGGCGCGTTCGGGCTGGGAACCGTGGGGCATGTTCCGCAAGCCGCTCGACGGCACCGTTGCGGAAAATCTCAAGCGCTGGGGCACCGGGGGATTGCGCCGGGTGTCCGGTGCAGCGCCCTTCAAAGATGTGATTCCCAGTGCGCCGACCGGCCGCGCGGAGCGTGCCATTGCGGCCCACCCGTCCTTAAAGCCGCAGGCCTTTCTGCGTCAGCTGGTGCGCGCCTCGCTCCCCCTGGGCATCGGCATTGTGTACGACCCCTTCGCCGGCAGCGGCTCGACGCTGGCGGCCGCCCAAGCCATTGGCTATCACGCGGTGGGCACCGAGCGCGATTCGAAGTACTACCGGATGGGTTGCCGCGCGTTCGCGAAACTTGCCGCGCTTAAGGTCACTGAGGGCGCGAGCACGCCAGACCCGACGCGCTGACGGCGAAGTCTTACCGGGCATTGCGGCGCGGCCCACGCGAGCCCCTTGGCAGCCGCGCGGACAATGGAGTCGTCCGCTTCGAGCATCAGCAAGGAGTGATCATGACCAAGCCGCAACAGACCAACACGTCCGAGGGCGACCTGAGCGAAGGAAGCAAGGCGGATCATCAAGACGCAACGGCCAAAGACGCCGCTTCGAAGGGGAGTTCAACCGGCAAAAGTAAACCTGCCGGGCCGGAGGCGAGGCCCGGGTCAAACCCGAAGAATCCCGGCGATTTCGGGCATCGCTAACCCAGCAACGCTTCGCGGTGGTACAGCCGCCCCGCGGCATAGGCCGCGGCGGCGCCGAGGATCAGTGTCACGCTCACCGACAGCGTCGCGTACCGCAGCGAGACGGGTTCGGCGCGCAGCAGTGCGATGACCATGAAATGCTGACTGAGCGAGGGGATCATCATGAGCCACGCCGTGGGCCGCAACCCCAACGCACTGGCAAAGATCAACGGCACGGTCGGAATCGCGAGAATCAGCCCCACGTAAGTCTGCGCTTCGCGGTAACTGCGCGTGTAGGCCGCCACGATGGTCATCAGTGACGCGCCGAGCGGGGCCAGCGGCACGCAACAGCCGATGAGTTCCAGGACTTTGACCACGCCCAGGTTCTGATTCATGCCCAGCTGTTCCAGTCCCACGTGGCGCAGCGTCAGCGCCATGGCGCACACACTGAGCGTCAGGGTCAGGAGCATGAACACGCAGGCGGCCAGGATCTTGCCGTAAATCAGCAGTTCGCGCCGCACGGGGACGGTCAGCAGGGGCTCGAGCGAACCGCGCTCGCGTTCGCCGGCGGTGGCATCCAGGACGATGTGCAGGCCGCCCATGAGCATGGTCATCAGGATGATGACGGTGAGGGTGCCAAGAATCAGCACCGAACGGCTGGTCGGGGTGGCGACGTCAACATCCTGGATGGCCATGGCCGACAGCACCATCGGGTCGATGCCGCGGGCCATGAGGCGCAGCCGCGCAATCTCGGAGGCGTGATGGCCCAATACGGCACGCACGCGCGCCACTTCCGCAGCGCCTGCCGAATCCGAGGAATCGGTATAAAGCAGCAGGGGCGCCGGCAGACCCTGCGACAGCTGGCTGGCATAGTTGTCCGGAATCAGCAGGATGATGCGGTATTGCTGGCGGTGAATGGCCGCGCGCGCCGCAGCGTCGTCCAGATCTGCATTGACGACATCGATGCGGAACTGGCGCAGGTCCGCCACCAGATTCGGCGCGCGCTCAGCGTGCACGACGGCGAGCGCGACGGGCTTGCTGTCCTGGGTCTGCCCGCGGCGCACGGTCAGGTTGACCAAGAGCGCGACCAGCAGCGGCATCAGCACCGTGCCAAAGAGCAGGGCGGAAATCAGGCTGCGGTGGTCACGCAGATTCTCCCGCACCTCCTTGCGAAATACCGTCAGCAGATCACGCACCGGGCAGACTCGCTGCAGGGTCGAGAAAACGTACGAAGGCTTCCTCCAGATCGGGCGTTCCGGCCCGCGCGCGCAACTGCTCCGGCGTGCCGGCGGCCACCACTTTGCCGCCGGCGATCACCGCCACTTCGTCACACAACGCCGCGACTTCCTGCATCACGTGGCTGGAGAGCAGGATGCAGCGGCCGGTAGCCTTGAGCTTCTGCAGCAGCGTGCGCAAGTTGCGCACGGCCATGACATCCAGGCCATTAGTGGGCTCATCCAAGAGGATGTTCTGCGGACCATGCACCAGCGCGCGCGCCAGCGCCGTCTTCAGCCGCTGACCCTGCGAAAATCCTTTCGTGTGGCGGTCGGCGAAATCCGCCATTTCCAGAAGTTCGATCATCTGCGCGGCGCGCTGTGCGCAATCAGCACGGCTGAGGCCATGCAGGTCGCCAAAGTACTCGATGTTCTCGCGCGCGGTCAGATGCGGATACACGCCGGCGCTGTGGGGCAGTACGCCAATCCGTCGGCGCGCCTCGAGCGACTGCTCGCAGACGCTGATGCCATCGATGAAAGCATCGCCTGAATCGGGCTTCAGCACGGTGTACAGCATGCGCAAGGTGGTGGATTTGCCGGCGCCGTTCGGCCCCAGAAGTCCCGTGATGCAACCATCCCTGGCCGTGAAGGACACATCCTGCACCGCCGTAACCGGGCCGAACCGCTTGTGCAGGTGCCTGACTTCGATCACGGTGGCGAGCCGGTGAAGGAGGTAACAAAGGCGGTGGGCAGGCTTTCCCCGACGCACGCCACTTCCGCGCTCAGGCCCTGGACGCTGCCCAGCTCGATGAATCGGCTCAGGAGCCGCGCGGCGCAGGGCACCGTGATCTGTCCGTGGCTCATGCCGGCCACCACCACCTGCAAACTGTTGGGCAGGCCCCGTGCCGCCTGTGCGGCATAGGCAGGCGGGGTGACGGGATCATCGCTACCCGACAGCAGCAGCACCGGTCGGTCGGAATTCAACGGCTGATGAAAATCTGCATCGACCGGGCCACGCGGCCACAGCGCGCAGACGGCTTCCAGGGCAGCAAGCGGCGCAGTGCCCAGGTAGGTGCGCGCCAGCTGCGCGCGATCCTCGGGCGAGATGCCGTAATCGGCCACGTCCTCCGCGCACACCACACTGTTGTGCATGCCGATGGCGATGAGGTTGTCCAGGGAGTGGGTGACCTGCAGCAGCAGACCCGCGAGCGGATTGAAGTTGCCCTGTGCCTGCGCTTCATCCAACGCCAGGGGCAAGAGCGCCGCTTCTTCGCTGGAGTAACTGGCCAGGCGCACGACGGTGCCCAGGGCTGAGGCATCGAAGGTGAGCTTGCGCGGCTGGCCGGTGAAGGGATCCGGCACGGTGACCGAGGCCGCCTGCGCCTGCAACCGCATCAGGAGCGCATTGAAAGTCGTGTTCGGGTCGCCAAACCGCCCGTGGCAGGCGGCATCGGCGATGCAGCGGGCAAATATCCGTTGCAGCGCGCTTTGCGCATCCAGCGCCAGCGAGGCGCCCAGGGTCATCTGCGGCGGCACGACGCCATCGAGGATGACGGTGCGCGTGTGTTCGGGATAGCGGCGCAGATAGTGCTGCGCCACCCGGGTGCCGTAGGAGCCGCCGTAAAGATTGATGGTCGTATAGCCGAGTGCGGCGCGCACGGCATCGAGGTCGTGGACCGCGAGCGAGGTGGTGTAGTCGGCCACGTCGGCATGTCGCGCCAGTGCGGACAGACAGCTGCGCGCTTCCTGGGTGACCACCGCCGGGGACTCCGGTGCCTCCGGGTCGGCCGCATCCGCACAGTTCAAGGCATTGGAGGCGCCCGTGCCGCGCTGATCCACCAGCACGATGTCCCGATCGCGGTGCAGGCGCTCGAATACCGGTGCGACGCCGGTGTAGAAAGTCGTGGCCGCGAGGCCCGGCCCTCCCGCGAGCAGGAACAGCGGATCCGGGCGGCCGTGCTCGTTGACCGCCGGGATGCGGGCCACGAACAGGTTGATCTGGCGACCCGCCGGCGCCGCCGGGTTTTCCGCCACGGCAAGCTTCCCGCACTGGGCCTCGACCGACACCAGCTGGCTGGGATGGGTGAGACGGCAGGGGGTGAGGATCAGGTTCGGAGCCGGTGTCGCGCTGGTTGCCAGGACCGGCAGTGCCAGCATCAGGACATAAGCGGCCAGGGCTGAAATCCGCCTCAAATTTTTCGCTCGGCTGTGCGCCCGCGGGCGGGGCTGCATACAATACCTCATGCGATTCGCGTCCACCTTTGAAGTGATCGTCATCGGCGGCGGTCATGCCGGTACCGAGGCGGCGCTGGCGGCGGCGCGCCGGGGCGCGCGCACCCTGCTGCTGACGCACAGTATCGACACGCTCGGGCAGATGAGTTGCAACCCGGCGATCGGCGGCATCGGCAAGGGGCACCTGGTGCGCGAGATCGATGCCCTGGGCGGCATCATGGCGCGCGCCGCCGATCACGCCGGTATCCAGTTTCGCACCCTGAATGCGAGCAAGGGGCCCGCGGTGCGCGCCACCCGTGCCCAGGCCGATCGGCAACGCTATCGGCAGTTCATCCGCCACGCGCTGGAGAACGCGCCGCATCTTTCGCTTTTCCAGCAGGAGGCCGCCGACCTCCTGATCGAGGACCAGCAGGTGCGCGGCGTCGTCACCGTGTCCGGCATTGTGTTCGAGGCGCCCACCGTGGTGCTGACGGTCGGCACGTTCCTCGGCGGGCGCATCCATGTGGGCCTCGATCAGTATCCGGGCGGCCGCGCCGGGGACCCGCCGTCCAATCGCCTGGCCGAGCGGCTGCGGGCGCTGAACCTGCGCGTCGGGCGGCTCAAGACCGGCACGCCGCCGCGGATCGACGGTCGCACCATCGACTACTCGGTGTTGCAGGCGCAGCCCGGCGATGTGCCCGTACCCGTGTTTTCGTTCCTTGGGCGAGCCAGTAACCATCCAAAGCAGATCAACTGTTTCATTACCGCAACTAACGAGCGCACCCACGATATCATCCGCCAGGCCACCGACCGCTCGCCGCTGTTCACGGGCGCCATCGAGGGCGTCGGTCCGCGCTACTGTCCCTCGGTCGAGGACAAGGTCGTGCGCTTCGCGGACAAGACCTCGCACCAGATCTTCGTCGAGCCGGAGGGCCTGGACACGCACGAGGTGTATCCCAATGGCATCTCCACGAGCCTGCCCTTCGATGTGCAGGTCGAACTGGTGCGCAGCATCCGGGGTTTCGAGCAGGCGCACCTGACCCGTCCCGGCTACGCGATCGAATACGATTTCTTCGACCCCCGGGAGCTGTCGGCGTCATTGCAGACCCGGGCCATCGGCGGGCTGTTCTTCGCCGGGCAGATCAACGGCACGACCGGCTACGAGGAGGCCGCGGCCCAGGGCCTGCTGGCCGGCATCAATGCCGTGCAGCAGGTTCGCGGGCAGGCACCGTGGATTCCGAAACGCAGTGAGGCGTACCTCGGCGTACTCGTCGATGACCTGATCACGCGCGGCGCCACCGAGCCCTACCGCATGTTCACCAGTCGCGCTGAGCATCGGCTGCTGCTGCGCGAAGACAATGCCGATCTGCGCCTGACTCCGATCGGTCAGGAGCTGGGTCTGGTGGAGGAGGCGCGCTGGCGGCTGTTCAACGAACGCGCCGCGCTGACGCGCGAGGAGTTGAGCCGCCTGTCCGCCAGCCGGGTGAAGCCCGACCAGGTCCCGGGTCCCTGGAGCGATCGGGTGCTGGCGGGCGTGCCGCCCGCCCGCGACTACAGCGCCCTGGAGCTGCTGCGTCGCCCGGGTGTCACCTATGCCGACGTCATTGAGCTGGTGGGCGCACCGGGGTGGGACCAAGCGGACGATCGGCTCCCGGCGCAAGTCGCGCTGCAGATGGAAGTGACGGCGAAATACGAAGGATATATCGAGCGCCAGAACCAGGAGGTCGAGCGCCAGTCGCGCAGCGAGTCGACCCGCCTGCCCATCGAGCTGGATTACGGACGCGTGACCGGACTGTCCACGGAGGTGCGCCAGCGCCTGGGCGAGGTGCGGCCGGCGTCGCTCGGGCAGGCCGCCCGCATTCCGGGGGTCACGCCCGCCGCCATCTCCATCCTGCTCGTTTACCTGAAGAAGTACTCGGGCAGCCGGGTCGCATGAAGTTCCTGGAACAGCTGCAGGGGGCGTGGGCGCGCAACGACTCGCTGGTGTGCGTGGGCCTTGATCCGGAACTGGAACGCTTTCCCCTCCAGCTGGCGGGGCAGGCCTCGCCGATCTTCCAGTTCAACCGCGCCATCATCGATGCGACCGCGGATCTGGTCTGCGCCTACAAGCCGCAGTTCGCCCATTACGCGGCCTATGACGCCGAGGACCAGCTCGAGCGCACCATCGAATACATCCACCAGCACCATCCCGGCATTCCGGTCATTCTGGACAGCAAGCGCGGCGATGTCGGCAATACCGCCCGTCGCTATGCCATCGAGGCCTTCGAGCGCTATGGCGCCGATGCCGTGACGGTCAATCCCTATCTGGGTACGGATTCGCTGGAGCCGTTCCTCGCCTACGAAGATCGCGGGGTGATTGTCCTGTGCCGGACCTCCAATCCCGGCGCCGCGGATCTGCAGGACCTGGACACCGGCGGCGGCAAACTTTATGAAGTCGTCGCGCGCCTGGCGGTGAGCCGCTGGAACTCACGCGGCAACTGCGCCCTGGTGGTCGGTGCCACCTATCCGCACGAGTTGGCGCAGGTTCGGGCCCTGGCTGGGGACATGCCGTTTCTGGTGCCCGGCGTCGGTGCGCAGGGGGGCGATGTGCAGGCCGTGGTAACCAATGGCCAGACCGCGGCCGGGGATGGACTGGTGGTGAGTTCGTCGCGCGCCATCCTGTACGCGGCCAGCGATGACACCTGGATCGAGGCGGCGCGCACGGCGACGCGCACGCTGCGCGACCACATCAATCTATTCCGCAAGGGCCGCAGCAGCTAGCGAATCTGCAGCGATCCCATGCAGGGCCTGAACACGACTTCGCGCGGCGCGCCGGTTGCCAGGTCCACCGGTTCGAGCTCGGCGCCGATGTCGTGCATGAAATGCCCGACCAGCGTGAGCATGCTTTCGCAGGCGGTCCGTGCCGGGCTGTTCGCGGGCAGGTGCACCACGATGCGCGCCTTGAGTGCACGGGCCTGCGGCGCTGCAGTACGCAGGGATTGTATGCAGCGATCCAGCAACAAAAGTTCGGTCGCGAGCGTCGCGTCCGTGCCGTCCGGATTGCCGCCCGCGCGTTCCACGCAGCGCAGATGCAGCAACCCGCCGGCCTCATCCACCGTATCAAACACGCAGACCGCCATGGCGCAGGTGAGTTGTGCGCGCAACAGCACATCTTCCGTCACCACTTCGAACTGGTCGGATCCGACCAGGATTTCGCGAGCAGGGGCCGTCATACAGACCGTGAACTTTGTGTTATTTGCGCCAGAAGGTTTGAGTGAACAGTACCAGCACGCTGAAGATCTCCAATCGGCCCAGCAGCATTGCCAGGGTGCAGATCCAGGCCTGGAAGCCGCTCAATGCCTGGTAGGTGTGTCCGGGACCCACTCCGCCCAGCCCTGCGCCGGTATTGTTCAATGACGCCAGTATGGCACCCATTGCGGTTTGAAAGTCCAGACCCGACAGCAGTAACGCAAAGATCAGCGCGACGGCCGTCATGAAATACAAAAAAATGAACGCGAGTACGGAGTTGCAGACCCGATCCGGGATCGGTCGGCCGCCGATTCGCACCGGGGCTACGGCGCTTGGGTGCACCAGCAGCTTCAACTCCCGTCCGGCCTGGCGCGCCAGCAGCAGGGTACGGAACATCTTGATGCCACCGCCGGCCGACCCCGTGCTCGAGACAATGCAGGACAGGAACACCATCCAGTAGGGCGCGAATACCGGCCACTTCGAATAGTCCTGCGACACCATGCCCGACGTGGTGGCGATGGACACCACGTTGAACAAGGCGTGGCGCAGGCCCAGGCCAAACGTTGGGTAGGTGTGATGGAACTCCAGCACCATCGCGACCCCGAGCACGCTCACCGCCAGCACCGCCAGCACCGCACGCGCCTCGGGATCGCGGGTATACGGCGCCAGGGACAACTGACGCAGGGCGAGGAAGTGCCGCGAGAAACTCAAGGACGCGACGATGATCAGGGCGCACAGGGTGAGCTCGATGGCCGGGGAGTGGAAATAGGCGATGTTGGCATCGTGCGTGGAGAAGGCACCCAGGCCGACAGCGGAGAAGCAGTGGCACACCGCATCCAGCCACGACATCCCCGCCAGGCGCAGCGCCACGATACCGACCGCGGTGATGGCGCAATACACCAGCCACAAGGACTTGGCGGTCCCGGTGATGCGCGGAGTGATCTTGTCGTCCTTCATCGGGCCGGGCGTTTCCGCCTTGTAGATCGCCATGCCGCCTACGCCCAAGAGCGGCAGCACCGCAACGGCCAGCACGATGATGCCCAGCCCGCCGAACCAGTGCAGGCTGCAGCGCCAGACATTGATGGCCGGCGCCAGATGGTCGAGGCCCGTGAGCATGGTCGCGCCGGTCGTGGTCAGGCCCGACATGGTCTCGAAGTACGCATCGGTGAAGCTCAGATGCGGAATGAGCAGCAACAATGGCATGGTGGCCGCCGCCGACATGAGCGCCCAGCCGAGCGTCACCAGCAGGAACCCATCGCGGGGCTTGAGCTCGCGGGCATGACGCTTGGTGGCCGCGGCGATGCAAAAGCCGATGCCGGCGGTCGCAAGACCGCTCAGCAGAAAGGTGCCGGCCGTGCCGTCCGAGGTGAGCAGCGCCGTCACCAGCGGCAGCACGAAGGTCGCGCCGAAAGCGGTGAGGATCAGACCCAGGACATTGATGACCCCGAGCACGCGCGGCGCCTTTAGCGCGCCGGGCCGGTGAAGAGACGCTCGATCGCGTCCACGTGACGCCGATCCGAGAGGAACAGGATCACGTGATCATCGGCCTGCACCACGGTGTCGTGGTGACACATGATGACCTCATCGCCGCGCACGATGGCGCCGATGGAGGCGCCCTCGGGCAGCTTCAGCTCCTCCACCCGTCGTCCGATGACGCGGGAGGTCGCCTCGGTGCCGTGCACGATCGCTTCGAGCGCCTCGGCCGAACCGCGCCGCAGCGAGTGCACCTTCACCACATCGCCGCGCCGGACGTGCTCCAGCAGCGAGCCGATGGTGATGGTCTGCGGTGAGATCGCGATGTCGATGCTGCCGCTCTCCATCAGTTCCGCATACGAGGGTTTGTTGATCAGGGCCATCACCTTGCGGGCCCCCAGGCGCTTGGCCAGCATGGCGGAGAGTATATTGGCCTCCTCGGAGTTGGTCAGCGCCGCGAATACATCCGTGCTGTCGATATTCTCTTCAATCAGCAGTTCCTCATCGGCCGCATCCCCATGCAGCACGATGGTGTTCTCCAACAGCTCCGCCACGCGCCGCGCGCGCGTCGCATCACGCTCGATCAGTTTCACCTGACTGGTTTTCTCCAGTGCGCGCGCGAGCCGTAAGCCGATGTTGCCGCCGCCGGCGATGACGATGCGGCGCATCGGACTTTCGTCCTTGCGCATCTCGGTCATCACGCGCCGGATGTAGTCACGCCCGGCCAGGAAGAACACCTCATCGCCATCCTCGATGATGGTTTCGCCCTCGGGGCGGACCGCACCGCCCTTGCGATAGATCGCGACAATGCGCGCCTCGGTGCTCGGGATGTGCTCGCGCAGTTCGCGCAGCCGCTGGCCGACCAGCTTGCCGTCCTTGTGGGCGCGCACGCCGACCAGGCGCACCTTGCCATCGGCAAAATCCAGTACCTGCAGCGTGCCCGGAAAGTTCACCAGTCGTTCGATGTACTCGGTGACCAGCCGCTCGGGGCTGATGAAGAAATCCACGGCCAGCGCATCGTCGCTGAACAGCTCCGGTCGGGTCGTGTATTCAGCGGAGCGAATGCGGGCGATTTTGGTGGGCGTACGGAACAGCGTATCCGCCACCTCACAGGCCATGATATTCACTTCATCGCTGTTGGTGAGCGCGATGAGAATGTCGGCCTCCGCGGCACCGGCGGCCTCCAGAACTGACGGATAGGCGCCATTGCCGGCAACGGTGCGGATGTCGATGCGATCCTGAAGATCACGCAGGACGTCCTCGTTGACATCCACCACGGTGACCTCGTTGGCCTCTTCTCGGGACAGCTGGTAGGCAACCGTCCTGCCGACCTGCCCCGCTCCCAGGATGACGATTTTCATTGCGGAATTTTAAGTCAAACCGGTTCGAGGTTTGCGTACTGCAGCATAAGCCACTTGGTCCCCTGCTGTTCAAAATTCACCTGGACGCGGGCATGGGCGCCGTTGCCTTCCAGATTGAGAATGACGCCCTCGCCGAATTTGCCGTGGCGCACCCGCGCCCCGAGGCCCATGCCCGGCCGGCCGTTGCCGACCGGCTCGCGCAGCGAGCCGCTCATGAAGGATCCCGACCGACCGTTTCCTGAACCATAGCCGCCGATCTGGGGCCGTGCCACCGGGACCCGCGCCCGGACTTCTTCAATCAGCTCGCCCGGGATTTCCTTGATGAAGCGGGAGGGCGCCCCGTAGGTATCCATGCCATGCAGGCGCCGCTGCTCGGCATACGTGATGTACAGCTGCTGCATCGCGCGCGTCATGCCGACATAGGCCAGCCGGCGCTCCTCCTCCAGGCCCTCGATGTCGTTCAACGAGCGTTGGTGCGGGAACAGGCCATCCTCCAGCCCCGCCAGAAACACCACCGGAAATTCCAGGCCCTTCGCGGTGTGCAGGGTCATCATCTGGATGCAGTCCTCCCAGGCGTCGGCCTGGCCCTCACCGGACTCGAGCACGGCGTGCGCGAGAAACGCGGCCAACGGCGGCAGATCCTCGCTGCCCTCGCCGGTGAAGCCGCGGGCGGCGCTCACCAGTTCCTCGAGATTTTCCACGCGTGCCTCGCCGCGATCGGCCTTCTCGCGCCGATGATGCTCGATCAGGCCGCTGTGATTGATGACATGGTCGACCTGCTCATGCAGCGCCAGTCCTTGGATTTCGCGATCCAGCCGCTCGATCAGCTGCATGAAGCCGTGCACCGCGGTCGCGGCCTTCGGACCCAGTGCCTCGCCGATACAGGCGCCGGCGGCATCCCACAGGCTCTGCCCCGCGGCTTTGGCCGTTTCACGAATAATGTCCAGACTCTTGGCACCGATGCCGCGGGTGGGCAGGTTCACGACGCGTTCAAAGGAGGCGTCATCGAGGCGGTTCGAGATGAGCCGCAGGTACGCGAGCGCGTCCTTGATTTCCGCGCGCTCGAAGAACCGCAGGCCGCCATACACTTTGTACGGAATGCGCGCCGACAGAAACACTTCTTCAAACACCCGCGACTGGGCGTTCGAGCGGTACAGGATGGCGATCTGGCTGCGCTGGCCGCCGCGCTGGGCCCAGTCGCGGATGCGCTGCAGCACGAACTCCGCCTCATCGCGCTCATTGAACGCGGCGTACAGGTGGATGGGGTCACCGTGCGCACCCTCGGTCCAGAGGGTTTTGCCCAGTCGCCCCGAGTTGTGGCCGATCAGCGCATTGGCGCCATTCAGGATCGTGGCGGTGGAGCGGTAATTCTGTTCCAGACGGAACAGCTTCGCGTGCGGGAAGTCACGGCGGAACTGGTGCAGGTTCTCCACGCGCGCGCCGCGCCAGCGGTAGATGGACTGGTCATCATCGCCCACCGCGAAGGGCTGCACGGTGCTGCCCGCCAGCAGCTTCATCCAGGCGTACTGGATGGCATTGGTGTCCTGGAACTCATCGATCAGCACATGCCGGAAGCGGTTGCGATAGTGATCCAGCAGCGCCGGCTGGTCGCGCCACAACTCGAACGCCCGCAGCAGCAGCTCCGCGAAGTCCACGACGCCCGAGCGTGCGCAGGTCTCCTCGTAGTCCGCATACAGGCGGATCAGCTGCCGCCGCGTCGGGTCATTGCCGTCCTTGAGGTGCTTGGGCCGGTGGCCCTCGTCCTTGTTCGAATTGATGAACCCCTGCACTTCGCGGGGCACCCAGCGGCTTTCATCCAGGCCCAGCGCCTTGATGAGTTTCTTGATCAGGCGCAACTGGTCTTCGGAGTCCAGGATCTGGAAGCCCTGGACCAGGCCCGCATCGCGCCAATGCAGCCGCAGCAACCGGTGCGCAATGCCGTGGAAGGTCCCGATCCACAGCGCCTGCGCCGAATAGCCCAGCAGGCTCTCGATGCGCGCGCGCATCTCGCCGGCCGCCTTGTTGGTGAAGGTGACGGCCAGGATGCTGTGCGGCGAGACATTCTCGACCTGGCACAGCCACGCCAGGCGGTGAATGAGCACGCGCGTCTTGCCGCTGCCGGCACCGGCCAGCACCAGCACCGGACCTACGGGAGCAGTGACGGCTTCGCGTTGCGCGTCGTTGAGCGACGCCAGGATGGGAGACAAATCCATGGGATAGACATTCTATACCACGGGCCCCCGTTCAAGGGTCGGAGGTACCGACGTCGCTCGCGGCCCGCACGATTTCCACGACCAGGCTGATCAGCACCGGCCCGATCACGAAACCGATGAAGCCAAAGGCGGCCACGCCGCCGATGGCGCCGACGAATACGGCCATGGCCGAGATCTGCGCGTGCCGGGAGGTGAGCATGGGGCGCAGCAGCTGCTCGCCCAGGGCCAAGAGGCCGCACCATACCAGCAGGAAGATGGCCGCCCCCCAGCGGCCGACGACCATCAGGTAGAGGATGGCCGGCACCAGCACCACGGCACTGCCGACCGCCGGAATGAAGGAGGCTGCCGCGGCGAGCGCGCCGAACACCACCGGCGATGGCAGGCCGATGATGGCAAAGCCGATCCCGATCAGCACTCCCTGCAGCAACGCCGTCATGGTGGTGCCGTAGACCACCGCGCGCATGACCGA
>Ga0075522_10002161_pt1 | contig 14703 bp, 12 predicted proteins | sample NGEPerA_FD_74796 | JGI IMG/M metagenome (GOLD analysis project Ga0075522, IMG submission 74796) | Arctic peat soil microbial communities from the Barrow Environmental Observatory site, Barrow, Alaska, USA - NGEE PermafrostL2-A | ecosystem: Environmental > Terrestrial > Soil > Wetlands > Peat ... | reverse complement strand
ACAAATCTGGCGGCCGGGCTGGGTGCAACACCCCTGAGCCACGAAGAGGTTTCAGAGACGGGTCGTCAGGTGGAACGGCGGCTGGCGGGACTGCTGGAGAGGCTCGCGCCCAAAATCGCAGCAGTATTGGAAGCGGAACTGTGAGCGAGAGGGACAACGAAACCGGAAACGAAACAGGTGCGGAGACGCCGCGACTGCCTTTTCCGCCCGTGGTGCTGGGCATTGCCGGTTGCTCGGGTTCGGGTAAAACTACCTTGGCGGCTGAACTGGCGCACGCGCTGGGTGGGATTCACTTCCATCTCGACAACTACTACCGCGACCTGGGCCACATGCCGTACAGCGAGCGCATCCTGCAGAACTTCGACGATCCGGTGATGATTGAGAGTCCAATGCTGGCTGCACACGTGGCGGCTTTGGCAAGGGGCGAAACAATTGAGCGGCCAATCTACGACTTCTCGACGCACACCCGCGTGCTGGGGCGCACGGAGCGGGTCACGGCAGGAGCGTTTCTGGTTGTGGAGGGGCTTTTTGCTCTCTACTACCCTGATCTGTTGCCGCTTTACAATCTGCGCGTCTATGTCGATACGCCGGATGAGCTTTGTTTCGAACGGCGGCTGAAGCGCGACATTGAGCAGCGCGGGCGCACACCCGAGTCGGTGCGGCGGCAATACGAGGCAACGGTGCGGCCTTCGAGCATTGCGTATGTGCGGCCGTCCGCGGTGAACGCCGATCTGCAAGTGGACGGAACCGGGGCACTTGACTGGAAGGTGGAGCGGGTGCTGACGGAGTTGCGCTCGCGGGGGCTGCTGCTGGGAGCGGAGTAGCGCGCCTTCCGGAAATTATATGAAATATGATATAGTTTGAAAGTGAAAGAGTACGCGCAAATCCGCTGGGTGGGCGATGCAAAAGAGGTCCTGAGCGCCTTTCCACTGGAGGTCAAGAGTGTGCTCGGATATTCCCTGCGAAGACTGCAGAAAGGCCTGCTCTCGGATTGCGATGCGCGCCGAATGGAATCGATCGGCAAAGGCGTTTGGGAACTGAAGACCGCCAACGACCGAAACTGGTACCGGCTGATTTACCTGACGCGAATCGACGATGCGTTCTATGTTCTGCACGCATTTGAAAAGAGCAGCCGCAAAACAGACCGCCGTGACCTTGAGATTGCAAAGTCGCGTTTGAGATCGGTTCTTGCGCAACTGAGGACAGCGAAGGAGGAAGGCGATGGCCAGAAAGACTAGCGTAGTGAATCACGTGACGCGCGGCGACGTGTTGGACGACCTCGGACTGACGCGTTCCGAGGCAACAGCGCTCAAGGTCAAGGCCGACCTGCTCGATGCCATCCGCAATGAGATCGAAAGAAGAAAGTACACGCAACGCCAACTGGTGGACATCCTCGACGAGCACCAGCCGGCAGTCAGCAATTTGTTGCGGGGCAGAATCACTCAGGTAAGCATTGAAAAGCTGCTTCGCTACTCCGACAGACTCGGGATGCGCGCACGGTTGAAGGTTCTCCCGGCGACCAAAGCGGTATATGCGGCTTAAGCAATCGTCTCGACTCTCCCCTTACCTTTCTTGAAGATGGGGCTTTGGTCCGCGAATAGTTGCAATGCCTCCTTGACCGCCTTCGCGAGGAGAGGCAACAATGCAAACTTTATATAGTCGTGCGAATCCCCAAGATACTTAAGCTGAATAAGCCTCGATCCTGACTCAAGCCGCTACTTTGTCGTGGTCAGTGCCTCGACAGGCAGCAGCATGTCTTCCTTGCGCATGACGAGGTTGGTTGCGTTCAAGGTGGCAAGCTCGAAGCCGTGGCCGTGGGTGATGGCGTCGGTGGGGCAGGCTTCAACACAGTAGCCGCAGAAAATGCAGCGGTTGTAGTCGATGTTGTAGACCTTGGCGTAGCGCTCGGAGGAGGAGATACGGACTTCCTCGGTGTTTTCGTCGGCCTCGATGTAAATGCAGTTGGCTGGGCAGGCCGCCGCACACAAAAAGCAGGCTACGCACTTCTCCAAGCCGTTCTCGTCGCGCTGCAGCACGTGAGCGCCACGGTAGCGTTGCTCGAGGACCGCTCCGCGCTGGGGGCCGGGACCGTCAGGGTAGTTTTCCACCTGCGAGGGTTCCAGCATCTCCCCAAAGGTGATGCTCATACCCTTCACGATGCCGGCGACGTTGCGCACGATCGACATGAGCCCAGTATACGATGGAACGCGGACGACGTTCACCGTTCGGATACGGGTTTGGGCCGTTTTGGTGCTGGGGTTGGGTTTAGGAACGGCGGACGCGCAGAATCAGCCGCAATCGACGCCGCAGGGCCAAGTGGAAGGCACCGGTATGGGCCAGGGCGCGTGCCAGACCGAGAGCAACGATATGGGGGATGAACGTCCGGCCCGCTGGGTGCACGACCTGGCGGCGGTCCGGGTTTTGACGGCGCGGTAACAGGAGCGCACCCACTTCGCTGGTATCCGCAAAATCTCTTGCGGATACCAGCGGGATCCTACATCTTCGGATGCTCCTCATGTTTCTGCTGAGGAGCTTGCCGCTGTTGCTGCTGCTGCGGAGCAGCCTGGCGCTGTTGCTGTTGTGGAGGCGCTTGGCGTTGCTGCTGCTGCGGAGGCGCTTGCCGCTGTTGCTGTTGCTGAACAGCCTGGCGCTGCTGCTGTTGTTGCTGCTGTTGTTGACGTTGCTGCTGTTGCTGTAGCTGTTGTTGCTGAACCGCCTGGCGCTCTTGCTGTTGTGGGGCCGCCTGACGCTGTTGCTGTTGCTGTTGCTGCTGTTGACGTTGTTGTTGTTGCTGTAGCTGTTGCTGCTGAACCGCCTGGCGCTCTTGCTGTTGCGGGGCCGCCTGACGCTGTTGTTGCTGTTGCGGAAATCCCTGACGCTGCTGTTCTTGCGGTGACGCCTGACGTTGCTGCTGCTGAGGATATGCCTGGCGCTGTTGTTGCTGTTGCGGATATCCCTGGCGCTGTTGTTGCTGTTGCGGATATCCCTGGCGCTGTTGTTGATCTGCCTGACGTTGCTGCTGTTGCGGAATCTGCTGATTGCGCATCGGCGATGCCGCCGGGGCCCTCATGTTACGATCGGCCGCCAGAGGCTGGTTAGCTGCAACACTGGCCGGACGGCCGTGATTGACGTTGGCAAACTGAGCCCTGTTTGTGCTGGCAGATCGTTCGTTCTGTACCTGCGTACTCATGGGTGCAGAGTGAGGCTCGCGCAGAGCAGACAGTTCCGCGGGTCTGGCACGCATTTGAACACCACCTGCTCCGCCGTTGAAGCTTACGCGGGCGCCGCCCCTGTTGTTTCCACCAACTGAACGCTCGTAGACGTTGTGCGAGTAGGACGTGTTGATGTTATTGACCGAGCGGTTGTAGTTGAAGTGGCCACCCCCCCAATAACCGCCTTCGTAGCCAAAGCCTATATACCCAAAACCGTAGTCGATGCCGCCATAGTAGCCGACGTGCCTGCCCCAGTAGCCGCGGTAAAAGCCGTAGCGGTTGTGATAGAAGCCCCAGTAGCCGGGCGTCCAAAGCGCGCCCTCATAGGGAGCCTCAACCCAGGCGCCGGGCACCCAGTAATAGCCCTGGGGCGACCAGGCCCAGTAGCCGGGTGTCCAGATATAGTCGTCGCCGGGAGAGTATGGCTGTTCGTAGTTGGGCAAGGGCGGAGGCGGCTCAGGAGCGTAGGCATACGGCTGTTCGCCGTAACCCGGATCACCTGAACCCTGGTCGGGCGCCTGGTAAGAGCCATAGCCCTGGTCCTGCGGAGGCGGGCTCTGCTGATAGCTCGGAGGAGCAGGGGATGCATATTGCGCTGAGTCGTTTAAATCGGGCGCCAGGTTGACCGCCGCCGGGTCGCCGCCCTGGTCCAGCGCGCCTGCCTGGTTTGAATTCGCGGAGACCTGGTTTGATTTCGCATGGCATCCGACGGCCGAAAGGACTATTGCCAACGAAAGTAGGGAAAGTTTTCTAAGACTGAAAAAATGGCTCATTTCACCTCTTCATACAGCTTGGATGCTAGGAGAGGTGTGGGAAGCATGACTGCCCAATATTGACCGTCACCGGCTTGGAGCTAATGGCCGGTGCGGGGAGGACTGGCCATGGTTGTTGGCCGGGGGTGTGGTGACGGGTCTGCGCTCCTGAACCGGCTTGACCAGTCTCTGGCAGAGCTGCGAATCCTGTCCGCGCTGCAAGTCCGTGACTGCATCCTGGGCGCGGCATAGGCGAAGTTCCATGTCGTCGGCATCCTTGCCCAGCAGTTGCATGGTCCGCTCCAGACCGCTGAAGGGGTCAAGGTCGTAGCGGAAGACGATGTCATCGGGTGCCTTCTTCTTGTTGTCGTAGTCGAAGTGGCTCCAGGTGGCAACGAGTTTGCGCCCGTTGGGCTCTGCAATGCCCGCGTAGACTTGCGTCCATTCGACGCCAGGCGGCGTATTGGCGCTCCACAGTGGCACACCCTGGCCGCCGTGAGTCCAACGAGCGGACCAACCGTGCTGCCGTACGTCGTAGTAAAAGGCGGTGAAGTACGTATTTGCGGCGCAGTCGCGGCAGTTGTCGTAGAGAATTGCCAACTCCTCGGGCGCACCATCGGCAAAGCGCATCCAGTCGAGCCAGCGCATATTGACTCCTTTGATCAGGGGCGTAATGCTGTGATTGGTGAGCGATGCGCTCCAGACGGAGAAGGCGTCAGCGTCGGCAGCCGACTGCGGGGTGGCGCGTTTGGTGGTGACAACCAGCGCCGCATCATACTCGACAGCAATCTCGCGAATCGCGCTCCAATCCTCAACAGCGAGCGAACGCGTGACCCAGACGACTGTGTCCTGATCCTTGGGAGAGTGGAAGTCAATCCAGTGGAAATCGGCGGGAGCCTGCTGGGCAAAGAGAGACGATGCGGCGGCAAGTACGACTGCGATTAAACAAAGACTCCGCCGGACAACGACACAACGCATGAGTCTAGGTATAGCAGACTGTGCGACAACAGCTGTTGCATTCCAGGACTCAATATTTCGATCTGCACCCGACGTACAAAGACCCGTCCGTTGGGACCCCGGGCCTGATGCATCCGAAGTCCGTGGCTACAGGCCGAGCTTGGCCCATAGTGCGTCGACTTTGGCTTTGGTTGCACGGTCCATCTCGATCATCGCAGGCCATGGGCGGTCGAAGCCTTCGGCCTTCCATTTGCGAGTCGCGTCGATCCCCATCTTGGATCCGTAGTTTGGCAGGCGCGATGAATGATCGAGCGTGTCAACAGGTCCCAGCGTGAATTGAATGTCGCGTTCGGGATCGATGTTGTTGGCGACGCGTAGCACGACTTCGCCCACGTTCTGCACATCGCAGTCCTCATCCACAACGACAATGCACTTGGTAAACATGGCCTGACCGAGAGACCAGATGGCGTTCATCACCTTGCGGGCGTGGCCGGGATAACTCTTCTTGATCGAAACCAGCATCAGGTTGTGAAAGACCGCCTCGACGGGGAGATGAATATCAACGATTTCGGGGATGGTCATCTTCATCGCAGGCAGAAAGATGCGCTCGACGGCCTTGCCCATCCATGCGTCTTCCATGGGCGGCTTGCCGACGATGGTCGCGGCGTAAATGGGGTCCTTGCGATGGGTGATGCAGGTGAGGTGGAAGACCGGGTAGTCGTCGGTGAGGGTGTAGAAGCCTGTGTGATCGCCGAAAGGGCCTTCGCTGCGCAGTTCGCCAAGCTCCACGTATCCTTCGAGGATGATTTCCGCGTTGGCGGGGACTTCAAGATCGACGGTTTCGCATTTGACGATTTCAACAGGCTTGCCGCGCAGAAAACCGGCAATCAGGAATTCTTCAACCTCGGGTGGTGCGGGCACGATGGCGGAAAAGGTGGTGGCTGGATCGGTGCCGATGGCGACGGCAACTTCGAGGCGCGAGCCCTTCAAGTTGCCCATAGCCACCTGGGGCAGGCCGCCGATGGGGCCGTTGGGAATGGACACTGCACCACCAGCCGACTCGGCCATGGCGGCTACTCGGGCGGTGCTGGGATCAGCATCGGCGGAGGCTGTAGCGGCTTCGCGCATCGCGTTGCGATAGTGTTCGGCAGCAACCTTTTGGCGTTGCCAGTGCATGCCGGTGGTTTGGCCGTCGTAGACCTGCATGCGGTACATGCCGATGTTGCGTTTGCCGGTGCGCGGGTCGCGGGTGTGGACACAGGGCAACGTGATGAACCGGCCTCCGTCGTAAGGCCAGCACTTGAGAATGGGAAATGCATTGAGGTCGAAATTTTCTTTGAGGATGACTTCCTTGCAGGGGGCGTCTTTTGCGCTGACAGTTTTGGGGAAGGCGCTGGTGAGCGCGCCCAGTTGCGGCAGCATCTTCAGCTTGTCGAGAAACCCCTCTGGAGCCTTCACATTCATCAGGCCTTTGATGCGGTCGGCGATCTCCTCCAGATTGTCTACTCCGAGAGCGAGAGCCATGCGCCGCTCGCTGCCGAACTGGTTAATGAAGACCTTGTGTCCGGGATGCCCTTTGACGTTTTCAAAGAGAAGGGCCGGTCCGCCGGGGGCGTACTGAGGAGATGCCGCACTTCCCTGCGCACCGGCACGCGGTCCCGATCCAATTTTGGAGATGCGGTCGGTGATCTCCGTGATTTCCAGTTCCGGTGAGACTTCTTCGCGGATGCGCTTCAGTTCGCCGTGTTTTTCGAGGGTTTTTATCCAGTCGCGCAGATCGTCGTAGGCCAAGGGCGTGCTCCCGTGCGGCGAAAGCCGCACTCAACTTTCTAGCTTATAGCTTTATGGGGCACAATCGTGGGTTGGCTGGGATTTGTTGGATCCGACTCTAACCAAAAAAATGAAACCGTGGCGAGAGGGGGGCACCCGGTTCCTGGTTTGGGTGAGCTCGAGCTTAGGCTGTCGCTCCGGCCGCGCGGACAAATCCGGGGGCGGAGACAGCGTCCAGCGGGAAGCCAAGGCGTTTCCACTCGTCGTAGCCGCCGCGCAGGGGGCGGACGCGCTCGATGCCCAGCTTGTGCAGGGCCATGGCGGTCTTCGCGGCAGTGGCCTCGCTGGGGCAGGTGCAGAAGAGCACGATGTCGCGGTCGCGCGGAATTTCAAGGTGACGCGAGGTCAGCGCCTCGGGCGAAAAATGAAGTGCGCCAGGAAGCGTGAAGGGGTCGGGCAGGATTTCCAGCGGGTGACGGAGGTCGACAATGAAGACCGCTTCGCCGGCATCGAGCTGGCGCTTGAGTTCCTCGGGCTCGAGGCGCGACGCCGCCAGTTCTTTGAGAATCATGCGGCGCCGGAGGACGCGGCCCACAAGGAAGATGATGATGCCCAGCAGGAGCAAAGCGCCGGAGAAGCGGCCGGCCCAATCCAGCAGGCTGGTGTCGCGCTTGAGCAGGTCGCCAAAGAAGCGTCCGGCAACCAGCAGCGCGCCCACCCAGAGCGCGGCGCCAATGCCGTCGAAAAACAGAAACGAGCCGTAGCCCATGCCGTTTTCGCCGGCCACCGGCGGAGCAAGCGTAGCTAGTCCGGGAACGAACTTGGCGATCATGAGGGTGACACCGCGGCGGCGACCGAAGGAGTCTTGTGTCTTGCGGACGCAAGTGGTGGGCTCGAGTGAGAGCTTGCACAAGATGCGGAGCACGTGGTGGCCATAGCGGCGGCCGATGAGGAACCAGGCGCTGTCAGCGGCGAGCGCCGCAGCGACGCCGGCCAGCAGGGCAAGGGAAAAGCTGATTTGGCCTTCAGCCGAAAGCGCCCCGGCAGCCAGCAGCACAGGCGTGGCAGGCAACGGGATACCGAACTGCTCCACCAGAACCGCGGCAAAGAGCAGCAGGTAGCCGTACGTGAGCAGAATGTGTATCGGTAACGCCATGGGGAAGTACCTGTAGTCGCTTGCGAGGAATCCGACCACCCATGCTGGCTTGCCTGCCAAGGGCGAGCTGGAAACCGGGGAGTCTCAGTGTATCGGATGATTGAGACGGGAATTCGTTTCAGCAATTGAAACCGGGCTGAAATTGAGCACGAAAAAACCGCCCGTGGGCGGCTTCTCGATGGAAATAAGGATGAAGCCGGGCAACAGCTACTGTGCGGCACCCTGCACGGACGTGGCCGGAGTGGCAACCCTGGCTACATTGGAGTCCTTCTGCGCAAAGTAGTCGTGATTCCAGAGATTCTTGTAGAACTCGCCGGTAAGCTCCGCTGCGCGGGGGCCAAAGGTGGGGCGGCCGCCCTCGAGGAAGAACACCGTAACCAGGCTTCCCTGAGGAGTGTCGGAGTAGGATGCGAACCAGCCGAAACGGGTTCCGTTATCGGAGCAGGTCCCGGTCTTGCCAAAGACGGGCAGTTCGGTAAAGTTGGCACGGAGGCGGCGGGCGGTTCCGTACTGGACCGCGCCGGCCATGCCGTCCTGCATTTCTGGAACGTACCTGGCGATGTCGAGGGTCCGCTTAACCTTTGGTTCCATTCTTGCGGCTTCGTCCGGGGTGGTGGGATGTTGCAGGTAGTAAAGCGTTCCGCCGTTCGCGATGGCGGCTACAAAGGCTCCCAGTTGCAGCGGGGTGAGAGATACGCCCTGGCCGAAACTGCACATGCGGGCTACGCCGCCCTCTGAGGCGGGCAGTTCCTTGTCAGGATATTGGCCAAGTTGTTCGCCAGCGATGTTGTAACCGGCCAGTTCGCCCAGGCCGAACTCGGTGGCGTAGTGGCGAACGCGCTCAAAGCCAAGTTCGCGGCCCAATTCCTCGAAGTAGAGGTTGTTGCTCTTGGCCAGCGCCTGGGTCATGTTCATGCGGAAGCCGGCGAGTTGCACCGGGGTATCGCGCGTGACCAGGCCCTCGGAGAGAGCAGCCATGGCGACTGTGAGCTTGATGGTGGAGCAGGGCTCGGCGCCCGGTGACAAAGCCAGCTTCTGATTGACCATCGCCAGGATGCGCCCGTTGGCCGGGTCGATGACAACGGCTGTGCCGTTCATGTCTCCCAGGGCGTCAATGGCCGCCTGGCGGACGATGGGGTCTTCGCCGGCCGTTATGTCACCGGAGAACTGGTCGGCGCTTGCAAAGGAACTGGCAGTGAACCGCTCGAAGTAACGATGATGGCGAGAATGGAGAGCGACCAGGCGCGCGCTGGCTCTCGCCTGACCTCTTGCGGTTAACTTGGCAGGCGCGGCTTTCGCCCTGGAATGAATCGCGGAGCCCTGAGCCCTTGTGGAACTCGCTGAGGAACGAGCGGAACGGGCCGTTGAGTGATGGCTGCCGGCACGATGGGTCTCAGAAAGATGAGGCTGTGTGGTTCTGGCGCGGCGCAGCGGGTGCGGGGCGTCCAACGCCAACGCCCCAGACGATCCGGCGACAGTACCTATAAGAAATAATCCAACTGCGCAAACGCAAGACAGCTTCATCCGGTAAACGTCCTCTTGAATATGGATTTCGTGCTGTACGTCTGCCCACCGGCGGCGCACATCTTGCCTGACCTACCACTTGCCTATCGGCTACCCGCGAGCAGCCGAAAGGCCATCGCCGCCAATTTGGGTTACTATGCCATACGCTCTGGCCAGTCCAAGTGATACAGATCACCGTGAAGCCATCTATTGATTCCAAAGGTGATGTACAAAAGACAACAGTTCCACCCGGTTCCTGCAGTGGCCCGTTCATTAAGTAGAGCTATATTGCACTATACAGCCCAAGCCTTTAGATCTGAAATGCCACGAAAGCTGTAAGTGCCCCTAGAACTGCAAGCGGCGCATAAACGCGGGTACATCCAGATCCCGCTGTTGCTCCTCGCAACCCTCCGCGTACAGCGACGCCCCCGCCTGGGTGCTTTGCTCGTCCTGTCTTGCCTGAACGCTCACGCCTTCATTAAGCTCCCCAGCGTAGTCCCTGCGCGGGTGGCCGGAAACAGGCTCCTCGGCTAATTCCTCGAATTGTGGTCTGGCGGGCATGGCCAACTCTTCCTGCTCCCTTTCATACTGTACGTAAGCCTGAGTTTCCTCGTTGGCAGGCGCCGCCGCGAGGGTGACGGTGGTCGCTACAGCCGGCCTTGACGAGAAGAAGAATGCGGCGTCTGCCACGGCTTTATCCGCTTCGTCATCTTCGTCCTCGCTCTTGAAGCGGGGCGGCTTGGGCGGGGTCAGGGGCGTGGCGGCCTTCTCGCTCAGCCACTTCGCCGTCTCCTCCAATGGCACTGAAACCAGGGGGACCGAGACCACTTGCGATTCCTCGACGCTCAACATGCGTGCGCGGCGTTCTGGCATCTGGTCACGGAATCCGGTGGCGATGACGGTGATCTTGACCTCTTCGCCCATCTTTTCGTCGAGCACGGCGCCGAAGATGATGTTGGCGTCCTCGTGCGCGGAGGATTGAATGAGTGACGATGCCTCATTGACCTCGGAGAGCTTGAGCGAGCTGGAGCCGGTGATGTTGATGAGGATTCCGCGCGCGCCGTCGATGGCGCCTGCTTCAAGCAACGGGGACGCCATGGCCGCTTGAGCTGCTTCTATGGCGCGATTGGATCCCGAACGTACCGCCGTGCCCATCACCGCGTGTCCCATGCCGGCCATGGTGGTTTTCACGTCGGCAAAATCGCGGTTGATAATGCCGGGGATGGTGATGATGTCGGAGATTCCCTGCACGCCCTGGCGCAGCACGTCGTCGGCAATTCGGAAGCTCTCAAAGAAGCCGGCGTCCTTGGCAACGGCCAGCAGCTTCTCATTGGGAATGACGATCATGGTGTCGACGCTCTCGAGCAGTTCTTTGAGGCCGCGCTCGGCCTGTTGCAGGCGGCGCTTGCCTTCGAAGGCAAAGGGGCGGGTAATGACGGCAACGGTGAGAATGCCCATCTCGCTGGCCAGCGAGGCAATGACCGGCGCTGCGCCTGTGCCAGTGCCGCCACCGAGCCCGGCGGTGACGAAGACCATGTCCGCGCCTTCGAGGGCCTCGATAATTTTTTCAGAATCTTCGAGGGCGGCACGACGGCCTACGTCGGGATTAGCGCCGGCACCCAGGCCGAGTGTGAGGCGGACACCGAGCTGCAGTTTCACCGGAGCCTGAGAAAGCTTGAGGGCCTGCACATCGGTGTTGGCGGCGATAAACTCGACACCTTCCATGTGTGCCTGGATCATGCGGTTGACGGCATTGCCTCCGCCGCCGCCCACGCCGATTACCTTGATGCGGGCGCCGCGCACTGGTTCGTCGTGATATTGAATGCGCATCTCTCCGGCTTCGTTTCTCTGCTGTTCCATCTGGGCTCGAGCCTCCTGGTTCATGGATCGCTTCTGTTAGCAACTAATAGCTTGCTGCAAAAATGGCGCGCAGTTTGGCGCGAATACTGTTGCTCTCAGCCGCACGGGTTACGCGGGTGCGGTGAGCGTAAAGGAGCATGCCGATGGCGGCGGCAAAACCGGGGTGAACCAGTTCGCCTGGCATGTGAGATAAACGTACGGGCATGCCGGTTCGTGCAGGAACGCGCAACTGGCTCTCAGTTACATCCAGCATACCGGGCAGCAAGGCTCCGCCGCCAGTGAGAACGCATCCTGCTCCGAGGGCTTCAACGACTCCGCCCTGGCGAAGGCTTTCTTTCACGTAGTACATGAGTTCGCGGGCGCGCGGCTCGAGGATCTCAGCGATCAGGCGGAGGCGCAGCATCTGCGGCTGGGGGTTGGCGATTTCAATCTCCGCCAGCTGGGGCACGGACGTTACGACGGCATTGCCATACTGCCGTTTGAGTTCCTCGGCCTGGGCCACGGGCATTTGCAGACCGATGGCCAGATCGTTAGTGAAGTGCGCGCCGCCGATAGGGACCGACGCCGTATGCGCAACAGCACCTTCAAAGAACACAACCAGGTCGGTGGAGTGGGCGCCGATATCCATAAGGCAAACGCCCAGCTCGCGCTCGTCGGCCGAGAGCGTGCCCTCGGCAGCGGCGATAGACTCCAGGATCGCTTCGGAAACCTCAAGGCCTGCGCGGTTTGCGCAAGTGACTGTGCTTTGCACCGCGCTGCCTGCACAGGTGGCAATATGCAGATCCACCTCGAGCCGCGCGCCTACCATGCCTACGGGATCGAAGATGCCGGGCTGCTCGTCGAGGATGAACTGACGAGGGAGCAGGTGCAGAATCTCGCGGTCGGGGGGCAGTGCGATGGCGCGCGCCCGCTCAACTGCAGTGCGCACATCGTCGCGCGTAATTTCGCGCATCCGATTGCCAAGCTCGAATCCGCCATTGGTGTTAAGCCCGCGAATATGCGGCCCGCCGACACCCACCACGCACTCGTCGATGTTGATGCGCGCGATACGCTCGGCCTGTTCGTTGGCGGCGCGCACCGCCCTTGCGGCTGGAGCCAGTTCGCCGATAAGCCCCTTGCGCATACCGGCTGACTCCACAACACCGTGGCCGCGATAACGTGGGACGCCTTCGATCAGGTCTGCCGCCAGAACGCGCGTCCACGCGCTTCCGATGTCCAGCACCACGATCAGGTTGTCTTGCTTCTGGGTCATCGCGCTCACTGGCCTGCAGCCCCAGCCGGGTGCGTTGCGGGAGATGGCTTCTGCTTGTTTGCGTTCTGCGCGATGGACTTGGCCTGCGCGCGCTTCTTATCCTGTGCAGCTTTGTTCTTTGCGGCTGTTGTCTTCGCTTTCGCGGAACTATTGCTGGAAGACTTTGCGCCGGACTTTGTCTTGGCGTTCTTGTTTGGCGTGACCTTGCCCGGCGCGCTCTTGACGGACGGCTTGCTGGGCGCGGCATTCGCGGGCGCAGTTGGTGCCGTGCCGGATAGCTTGGCGCCGTCAGCTTCCGCGGTCGGTTGCATTGCGCTTGCGCCTGAGGCCATCTCCAGAACGACCTGGCGGTCGTAGCGCAGATCCACGGCAGCGAGCTTTGGATACTGCTGCCGCCACTCCGCGATGTGAGCCTGGTAGCGCTGGTAGCGCTCAAGAAAATGATCTTCGCCGAAGTGCGCCAGGATGTCGGTGCCCTGCGCGGGCAGCAATACGCGGGCGTCTTCGGGGTCGGTGAGATCTATCTCGGAAATTTGTTCTGAAAAATGCTGATTGTTGACGTCCAACTCTGCCATCAAGCGTCCATACATTGCCATTCGCGCTTGGCGCGAAGCGGGCTTGTCGCCGGGATCGATGCCGGTCACGACGGGAAACGAGTAGTGATGCTCGGTCATGGTAGAGGCTGGCATGTCGAGCAAAACTCCATTGACGTCGACGAGGCCGATCTGCTGTCCATGGCGCGTAAATGCGACTGGCTGCCGCTCGACTACTTTGACGCGAATCTGATCCGGAAGCAGGCGCATTACAGTCGCATGCTCCACCCAGGGAATTGCTTCCAAGTCCTTGCGTCGTTCGTTGATGGGAACGAAGAATACGTTGCGGCCGATGTCTTCGCCGAAGACGGGGAGCATCTGCGCGCGGCTTATTTCAGTGAGCCCGGTGGCCTGGATGTGGCTGGTACCGGCGATGCGGAAGCGCGCGTCACGCTCGAGATAGTGCTTGAACATCACACCAGTCGTGGTGAATCCACTGAGAACGATGATTGCGCTGAGTGCAAGGAACACGCGCCCCACCGTGCTGGCGGGACGCCACCAGTTGCTGCGCGCAGCACCGAAGCGTCCCCAGTTGGAGCGCGGGGGGTCGTCGCCGTCGGGGTCCTGCATTTCCAGCGGCATGCCTGGCAGTGCGCGCCCGGTTCGGGGCACACCTTGCTGCATGCGCCGGACGCGAGACTCCGCGGGCGCTTCATCCTCCCAGATCAGAGGCCGAGATGTAGTGTTGCCTTGATTCATCACGCCTGAGCTTGGTCGTGAGAGTCGCCAGATTTCACTATAGCTCGGGGGTTGGTGCAGCAATTCCGCTGGTACTTCGAGGGGAACCCGTGGGGTTACGGGGAGTGGAAAACTTCGGGGATCAGCGGGCAGGGATCCGGGATCGGGGAACGGCGAGATTGGCAAAAAACGAAATTGAAACGTTCGCTTAGATGGTTCGTCACGAGCGCCAAAGGTTCGCTTAGATGGTTACGATTTGGTGCCAAAGGTTCGCTCAGGTGGTTGCAATTTTTTGAGGGGTTAACCTTTCAAGCCACCCAATCTGGCGAATTGGCTGCTCAGAAGGTTCCATTTTTGAGTGAAGGGTTGTCTGTAATTGCCCAAAAACGTGCCAAATAGGGCTTAAATGGGCTTAAATATGCGCTTTTTGCAGGCAAAATACGCAGTTTTTCTGCGTTTTCGTTGACTGTGGAGGGGGAAGAAATCGGGAGCACTTAGCTTCCAAGTGCGAGCAGCCAACGGCTAATTCCGAAAGGCATTCGAGCTGAAATGGACGTCAGGAGCCTTCCAGCGCGGCGAGGATCTGTGGAGCGAGCTGGCTTACGTTGCCTGCGCCGAGGGTCATGATCAGGTCGCCTTCGCGGGCTTCGGCCGTGACAGCGGAAACGGCGGCCGGAAAATCGGGAACATATTGCACGCGCATTCCAGCGATCTTTGCGGCCAGGCACTCGGCGGTTACGCCGGGGATGGGTTCCTCGCTGGCGGCATAGATGGGAAGAATGATGATGGTATCTGCGTCAGCGAACGCGCCACTGAACTGGTCCATGAGGTCGAGTGTGCGCGTGTACCGGTGGGGCTGGAAGACGACATGAATCTTGCGGTGGCCGCACTCGCAGGCAGCGGCCAGCGTGGCGCGAATCTCGGTGGGATGGTGGCCGTAGTCATCGACCACGGTGACGCCGCGGGCGGT
>Ga0075522_10002159_pt1 | contig 14709 bp, 8 predicted proteins | sample NGEPerA_FD_74796 | JGI IMG/M metagenome (GOLD analysis project Ga0075522, IMG submission 74796) | Arctic peat soil microbial communities from the Barrow Environmental Observatory site, Barrow, Alaska, USA - NGEE PermafrostL2-A | ecosystem: Environmental > Terrestrial > Soil > Wetlands > Peat ... | reverse complement strand
ATGACCAGCGCTGAAATGTCAGACGCAATGGGAGATGAAACGGGCTCATCGGGCTGCGGAGCAGGGGGAAGCAGAATGGACTCGTGATGATGCTTAAGCGAAAATGTCCGTGCAAAATGGTCGAAGTCATTCCGGTTCGAGCCCCGTCCGTCCTCTCGCCATAATCCCGAAACTGACCTCTTTCCGGGGCTTGCAAAACGTGCTCCGCACGCTGTGAGTATTTTCCGGTCCTCCCGAAAGGTCGAGTTGCGGTGGTACTGACCTATACTATCATTATTCTGTAGCTACTGCCCTGAACAGGCGACCAGATCTGCATTCAACCCCAATAGACCGAGTACTTTCATGAATGATGCGAACGACGGCGGCCCCCTCCACGATACGATCGCGGCAAGCCTCACAACGGCGGACGACCGCGTCCTGCTAAGCCACTGGATGCCGCCGCAGTCTGGAATAATCCCAGTCATCCGCTTTGGGAAACGCTGGTATAGCATGCTCTGGGCACTTCCGATCGTATTTGTCTTGCTTGTCGTCGGCGTCGCCGCGGCGCAAGCCCTCCGACAGATCCCAGACGTTCAGGCATTCCTGCTACGCTATCCCGGCGCGCCGCCTCGCGCGCACGAGGTGACCTCTGGCTTCCCGATCTGGCTGCGGGTCAGCCACTTTCTCAACTTGTTCTTTATGGTTTTCATCGTCCGCGCCGGCCTGCAGATCCTAGCTGATCATCCTCGCCTCTACTGGCAGCGCGATTGCACGCCCGGTTCGGACTGGTTCCGCTTTCAAAAGCCTGTGCCTACCGGCCGGGTCTGGACCGCTAAGGACGATTCCGTGACGATCCCCGGCTGGCTGGGCATCCCGGGCATCCGCCATTCCATCGGCCTTGCCCGCTGGTGGCACTTTTCGGTCAATACGTTGTGGGTGCTCAACGGCATTGCCGTTTACGTGCTGCTGTTTTCCACCGACCAGTGGCAAAGGCTGGTGCCCACGACGTGGGAGGTTTTCCCAAACGCACTGTCGACCGCGTTGCAATACTGGTCGCTGAACTTCCCCGTCGACGATAGCTGGACTCACTACAACAGTCTCCAGCAACTGGCGTATTTCACCACGGTGTTCATTGCTGCGCCCATCTCCATCGTCACCGGCTTCATGCAGAGCCCGTCGCTGTCGAATTCTTCCGGCTGGTTCGGCCGCCTCCTGAACCGGCAACGGGCGCGCTCCATTCACTTTCTGGCGCTATGGTGGTTTCTTCTGTTCATCTTGGCGCATGTCACGCTGGTGTTCATCACCGGTGCGCGGGTCAACCTCAACATGATGTGGGCTGGCGTCCACGATAATTCGTGGAGCGGCTTTGCGGTGTTCCTTCCGCTGATTGCATTAGTAGGGATCGCATGGTGGTTGGCCTCGCCCTTCACAATTCGGCACGCACGGCTCGTGCAGCGTATCGGGCAGTTTATGATCGGGTCATTCAAGGGCCTAGCCGAGTGGTGGGACCCAAAGAGCCAACTCACCGAAAAAGATATCTCTCCTTATTTCTGGCCCAACGGCACCATGCCGGCCTCGGCCGAGTTCGACGCGCTGGTCGCGGGCGGGTTCGCCGATTACCGGCTTCGGGTGAGCGGGCTGGTCGAACAGCCACGCGAGTTTACTCTGGCCGAATTGCGCGCGATGCCGCAGCAAGAGCAGATCACGACACATTTCTGCATTCAGGGCTGGTCTGGCGTCGCCAAATGGGGCGGCGTGCCGATGCGCGATATCCTCGACCTGGTGCGTCCAACGCCAGAAGCGCGCTACGCGGTGTTCTACTCGCTGGCCGACGGAGCCGAAGGCGGCCGCTATTATGATGTGCATCGGATGGTCAACATGCGGCACGCGCTCACGATGTTGGCCATCGACATGAACGGCGAGCCGGTCAGCGTGCTACACGGCGCGCCGGTGCGGCTGCGCTGCGAAAACGAGCTGGGCTTTAAGATGGTCAAATGGGTGACGGCCATCGAGTTCGTGCATGACTTCGCCGATCTCGGCTCCGGACACGGTGGCTATAATGAGGATCACGAATTCTACGGTTACCGGATGCCGATTTGACCGTCGCCGGGGAGCCCGCGCCGAGTGCGGATAAGCGAGGGTCTCGGCTGTTTTGGCATCCGCTGGGAAGGCGATGTAAAAGCAGCGCCACAACTCTTCGGATGCATATCCGGCAAGGGTGCGCGTCATCCCCGCTGGCGTCTGTAACGACGGATCAGCGCGTTGGTGGAGGCGTCGTGCCTGAGTTTCGGCTCCTTGCTGCGGTCGAGCTCGGGGATGATGCGGTTGGCCAAAGCCTTTCCGAGTTCCACGCCCCACTGGTCGAAACTGTCGATTGCCCAGATAGCACCTTGAGTAAAGACGCTGTGCTCGTACAATGCAACGAGGCTGCCGAGTGTGGCGGGATCAAGCGTTTGGGCAAGTATCATGTTGGTGGGTCTGTTACCCTCGGTAACGCGAAACGGCGTCTGGAAATCGGGTGAGCCTTCTGCTTTCAATTCCTCTGCGGTCTTGCCAAAGGCCAGCGCCTCGGCCTGCGCGAAAAGATTGGCCATCAATAGGTCGTGCTGTGCGACAAGAGGACTGAGCGGCTGGCAGAAGCCGATCATGTCGCAAGGGACCAGCTTTGTGCCTTGGTGAAGGAGTTGGTAGAATGAGTGCTGACCATCTGTGCCCGGCTCGCCCCAGATGATCGGACCAGTTTGATAATCCACCACATGCCCGTCGAGATCAACGTGCTTGCCGTTGCTTTCCATTTGGAGCTGTTGGAGATAGGCAGGAAAACGCGCAAGATGCGCGGCATATGGCATAATGCCGATCGTTTGCGCGCCAAAGAAATTATTGTACCAGACGGTGATAAGACCGAGCAGCAGCGGCAAGTTGCGGGCCGCGGGCGCGGTGCGGAAATGCTCGTCCATCGCGTGGAACCCGGCCAGCATGGCGCGGAAATTCTCGGGGCCCACCGCGATCATCGTAGACAGGCCGATCGCGCTATCCATCGAATAGCGCCCGCCGACCCAATCCCAGAAGCCGAAAATGTTGGCGGCATCAATGCCGAACTTGGTTGCTCCCGGGATATTGGTCGAGACCGCGGCGAAATGCTTCGCCACTGCCACGTCCGACTCGAGCTTCCGCACGAGCCAGGCGCGCGCCGTGGCCGCGTTGGTCATCGTCTCCAGCGTCGTGAAGGTCTTGGACGAGACGATGAACAACGTCTCTGCTGCATCGAGATCGCACGTCGCTTCGCTGAAATCGGCACCGTCGACATTGGCGACGAAGCGAAAAATCATTGACCTGTCCGAGAATGAGCGCAGTGCGCGATAGGCCATTTCAGGTCCAAGAAAGGACCCGCCGATGCCGATATTCACCACATTGCGGATAGGTTTTCCGGTATGGCCGACAAGGACGCCGCTACGCAGGCGCATTGCGAAAGTGGTCATCGCATCGAGCACTTGGTGGACAGGTGGCACCACGTCGACGCCATCGACCTCGATGCGCGATCCGCGCGGCGCGCGAAGGGCCACATGCAAAACCGCGCGACGCTCGGTGGTGTTGATCTTCTCACCTGCGAACATCGCATCGCGGCGTTGCATCACACCGCGCTCTTCGGCAAGCTGCAGCAGCAGCTTTATCGTCTCGTCAGTGATGCGGTTCTTCGAATAGTCGAGGAACAGTCCGGCACCTTCAGCTGAGAAACGCTCAGCCCGGCCGGGATCGTCGGCGAAGAGATTACGCAAATGCAAATCCTTGATCTGTGCGTGATGCGCCGCGAGCGCCCGCCATGACCGCGTGAGAATGAGAGCAGTCATCGGTGTGCTCCCAAGTTCAGGCTAGAGCCTTGCTCTTGGCGTCGATTGCCCCGAGCAATTCGCGCCACGAGGTGACAAACCCTTTTGCGCCTTCGGATTGAAGTTGCCCGGCCAATGCGACAATATCGATTCCGGCTTTGGTATGAGCCTGCAGCGCCTGTTCAGCATCGTCGCTGTCACGCGGCAGCAGTTTGCTGATCGTGCCGTGATCGGCGAAAGCCAGCAGCGTTTGGTCGGGCATCGTGTTCACCGTGTTGGGTGCGGCGAGTGCGGAGATGTATAGGGTATCAGACGCGCTCTTGTCTTTTGTGCCAGTGCTGGCGAACAGCAGCCGCTGCGGTCGTGCACCCACATTTGCCAAGGCTTGGAAGCGATCGCTTTCCATCACGTCGCGGTAAGCTTTGTAGCATTGCTTGCTGACGGCGATGCCCAGCGTATTGCGCAACTCAACCGGCACCTTATTGGACACAGCAACATCCCACCGGCTGACAAACAGTGAGGCAACCGAACGCACGTCTGGCGACAGGCCCGCGATGACGCGGCGCTCCAACCCCTTCAGATAAGCATCGGCTGCGGCCGTGCATTGTTCGGCGGAGAACAGCAGGGTGACGTTGATTGGAACGCCAGCGTAGATCGCTTCCTCAATCGCAGGCAGGCCTTCCGCAGTGCCGGGGATCTTGATGAACAAGTTTGGTTTATTCGCTTTTGCATGCAACGCCTTGGCCTGCGCTATCGTCGCCTTTGTGTCATAGGCGAGCAGCGGCGATACCTCTAGCGACACAAAACCGTCCACTGTGCCAGTGCGCGCGTGGGTGGCTGCGAACAGATCAGCAGCGCGGCTCAGATCCTGTATCGCAAGGACGAAGAAAAGATTTTCGCCAGTCATACCGCGATCAAGCTGGCGGCGAATCTCCGTGTCGTAGTGAGAACTTTGCGAGATGGCGTGGTCAAAGATCGTCGGGTTTGAGGTGAGGCCGGTGATGGAAAGCTCGTCGATATAGCGCTTCAGCGTACCACTATCGAGTAAGTCGCGGGTGATGTTGTCGAGCCACAGGCTCTGGCCCAGTTGGCTGAGTGCCTTAGGTGCGTTTGAGGTCATCCGCCTTTACTCCCTTTGTTTGATGTCTGTTTCGTGCCGTGGTGGCGACATTGCCGCTGATGCCATGAAATGCAACACGCCCGAGGCTAGCATTTAAGAAGGTCAGAACGGGAGTATCGGAAACTACTCAGATCAAACGCAGCACAGCCGTTTCGTCGGTATGCGGCAAATTAAGACAATCGTGTCTTTCAGAGGCCGACGATTGCTTGGTATCGCAACGCCGTGGCACTCACCCGCTTGAGTATTTTCCGAGCGTTTTTCCGACGATTTGCAGTCCTTAGGGTTCCTTCAGTTACCCTTTCGGTCGTGCCACAGCAAAAGCGATGCTTGGCAAACGCGTAGCATGACCGATGACGAATTTTTTAGAAAGCGGAGGCGGCAAAATGGATGCAGTGATTTCAAGTCAGGAGCTTCAAAACCGAGGCCATCACCACCGGTTTCACAAAAGTGAGGCGACGCTCGGATCCGACAAGCAATCGTGGATGCAAAGGCACCAAGTTGCTCGTCAAAACCAAGCGCCAACTGCGATGGATGACATCGCGTCGATTTGGAACAAATCGCCTGCTTGGTGCGTTTTTGTTACTACACGCTGCCTTAGCAATTGAACTTTGGCCCAATCTGCAATTGGAAGAGGGAAGCCAAACCATGGGAGGACTGAAGTCAACAGATAGAAAGTGCAAACGTCAAGAAGGACAAGCCAATGCTCAAGCACAAATTACTCTTGCCGGAAGGGATCATGATTCTCGAACCCGACAAGCCACTCGCTGTCGCCGATTTCGAGGCCATAACTCAAGAGATCGATCCCTATATCGCCAAACATGGAATGCTGCCGGGACTGCTAATCCATGTGAAAACCTTCCCGGGCTGGACGAATTTCGCTGCCTTTTATGCGCACATGGGGATAGTCGAGCGCTATCACCTGAGACTTCAAAGATTGGCTTTAGTGACCGACAGCCGTTTTCTTGCGGACTGCCGAAATTTGCTGGCCTCCTCGTGCACACGGAACTCAAACACTTCCCACAATCCGAGTATGACGATGCCCTGCGCTGGCTTGAGAGACAGCCCCGATGAGTGAACAAGCCCTAATCGATACGACTCGGGCGCTGATCTCCGACGACAAGGGCCTACTGGCAATGGATGAAAGTACGCCGACTTGTAACAAAAGATTTTCGACACTCGGCATCCCGCAGACCGAGGAGGCACGACGGGCATATCGTGAGTTGCTGGTCACAACGCCGGGTCTCGGTGAGAGCATCAGTGGCGCAATCCTCTACGACGAGACGATCCGACAGCGGAAGCAAGATGGCACTCCGTTCATCGAAGTGCTTTCAAAAGCAGGCATCATTGCGGGCATCAAGGTCGATATGGGCGCCAAACCGCTGGCAGGCCATCCCGGAGAAAAGGTCACCGAAGGCTTGGACGGATTGCGCGAGCGCCTTGTGGAATATTTCGCAATGGGTGCGCGCTTTGCCAAGTGGCGGGCGGTGATTGCCATGGGTGCCGGAATTCCGAGCCGAGGATGCATCGCCGCCAATGCGCAGGCTTTGGCCCGCTATGCCGCATTGTGCCAGGAAGCCGGTCTTGTCCCGATCGTCGAGCCGGAAGTGCTGATGGACGGCGATCATACGCTGGAGCAGTGTCGGCAAGTGACAGCGGAAGTCCTGCACACGGTTTTTGCCCAGCTCTGGGCGCAACGCGTGATGCTTGAGAGCATGATCCTGAAGCCTAATATGGTGCTTGCAGGATTGGCTTGCCCCCAACAGCCATCCGTCGATGAGGTGGCCGACGTCACTGTGGCGGTGCTGCTGCAAACTGTGCCGGCGGCCGTTCCGGGGATTGCGTTCCTCTCAGGTGGTCAGTCCGGCGAATTGGCTTCGGCTCGCTTGAACGCCATGAATGTTCGGTTCAAGTCACTCCTGCCTTGGGCGGTGGCATTTTCATATGCCCGCGCCATCCAGCAACCAGCCTTGGAAATCTGGCGGGGTGAAAAGGCTAACGTGTCGGCGGCGCAGCAGGCACTCTATCACCGGGCCGCCTGCAACCGCGCAGCTCACCGGGGCGAATACACAGCGGCGATGGAGAATGCCAAACCATCTTAAACATTATCAGCACGCCGCAACCTGCGGTCTAGCAAAATACGAGGAACCCGGCCGTGACCGAAATCAAAACCCAGGCTCAACTCTTCAACACACCTAAGGACGAAAACATAACCTCTCCTAAGTCTGGATCGACACCAGACGCAAAGGACGATTTGAAAACCCTGCCGATGGCGGAGGTCGAGAAAAAACTGGACTCCTCTCCGCAAGGCCTCACCCAAGCCGAAGCAGTGAAAAGGCTGAAGCAATTTGGGCCCAATGAGGTCACGGAAAAAAAGACTAATCTTTTGTTCAAATTCCTCGGCTATTGCTGGGGGCCAATCCCGTGGATGATCGAAGCGGCGGCGATCCTGTCTGCAATAGCCCGGCAATGGCCAGATTTCGGCATCATCCTCGTTCTGCTTCTGGCCAATGCAGTGGTTGGATTTTGGGAGGAGCGTCAGGCGGGCAACGCCATCGAAGCCCTGAAGGCCAAACTTGCAATCAAAGCCCGCGTGATACGGGAGGGAAAGTGGGTCACTCCGCCGGCGCGCGAACTCGCGCCGGGCGACGTCATCCGCTTGCGCCTTGATGATATTGTACCTGCTGATGCGCGGTTGCTGGACGGCGATGAGATCTCCGTCGACCAGTCAGCACTCACGGGCGAGTCTCTGCCCAAGACAAGCAAGCCCGGTGATCCTGTATTCTCCGGGTCGATCATCCGTCGCGGTGAGATCGGCGCCATCGTCTATGCGACGGGCACGAAGACCTATTTTGGCAAGACCGCAGAATTGGGGGAAACCGCTGTTACTGTCAGCCATTTCCAAAAGGCGGTGCTGAAGATTGGCAACTACCTCATCATGCCGGCAATTGGGCTGGTGGTCGTGATCGTGGCGTTTGGGATTTACCGCGGCGACCAGATCCTCACGACTTTACAGTTCGCCCTTATGCTGACGGTGGCAGCGATCCCGGTGGCGATGCCGTGCGATACCACCGTCACCAGAGCGCCGGAAGAACAAGCGAATGCAGCAGCGCAGAAAGATAGTTACGCACCAGACACGCAGCGCCACTACGGGTCGGCGCATTCGCGTGTGCCGCAGACTCATCTTCTCTCGAATGGTCGTTATTCGACGATGATCACGGCGGCGGGATCGGGATATAGCCGGTGGGGCGACATCGCAATCACACGCTGGCGCGAAGACGTCACTTGCGATAGCTGGGGCGCTTATATATTTCTGCGCGATAGAGACACTGGCATCACATGGTCGGCAGGCTACCAGCCAAGCGGAGTAGAACCCGACAGCTATGCGGTGACCTTCTCTGAAGATCGCGCCGAGATTGCGCGAAGCGACGCAACAGTCACGACGAGTTTCGAGATCATGGTCTCGCCCGAAGACGATGCGGAAGTTCGTCGCGTTTCAATCACAAATCACGGAACCCGAACGCTGGACATTGAAGTCACCTCTTATGCTGAGATCGTCCTCGCGCGACAACCCGACGATGAAGCACATCCAGCCTTCGCGGCGCTTTTTGTGGAGACGGAATTTGTCTCTGAGCTCGGCGCGATCCTCGCGACCCGTCGTCGCCGCTCAAACAGTGACTCACTCGTGTGGGCTGCACATCTCGCCGTTGTGGAGGGTGAACATACAGAAGCCGTACAATTTGAAACTGATCGTGCGCGCTTTCTCGGACGTGGGCAAACCCTTCACTCGCCAGCCGCCACCACCGAAGGTTGGCCACTCTCCAATACCGCAGGTGCCGTGCTCGATCCGATCTTCAGCCTGCGTCGACATGTGCGAATCCCACGCGGAGCAACGGCGCGGGTTGCTTTCTGGACGCTGGCCGGCTCGTCACGCGAAGACGTGCTCGATCTGGCCGACAAGCATCATGATGCAATGGCGTTCGAGCGGGTGAAGACGCTTGCCTGGACTCAGGCGCAGATGCAGTTGCGCCATCTCGGCGTTGCCTCAGACGAAGCGCATCTGTTCCAACGCCTTGCCAATCATATTCTCTATTCAAATCCAAGCTTGCGACCGCCCACCAACGTCCTCAAGCGCGGCGCTGGCAAGGCGTCGATGCTCTGGGCGCAAGGAATTTCCGGCGATCTGCCCATCGTGCTGGTGCGAGTTGATGACGATAATCACCTCGAACTCGTTCGGCAGCTTTTGCATGCCCACGAATATTGGCGGTTGAAACACTTGGCTGTCGATCTGGTAATCCTAAATGAGCGCGCCACACCCACTGTCCAAGACTTGCAGACCTCAATAGACGCTTTGGTTCGGATGAACCAGTCAATGCCGCTAGTACCGAGGGACAATCTGCGCGGGGCTGTATTCACCCTGCGGGTCGATCTAGTGTCCCCCGAAATTAGGGACGCTCTTGATGCTCGCGCCCGCGCGGTACTGTACGGCGACAAAGGTTCTTTGAGTGACCAACTCAATCGCGAGCTTGAGTTTAAATCGATCAGAGCGAGTGTGCGCTGGCGTAACCCACCTGCTGGTGCGCACGAAACGCCATTGCTGCGGCCGGAAATGGAATTCTTCAACGGGCTCGGCGGATTCATAAATGATGGCCGCGAATATCTGACGATTCTCGAAGGCAATGACCACACTCCGGCGCCTTGGTTGAACATCATCGCCAACCCGTCATTCGGCTTCCAGGTCTCGACTGATGGCAGCGGTTTTACCTGGTCGGTGAACAGTCAGCAGAACCAACTAACCCCATGGTCAAATGATCCAGTTTGCGATGGCGCTGGTGAAGCGATCTATGTGCGCGATGAAGAGACCGGGGAAGTGTGGGGTCCAACTGCACTTCCCATCCGCGAGAAGGCCGCGTCCTATGCCGTGTGGCATGGACAGGGCTACAGCAAATTCACCCATGTATCACATGGCATTTCCCTCGAGCTCTTACAATATGTGCCAGTTGACGATTCAATCAAGATTTCTCGTCTGAAGATCATCAATCAATCAGGCCGGGCGCGGCATCTATCGGTCACCACTTACGTGGAGTGGGTCCTCGGCCAGAGCCGCTCGGCGAGCGCGCCTTTCATCGTTACCGAGATTGATCTTGAAACCGGAGCGATCCTGGCGTGCAATCCATCAAGCGAGCAATTTGGCGAGCGGGTGGCATTTACGGACATGAATGGCCAGCAAACCGCGTGGACCTGTGACCGAACGGAATTCCTGGGGCGCAACGGCGCGATGGATCGGCCATTTGCGTTGACCTCAAAGGCGCTCTTATCCAATCGCGGGGGGGCTGGTCTCGATCCTTGCGGCGCGCTGCAAACGCAAGTGACGCTGAGCGCCGCTAATATGACGGAAATCGTCTTCTTTCTTGGCCAGTCAGCAACGAGCGCGGAAGCACAATCTCTTCTTGCGAAATACCGTAATGCAGATCTCGATAATGTCTTGGCCGAAGTTACACGGCAATGGAACGAGACGCTTGGGGTCGTTCAGGTAAAAACACCCGATCGTGCGCTAGATATTCTGCTTAACCGCTGGCTTCCATACCAGACGCTTTCGTGCCGAGTATGGGCGCGCACGGCGTTCTATCAGGCGAGTGGCGCTTATGGCTTCCGTGATCAGTTGCAAGATGTGATGGCGCTGTGTGTATGTCGGCCCGACATCGCGCGCGCGCACATCCTCTGCGCTGTTGCGCGACAGTTTGTTGAAGGTGATGTTCAGCATTGGTGGTTGCCGGAATCGGGGCGCGGTATTCGCACGCGTGTCGCAGATGACCGCGGCTGGCTTGTTTATGTCACTGCGCACTATATTGAGACAACCGGCGACATCGCTGTGCTTGATGAGATGGTACCTTTTCTTGAGGGGCCAGTATTGAAAGAAGGCCAGCGCGACGCTTTCTTTCAGCCGACAATTGCCGACACCAAAGCGAGTTTGTTTGACCATTGTGCTTTAGCTCTCGACAAGAGTCTGGAAACTGGTGTGCATGGTTTACCGCTCATGGGCACAGGCGATTGGAACGATGGTCTGGACGCTGTCGGCGCAGGCGGCAAGGGCGAGAGCGTATGGCTCGGTTGGTTTCTCTATTCGGGGCTAACCTCTTTTGCCAAGCTCGCCGAGCAACGCGACAATCCGGCGCGCGCCATGGGCTGGCGGCAGCGCGCCGCCTCCTTACAGGAATCCATGGAGCGCGAAGCTTGGGATGGCGATTGGTATCGACGCGCCTATTTCGACGATGGCTCACCGCTCGGCTCGGTCGCCAATGATGAATGCCGCATCGATTCGATTGCCCAATCTTGGGCCGTTATCTCCGGCGCTGCAGAACCGAAGCGCGCGGCACGCGCAATGGCAGCGCTGGACAAATATCTCGTCCGTCGGGACGACAAATTGTTGCTGCTGTTCACCCCGCCATTTAACCATCCGGCGCGCGATCCCGGCTATATCAAGGGTTATCCGCCGGGCATTCGCGAGAATGGCGGGCAATATACGCATGGAGCGATTTGGGCTGCGCTAGCTTTTGCTATGCAGGGCGATGGTGACCGAGCAGGAGAATTGCTTTCGCTACTCAACCCGATCCGTCACGCCGACAGCCAAACCGCAATTCACCGATACAAGGTCGAACCTTATGTCATGTGTGCCGATCTTTATTCTGAGCCACCGCATGTCGGGCGCGGGGGATGGACGTGGTACACCGGGTCTGCTGGATGGATGTACCGCGTCGCTCTTGAGGGGCTTCTTGGGTTCCGCTTGCAAGGCGGAAATCTTGCGCTTGATCCATGCATTCCGCGCAGCTGGCCCGGCTTTGAGATCGTTTTTCGTTATCGCTCGGCGCGCTATGAGATCAAGGTTGAAAACCCGCAGGGCGTCTGTCGCGGTGTCGCCTCAATCACGCTCGACGACGAAGTTTTAGCGCGGGGCAATGAAGCCCTCGTGCCTTTAATGGACGACGGTGCCACGCACCGCGTGCTGCTCATTCTTGGCTCATCAGGAGGTTGACTTGACAGAACACATAAACCTGCTTGCGGGTAAACCGGTCCCATCCTCGTTGTTGGTCAATGTTCCCCGTTTGGTAACAGCCTATTTCACGCTGATTCCCGACCCGGCAATTGTTTCGCAGCGAGTCAAATTTGGCACGTCGGGCCACCGCGGTTCGGCCTTTGCTGCCGCATTCAATGAAGAACATATTCTAGCGATCACCCAGGCAGTCTGTCTCTATCGGTGTCACGCCGGCTTCGACGGGCCACTTTTCATGGGCATGGATACTCACGCGCTGTCAGAGTCCGCTTTCGCCACTGCAATTGAAGTGCTTGCGGCCAATGGCGTGGAAACAATGATCGACGCGCATGGCGGCTATACGCCAACGCCGGTGATTTCCCACGCGATCCTGTCCTACAATCGTGGGCGAAAGACCGGCCTCGCGGATGGGATCGTGATCAGCCCATCGCATAATCCGCCCGATGAAGGCGGCTTCAAATACAACCCGGCCAACGGTGGCCCGGCAGATATTGAAGTGACGGACTGGATCGAGAAAGCCGCGAATGAATTGCTCGTCAAGAAGCTCAATGGCGTCTCGCGTATCCCTTATGCCCGCGCGCGCAAGGCGGCGTGCATTCATGAGCATGACTACATCACGCCCTATGTCGCCGATCTGACGAATGTTGTCGATATGGAAGAGATCCGTGCTGCGGGTGTGCGCATTGGAATCGATCCGTTGGGGGGTGCCGCCGTTCAGTATTGGCAGCCGATCATCGAACACTATAAGATCGCAGCGACCGTGGTGAATGACGCCGTTGATCCAACATTTCGGTTTATGACCGTGGATTGGGATGGAAAGATCAGAATGGACTGCTCGTCGCCCTATGCGATGACACGCCTGATCGCCTTGCGGGACAAATTTGACATCGCCTTCGCCAATGACACCGATGGCGACCGGCACGGAATCGTTTGCCCGTCGGGCGGACTCATGAATCCGAATTACTTTCTTGCGGCAGCAATTTCCTATCTATGCGCGAACCGGCCTGAGTGGCGCAAGAACAGCGCGATCGGCAAGACCGTCGTTTCCAGCAGTATGATTGATCGCGTAGTGGCGAAGCTGGGACGCAAGCTCATTGAAGTGCCCGTGGGTTTCAAATGGTTCAGCAGTGGCCTAATCGATGGTTCGCTGGCGTTCGGTGGTGAGGAAAGTGCGGGTGCTTCATTTCTGCGGCGCAATGGGAGCGTCTGGACGACTGACAAGGACGGCCTGATTATGGGCCTGCTCGCGGCAGAAATGACCGCGCGAACCGGCCATGATCCAAGCCAGTTTTATGGATCTGTCACCAAAGACATGGGCAAATCCTTTTACGAAAGGATTGATGCGCCGGCCACGCGTGAGCAAAAGTCAAAGCTTGCAGCATTTGATCCCGCCGAAATCGATACGAAAGATCTGGCCGGCGAGCCGATCGAAACGAAATTAACACGCGCTCCCGGCAACAATGAACCGATTGGCGGAATCAAGGTGGTGGCTGCAAATGGCTGGTTTGCGGCGCGGCCTTCGGGAACCGAAGATGTCTATAAGATTTACGCGGAAAGCTTTCACAGCGAAGAGCACCTCAAGCAGATTCAACAAGATGCTCAGGCCCTCATCACACGTCACTCCAAGGTAGCCTGAATTTTATTTCATATCCGTGTAAGTCCATGAATGGCCATTGAATTTAAAAGGCATTCACCAATCCGGTTCCATCGCAGGGAACCTTAATTTCGTTCCGACGTTTAATGGCATGGGAAAATTTGATCAGCTTCATCGATCGAGGAATTGAACATGAGGTGTTTCATAGATGGCGTTAAAAAAGCCACTGTTCAGGATGTAGATTTGAGGCACTTTCCCGCTACGGGGAGCAGTTAAAATTGGAAGCGATTTCGTTCAAATCTGGCAAGGAAATCGGCGATGAAGTCCGAGGAGATCGCGATCGATTTAGGAGTGCGGTACGCGGCATTGGCAAAGCTGGCGTGGATCAAAAGGCTGCCAATATTCTGTCAAAGCCAGCCAACGCAGAACTCCATCCAGCCAATGCGGGGTTGGTGACATCAATCGAAGAACTTCAGTCAATTAATGAAGAACTTGCGGAGGCGAATGCTCAACTTCAGCAGGCGCTCGGGCGGCAGCGCAGAATGTCAAATAATCTTCAAAACATACTCGAAAGCACAAATGTTGCGACGTTGTTTCTGGACCGCGAACTCAATATCCGCTTCTTCACATCGGTAACGAGTGGACTTTTCAATGTCATGCCAAGTGATATTGGCAGACCTCTTGTCGGCCTTGCGTCGCTTGCCCATGATGTTGGGTTGGTTGCAGATGTCCAGTATGTGCTGACAACATTAAAGCCGGTTGAATGCGAAACACAGGCCCCTAATGGAACATGGTATAGCCGTCGCGTGCTTCCTTATCGCATCCAAGACGGCAACGTTGAAGGTGTTGTAATTACTTTCGTTGACACCACGGATCGCAAGCAAGCTGGTGAAGCTTTGAAAGTTGCTAAACAGCAAGCGCAATTGGCGAATACAGCCAAGTCACGATTTCTTTCTGCGGCGAGCCACGATCTACGCCAGCCGCTTCAGTCTCTCACACTAATTCAAGGGATGATGGCCAAAGCCGCCTACGGCAATGCCGCGGATAACTTGGTTCGACGTTTTGAAGAAACCTTGGTCACGATGTCTGGTATGCTCGACACATTCCTCGACATTAACCAAATCGAATCTGGCACAATGCA
>Ga0075522_10002158_pt1 | contig 14710 bp, 16 predicted proteins | sample NGEPerA_FD_74796 | JGI IMG/M metagenome (GOLD analysis project Ga0075522, IMG submission 74796) | Arctic peat soil microbial communities from the Barrow Environmental Observatory site, Barrow, Alaska, USA - NGEE PermafrostL2-A | ecosystem: Environmental > Terrestrial > Soil > Wetlands > Peat ... | reverse complement strand
ATCGTCGACGTCATCACCCGCGAGGAGGACGCCGCCGCGTAACAAGTCGTGCTACACAAACGCAACGCTGCATCTCGGAGAGGCGCCATCGCCAAATTCCACATCAAGCGGGACACGACCTCCGGGGGACAAGCGAAGGCTTACTCCCTTGTGCCGCCTGCTCGCTCTTGCGGAGCCCATCCCAACTGGCCGCCACCGCGTATATTGCCGAGATGACTTCCTGACGACCGAATCGTTGGGGCTCGCTTCCGCGGTAGACAAGCCCAGGTCGGTCTGTCAGCCGAGCCGTGATCCGCTCATCGCTTCGTACCGCATGGACAACGCGTCCACCGCCGCGGCGAACGCGGGCGAGATGCTGCGACGGTTGATCCACGCGGACGTCTGGAGCGTTGAAATCGGCTCTGTGGCAGCAGTCGTCGAAGGGCGGCTCCTCCAGCACTGGGGCGAGCGGAAGATTTCCTCGCGGTCGCAGCCAACACCAATCATCGTCGTCAGGCCGCCAAGTCATGTCTTCCTACCCGGACCGATAGTATAGGTTCATCGAAGGGGTGGAGATGACCTGACCCCAAAAACTGGACCGGTTATCGATCAACGGGCAAGTCAAACCCGGTGTACCGCTGCGGGTAGACTCGTCTAAGGCGTCGCCGTCGCGTACTTGGCGATCAGGCGCCCAATCCGCGGCACCGCCGCTTCGACGTGCTTCTTGCCGGTCGGGCGGAGCTTGTCGTAGGCCTTGCGGAGGGTGGCGTTCTTGGCGCGCGAGGCCCGCTCGTCGCTGATGGTCAGCAGCGCGTCGGCGACCTGCCCGGCGCGGGCGTTCATGAGCGCGCCGACCGGCTCGTTGCGCGCCTGGGCGTCGGCCCAGAACGGCTCGAGGCGGCCCACGAAATCGTCGAGCATGTGATCGATCGCTTCGGGCACGAAGCCCGGCTTGACCGCCTTGACGACCGCGAAAGCGGCCTTGACCGCCAAGCCCGTGAGGCCGCCCTTCGAGTCCACTTCTTCCTCGACCAGCTTGCCGCAGTCGGCGATCACCTTCGGGCGGTTGCCCGGGACCAACAAGATATCGCTCAGGTTCGACATGGGCGGGAATCTACACCACCCGACGACATCGTGGTACGGATGGCCGATGCCTCGGGTGCCTTCACCGCGCACGGCGCTTGCGGCGCTGACGGGCCTGAATTTTCTCAACTACGTCGACCGCTTCGTGCCGGCGGCCGTGATGCCCGCGATCATCGTGGCGCTGCACCTGACCGACGCGCAGGCGGGCTCGCTCTCGACGCTGTTCATCTTGAGCTACTCGTTCATCTCGCCGGTAGCGGGGCGCCTCGGCGATCGGCGGCCGCGGTTTCAGCTGGCGGCGATCGGCGTCTTCATCTGGAGCGCGGCCACTTTCGGCTCGGGGTTGGCCCCGACCTTCGCGGCGCTGGTGTTGGCGCGGGCACTGACCGGCGTGGGCGAGGCCAGCTACACCGTCGTCACGCCGTCGCTGCTGTCGGATTTCTACCCGCCGGCCCGCCGCGGCCGCGCGCTGGCCATCTTCTACGCCGCCATCCCGGTCGGCTCCGCGCTGGGTTACGTGCTGGGCGGCGCCATCAACGCGCACTTCGGCTGGCGCTGGGCTTTTTTTCTGGCGGGCATCCCGGGTGCCGCGCTGGCGGCGGCCCTGCTCTTCTTCCGCGATCCACCGCGCGGCGCGCTCGACGCCGGCGGAGCAGACGGCGGGGCGACCCACGGCACGTTGCGCGAATCGCTGGCCGCGCTCTATGGCCACCGCAGCTTCGTCTACAACACCGGCGCACAGATCATCTACACCTTCGTGGTCGGGGGGCTGGCGACCTGGATGCCGACCTACTTCGTGCGGATCCGCCACCTGCCGCTGGCCTCGGCGGACCTGACCTTCGGCGGCGTGCTGGCGGCCGCCGGCCTGGTCGGAACGCTGATCGGCGGGCGCCTCGGCGATCGCCTGGCCGAGCGTTACCCAGCCGGCCACTTTCTGCTCTCCGGCATGTCGCTGATCCTGTCGCTGCCCTTCGCGGTAATCGGGGTGTTGGTGCCTTCACCTGCTATCTTCTGGCCCGCGATGTTCGTGGCGCTGACACTCCTCTTCCTCAACACCGGTCCCCTCAATGCGGCGATGGCCAACGTGCTACCGCCGCACCTGCGCGGCTGGGGGTTCGCGATCAACACCACCGCCATCCACCTCTTTGGCGACGCGGCCTCTCCCTACGTGATCGGGTTCGTCTCCGATCGCGCGGGCCTGCAGGTCCCGGTGCTGGTGACGGCCGCGATGCCGATCCTGGCCGGGCTGGTGTTGCTGGCGGGCCGCAAGGCGCTGACCGCCGATCTGGCGCGGGTGGCCAAGTCATGAGCGAGCTCGACCACGAGCTGCAGGTGGCCGCCACCATCGCGCGTGAGGCCGCGGCGCTGGTGCGCGGGTACCACGGCAAGCGGCTGATCATCGAGAGCAAGGCCGGCAACGAGCCGGTGACCGAGGCCGATCGCGCCGCCAGCGCGCTGATCGTCGAGCGGCTCGAGGTCGCCTTCCCCGCCGACGTCGTGTTGTCGGAAGAGGTGCCCGACACGCGGGAGCGCCTGGGCAAACGGCGGGTCTGGATGGTCGATCCGATTGACGGCACCAGTGACTTCATCCTGGGCGACGTCGGCTTCGTGGTCATGATCGGCCTTTCGATCGATGGACGGCCGATGGTCGGCGCGGTGGCGCATCCGCTTTCGGAGAAGGTCTACGGCGGCGTGGCGGGTGTAGGCGCCTGGGTCGAAGCGGCCGATGGCGGGCGCACCCCGCTGCGGACATCGTCCCTAGCGCAGCCGCCCGGTATCCGCCTGGTGGCGTCCAAGACCCACCGCACCACCCGCATCGACCGCATCAAGCGGGCGCTGCAGATCAAAGACGAGATCAACGTCGGAAGCGTCGGCCTCAAGATCGGGCTCGTGTCGTCGGCCGAGCGGGACCTCTACATCTATACCGGCGGCCGCACCAAGATCTGGGACACCTGCGGACCGGAGGCGATCCTGCACGGCGCCGGCGGCCGCATGACCGACGTCGACGGCGCGCCGTTGGTCTACGACCGCGAAGATCTCTATAACCGCCGCGGGATCGTGGCCTCGAACGGGCCGCTCCATGACTTCGTAATCAAGACGCTGGCGCCGCTGGTCGACTACACCGACTGAGGCGCCGACGATCGATCGAAAGCGGGCACCGCGGCGGCTCAGCTCCCCGCGATCATCATCTCGGAGACGCGGAGGGTCGGACACTGCACCGACGATCGGGTATCGAGATCGTCGCCCACGGCATCGATCCGCTTCCACAGATCGTCGAAGCTGGCGGAGACGGTGATCTCCCCCACCGGAAAGGCCCGCTCCCCGCGCTCGATCCAGAAACCCGCCGCGCCCTGCGAGAAGTCGCCGCTCACGCCGTTGAACCCGAAGCCCATCAGATCGGTCACGTAGAGGCCCCGGTCGAGGCGCTCGATCTCGGCGGCGGGCGTCTTGCCGGCGCGCAGGATTAGGTTGGAGAAGCCCACGTGCGGGCCGCCACCGATAGCGCGCGCGGCCGAACCGGTCGAGCGGCGCCCCAGCTTGCGCGCGGCGTAAACGTCGCAAAGGAAGGTTCGCAAGATTCCGCCCGAAACCAGGACGTTGGTGCGGCTCGGCAGCCCCTCGCCGTCGAAGGCGCGCGATCCCGGACCGCGCGGGATCAGGGGATCGTCGACGATCTCGCAGAGCGGTGACGCCACCGCCGTCCCCTCGCGACCGGCCAGATAGGTGCTGCGCCGCCAGAGGGCCCCGCCCGACATGACCCCGCCGAGCTGGCCGACCAGACTGCGCGCGGCCTCGGGCGAAAAGACGATCGGGGCCGTGCCGGTGGGGATCTTGCGCGAGCCGAGCTTGGCCAACGTGCGCCGCGCCGCCTCGAGGCCCACCTCCTCCGGATCGCGCAGGCCGCCGGCAAACCGCGCGGCGGTCCAGTAGACGCCGTTGCGCTTCTTGCCGTCGGTGTCGTCGCAGATCGGCTCGACCGCGAAGGAGACGTGCGTGCCGCGGACGGCGCCCGAAAAGCCGGCCGAGGTGGCGAAGGCCGAGGCCCCCACGGTCCGGCCGAACACCGCGCCGTCGGAGTTGGTGACGCGCGCGTCGAATTTGAGCGCGGCCGCCTCGCCGGCGCGCGCGCGGCGCAGCGCCTCGGCCACATCGATCGAGAGCACCCGCTCGTCCCACAGATCGAGATCGGGGATGGTGCGCGCCATTTCTTCGCGCGCCGGCAGCGCCGCCTCCGGATCGGGCTCGGCCAGAGCGGCCAGCTCGATGCTGTCGCGGGCGAAGCGCTCGAGCCCCGCCGGCGAAAAATCCGAGGTGTAGGTCAGCGCCGCCCGCTGCTGCTTGATGACACGCAGCCCGAGCGCGCGGCTGCCCGCTTCTTTGATGAGCTCGGTCTCCCCGAGCCGCACCTTGACCTCCAGCTCGTTGCCGTCGCGGACCAGCACCTCGGCCCCGTCGGCGCCGGCTTTGAGGGCCAGTCGCAGCATCTGCTCGGCGAAACGCTGGCACTGTTTGGGATCGGGCGGTCGCCGTCCGGTGGTGGGCACCGGCCCGGGCGTCATGGCGCCCGCGAAGTCGCTCGTCGCGTCGCTCATCGGGTCTTGGTCCCGCCCACGGTGATCTCGGCGATCTTCATGGTGGGGGTACCGATGCCGACCGGCACCGACTGCCCGTCCTTGCCGCAAGTCCAGGTCCCCTGCGACAGCTCGAAGTCACTCCCCAGCATGGTTACCTTGCGCAGCACGTCCGGTCCGTTGCCGATGAGGTTGGTCCCCTTGAGCGGCGCCGTCAGCTTGCCATCCTCGATGAGGTAGCTCTCGGTGAGCGCGAAGACGAAGTCGCCGTTCGAAATGTTGACCTGCCCGCCCGAGAACCGCTTGGCGTACACGCCGCGCGCGACCGATTTGATGATGTCCTCCGGATCGTCGGTGCCCGGCGCCAGGAAGGTGTTGGTCATGCGGGGCAGCGGCTCGTGGCGGAAGCTCTGGCGGCGCCCATTTCCCGAAGGCGCGATGCCGAAGTGCTTGGCCGACAGGCGGTCTTGCATGAAGCCAACCAGCACGCCGTTCTCGATGAGGACGTTGCGCTGCCCGACGTTCCCCTCGTCGTCGACGTTGATCGAGCCGCGCCCGCTCTCGATGGTGGCATCGTCGATGATGGTGCACAGCGGCGAGGCGACCGATTGACCGAGCTGCCCGGCGTAGTTCGAGGTCTTCTTGCGGTTGAAGTCGGCCTCCAGACCATGCCCCACCGCTTCGTGCAGCAGGATGCCCGACTCGCCGGCGCCCAGCACGACCTCCATCGGCCCGGCCGGCGCCTCCACCGCGTGCAGCATGCCGATGGCCAACCGGGCGGCCTCTCGGCCGTGCTCTTCGGGGCTCTGCCCCGGGCGCGCAAAGATCTCCATCCCGAAGCGCCCGGCGCCGGCCGAACGCCCGACTTGTCGCTCGGTTCCTTCTTCGGCGACGGCGCTGACCCCGAACCGGATCATCGGCTGGCTGTCGCGCGCCAGGTGGCCATCGGAGGTCACCACCAACACCTCGCGCAGCTCCTCGGCCAGCGAGGCCTCGACGCGCACGATGCGCGGATCGGCGGCGCGGGCCGCCACGTCGGCGCGGCGCAGGAGTGCGATCTTGTCGGCGCCGGCCCGCGCAAACGAAGATTCGGAGACCGGATAGTGATCGCCGAGCGGCACCGGCCGCACCGAGATCGGCCCCGGCGCGTCGCCGCTGGAGGCGATCTGGGCCGCCGTGCGCGCGGCCGCCAACATCCGATCCTCGGCCAGCTCCTCGGTGTAGGCGTACCCGGTGGCGTCGCCCCGTAAAACGCGAACGCCGAGCCCGAGCGTCACGCCCCGCCCGACGGTCCGAACGCGCCCGTCTTCGAGCACGTAGTCCGCGCCCGCGCGGTGCTCGAAGTACAGATCGGCGTAGGAGCCACCCGAGCTGAGCGCGGCCGAGAGCAGCCGCTCGGCCAGCGCCGCGTCGATGGCGTCGAGCGGAGAGACCGCCCCCACCTTGGCCACCATCTTCGCGGACGCCGGAGCTCCGCCTCCGACGCTCACTTCGACACCTGCGGGCGGCCCGCCAGGGAGCCCAGTGCCCGATCAATCGCCGTGGCGGCCTGGGCGATCTCCTCTTCGCGCCCACCCAGCCAGACGCGCCCAACCGCTCCGAAGGTGACGACCTCCAGCACGCCGACCGTCGCCCGCTTCTCCGCTTCGTTGGCGGCCAGCGCCGCGTACCCCGCCGGCATCACCTCGAGGGTGTAAAGGGTCTGCCCGCTCTCCAACATCTGACCATGGCGCATTCGATTGATGATGGCCGACTGATGCCCATCAATGCCAGTGATGATTTCACGCGCCAGCGTCCGCGGCGCCAGGCGATCGGCCTCGGTGAGACCGAGCTTGGCCAGGATGGCCGACTCCGCCGCCCGGACCTCGCCCTGATCGAAGGCGTGCAGCTCGAGCAGGCCATAGGCCCGTTCGACGATCTGCATCCCGGGAGCGACCCTCGCCTGCTTGAGCGCCACGTCCGTCAGCGAGTTGACGGCGATCCCAGGCGCGATCTCGACGATCAGTGAGGCCTGCCCGTCGAGCGGCAGGAACCCCTGGCTGACCGTCTGCAGAAACCCCGCCACCTGCGGCTGCAAGACATCGATGAAGGTGAGGGACCGCAGCTCCATGCAAGTGCGTCGAGTATCGCGCCTTGACGCGCAGACTCAAAGTCGCGGGGCCACTTTCGTTTGACTAGTATCGTTCCGGCGGGATGCCGAGCTCCCCGTCGGTGTCTTCCTTGATCTTCGAAAGGCCGCGGACCTCGACCTGGCGGATGCGCTCGCGGGTGAGGTTGAGGATCGCGCCCACCTCTTCGAGCGTGATGCCGCCGCGATCCGCGACGTCGAGCGAGCAGGTCTCGGCCATCTCCCACACCTCGAGGTGCGGGAAATTGAGCTTGATGGCCCCCGTCTCCGGATTGACGTCCAGGTACAGATGGTGCGAGCAGCTCACGAACGGGCAGGGACGCGGCATCCCGTTGCACCCATCGCGGGTGCCCGGCCGATCGACGTCGGTGGGATAGACCAGCAGCTCCGACAGGCGGCGTTCGTCGCGCGTCAGTCGTTTGGGCGCGATGGTCTTCGAGCGCACCCGCCCGTCTCGGCCGGCCGAGTGCACCTTGCGGCGAATGCGCGCCACCTCCGGTTGCGGCGAATCTTCGTCTTCGACGCCTACGGGTCGTGCTTCGGTGGGGTGGTCTGCTTCGTCTTGTTCATCCATGGGGTCCTCCTCGGTCGGTCGGCATGGCCACGGGTCAGTAGAGGTCGCTCCCGGCTTCCGCGGCGCCGCCCTGAGACGACTCCGCGGTTTGGGCCGAAATTCGACGCTCGAGGCTGCTGATGCGCCGGACCAGCTCGCCGGCAGCACGTTTGGCCTCGGTAATCTCCCGTTCGATCTCGCGACGCCCGTCCGGGTTGGCGGCTGGGGCCTTCGCCTCGCGCTCGAATCCCGCGATCAGATCGCGCAGATCGTTTTCGACGGTGGCGATCTCATCCTTGAAGCGGGCGAACGATCGCTGAATCTCTTCGATGGTTCGGTCGGCGGCCATCATCCCCTTGACGACGTTCACGCGCCGCACGACGTGCGCCGGGTAGAGGCCGCACGAGCCGCGGTGCTTCCCCTTGCGCCCCACCCGCACCGAGCGGGGCAAGAGGCCCAGCTGGACGTACTTGCGCAAGGTCGCCTCGGAGAACCGGATCCCGCGCGTTTCGAACACGTCGACGATCTGGCGGGAGGTGAGGCCGTTGGGCCAGCTCCGCTCGATCTCCGCGATCTCCCGCTCCTCGAGGAGTCCCCGTCCCGGGGTGGCCGCCGCGTCCACAACTCTCTTCATTTTCGAATTTTCAAAGTAATCTATTGAATAGAATCTCCTCAATAGAAAAACAACTGTGAGTCTGTTCAGTCTCTTTTTGCTTCGGGCGTCCAAACCGTTGCGCCCGTCGCCAACCGTGCTGGAGCGAGGGGGTCGGAGCCTCTCCGACGGAGGCGCCCGCCCCTTAGACCGCGTCTCGACCTATACTGTGCCGGCCATGTCGAACCTCCGGATGCTCGCCGGATGCGCCGCCGCTGCGGCCCTCATCGCGCCCGCGATCCCCGCGCGCGGCGACACGACGCCGGTCGGCGCGCGACAGCCGGCGCGGTTCCTGAGCGCGCGCGCCGGCGTCGGCCTCGAGACGCCGCCTGGCTGGAGTCTCTCGCTGCACACCGGCTATCCCAATGTCCTGTGCATCCTGGTTCATCCGCAGGGCAGCCGGATCTCGGTGGCGGTCGACCGCGCGACGGCCGTCGACAGCACCGCGCTGCTGGCTGAGAATCGGCCCGGCTTGGCGGCGCAGGGGCTGACGATCGATCGTGTCTCACCTGGGCCGCTGGGCGGCGTCCTCGTCGACGCGCGCGCCCCCCGCCACAACCAATCGGTGCGACAGCTCTATCTGGTGCGGTCGGTTGCCGGCGGTCCCGATCCCCGCCAGGCCATCGTGCTGACGCTCACCACCACTGCCGACCAGATTGCCGCGGCCAGCGGCGCTCTCGACTGGGTGATGGCCCACCTCGACCTGCGGGCGCCCGTGCGGCCGGACGACGAAGCCGACCGGCCCGACGGCGGCCTCTAGCTGGTCTGGGCGGCCCCACCCATCAACAGCGGCAGCTCGCCGCGAAACAGGCGGCCGAAGGCCGCGACGCCCTCCGCGCCCACCGCGTCGAACGGCGCGCGGCCGTAGGGCGCGTCCATGTACTTCCAGAGCTTCTTCCACCAACGGATCGGCCCCCGGTCGGCGCAGCCGAGCCGCCGATCGCCCGGATCGCAGTAGAGACGGATGTGCATGTGATCGTCGTGGGGCTCCGAATCGGACGGCTCGTGGATCACGTAAGCGGCACGCGCCAGCAGCGCCGGATCATCCCCGGCGGCGGCGGCTTCCCGCAGCAGCGCCGCCGCCAGGTTCCGTTGCATGAAGATCCATTGGACCTCGACCTCCGGGTCGCTCAGGAGCGCCCGCACGAAGGCCCAGTTTCTGCGCGCGTCGAAGCGGTAGGCGGGCACCGGGCGCGCCGGTGGACGGGCGCCTTGCGGCGGCGACCAGCGCCAGGCGCGACCGTCGGGCGCGAAGTGCAGCATGGCGTCGGAGAGCCGGACCGGACGATTCGCACCGTCGATGGCGTAGTAGAAGACGTCCACGTCGCGGCCACTCTGGTGCGAGTGGTGCTGCACCGACTCGCCACCCGACCGGTGCGACAAATCGCCGACCGCGGCCACGCCGCCGGGCAGCTCGCCGGCTACCGCGCGCGACGCCCGCACCACGGCCCCCACCAGCCCTTCGGTCCCATAATTAGCGTGCCGCGTCCGCCAGGGCGCAGGCACCGCGTAGCCGTCTCCTTCGAACGGAAGCAGCGCCGGATGGCGGACCGTGCCGTCTCCGCTCGTCCCGAGCGAGGCGCTGCCGAACACCAGGCCCATCGGCCCAGCGCAGCCGGAAACCGCGCACCAGACCAGCGACGCAATAGAAAATACGAAACGCGGGCCAAGCCCCGCGGACGCCATCCGGGCTCCCGGCCGCGCCGGCCGGCGCGGTCGTGGAGCCGCTACCCGTAAGCTTTTTCGATCCGTTCCTGATCTTCTTTGCAACGGATGCACAGCGTGGTTTCGAGGCGTGCCTCGAGGCGCTTCATCGAGATCGGCTCGCCGCACTGCTCGCAGACACCAAAGGTGCCTTCTTTAATCTTCTCGAGCGCGTGATCAATCTTCTGCAAGAAGACCTTCTCGCGACCCCGCAGCCGGAAGGTGAACGAGTGCAGGTATTCCGACGACGCCAGATCCATCTCGTCGGGCAGATCGTCCGAATCGAGCGTCATGTCCTCGTTGAGCGTCCGCTGCGCGTTCCTGAGAATCTCTTTCTTTTTGGCGAGCAGAATGTCGCTAAACCGCTTCAGATCCTTCTTCTTCAGCCCGGTCCCGTCCATGAACGTCCCCGCGCCCAAAGGCGCATCAAATGAGCGCTGAAATAGCGCGGTACAGTAATCCGCCCTCCCCCTCCCGTCAAGCCCGCACCCCCCAGGAGGTAACCTAAAGGGTAAATGGAAGGAAAAGCGGTAGATGAAGACCTGGGATATCGGCCGTCGGGGGCGGACGCGACCTTGACACCAGATGATACGCCCACTTACACTCTCCCACTCGACCACACGCGGAGGCTTCGTCTTTATATGGGTGGTTCCGACAAGCGCAAGCAAAGCCTGTATTTTCCCGAGGAAATGCTGAAGGAAATTCAGGACGAGGCGACCCGGCAGGACCGATCGCTCTCTTGGATCGTCCAGAAAGCCTGGAAGATTTCACGTAAAGAGATCATGAAGTACCCCTCGGTGAACGAGTTCCCCGGCGAAGAGGATGAGCGCGGGGCGACCGAGTAGCTTTTGGCCGGACGCGACTTTCTGATCATAACCGAGGCGGTGGCGCCCCTCGGGGACGGGGTTTCTGCCATCGGCGCGAGCGGAATCGGCCGAGCGCTGGCCGCTCTTGGACATCGTACCACCGTGCTGGCTCTGGCCGGCCCGGAGGCGGCCGCGCAGGTCCCTGGCCTCGCGCGCCGGCTCCGCACGGTCTCGGCCAAAGTTGGCGAGCGCGCCCACGAGCTGACGCTCTACGAAGGGCGCGCGGTCTTGAGCGACGCCCAGCTCTTGGTGCTGGGGGCCGAGACGCCGAACCGTGCCGAGGCGACGGCGCTGTTGGCGGGCGCGGTTCGCTCGCTGAGCGCCGACAAATTGATCTCGCCGGAGGTCGCCATCGGCTGGGGTGAGTCCTCGGCCGCGGCACTGGTCGCCAGCTCGGCACCGGTGCGGCTATTCGTGCTCCCGACCGGGCACACCGGCGCGCCGCTGTCGACCGCAGAGGCGCAGCTCCTGGGCCCCCTTCTGTTGGGTGACGACTCGGCCTCGCACTCGCTGGTCGCCCTCGGGTGCCTGGGTGCCAACGCCATCATCGCCCCCAGCCCCAGCGCCGCACGGGCCAGCGAATCCGACCCGGGCCTCGCGTCGCGCGCCTCCGACGAGCCGTTCGTGAGCGTGCGCTTCGGCAGCGATGAGCCGCCCAACGATCCGAGCACCGATGCGGCGCTGCCCGCCAACTTCAGCGCCGCGGCGCTATCGGGCAAAGCGGAATGCCGCCGCACCATCGCCCGCCGCTGCTCGTTGGCGCTCGGCCCACGCACGCTGCTGCTCACCACGGGCCCGCTGCGCCACGACGCGGACGCGCAGGCGATCCTGGCCGGCATCGAGCGGCTGGCGCCCTTCGACGTTGCCACCATCATCGTGCCGCGCGGGGACGTCGAGTCGATCGAGCGCGCGCGGCTGCTGGCCCTCCGGCAGCCGGGCCGCGTCGCGATCTTTCCGGGCGCCGAAGCCTCGGACGAGCGCTTCGCGCGCGGCGCGGCCGACGCCATCCTGCTCGGCGACGATCACGATCGGATCGGGCGCTCGGCCGGCCTGGCGCTCCTTTACGGCACGCTGCCCATCACCCCGGACGTCGGGACCAACCGCGACTATCTGGTGGACTACGATCCGGCCTCTCGAACCGGTCACGCGATCCTCTACAGCGCGGCGACGCCCTTCGAGATCGAGAGTGCCGTGCGCCGCGCGCTCGCGCTGCGCGCCGACGGCGACCTGTGGGCGCCGCTGGTGCAGACGCTGATCGGCAGCGCGCCGCGCTGGACGGGCACCGCCACCGCGCTGACCGAGATGGCCGCCGGCTTCGTGGCGGCGGGCGTCTAGCCCGACCGGGCCGCCCGCGATCAGCGGTCGGCCCGCAACAGGCGCGTGACGCGCACGCCGAGCTCGCCGTCGACGTCCACCAGCTCCCCCTCGGCCCAGATCTCGCCGCCCACCCGCAGCGCGATGGCGTGCCGCCGGTCGGCGGCCACTGTCAACACCACCCCGGGCGCGAGGCCGAGCACTTCGTCGCCACGTAGCGTGATCCGCGCCAGCTCGGCGACGACTTCGATCGGGGCGGCGGCCAGCACCGAGCTGGCCTTCTCGGTTGGTCCTGAAAAATCCATGGCTCCCTCCTTCTGAATGGTGACAGTGCGCTCGACGGGCGTTCCGGTCATTTGAAAATCTCCGCCCAACTCGAGCGCGCCGCCCGCATGAACGTAGAGCGGCGCGGTATAGGCGCCGATCGCCAGCTGGCCCTCCCAAGGCTTCCCCGCGTCGACGTCCGCCAAATAGGTCGCGGCGGGCCGCCCCTCGAACACCACCGCGTCCCCCGCCGCGAGACCGAGCACGTCGGCCGTGGGCAACTCGGTGGCGGCGATCTCGATGCGCGCCACGACCGGCAGCCCACGCGAGCGTGCCGGCCAGTGCGCAACCGAGCCCGCCGCCGCCAGCGGCAGATCGAACCGCAGCGACCCCGCGCCGAAGCCACCTTCGATCCGCAGCGCCACGGATATGAACGCCCCGATCGCCGGCCCAGCGGACACCGGGGCCAAGCTCAACGACCATCCGAGGGGGTCCAGCAGCGGCGCGAGGAGCGCGACCAGCACACCGCGCTCGGCGGGGCCAATGGCACGCGCCGCCGCAAAACCACCCCGCGAACCGAGCGCCGCATCGAGCAACCGCAGCGCCAGCGAAGACGAGACGGCGAGCCGACCGATATCGCGCCCGCGCCCGACCGCGAGCGTGAACGGCCCGTCCGCCGATCGCTCGCCGCTGGGATTCGGTCTGTCGTCCTCGATGGGCGTCCCGAGCACCGTCAGCGTCGCGCCGCCGAGCGGCGGCAGCTCGACCCGCCAGTGGGCGGGAAGACCGGCCAGCACGCGGGCCGCCCCGCGCGCGGTGGCCGCTGCCCGCGCACCCACCCGGGGACGGGACGCCAGATCGAAATTGGAGACGGTCACCACCCGGTGCTACCGCCCGAGCTCGATCCTCGACCGTCCTTCGGGGCCGGCGGCCGGCGATCGGCGGCGATTCGCGGCCGCGACGCCAGCGCGATCCCCTTACCCCGCAACCGAAGCCTCAGCTCGTCCATGGCCATCGAAAGCGTCTGCCGCGAACCATTGCTTCGTGTCAAGAGCTCGGCCGCGACGGCCTGCGATCCAGCGGTCGACGAGAGCCGAATCTCCGACCCGGCGAGCGCGCCCGAGTCGATTCGAATGCGTGCCTCGACCGCGGGCCCGACCTCGCCGACGAGGACGCGATCGATCCTCGGTGGCGGCGCCGGAGGCGCAACGCTTGGTGGAGACTGTAGGGGCTTCCCCGCAGGCTCGGGCCGGAACCAGCCCGCCAACGCGGCCGCCATTGCCGTGCCATTGGCCGTGCCATTGGCGGCGTCCTCCGAGTCTTCGGATCCGACTCTGCGCAAGGCATCGCGGAATTTTGGCTCGGGCCGCGCGGGCCTTCCCGCCGCCTCAGCACCACCGCCGGCCGAGTCGTCTTTGCGTCCCGGCAGTACCCCGGCGGCCGCCGTCGCGTCATTGACTTGCACGCCCCCATCTTCGACCCGACGCGGATCGCGGTTGCTATGGTAGACAGGAAGCGCCGCGCGATGGATATCTCCTGAGGTATGATTTTTCGAAACCGCCTCCCGCGGGGGCCATCGAATGATGGAAGGCGCCGACACTGCATGACGAGACCAGGGTCATGATGAGTTGCCACCAGCTGATCGAGTTCTGCTTGGACTACATCGAAGGTGTCCTGCCCGACCAGGAGCAGGTGGGCTTTCGGCGGCACCTGTCACAGTGCCCCGACTGTGTGACGTTCTTCGAGACCTACCGTCGTACGCCGGAGCTGTCGCGGGAAGCCATGGCGACCCAGATTCCGGCCTCGGTCCGCGAGTCGGTGCGCAGCTTTCTGCAGTCGCGTCGCAGCGAGTAGCAACGGCTATCTGAAACGCCGCGGCGGCCGCATCGGTCATCCCCGCTGGCCCTTCGAGGCGGCGCGTGTGCGATCGTGCGCTTGCCCAACGCCCATTTGCGGGCGACGCGCGCTCGGCGGCCCTGTTCGTCGACCCGATTGAGCCGGGGCGACGGTTGGCCAGCGGCCCATTCATTTGCGCAGTTTTTTTGACAGGGTACGTTTTACAACTACTATGTCCTACATGTACGACGTCCTCGCACCGCATCCCGACAATCGGCGCTTGGCGCCGAGGCTCCGTCTCCAGCTCGTCCTCAATGAGTACGTCTGGGACCGCCCGTATCGCGCCCTGGCCACCGACGTCAGTGAAGCCGGCGTCGCCATCCGCAAGCCGACCAGCGCCGCGGTCCCCTTCGCCAAGACCGTGGCGATCGAAGTGGTCCTACCCGGCACCAACGAGACGATCTGGGCCTGCGCCGAACCCAAGTTCGATCGGGTCGGCTACGACGTCCACGCTTCGGGCCTGCGCTTCGTCTCCATGGCCCGCAAGCACGAGCGCCTGATCCACGACTATCTGCGCGAGCGCCGCGAGCGCCTATTGCGCCTGTTCTATCCAATCTCCCGGCCCATCAGCCGGTTCGCCTGATCGACTTCGCCTAGCCTATTGCCATTTCCTCGGTCGGCCCTCGGTTCCGCAATGGTGCGGCGCCGGGGGCCGTTTTTTTTGGTGCTAGGCTGTCCCCGTGGGGCGCCGACTGGTTC
>Ga0075522_10002157_pt1 | contig 14712 bp, 18 predicted proteins | sample NGEPerA_FD_74796 | JGI IMG/M metagenome (GOLD analysis project Ga0075522, IMG submission 74796) | Arctic peat soil microbial communities from the Barrow Environmental Observatory site, Barrow, Alaska, USA - NGEE PermafrostL2-A | ecosystem: Environmental > Terrestrial > Soil > Wetlands > Peat ... | reverse complement strand
CACCACGCGCCTACTACGGCCCCGATAAAACAGGCGATGCTTAATAGGTAAAGGCCAACCGCAAGATAATTCATATCGTCGCCACCACTAGTTCAACGGATTGGGATTGAATCTTCCTGTGCGTTTCAAGGACTTCGCAGGCCAGCGGGACATTGCCCCAATTGGGAGCCATGACCGTGCAGCGATCCCCAATTTGAACCTGCTGAAGCATCGGGCCAGCCGTCAAGGATGCCTGTTGCCGAAGCGTCGAGGCTCGGGCCAGGAATTGAGCCGCGAAATATTGCGCGCTCGCAAGATTCGGCACCGTCAACACGTTTCCAGCTATCGCGGCAAATGGCGTGTTGACTTCGGATTTCTTGGTCAGCGCACCAAAGCCGGACCCGTTCGCATTGATCGACGCCTGATTTTTGGCGTAGTAATTCGACGACGCACCATACCCGATATTGACGCTGTTGGAAAGGTTCGCGGAGACATATTCCAGCGTCGAAAAATCATAGACTAGCTCCGGCGTGATCTGCCACTTGACGCCGGAATAATTTCCTTGGTAGGGCTGATACGCCTTGAGCCGGATTAGGCCAGCCTGGACGAAGCAGGACAGGCCACATAGAGATGAAATGGCTTGGATGGCGGATAAAGTTGTGGTCCCCGAAACTCCGCCTTGGGTATTCACGGCCCCCGAGGTGACATAGGCCACGCCAATAGTCGCGCCTGCCGCCGCGAAGCCGCCTTGTGCCGCGTTGAAGGAAGTCGGGTCTATGTAGTCGAGAAGCCCCGCCGCCTCAAGCAAAGTCTGGATGATGGCCGCAGGATTGCCTGTGGTCGTCAGGTTCGACATATAATTTGCCGGGACGGTGAACGCATTCTCGGTGATGATCGAGGCCGTCCGTTTGGCGTGATTTAGCTTCACGTCGCGAATGAAGCCCTGATACAGCACCACGCCGCCCTGCGAAAGAGTCACAGGGGCAAGCTGAAAATTACGGCTGTAAAATATGCTGGCCGTATTCTGCGGGGAAAAGCGGTTGTCCGCGTTCGCCACTTCAAGCGTATGTTGGGCGCAAAAAAGCTGATTGGACGCAAGCAGCACGTCTTTGATTTCCTCCACTTGTCCCCAATCGAGGACGAAAGATGCCAGCTCTAGGCCCATGCAGAGGTATGAATTCGGCATCACGCTTCCTGAATGACTATTTCTTTAACGGGTTGCGGACCGGGAGTCGAGTATCCGCCGGTCATATCCGCGTATTCAAAGCCTTGTTCCCGCGCGAAGAAAGACGGTATCCACTGACGCGCGTCCCCAAAATTGACCTGCACCTGATTGGTGAAGCTTTTGAACATCACCTTCAGAGCTTCCATTTGGCTGATCGGCATTGGGTTTGATTCTTCGCGCCATGTGAAGTGATAGGCCAGCTTGTAAGTCGCGGCCACGCTGTAGAGCGCGCCGTTTTCCTGCTCGCCTTCCGCCAATTTGATCGACTTCATAGCGCGTTCCACAACGTCAGGGTTATACCAAATGTCGGGCGACGTGGTGCCGAAGTCGATCAGCGTCCACGTTGTCACGGCCACGCCATAGGTGACGAGGTAAGCGCCCATGTCGTTGCCGTCTGACGCCGCTAGGATGCACGGCGAGTTGAAAAAGTATTGGTATTGCTGGGACTGAAGCATCACGTTCCCGCCATTGGCATCCTGAAATAGCGGGTCGAGCTGGACGCAATGGATATCAAGCGTTGCCGTGGTGCCAGGGTCCAAGGTGCCGACGCATGAATAGGTCAGTTCAGCCGCGCCGGAATAATCGTAGGAGCCGGAGCCGCTGAAAATGTTTGAGTCCGAAGTCACGCCAGCGACTTGAAGCCCGTCATATTCCCCGTACTGGCAATTATAAGCCGTGTTATGTTCCACCACGGCAAACTGCCCGTAGTTATTGAAGAAGGCCCCGGCGCATCCTACGGCGACATTATTTTGAAGCGTGATCAAGTTTTGATTCGAGGCTATCGCGTGGCCTTGAATCTCCTCGAATAGGCAATTTTCAACCGTGCATCCCGGCATGGCCTTGACGGCAAATGTGCCTGACGTTTCATTGAAGGTGCAATATTGAAGCTGGACCTGGACGCCCGTTGACGATTGGACTCCGGCCTCAATATTTCCAGGCGACACGCCAGGATAAGACCAGCTTTCAAAGGTGATACCGTTGATGACGATGGGAACGGGGACCGTCTGCCCTATCGAAATGTCCCACGCCGAAGCGTCATAACCGGCGCTTGTGTCGCCGCCTAAAGCGTTTTGCGGTCCGCCGAAGTTCGCGGAGTCATTCGCGGCGAGAGTGCAATTCTCCGTGCCAGCGGATGAGGAAACTACCGAGGCGTTTGCTTTGGAGTTCACAGGCGGATAGTTCAGCGTGCTCCATGCGGTCGGGGATCCGCTATCGATGAATCCGGAAATGGTAATATTAGATGGCATAAAAGAAACGTTCCAGCCTCCGACTGTAAGCCCTGTTGTGGTCGCGGCCAAGGAAGCGCAATTAAGCATATTCAGGTAGCCCACCAACCAGCGAGTTATAAAGAAATTATTATCAGCGCCAGAAACGACGACATTTTTTAAAACAATATCTAATTCAGTATCGGATGGGTTTCCAATAATTGTTCCGGATGCAGATTGCAAGGATAGTCCGAAACTAAAACCATAGGCGTAGATTACCACGTTTGTCATACTGACTGTCAGTCTGTACTTTGTAGATACCCCTGTCCCGACAATGTTACCATTATTTAAATACGCATTCCCGGCATAAATTGTTGTGTTCGTGATAGTGAAAAAGTCATTGAAACCCGAACCAACATAGTCGTTTAGTTGAACCAATTGATATTCAACTATGCTAATGCTGGACCGATACAAAAAACACGAATCCATAGTTGTGTTATTTATAAAACAACCTGGGACCGTATACCCTTGGGAAACTGTGCCGGTAATTATTATGTTCGAGAATGTGCATGACTCAAAAAGACCGACACTCCATCCAAATTGGGTTAGATTTTGACTTGTTCCATTAAAAAAACAATTGGTAAAAGCGTTGCCATTCGAAATAGATAGAAGCGCGTGAACTTGCGGCACATTGATAAGTGCCAGCAACCCAGCATTATAAAAATTATAAACTTTATTAAATAGGCAATTTGTGAATGTGGCCCCACAGTTCTTTGTAACGAAATAGCTGTTATTCAAGAATGTGCAGTTATTGAAGATGATCGATGCGTTGCCGTAAGAGCCGTTCGTCGTGGTGTAGAAATAATTCAATGATCCGGTATTGTCGATGATCAGGCCGTCCACCGTGCCGATGGCCGCGTTGGATGACCACGATATTTGACCATTCGCCGTGGACGCATTCTTGGCCTTCAAAGTCGGGACTTGCCCCGATGCCGCGCGGATCGTTGTGGGAAGCGTACCAAAGAAAATGTCCTCGTTATAGATGCCGCTATCCGTGATCTCGATTATATCGGCGCTGACCCGCGAACCATTGGACAGCGCGCCTTGAATGGTCAGGAACGGCAACGCCGGATTCCCGCGCGTTCCGGTTGCGTTGTTCCCGGCCTTGGAAACGTAGTAGTTCGGCACACCGACAACCACGCGAGCCGCGTTTCCAGCGCCGTAGGTCCCAGGCAGAGCGCCACGCGCCTTGCTGAAAATCGGCGTCTGTCCGTCTGCCGCGTAAATGCCTATGAAATTCGGGACTTGCGCGGCTGTGAAATTCGGATAGAAATTTTCGTTGTAGGTGCCCGAGTCGAGAAAGACCACATATTTCATAAGCATCGGAAGCGTGCTAAAGCAGCCATTGAGGGTAAGTTTGGGGTTGAGAAAGTTTCCTAGGTTGGCATCATTCCCAGACTTTGAAACGAATATGGAATCAATAAGAAAATGCGGACCACCATGATTGAAAACCGGCAACGTCCCACGCTGTCCGACAACGGATTGAGCGCCGATGAAGTTGTTTATGTCGTTGCCGCTATAGACCGTGATCGGGCTATGTTTTAATTTCATCGGAGCATAGGGCGTGGTCATGCGTTCCTCTTGCCAGCGCGGACATTGGAGGCGGATTGGGTCTTGAGGAATGACAGCGCCGTGGACATGACCCCGCGCGCGTCCTGCTTATTCGTCACGCCAGGGAAAGCCCCGGCCCAATTGTGCGTAGTATTTCCGCCGCCGCCAAAGCCGAATTCAGCGGACTTGGACAACGGAACAACGGCTTCAGGTTCGCCGCCTTCGCCGCCAAGGAACATCTGCGGACCTGTCAAAATGCCGCCCGACGCCAGGGCCACGCCTTCAATATTCGCCACTTCGAGCGCGCCGGAAGCCCCAGCTAACGCGGCCATGACGATGCTGTAGGGATAGGGATATTCGCCAAGCGCATTCGATGCGGCAAGGAATGCGTTGATGGTTGCCTTCGCCACAGCGGCATCCTTGGCGAGTCCTGCCAGAGTTTTATTCGTGCTGCCGCTCAGGCTGATAAGCAGGTCCGCCGTCTGCAATGCCGTCTGGACTTCCATCTGCGCATACTGCTTTTTGCGGTCCGCCTCTTTTTGTTCGGCGTTAAGCTTAGCGTCCTGAAGCGTCTGCCAATGCTTCGCGTAATCGTCGTCAGCTTTCTGGACTTCTTTGAGCGCGTCCTTCCATTCCTTTTCGACCCGTTGAGCCGCCTTCTTTGTTTCCGGTCCGGGCTTCCGCATGGCCTTATCCCACGCCTGAACCGCTAGGCCCTGATACCGTGTCGCCTGCGCGTAGGCGTCTTTCCAAGCTTGCTCGGATTCATTGGCGGCTTTGCGCGCGGCCTCGACTGGATGTTTGGTGGCCTCGTCCTGCGCGGCCATATCCTTTGCCTGATCCGATGCGGGATTCGTGGAAAGCTGGCTGAAAGCGTCATTGATTTGCAAGACGGCTTCCTTGGCGTCGATGACCATATCCGAATAATCCTTGACCTTTTTTTCCCGGTGTTTCTTCGTTGCCGCAAGTTCCTTCGCCGCTTCCTGCGCGTTTTTGTCGGCCTGATTCTGGAATTGCTTATCGGTGATCAGGCTAACTTGCTTGCCGGTGTCCGACCATATCCCGGTGATTTCGCCGCCTGTCTTTTTAAGGTCATCGGTGATAAGGCTACCCGATTCTTTTAAGTCCATAGCCGCACCCTTGACGGCTCTGCCGATTTCCTGGAAGCCGCCGCGCACATCCTTGAGGCTGATGATATCGAGTAGGCCATCAAAGGCTTGGCCAGTCCTGCCGACAATTGATATGACTTCGGTGAATGGAATGACAATGGCATCTTCGATAAGATTTCCGAATCCGAAAATTCCAGCCAGTAGCGTGGACACGCTTTTTTCAAGGACGCCAAATAATGGGATCAGCGTGGCAAGCTCACCGCCGACGTTCTCGGTGGTTTCCTCCCAGACGACGCCCATCGTATTCAGCTTGCCTTGCGTGTCCCCGGCGACTGTCCCGACTCCAGCTATTTTCTTTTCCAGGTCCGCGAAAACTAAGGCGGAATTTTTCGACTTGGTATCATTGAGCGCGAGCAATCCGCCAAGGGCTTGAACGCCGCCTGCGCTTCCCTCGTAAGCCTTGGTCAGGATTTTCACGTTGCGTGTGAGCTGGCCGACTCCGGCCATTTGCAATTTAGTCGCAATGTCGGTGATCTTCATTGCCGCCGCCAAGTCCTGCGTCTTGGTTTCGACGGCGATCAAAGTTTGAAGCACATCTTCCTTGGACTGGCCGGACAAAATTTCCTGCGACTTTATGAAGGCGTCAATGTTCTCTTTTGCCGCGCCCCAATTCTCCCCGGCGTTCGTGACTTGAGCGCCGAGAATATCCATCTGCCTGCCGACTTTCGCGAACTCTTCGACGGCATCTTTAGTGAACTCGACGATTTTCTCAATGGCGAAATACTCCATCAAGCGTTCGGCGACACGCTCCATGCCGCTTTCAACGTGTTCCTCAAGGTCATCAAAGCCAGCCTTGGCGGAATCAATGCCGGGGGCCGTTGAATCCGTGGCGACGATATTTGCTCGGACTTCAGTTCCTTCGGCCATTGGATTTCCTCAAGAACTCGTGCGCGGCTTGCTTGATCTCGATGCCCTTCAATTTCTCCGCCGCTCCACCGACCCCGGCCACGCCGGTCATATGCGCCATGAAACGCTTCCAGCCGTCCAGCCCAGGCTTGATATTCGTCCGCTTGGCTTCCTTCTTTTTCAGTCGATCGTAGAAGCCCTGCGGATTGCGGTACGCCTCGATGGCGCGGCTCTCGGCGCGATCTTCGAGGGTGTCGATTTCCTCTAGGACTTCCCGCGCTTCGGAAGGCGTTAGGCCTCGGATCTCATTGCGTGGCCAGCCGGAGCGCAAGCTGACCAAAGTTACAAAGCGGAAGGCCCCGACTGCGCTTCCGAGGTTGTATCGGCTGGGCTCGCCGCTTCCGCTTCGGCTTTTGGGCTTGGACCCATGCCGTTGACCTGCAAAATGATCTTGCTGGCCGTTTGCATCTCGCGCCAGGTGCAGGCTTTCGCGTCCGCTTCGGGGACGTCGGAGCATTTCGTCAGCACCGCGCGGAAGGCATCGGCCAGCTTTTCCTTGTCGCGCATGGCGGCGAAAGCATCCATGCAGGCCGGATAATCATCCAGCAGAAATTCCCTGGCCGTGAACTCTTTTCCGTTGATTTTGATCGGTGCTGTTTCCATCCGGCGACTCCAAAAAAGTAGTGCGCCCTGGTAGAGCCCTTGCCGGAGTCAGGGAACCAGGGCGCAACTCTCTTACCCTTACGGGCAAAAGCTGGCTTCCGGCGCTTTAGACTTGCCTTTAGGTCTGGAAGTAAGTCGTCAAACCGACTCCAAGCTCAAGCGCGTTGCCGTTGATGTCCGTGATCGCACCCGAGGCAATGGCGCACCACGTTTGCGAAGCCGTGAAGTTTCCAGCGGTCCGCGTCCAGACAACGGTCGTCGATGCGATGGCGTTCGTCAAAACAACCGTGCCGGGCACATTGACCGGGGCCGTGGCCGCATTTTCAATCACCGTGATCGTGTTGGACGTCCCGCTTTGGCCGGGGATCGTGATCCCGCTGTAGACCGTGTTCGGCGTCAGGCTTTGCGAGAAAGTCCATGTGATGGTCTTGCCGGTGACGCCGCTGGCCGCTTCGGTGGGAACAACCGTGGCCGTCAATTCGGCAACCGTGCCGCTGATGGTGGTGTCGCCAAAGGTGCCGAGATATGCCCCGGAAACCGCGCCAGCCTCGTTGATGACCGACTTAAATTTCACTTTGTACCCTGCGATTTTCCCACCGTCATAGACGGGCTCGAAGTCGCCCACCGGCGCGGCCAGCATAGTCCAGTTGACGTTGATGCCGGGGATATTAGTGATGCCGTTTTCGGGAATCAGAGTCAGCGTGTAGGATGGAATGGCCTGTCCCGCTATGACGCCCAAGGTGATTTTGGATGCGCCCGCCGCACTGGTGACTTGTGTCATGAAAGGGAAAGCCGCCGCCAAGATGGTCATGTCGTTTTGCATCAAGACGCAATCGACTTCAGCCTCTTGTCCGTTCAAGAAATAGCCGACACCCGATTTGCCATACTTCGCGGCAAGGGCTTGGACGATGGTGGCCTTGACGGAAACCTTTGTGCTCTCGTCCGTGTGCCCCAGGTTATTCGAATTGAAAATGACCTTGCACGGTCCGAGGGGGAATTCCTCGTTGATATTTTGCGCGAACGCTCCGCTCATGGCCGCACTCCTTTAGTTGGGATAGCTGAACTGTCCGAGGCTTCCTTGGGCGCTGGATGCGTCCCCATAGGCCTGAAACTGGAATTGCGGGATGCTGAAGTTGTTCAAGGGGAGCAGCATCTTCAGGTTTTCGCTGGCGCACCTTGCCAAATTCCAGACGATTTGCTGGCCGTTGTATTGGCCGACTAGGACCGCCTGCCACTGGGGCGCGAGGCCCTTCCAAGGATTCGTCTGGTTGATCGAGATTCCCGTTGCTTGGGTAAACAGGAAATTCAGGGTCAAAGCTGCGCCGTGGTCTGCCGCGTTGAAGGTGTAGACGCCTGCCACTACGGTATATTGGCCTTGCGCTGGCGCGCTGGACACCGGGACTAAAAAGATGCCGCTGACGCTGTACTGGACGCCCATGTCCTGCGCCCAGGTGCCGCTGTTGGGGACCGCAGGCGTCAAGGTGTAGGGGCCGCTTGCCGGGACCGTGGCCACCAAGTCGCGCACAAGGCCCTGACTCCCGGCTGTGGGCGTGGACCCAAAATAAAGCTGATGCAGGGCCAAGCCGCTTATCTGCGCCGTTTTTGCGATAAATTTCATCGCCATATTGTTGATCGTCGGCACTGATCCAAACTGCATATTGCCCCGGTTGCGGACCAGCTCGACGTCCAACTCGACGCTGATCTCTTGGAGTGATCCGAATCTCAAAGGCGGGCCACCTAGAGGACTTGTCCCGCAAAGGAATCCGGCATCGAAGATGAAGGCCACAGGGCCACCTTAGTAGGTTGCTACGATCTCGACCGGCACTCGCGCCAAGCTCCACGTTCCCGAAGTCGCGGCCATATCGAAATAGCTGATAATGCCGTTGATGACCACGGATGAAACCGGGATGCCTAGCTGTTGGAACGCCGTCGCCATATTCGGGCCACAGGCGTTCTCGATGGCGGTGACAAGTCCGTTCAGCACTATGTCCGGTACCACTGCGTCGCCGTCTCCGAAATAGGCGTAGGCCAGAAGGTTGACGGTAAAGGTGTGGACTGTGGGAACGCCTTTTTTCGTTTCGCTCCGTTCCGTGGCCTGGACCTGAAGCAAATAAGGCGCTGAAGCCGGAACGGCATTCGTGATGGTCAGCAAACGCCGCTGGATTGTTTGGAACGTGGCGCTTCCCGGCGAAGGCCCTAGCGCGGCAACCAGAAGCGTTTGCAGGGCCGCGTAAACTGTTTCCCTATCAGGTTGCGCCACTGACCGCCTCTTGTGCCGCTTCGGATGCCGCGAGATTCATTTCCTTTTCAAAGCGCGCCCGGTTGTCGTCGATGCTCGGAGCGAGGAATGCGCGCTGGGGAAAATAGGCGTTGTAGGCCCGGACCCCTATATCCTTCGGCGTGATCGGACGGCCAAAGGCCTGCGTGATATGCCGCGTATGTGGGGGGATCGTCCAATAGCCGCCTAGCTCATGCGGGGCCGCGTAGGCGATGTTATCCCCGATGCTTGTGGACACTTCGTTGTCGCTCACCGTGACCGGCTCAACGTTCAAAGCCCGTATCAGGTTTCCGCTTCGCTGATTCAGCGGATGGCCACCCGTCATATAATGTGTGATGGCCCAGCCGTGAACGAAGTCCGCGAAGTCCTTGACGTGAACAGTCAGGGAGCGGATCAGCGCCGGGCTGAAAACGTCGAAAGTTTTCCGCAGGCCGGAAACATCGACGGAGCCACCTTCAGTTCCCAAGGGCTGATCCCGCAGGCGCGACTTGGCGGTATTGGTCCACCACTCGCCGCGTGTGCCAGGGCATATCCTTCAGGTAGACTGTGGACATTCCCTGCCCCGCTGAATCAGAGCCTTTTTCGATGTGCTGGCCGTCTTTGTATTCAGCCAAAACCCATTCAGTCGCCGCCATCCAAAGGTCCGGCGTTGCCGCTTGGCTGACCGCTGGTAAGCCTGCGCTGTAGACCACGCTGACGTTCTGCGCGCCTGACCAAAATATGCCACCTTGGTAATAGAGCTTATTTTGGTCGAAGGCGAATCCCGCCGCGTTGACATTTGGCCTGGCCGGAATGACCGCTTGATTGATCGTCACGCTGGTGACACTTTGAATGGGTCGTTGACGGAGCCAAAGTTCCGCTTTGCCGCTTCCGTTGTAATTCTCGGTGTAAGTCGCCTGCAAGAAATTGCGATTGCAATAGTTTGAGATTGACGCGCTGACGGCACTGATCAGGTAGCCTAGAATCGTGTCAGTCGTCGTCCCAGGCGTTCCGCCCATGAGCGACTTGACCGTGGCCAGGTCCGTCAGCGGCGTGATGGCAGGCATGACTTACTTGCCCGCCAAAGCCTTCTGTGCCGTCACGTCCAAAAGCGGCTGTCCGTCAGGTCCCAGCTTAATGCCGGTTTCTTCGGACACCTGCTTGGCCGTGCGCTCGTCGGCGAACTGCCAGCCGAGGTCAACCAAATGCGCCATGACGTTTTTGGGCGGGGCGCTGATCTCCACGAACTTGCGCCCGTCCTGATCCTTGCTGGTCTGGACGTCATAGGATTTGCCGTCCACGGACACCTTGAGCGTCTTGCTGTTTTTCCCATCTTTCAGGGGCATCAGAAATTTCATTGGTGGAACCTCCCGGCAAGGCTTTAGCCGGGGAGCCCTTGCGGCCCCCGGCCTTGGGCCGATTTACTTGTTGGCGATGTTGGTGATGATCCCGAACATGAACGGCGCGTAGTTCTGAAGCACCGTCTCGTTGTAGATACCCCATTCCCGCGCGCGGGTGACGAGCGGCCATTGCAGCTCGTAATAATCTTTCCGGCAATTCATGCGAAGGATCGTGCCCACGTTGGAAATCTGATACGGCACCTTCGTGGGACGGAAGATGATCGTGCCGTAAGGAACGTAGGGATGCAGTTTGATGGGGATGATCTGCGGCCCGCCGAACGCGTACTTGTTCAGATATTCGCCCACCATCGTGCCGCCCATGACGCTACCGGCGTTTTTCCCGTCATAGTTGAAGCGCATCAGGGGCGCGGAACCTGCGCTCAAGAGCTTGTTCGTGATCTGGTTCAGTTCCTGCGACGAACACAGGATTTCCCCGATGCTGGACTTGTAGGTGTTCCACATATAGGCCAGCAAATTGTCAAACTCGACAATGCCGATGCCTTGGCCGGTGCCCGCCGGAGTCAGGCCGGTGCCAGCGCCACCTACGCCCACGGTGCCGGTAGGCATCGTGTAGACGTAGCCGCCTTGTTGGGTCTGCGACAGGATGCCGTCATAGGCCAAACTGTTGCTGGAATTGTCCTGCGCGGCCGTCAAGGCGCTGAATAGCTGGCCGGTGCCAACGGGGTTGGTGATGTTGAGGCTGTTGATCGTGGTGACACCCTGGTAGTACAGTGCTGTGTTACCGATGCCGACGTACCAGGCATAGCCGATGGCCCCGGTGATGGCCGCCGTAGTGGCGACGATAGATTGGCTGGTGCTGGACGTGGCCAGGCTTCCCTGCGCGGAGATGATGCCGGACCCGGCGTTGAAAACTGTGGACCCGCCGTAAGGCCCCGCATTGGGCTGGCTGATGGTTTGCTGGACTTTCCCAGACGTGTTCGCCAAGTCCCAACCATCGAAGGTCAGGGCCACGACGGCGACATAGTAGGTGTCTCCACTGATCAGCGAGCCGCCGGTGGCTTCCAAGGTCAGAACGGGCGTTGCCGTTTGACCCAGAGACAAGCCGACGTTTCCGCCGATAATCTGGCGTTCCTCCTGGGCGCAGAACTCATTGAGCAGGCCCAAGGTCGCCAGCGCGTTCACATCCTCGAATCCGGCCGAAGCCGAATCCGCTTCAAAGGTCGCGTTGTTTTCCAGGCCGTGCGTGACGTAAGCCGCGGACTTGTTGGCCTCGGTATAGGACAGCAAGCTGCCGCGATTGCCTTCCGTGACATAGGGCTTGATATTGGCGCTGTTGAAGCTCGTCAATTGTTTCCAGTTCGGCTGAAGTCCAGCCAAATTTCCGGGAGGCGTGACGCGGGGAATTTCTTTGACGAGGGGGAAAAACTCGGGGACGAGAAGCTTCGCCATCGGCTCCAGGTTGTAGGCGTTCAGCCCCAGGCCGGTGGTGATACCCGCCTTGAATGCATCGCCGCCCGTCACCTTGTTCACTTGCGCCAGGGTTTGCGCGCTTAGGGTTTGATTGAACATTTTGTGGCTCCTTTGATTCTGTGAAGAAGGTTGTCCCGGCGGGGATGCGTTCTTTTCTTAAATCTTAAACTTGGGCGACTGCTTTTTTCTGCCCCTGGATTTCTTGAAGCTGGTTGTCGATGGCCTTGAGGACTTCGTTGCCGGTGCGGCCAAACTCGTCGGCGGGGATCGGATAGGCGCGGCTCCGGTTGTAGGCCTTGAACGCGGCATCCTGGCGCTCGGCGGGCGTCATGTCGGCGACGGATTTCGTGGCGGCGGTGCCCACTACCACGTCCCCGACGTGAACGCCTGCGCCCTTGGCGGCGGTTGCGGCCACTCCACCGGGGCCTGCTCCGCGCGGCGATAGGCTCTTGTCCTGAAGCTTTTGAATCTCGGCTTGAAGCGGGGCCATTGCGGCTTTGATGGCATCAGCCATTTCAGCCTTAAAGGTGTCGGCGGTCAGCGTCTTCGCGGTGCCGTCATCGTCGCCTTCTTCAGCATCCTTGCCGCCGCCTAGCGCAACGTGCGCGGCCTTGACGGCTTTGTGGGCCTTGACCACGGCGCTTTTGTGTTCAGGCCCAAAGTTGTCGTCATTCTCGCTCTTGGTGACGTGATCCGACAAAGCGCCTGCGGCCTTCATGCATTTCTCGGAAAGGCTGTGCGCCGTTTCTATCGCGGCCCCGCGTTTGGCGGTTTTCTCATCTTCCTTTTTCTTTTCCTCGGCCTTCGCGGCGGTGTCGTCCACGCCCTTCGCGGCGTTGGACGCGGCCAAAAGGGCGACGGTATTGCCTTGGAGCTGGACGCGCATTTCTTCGGGGGTCATGGTTGCTCTCCTATTTTGCGCTGCGCGGCTTGATGCCGTTCAGCAATTCTTTGGTTTCCTCGTTCGCCATCTCAATAAAAATGTCGCTAAGCTCGGCAAGGGCTTTCCACAGTCGTTCGGGTATATCGCTGTCATCGCCTTCGCTGTCGCGTTCCATCGCGGACGCGGCTTGCATCCAGGTCAGGCTTTCCAGCATCGAGGCAAGCTGGGAAACGCCGTACATTCCTTTGCGCGCCTCGCTGGACAAGGCCGCAATCATTTCCTCGGCTGGCGTCCTAGGCGAAGGCGCGGCTTCCGGCTCCGGCTTCACTTTGAAAGCGCGGTCCTCGGTGGTGCCGTCGGCCTTCACGGCTGTATAAGTCGCAGACGGATTGCAAGGCGAATCCACCAGGGAGAATTCACTGGGTTGGATAACGACGCGGGTGAGTTTGGGATTTTTGGCGTCCGTCGCTTTTGAGACGTATTTGCCGCCGACGCTGAATCCGGTGTAAACGCCTTCTTCAACTTTTTGCCATTCCGCGTCATCGACAACTTTGACTCCCAGAAGGCAGGACCGCGCGACATCATCCCATTCGAGCGACTTGACCACGCCAGCCGCCGCCGTCATTTTGTGTTGGCCGCGAATGTTGCCCAGGCTCTTGCCGCCGCTTCGTTTCTCGCAATCGGCTGACCATCGCTGGACCAGCGGCTTGTTTTTGGCGTAGTCCCATATTTCCCCGGCCAGGTCCGGCGTCTCGTCTGCGGCCAGGCCGTAGACCATCCGCTGTTCGACGTCCACTTTGTAGATCGGGATGAACATCGGCGAGGCCAAAAGAAAAAGGGGCGCGTCATCGGAAACACCGACAACACGCCCCTTGATGGGAGCAACTTGCTATTTAGTTTTCGAGCGGGTTACACCCAGGACGGCATTCCCCCCGGACTCGCGTTTACCGCTCTGGGAATGATTCTTTGAGCAAATAAGTTTTATTGTCAATGGTTATTTTTGTTTCTTGTTCCACGCGGGACAATTCGCCGTCAATCCATGCCCCCTCAAGTCCCCTCGGCCCGAATCGTATTTCAAGCCGTTTCACCTTGCGCTGTGTACGCAGCCGCTCGATCAGCTTCAACGTGGTGAATACTTGGGGATGGACTTTCATAGGCGGACGAAGGATGCGGCTAGGCCGTAGGACTCGAAAGCCGAAGGGCGCAATCGAAGCATCGACAAATTAGGCGTCGGGTCGATCTTGCGCCAGAGGTTGCATCGGTAGCTTTCCAGCGCGGAACAAAGTTGGTCCTGCGGATGGTCGCAGAAAATCGCCTGGACTTCCTCGGGCGACATATCGAGCCTGTCCCAAGCGCGCTGTAACAAATTGGCCATCTCTCGGACGCTTCGGAGCTCGTCGCTCACAGTCCCCCCGCTTCAATGTCGGCGATCTGCGCAATGCGCAATGCCGGGGCCGCTTCCTCGGCGCGCTCGGCAAAGTTGACTTCCTGCAATGCCTCGGCCAACGCCTCAATGGTTATTAGTCCATCAACGAAATCTTTCGCCGCCCTCGCAATCCGCATCAGCTTGTCATTGTCGATAGCCGCTTGGTCGATCCCGGCCTGAAGCTGAATATTGCGTTGCTGCGTCGCCTGCGACTCACGCATGACGATGGTGATGGCTTTCTTGTCGACGAGGATCATCGCCGCACTTGAACCTTGCGGCATTGCCGCGCTAAATGGAACTGTCTGTCCGCCCATTACTTCCTCCGGCTAGAAGAATTTATTTTGAAGCTGATTCATGGTAGACCACTCGCCCGAATCCGTAGATGCGCCACCCCTGGTCAATTTTGTGGCAGTCCATTTCCCAAGCTCCGCCGTGGTAGGCTTCGACCTGGCAAAGCGTCGCGTGCATCTTGTCGGGGTCCACGATCCAGAGGGGAAACTTAAGTCGGATTTTCGAGATCATGCCGCTTCCTCCAAAGCTGAATCGTCCAGGACGGCGACCTCGACGCAAAAACAACCAGGATGGAATGGGTAGCCTTCATCGCCAGACGGATAGGG
>Ga0075522_10002155_pt1 | contig 14725 bp, 12 predicted proteins | sample NGEPerA_FD_74796 | JGI IMG/M metagenome (GOLD analysis project Ga0075522, IMG submission 74796) | Arctic peat soil microbial communities from the Barrow Environmental Observatory site, Barrow, Alaska, USA - NGEE PermafrostL2-A | ecosystem: Environmental > Terrestrial > Soil > Wetlands > Peat ... | reverse complement strand
CAAGGTGAAATCGCCGGCTCTGATCCGCTGCGATAACCAAGCAGCGTGTTCCCCTGAAATCTTCTTCGGCTTGTGACCGCCCATCTGGCCGGGAGCGACGCTGCCGGTCTGCTCCATCCGCTGCATCCAGCCAATTGCCGTGCTGATAGCCACCCCAAACTGCTTGGCTGCCCGATTGCGTGACATGCCGCTCTCAATGGCCGCCACAACACGTTCGCGAAGATCGACAGAATAAGGCTTCCCCATCCATGCTGGCCTCCTTCCCAGCCAGCATGGTGAATCAGAAACCAAGTGATTTGGGAATCCCAAACCGATTCAAGCTAAACTCATCCCGCTTTAATGAGACGGTCAGAGCCGGCTCGGCAAATTTGACCAGGGCGATAAGTGGAGTTTCTGCCTGAAAGCGGCGATGATCGCCGCGAACAGGAGAGATCATGAACAGACGACCGCGCCGGAACCACAGCCCGGCTTTCAAGCCTAAGGTGGCGCTTGCCGCCGTCAAGGGCGAGCGGACGGTAGCTCAACTGGCCGAGCACTTCGACGCCCACCCCAATCAGGTGATGGCCTGGAAAGCCCAGCTCGAGGGCGGGGCTTCTGACGTGTTCGGCGCGGGGGGCCCCTCGACGGCCGCGCCCGCGGTTGATGCGAAGTCGCTGCACGCCAAGATCGGGGAGCTGACGCTGGAGAACGACTTTTTTAGAAAGAGCGCTTACCAAGGCGGGATTGCTGAGCGCAAAGCGATGATCGACCGTGAGCACCGTCTGTCGATCACCAGGCAGGCGAAAGTTTTGAAGATCCCGGCCACAAGATCTATTCGTATCTGCTGCGCGGTGTGGAGATCACGCGGCCGAACCATGTCTGGGCGATGGACATCACCTACATCCCGATGGCGCGTGGCTTCGTCTATCTCGCTGTCGTGCTGGACTGGGCGACCCGCCGGGTTCTGTCCTGGCGGCTGTCGATCACGATGGAGGCCGCCTTCTGCGTCGAGACCCTGGAGGATGCTCTGGCTCGTCACGGCAGGCCGGACATCTCAGCGCGATGCGAGAGCATCGTCGCGACAGCACCGATCAGGGCTCGCAATTTACCGGCTCGGCCCTCACCGGAGTGCTCGCCAGCAATGGCATCGCCATCAGCATGGACGGCAAAGGCGCTTGGCGCGTTCGTCGAGCGGCTGTGGCGCAACGTCAAATATGAGGAGGCCTATCTGCGAGCTTACGAAACCGTCGGCGAGGCGCGAGCTTTGATTGGCCGGTATCTCGACTTCTACAACGGCCGACGTCCACATTCGAGCCTTGACGGCAGCACGCCGGATCAAGCCTACTTCAACTCGCCGCCACTGCCGCTTGGCGGCCTAAACCCGGCAGAGGCTCCGCTTATCGGACGCGGAGAGTTTGTTCAGACAAGCGGGACCAGCTCAGTCTGCGGACCACGGCCTTACAAAGTGGAGCAAGGCGTCGCCGAAACCGCTTTGAGATTCGTGCCAATCCAACACGCGCAACCGCCTAGCTCTCCGAACGTCCGAGCTTCAATTCGCCAGATGTCTGCCCCGACTCGTCTCTCAAGCTCGTGTGATCGATCACCACCCCCGTAATGATCATCGAGAGCAGCACCAGCGCAGAGTTCGCGATGCCGATGGGACCTTGGACAGGACTGAGAAAAATGCTGGCGAGAACGAAAACCAGCAACAATGACGGCGTCACCAAAGCGGAACGCCTAACCCCGGAAACACTCCAGCCGGCTACGAATCCCCATATCAAAATAAATATGACCGACCCAATGGCGCCGAAGTCGATATAGGCAGCACCCCAAACCGTCGGGAAAAAACCATAAATTCCAGCGGACCTCAATTGCGCTTCCATCTCCGCTACGTTCCGATCTTGCGGAAAGAAAACGCGAAGAATTGGTGAGAGAAAACCTATCTCGTAAACACCCCAATGCCGCGAGAACTGCTCCCGGGCGCGCCAAGTCATATCGACGACGCGAATGCCATGGGTGAGATAAAAATATGTACTCAGGAAAGTCTTCGCAGCACCCGGCGAAAGGCGGCCGGAGTTCATCGCCGACAAGAAATAAGCACGCGGCTTCACGTTCCACGCATCTTGCATCATCGCCAACAAAGCATCTGTCGTGCTCGCCTGCGGGGGAGCGGACGGCGGCAACGCCGTTGTCTCGTTAATCATTTTACTTACTTCGGTCGCTTGCATCGATGCCTGCTCGTTCTTTTTTTGCTGTAATTCCTGGATCGCCCCGCTCATTTGGGCACAGAAATTCGATCTGCGCGACCATATCGCGCTGGAATAGATCGCGAAAAGCAAGACGAAAACGACCGCCTTGAGAAGCAGGTAATGTCCTCGCGGCAAAAGCGACCGTCCCTGCCTGATGCGCACCAGCATCGCCGAAACGATCACAACAACGATCAACAGGATCGGCATGCGTCCGGAATAAAGCAGCGCATAACCGACCGGAGAGACGATCGATACCTGCGCGGCAATCGCTATCCATCCCCTGATTTCTTCACCTTTCAGAAGGAACAACGCCAGCGATGCGAAGCCAAAGGAAAAAGTGAGATACCCAATGTAGAACAAAGCTGTTCGCCGGATCTCGATAAAGTCGACCAATCCAGGCGCGCAACGCAACAGTTCGGAATATCCGCTATTGCTGACACCGCTGAGCACCAGGCGATCGAAGGCGATCAACCCGACCCCGCCGATTCCGATTAACGACGTTGCAATGACAACGCGATTCAAACTCCGGAACGACGGTGCAGGCACACTCGCCTGACGCTTGAACCAGCTTCCGAAACACCAAACGCCTGCGCCATGCCCCAGAATGAACAGGGAAACGCCTGCGGCAACCAGCGCCAGCGTGGCCGACGACGGCTGCCCCGGATAATCGATCGGCCCGATCGCGACGCAGGTCAACACCGAGCACCAAATAACGACGATGAGAATCGCGGGCGACGCCAAGCCGCTGGCTAACCTTGAAAACTGCTGCATTCTGATGTTCGAAAGTGAGATGATAACTCGTGGTTGTGTAGCAAGGTCATACTGACTTCGCAATGACGGCCTTGACCGGCCAAGCACCCATCACGTTTCATGGGTAAAGCATGTCCGGATCAGTGGGAAGGCCAACCGACGCCGTTGCACCGGGTTCCCGCCGATCTTCGTGCACCTTGCGCACAGCCAGAAACGCCAGCGAAAACAACAGAACGGCGCTGGCGACGCCGCCCGCCAATGCAGCGCCGTAAATCCCAAATATCGGAACCAGCAAAATGTTGAGCAGTGTCGATATCAATGCCGCGCCGAGATTACAGAGCAGCAGATAGTTGTCAGATCTGGCCGCATAGAGGGCGTACGAAGGAACGTCGGCCAGAATGCGCAAGAAAACTCCCGGCAGCATCGCATAGAACACCGAGATATCGGAACCATATGCTGGCAGACCAAGCACGCCGAGCATTGGCCCCATGGTCAGAGCGGAAATGATCGACGTTCCCAAGGCAAGGCCCAGCAACGACCAGAAAAACGAACGAAGAGCCGCCCGATAAGCTTCCGCGCTGGCCGCATACCCAGCAATAACCTTTGGCAAAAACTGGTGCGATACCGATGCGCCGAGCGACAGTAGACCGATCGAGATCGTCGAATAGAACGTGTAGATGCCCAGCGCCTCGCGCCCCACAAACCTGTCAATGACGAAGCGGTCAACGTAGGAAATAATCAGCGCGCCGGCTGCCGTCAGCATGAAGGGACGCGCGGTACGCAGGCCCACAAAGATCGCGCTCCAGTCGGGGCGATAATCTCTCAGTTCCCGCCATGGTAGGTCCGACAGCGAGATCGCAGAAAAGGCAATCGAAAGAATGCCGCCCATTGCCCACCAGATCAGGACCGTTTCAAGCGTCCGTGTCGATGACGTCATGAACATGAGAACTGCCATTGCATAGACCCAGATGCCACCGCGCAAAAACACACCGACATAAGCGCGAACCAGACGCCCGGTGATGATCAGGATGCGCGTCGCTTCGAGCGAAATATGCTCGGTAACCAATATAAGCATGAACCACGGCGCAAGCCGCGACGGAACCAAGCCTGCAAGGATGACCGCCAGCACCAGAACGCCAACAACCAGCAGCACTGCCACGCCCAGCGTGATCTGGTCGGCAATGATCCGGGTTCGTCTCGCCGGCGTCGCGGGCACCATTTCTCGCAAGGTGTACGAATAGAACTCGAGGCCTATCGCAAGTAGCGCAAAGGCCAGGGCGGCAGTCAAAAGTCCGTACTGTCCCACCGCCTCGGGCGAAAGCATCCGCGCAAGGAGCAACGACAGCAGAAAGCGGCTGGCCAGCGTCAAGCCCCGCAGAACGAGGACTGAAATCGCACTAGCAACCGCAGGACGCTTCAGGAAATCAGTGAGACGTGCCCGCATCGCATTCCAATAGCTCACGACCGAGAGACACAAATTACTTGTGCCACATAGGATACTATGCGGCCGCTTTGCGCGATTTCAAGAATCTCGGCAAATACGTATTCAACGAGCGCGCCAGCGGCTCAACGCCTTTGCGCGCGTCTCGATTCTCGGGATCAAATTTGCGCCAGCCGAAATAGTCGCCCTCGACACTGATCGACGTTAAGTGTCTGACGATCTCGCGACGCGCCGCGGCCAAATCTTCTGGCGGTCGCCACTGCCTGAGCTGGTCGATCAGAGTTTGCATCTCCTCGCGGTCGTGGATGTGGAGGAAGTATTTTTTGATTGAATAATACGGTTCCGTGACAACGGAGCAAAGTCCCGCCAGTGCGGCCTGAAAGCCAATCGTGCCGGTGAACGTGACCGAAACCGCGCACTTCTCAATCATCAGATTGGCGGGCACATCATATGGAATCAGCGTGACAAAGGGCAGCTTCGACAGCCGCTCGAACAGTGCGCGCTGACGGAAACCGAATTGGAGCGGGTGATCCTTCACCAAAATGAGGTAGCCGGCCTCGCCGAGCACCTCGCAGTACCGCACCAGCACATCGTCGTGAGCAAGCATATCGGAGGATTTCAGCCAGTAGTCCATGGAGGCTTCCGGAAACAGCTGCAAGCCTAGGAAAACCCGCCGCTCACGCGGCACTTTGCCAAGCCGGGCTTCCCAATTCCAGTCGAGAAGTTTGAGCGCCGTAACATCCCAGATCCGAGGTTTGTGCTTCAGCCAATTCAGCGCGTCCAGATAATGAAGGTTGAGACGATCACGCTTAAGAAAGCGCCAGATGTTGAAGAAAGCGCCACGCAACAAAAAATAGCCGAACACGCGCCAGAATCGGGCTGTAGAGAACCGTTTGGCGTCGCGCACATAGACGGGCGCGAAATCAGCCTTACAAAGCAAGCCGGTCACGGCTTCGACTTCATCATTCGAAGGCTCCCGAAGCCAGACGGGTTGCCCACGGTGCATAAATATAACTTTATCGGGAATGATCGATGCCGTTATCTCCAGAAAATCGATGCCGCGGGCGCGCGCCGTGCGCTCCATGACATCCTTGACGTAGCGGTCGATGGTGAAGGTCAGGACTAAATCGGGATCGAGTTCGTCGAAAGCACGTTCGATCGCCTGCGTCATGCCCCCGATCATCCGAAGCGCGAGGGCCCGGTCGATACTTCGGAGCACCCTGCAGCGCAGGACGATATCAGCGCATCCGTCATCGCCAAAGCACGCGATCGCAGCCTCGGCTGCGTCACCCCTCGCCATGAAGTGGTAGAAGTCGTCGACCAGCGACCGGTCGCCATCCCCGCCCAAGTCGCTCAGGACGGTGACGTCCGCGAAGTCAATCTGCGAGCCGAGGTATTTCCACCATGGGGTCGTGTTGTGGATTGTGAAGAAGATTAGTCGCGGCATCAGTTCTTATTCCCGCCCGTTTGCTCGCTGGCAGCGAGAAACGGACTGCTGGGCAGATTGATGCAGCGCGTATTCATATCCTCCGCGACCGGAAGCCGCGAACGCGGACAGTCCTGATACATCGGAAGCATATGCATCGGCGTCCAAAGTGGCCTGGCGTGGATGTCGTGGGCATGCAGTGCCGACAGCAGCCTGTCGCGCTCGGACGCGAATTCGCGGTCGATCACCAGGGTATTGAGCCAGTAATTGCTCCGTGCCCCCTTCGGCTCGCGGAAAATGCTGGCATTGGGGAAATCCTTGAACACCTCCAGATAGCGTCCCGCGAGTTCCCGTTTGGCCTCGACCATCGCCGACAGCCTTTCCATCTGTCCGCAGCCAAGCGCCGCATTGATGTTGGGGAGCCGGTAGTTGTAGGCGATTTCATCATGGTCGAACGACCAGGCATGCGACTTTTTTGCCGTAGAGGTAAAATGCCGCGCGTGCCTTGCATGGTCGTCGTCATTGGTCAGGATCATGCCGCCGCCGCCGGTAGTGATGATCTTGTTGCCATTGAAGCTGAGCACGGCTGAATGACCAAAGGTGCCGCAGGCCTGCCCGTTCCAGGTCGAGCCCAGCGACTCAGTTGCGTCCTCGACGACGACGAGGCCATATTTCGCGGCAATCTCCGCCAGCGGTGCCATATTCACAGGATGCCCGAAGATGTGGACCGGGATGATGGCGCGCAGACGCCGACCGGTCCGCCTGTTGACGGTCTCGCCGTTGCTGCGAACCGCGATCTGTTCGAGATGCGCCTCGAGCGCCACGGGGTCCAGCCCCAGCGTGTCCCAGGTCGAATCGACGAAGTGCGGAATAGCGCTGGCATGGCTGACCGCGTTGGCGGTGGCGACGAATGTGATCGACGGCAGGATCACTTCGTCATGGGCCTGCACGCCCTCCAACAACAACGCCGCATGAAGTGCGGCGGTGCCGTTGACGATCGCAATCGCATGACGGGCGCCCGTGGCAGCGGCGACCATCTGCTCGAACTGGGTGACGTATTTGCCGGCGGAGGAAACCCAGTTGGTATCGATGCAGTCGAGCACCAGTTCCCGCTCGCGCGCGCCCAATCGCGGTTCATGCAGCGCCACCGGACGGGTCGCAGACGAAAGCACCGTATCGACCGCCTCGAGCACGGCATGGACGTCGAGCTCTGCAGGGCGGTTGGCAATGGCGGAAGAAGGGCTCATCGGGCTCACAGATTGTAGGCGTTGGTGCGGTAGCGGGAGAGATTCTCGTTCCTGGTGAACCAGGCTATGGTCTGTTCAAGCCCCTGGCGCAGCCCCGCGACGCCACCGAAGCGAGGCGACCATTCCAGCAGTTTTTGCGCCTTGGCGTTGCTGGCCCACAGCCGGTCGACTTCGCTGCGTTCGGGCCGAACCCGGACGTCGTCATGTTCAATTTCGATCTTGGCATCCATCAATTCCGCGATCATCCGTGCGGTATCGCCGATCGAAATCTCAAACCCGCTTCCGATGTTGATGACTTCGCCAATACCAGCCTTGGTCTCAAGCGCAGCAAGGAAGCCACCGACCGTATCAGCAACGAAATTGAAATCGCGGGTGGGGTGGATGCTGCCAAGCTTGATCTTGCGCTGTCCGGCCGCGATCTGCGTGATGATGGTGGGGATGACCGCGCGCGCCGACTGCCGCGGACCGTAGGTGTTGAACGGCCGTATCACCGTCACGGGCGTGCCGAACGAACGCTCGAACGACAGCGCCAGCTGGTCGGCGCCGATCTTGCTGGCCGAGTAAGGCGACTGTCCCTGCAGCCGGTGTTCTTCGGTAATCGGTACGAATTGCGCGGTGCCATAGACCTCGCTGGTCGAGGTATGCACGATTTGGGAGACGTCGAGATCGCGCGCCGCCTGCAGAACGTTGAGCGTGCCGGTGATGTTGGTTTCGACATAGGTGTCGGGCGAGTGATACGAATACGGTATCGCGATCAGGGCGGCGAGATGCAGGACGGCATCGCATCCCTTCATCGCGGTGCGTACGCCGTTGGGATCCCGGATATCGCCGGCGAACACATCCAGCTGCTTTCGGATCTCGGCCGGCGACAAATCGAGCCAGCCATGCGAACTCATGCTGTTGTAATGCACGAAGGCTCGCACGCCGAAATTCCCGCGGACCAGTTCCTCGGCAAGATGCGACCCGATGAATCCGCCGGCGCCTGTTAGCAGTATTTTTCGCAAGGTTCCCGTATCCCTTAGCCCCGCCAAAATACCCCGGGCGTTGCATAGTTGCATAGGCCGGTTCTAAACAGTACCGCGTCTGGAGACCAGATCGAATGAGCCAAAAACTCAGCCCAGCCGGATTTTAGGAAGACTCTACCGCCAGATACTTAGAGGAATGGTTTAACGAGGAATTTAGCATTGCGGCGGGAAATCACGCGTTTCGCCACAAGTCGCTGATAATATTCGAGTATTACCATTCGGGACGACCCCTGATGCGGCCCGCCGACCAAAGATCCTTCAATCAAAATCGCGGACAAGGTCTATTACCGTGCGCTGCTGATCCGCAGTGATCTCCGCGAACATCGGCAGCGACAGGATGCGGCTTTGATCGCCAAACGCGTTTGGGAACTGGTCGCGACGATGGGCTAGTCGCTGGTAGGGAGTGAGGAATGGCAAGGAGGTCGGATAGTTGATCGCCGTCTGCACGCCATTGGCATTCAAATGCGCCGCCAGCGCATCGCGACGCGGATGCTTGATGGTATAATGATGGTAGACGTGGCTACGGCCCGGCGCGACCTGAGGCACGACGACGTCCTCGATCTGGTTTAGGCCGGCATCGTAGACCTCGGCCGCGTCTTGGCGTGCTTTCGTCCATTTTTGCAAATGCAACAGTTTGGCCGACAGGATCGCCGCCTGCATGCCGTCGAGCCGGCTGTTGATGCCTTCGATTTGATGCTGATGCTTGGTGAGGCCGCCGTGGCGCGCCAGCATGGTCATGTGATCGGCCAGCGCACTGTCGTTGGTGACGACGGCGCCGGCGTCGCCCATCGCGCCCAAATTCTTCCCGGGATAGAACGAATAGGTTGCGGCGACGCCAAAGGTGCCGACCTGCCGGCCCTTGTAGCGCGCCAGATGGGCCTGCGCGCAATCCTCCACCACCCAGAGCTTATGCTTGGCCGCGATCGCCATGATCGCGTCCATTTCCGCCGGCTGGCCGTACAGGTGCACGGGAATGATACCGACCGTCCGCCGCGTGATCGCAGCCTCGATCGCCGCCGGATCGATCGTGAAGGTGCTGTCGTCGGTATCCGCGAACACGACGCTGGCACCGGCGTGGTTAATCATCGCCGAGGTGCTGATCCATGAATGCGCTGTCGTGATGACCTCATCGCCGGGCCGGACCTTCAGCGCGGCCATAGCGAGGTAGAGTGCGTCGGTGCCGTTGGCGCATGACACGCAATGCTTGACGTCCACCGCGTCGGCGAATTCCCGTTCGAAGGCGTCGACATAGGGTCCGCGAATGAACGCATTGTCGCGAATGACCGCCGATATCGCCGCGTCGATCTCGCCTTTGATGGTTTGGTACTGAAGCTGCAGATCCGCAAAGGGTACCGACATCGGTCTTGTTTCCTATTTCCGCCGTGCCAGCCGGCGAGCTGGGTTGCCCGCATAGGTTCCGGCAATCGTAATATCCCTGGTCACGACCGAACCCGCCCCGATCACGACACCGTCGGCAATGCGTACCGGCATGATGGTGGCGTTGGAGCCGATCGAAACCCGATTGCCGATCAGGGTCTCACGCCACAACTCCTTGCGGCCGCCCGCCGGCCCGTCGGCGGAGAACGTGTCGTTGATGAACATCACGCCATGACCGACAAAACAGTCATCGCCGATCGTCACCAATTCGCAGATGAAGGCATGCGACTGCACGCGGGTACGGGCGCCGATGCTGGCGCCTTTCTGGATCTCGGTAAAGGGTCCGACGAAGCAATCGTCTCCGATCTTGCAGCCGTAGATGTTGCAAGGTTCCACTACCCTGACCCGGGCGCCGAATTCGACATCGCGCACGCCGGCCTGATGCACCTCCGGCTGGTTCATGACACGACACCGAGCCGGCTCAGCCGGGTCACGAAGCGCAACGCGACCTCCTGGCCGGTTTCGATCGACTCATAGAGCGCGGAGATCAATTCCAGGCTCTTCCGCCCTTCAAGGCCGTCAACCAGAGCCGCACGCTGATTGATCAGGCAATCGATCACGTGCCGATAATAGGCCTGATGACCGAAGCCATAGACGTTGGGCGGGTTGACGGAAAATTTCTCCATTACGTCCCTGTCTGACGCAAGTTCATCGACAAAACGCCAATGCCTGATCTGATTGACGGCAAAACCTGCAATTTCGACCGCCCCCTTCTCGCCGAGGATCGACAGCGAACCTTCGATATCGGTCGGGCGCGCGGCGGTCGTTGCCTCGATGATTCCCAGGGCGCCGTTGCGGAATTTCAGCGTCGCGACAGCGGTGTCTTCGGTTTCGATTTTTGCAAGCGCCGTAATCGCGCGGGCGTGAACGCTCACGACATCGCCGAAAAACCACTCCAGCATATCGACATGGTGGCTGGCCTGGTTGCTAAGCACGCCGCCATCATAGGCCCAAGTGCCGCGCCAGGCGTCCTGATCGTAGTAGGCTTGATCGCGACACCAGCGCACGCGCACGGTCCCGAGGATGAGGCGCCCGAACCGGCCGGCTTCCAGCGCTTCGCGCGCCTTGACTACCGGAACGTTGAAGCGGTTCTGCTTGACGACAAAAAGCTTGACGCCGGCTTCGTCACAAGCGCGGATCATATCATTGGCGTCCTGAAGCCGCAACGCCATCGGCTTTTCAACGACGACATGTTTTCCCGCTTTCGCGCAGGCAATGACATGCGCGGGATGCATTCCGCTCGGCGTCAGCACCGCCACCGCGTCAATATCCTGCCGCGCGAGAAAGTCCTCCATATCGTAAATGGCCGGGACTCCGAACTTCGATGCGACGGTGTCGGCGCGCGCACGGACGGGGTCGCAGACCGCAACCAGACTGGCCCCGTCGATATGGCCGCCGGCCAACAGCTCGGAATGGCGCTTCGCGATACGCCCGCACCCGAGCAGGCCAAATCTAATCACGACAAACCCCTCGATAGCGGCAATCAGTTTCGCATATAGTTTGAAGGCTGAATATGCGTCGACCAGAGTTCTATATTATCTAAAGACTATGTAAATCAAGGCATTCGGCAAGGAGCTCACCAGCCCCCACCGGGGAGCTAACCGGTCCCAGCGCCTCACAAGGCCTCTATTGTTGCCCCCTTGGTTGTCCCAGGTGATATCGTCTGGCCATCGTTGGTGACTTTCACCCCTAAATGAGAACATCCGCTTCGACGATTCGCGGAGCAGCGTCCGGGATTTGGTTCAAATGAACGGTCCGACCAAAGTGCTGGTGACGGGCTCCGACGGTTTCGTCGGACGACATCTCGTACCTTATCTCGCCGCGCGGGGCTACAAGGTGTTCGCCGCTTCGAGGTCACTGGCCACTTTCGAAGACCCGAATATCGTCTCAGTTTCGCTTCCGGATCTTTCGATCCCGTTCGATTGGCGACCATTGCTGCAACAATGCGATGCCGTGGTCCACCTGGCTGGAATCGCTCACAAATCCGCCGCCGACGAACTATATGATCGCGTCAATCGCCATGCAACGGCGGCGCTCGCGCTCGCTGCATTCCGATGCGGCGTTGATCATATGGTTTTCGTCTCATCCATTGCCGCACAGTCTGGCTCGTTTTCAGATCATGATCTGACCGAGGATGACCCTCCAGAGCCGAACAATGCCTATGGGAAATCAAAGCTCGCCGCCGAAAAGGCCGTTCGCGCTGCTGGAGTCTCATTTACGATTCTGCGTCCGGTCGTGATCTACGGCGATGGCGAAAAAGGAAATTTTGCGACTATCCATGGAATCTCGCGGCTCCCGATTCCGTTGCCATTCGGAGCGCTGAAGGCGCGGCGATCGGTGCTGTCGATACAGAATTTCAACTCGGCCATCACGACGGCTCTGACCAATTCCCGGACCCGCGGGGGGACATTCATCATATCGGATCCGACGCCCGTCACTGTTGCCGACCTCATTGCACGTTACCGCGCCAAATTGGGCAGATCGTCCTGGCTGCTGCCCATACCCGATCCGTGGCTTGAACTATTTTTCAACGCTATTGGCCAGGGCAGAACGTGGGAACGGATCGGCCGTCCCCTCGTAGCCCGTCCTTCCAAGTTTCTCGCACTTGGCTGGGATCCATCTGAACCGCCTTCGGTGCACTCAAAGCCGGTTTAAAGAGAACGCGGACGTCAAATTCCACTAAGAGGGGCACACGCGGGAGGATTGTTGATTTTGATTGATCGTGGCTAGCTTGCTGGTAAGGTCTCGTCGTATGGGCGGGCGAAATGATCCTTCAGTTGCACTCAAGCGATGGCCGCGGCTTGCGCCATTGCGCTGGGACAGATCGACCAAACTGGTATGCGCGCTTGTCGCGATAGCAGCCTATTTGCTGGTGGCGTACTGGTTGAAGATCTCCTACGTGCCGCCCATTGTCTCCAAAGTCGAACCGAAGGTCGCCGGCACAAAGCTTCTCCTGCAGAGGCCGTTCGTGCGATTTCTCGACTCTGACTTTGGCGTCATCGCCACCGATAATTTATTTGTCAGCCTCGCAGATTCCGTTGATAATAACGACCGCTCGCCAATCGAAATTTATGAAAATGACAAGCGACTCGGACCCGCGCACAGCCACCACACCGACGTCGCGAGAACTGGCCACGGCCGATTTTCTCATTGGAGAAACGGAGGCGCCATTTTTGTTTTTTCTTCCAGCGATAACAGCGATCCCCAAACGAACGGCCGAGCCTATTGGGCCGTTAAACCGGACATCTCGGATTCGCCATCGGAACGCTGATCGATCTGCTGGCACGTGGTCGTCGGTTACTTCACCGTCCAGCCATTTCAATCTGGAACACCCGGTGTCGTCTGTGACGGTATATAATCGGCACTCTGCCATCCATGCGTTACCATCGCATGGCGAAGTGCTTCACTCGAACTCCGGTTCTTAATTGTTAAAGAGATTGCGCGGGCGCAGAGCGCGGATTCCGCCGCCTTTGCATTCGCAATGGTTCACCGATTCCTGATTGTGCCGGTCAAACAATTGAGATACCGACCTTTTGGAGAATGGCTTGAGCGAGCGCAAAATATATGGCCGACCGCTACCGACTAGATGAAAAGCAGTTCAGACTCGTAATTCTCAATTTCATTCATATTGCAGTCTGCTGCATATCGCTCATTTTCGTGGCAGGGCTATATCCAGACTATCACATAGGCTATTACTCACGCAGACTGCTTGGCGCCGTCGTTGTGATCCTGGCATTCGCCGGTGTCTCTCCTCTTTTTGCATTTGCCCGCGTCAGCTTCGGGTACCTTGTCGGCTTCTATTTCTACACGATGATTCTCGGCTATCTCTGGTTAAATGTTTTTTCCGATTTCAGTTATAATCACGCATTAACCGGGCTTTCTGCGGCAGTATCTGGTGTTGCGTTTTTACTGCCAGCCCTGTTCATTTCCTCACCTGTTCGTCAAATTTATGTCCTGTCGTCAAGCGCATTCGATCGGCTGTTGACCTGCATCCTTTTGCTTGCGATCGCAACGATCGCTGTTGGAGCAATGTACAATTTCAGATTCGTCAGCATCGAAAACATCTACGCTTTCCGCGAGAAGCTCGCATTTCCAACGATCCTGAGTTATCTGATCGAAATAACGTCCAATGCGCTGTTGCCACTTGCGTTCGCCTGCTTTGTGGCACGCAGGGATTTTTGGCGAGCTGGCGTCGTCCTGGTTCTTTTGTCGCTTTTTTACCCAATCAACCTCAGCAAACTCGCATTATTCACTCCGGTGTGGCTTGTCGCCATGGCATTGGTTTCGAAGATTTTCGACTTTAAAATCACCGTTACGCTGTCAGTGCTTGTGCCTGTATCTGTCGGAATAGTCCTGGCTGTCTTGTTCAGAAATGGAACAATATCCTCCAACGCTGCAATGCCTTATTTTGGGTTAATCAATTTCCGAATGATCGCAATTCCTTCGCTCGCCATGGACTATTATAACTATTTTTTCTCCGCTCATGACCTTACGTATTTTTGCCAAATGCGGCTGTTGAAGGGATTCGTCTCGTGCCCCTATCAACAGCAGTTGGCGGTGGTGATATACAACGCTTTCGGAATTGGAGGAAATTTTAATGCGTCGCTGTTTGCAACCGAGGGCATCGCTTCGGTCGGACCTCTGTTCGCGCCGTTTACGGCCTTCGCATGCGGACTGATCATAGCTATCGGCAATCGCTGTTCCGCTGGTTTGCCGTCGCGCTTCATTTTGATCTCCGGCGCAGTCCTCCCGCAAGCTTTCCTGAACGTGCCTCTAACGACCATATTGCTCACTCATGGCTGTGCCGCGCTTTTCTTGCTGTGGTACATCACGCCGCGTATGATGTTCCAACACGAGGGTGTTTCGGCGACGGCGGCGATCGCCTGACCGCTAAGCGCATCGTCGAATACACGAACGAGACTGTACACTCGCGGTCATGAAGACTGGCGGTGCTAGAATAGAGCTCCCGATGAATTTTCAAAACTGCGGCAAAGATTCCTTGGCCCCGGGGGAACCGTACCCATCCGTTAGCGACCGCCTTGTGGATCAAGTGTCTCCCTCCGGCGAGGGCCGCCTTGTTGGATTAGTCCAATTGGTGCGTAACAGTCCTTATGGACAGCCATAAGCGCAGTACTCAGCTTGAACGGCTTGAGGTGGTGGAGACTGGGCGC